>ERZ773077.3044-NODE-3044-length-10449-cov-9.348566_pt1 | contig 10449 bp, 15 predicted proteins | sample MGYA00580612_ERZ773077 | MGnify/ENA primary metagenome ERZ773077 (study PRJEB29015, sample SAMEA2737971) | human oral metagenome | biome: human oral; feature: human-associated habitat; material: dental | place: China | collected 2021 ...
AGAGGTTCCCGTCGTGAAAGACCGCAAGCAATGGTTGATAGAGGTCTCCAAGATCATCTGAAGCATGTGACCATACCCCAGCTTGCTTTTCGACGAAAGCAGCTGGGGATTTGTTATATGAAGCTTGAAACTTATTCAGCCGCTGGAAAAATCTATCTACGCCAACAGGTGGAAGATCAGAAAGAATATGCTATCTAGCTTGTCTTTTGCTATTTCTGGAAACTAGTCATGCGTGGGGAGGCTAAATAAGCTTCAATCATTGTATATCAACCATTCTAGCGAAGAAGAGGAGTTTACCCAATGAGTCTTTACGTGATGTCGGATGCCCCGATCAGGACTGTTGTCGATCTTCTATTACAAGAACCTTATATGAGTAGCATGATCTTATTTACTAATAATGAGGATGCTTATACTATAAGGGCTGCCGATGAGGTGCTCGTTTCGCTTGATTATGGCCCTAATGATAATGGGGATTTGGACACGTTCATCATTATTCCTGAGAAGCAGGAAGAGCTACAGCGGAAGATTTTCGAGTCGGTGAAAAAGCTCCGGTATAAAGCCACGATCTGTGAGCCCCCGAATGATGATGAAGTAGTTTATATGCCGGATAATCCATTGCCTGCTGTACCTGCAGAGCTCGATTAATAAACCAATTTTTAGCCCGCATGCTTCATATAGGGGCACGCGGGTTTTGCATGAAAAGGAGGTATCTTGATGGAACTACCTCCGCGCACGCGGAGAATACTCTCTGGAAGAAGGAAAGCGGTGGCGTGGTATTCGTTGATCCCCAAGCTGGAAAGGTAATTCCTTATGAGAAAATAGATGATGAAGCTGCCACCGATGTCATTATTGCTAGGTTGGACAACGCTGAGCCTGTAGCCTGGAATCTTCCTGATGTTATTCAACCATTTGCTAGCATGTAAGTCAGATCTGGTTGTATGTAAGAGAGGTGTTTGTGGTGATTGATAAGAGAACCGCCTACGACATCTTCCGCAAAGAAGCGGATGAAATGGTGAAGGTAGGTACGCCTCATGTGAAGGAAACCGGATTGGAAAATGATGAGTTTTTCTTCGCTACTATTGCCGCGTTGGAGTCTTTTCAGGGAGATAAGCGGTTCTTAAACCCTCCTGGAACTCCTGTGGCGCTTGTCCGCAAGTCTGATGGGGAAGTAGTTAAGATGCACATCCAAACCCATCTGGAAGAATGGGTAGACATGAAGGCTACTATGATCCCTGTGCACTATTTGGCCGCTTAACCACCAACACACCTGTGATTTCATGTAATGAGATTACAGGTTATCTTATGCCCAAATCTGCCTGATTTTGAGGAGCTTGGCCCACGTGCGTTTGAAACGCGGAAGGGCTCGCCAGGATTGGCCCCATGCTCCCTATCGCTATGGACTAACCCCACCAGACCGGTGGGGTTTATTTATACCCATCCCTACATTTCGCACAATCAAGGAGACAATCATGCCAAGTAATATCACCAGGAAGCTTATTCAGCTACTGGGAAAATCCATCTACGACAACAGGAGGAAAATCAGAAAGAAAATGCTATCTAGCTTGTCTTTCCTTACTTACAGAGACTAGTCATGTTTGGAGACGTTGAATAAGCTTCCAGTACCCAAGACGAAAAACAGGAAGAAACCACGAACCCTGGAACTACCTCCGCGCACACGGAGAATACAAGATGTGGGAAACCCCTGAAGGTCCAGTAGAGGCAATTCAAACCACCGCTGAAGGCTGGGAAGCTGCGTTAAAGAAAATGCCTGATGGGTACGGAATATTTTCATTCCAAATCATCGACTCTGCGCAGAGGCATGTGGTGCTCTGGAAAAAGAATGATGGGAAAACGTCGTTTATTGACGCACAGCTAGGGGTAGAAATTGAGTTAGAAGGAGAATATGGTGTTGAGGATGCTCCTGTTATACTGGCCAGACTGGATAATGCTGTCCCGGTAGGTGTGCTATTGACAGATGTCATCCAACCATTTGGTAAAATGTAGTTGACCTATTGGGAGGTGTTTGACGTTGATCGACAAAAAAGCTGCTTACGCTATATTTCGTGAAGAAGCAAGAAAAATGGTGAAAAAGGGTACACCGCATGCGCGTGTGGAGGGTATGGAAAACGCCGAGTATTTTTTCACCGCTATTGGCGCAGAAGAAGCATTTAATGGAGATTATCGGTTCCTCACTCCTGAGGGAACGCCTTTAACACTGATTCGTAAAAGCACCGGGGAAGTCGTTCACCTACATTTCCAAGCGGGAGAATGGGGAAAGATCCGGAAAACCATGACTCCTGTTAACTACGCAGCAGCGTAATCCACCCTGACTAATCAACGAAACCCGCGGTCTCACATTTGAGGGGCGGGTTTTCTTGTGCCCAAAACCATTATCCGGGTTGAAGGCCACGATTTGAAATCCGACCCCACTGCTCAGTGGGGTTTATCTATTTACATTTCACGCAATCAAGGAGGCAATCATGCCGAATAATATCACCGATACCCAAGACGAAAAACAGGAAGAAACCACGAACCCTACTGTGCAGAACCCGGAAGAGTCCTCCCCATCGCAGTCCCCAGCCCCGGAGATGACCCTGGAAGAAGCCCTAGCGGAGCTGGAAAAAACCCGGCAAGAACGCGATGCGGTTCAAGCCGCCGCCCAGAAATGGCAGCAGCATGAGGACTCGCAGAAATCAGAGCTCCAGCTAGCCCAAGAGAAACTAGCCGCAGCCCAGCAGGAACTCGCCCAAGCCCAAACCACGAACCTGCTGCTGGAAGTCGCAGCAGCCCACGGCATCAAGCCTGAGGATGTGCCGCTGTTGGGCGCTGGCACGAAAGAAGACCTAGAGGCCCGCGCAGCCAGGATTAAAGAACTCTACGGTGCAGGGAATACCGCCCCGCCGTCGAATAGCCCCCGCCAAAACGTCCAATCCGGGTCCGGGGTAGGTAACGAACCCCAGCCAGACCCGGTAACCTACCCCAGCTCATGGGTGCCTAAAGCACTCCGCAAAAATCACGACCAGTAAGGAATACCAAGGAATACCATGGATATCACTAAAGTTCACTATGATCCAGCAGCCGCTATCACGGTGAAAGCGAAGAGGAAAATCCCCGCCGGCACATTTGTTGTTCCCGTCGACGACATTGTTGGCCGAACCCCGGTCGTTGATCTGGCCCTACCCGTTCGGTGTAGTAGCTCATGATATAGACAAGGACGGCTATGTCACTGTTTACCGCGTCAGGCATGTTCTCGATGCCCTAGCCGCTGGCGCGTTTGTTGCCGGTGACAAGCTCAGCACCGCAGCCGACGGCAAGGTAGTCAAGGCCGCTGCTGGCCCTGTAGTCGCTATCGCGCTCACCAAGGGTGCATCAGGTAAACCCGCCACTATTGCCCTGCTCTAAGATAAGAATTTCTCATGCATAAAAACACTGGCCTTTTCCCCGGTGGAACTACCTCCGCGCACGCGGAGAATACAATTTATATCAACCACGATGGTGAAGAAGAGGAATTTATACGATGAGTCTTTATGTGTTTTCAGACGCTCCCATTGAAGATATTGTTGATCTTCTTTTGCAAGAGCCATATACAGAGAATGTTATTGCTTACAACGATAATCCGGAAGCATATGATATTCGTACTGTAGATGGTGTACTTATTTCCATGGATTATGGAGTCAATATTTACAATGATACGTTAGACACTTTAATTTTCGTTCCTGATGAGGAAGAAGAATTGCAGCGGAAAATTTTTGAATCTGTTAAGAAGTTGCGTTACAAGGCAACGTTCTGCGTGCCCCGGTCCAGTGAGGAAACTATTTATATGCCGGATAATCCATTGCCTGCTGTACCTGCTTAGGACGAGCGCTAAACCATTTTTTAACCCGCATGCTCCATATAGGAGCACGCGGGTTTTTGTATAAGAAAGGATGACCTGATGTTTAACCAAGAACCAGATCCAGATAATGGCTATACCATGATCGTTCGGCAAACCCTTGAGGGGGAGCTGACGACTACATCACTTGGAACTACCTCCGCGTGCGCGGAGAATACAGGCGAGAAGCGATCATGCCATCCACCGACTCGGAACTACCTCCGCACACGCGGAGAATACCTAAATGAGCTGGGTCTTTTATAGCATGATTCTCAAAAATGGGCCAAATTTCGCTCTGGAATCTAGAATTTATAGCCGAATTATGGGGTAAAATTCTGCCACTGACAATCCTCCATGCCCCGTGATCCTTATAACCCCACCAGAACCTTATTCCTCTGGTAGCCGTTCAACGCTTAACGGGAGCATGTGTTCCCAGCAGCTGAATAAACTTCGTCATCCCCCGCGTTTTCGATTGCCAATCGTTATCGCCAACCTTGCCGTTAGGAGGGTGATAGTTGTGGCCCAAATGAGTATGTGTGTGGGTATGGTGGTGGAGAGTTTGGAGAAAACTAGATTCCCGAGCGGCATCAAGGCTGCAGAGCTCGTGGTGACGACCGCAATGACACGGCCCATCTTTTCTCTCGGGATTTCGCGTTGTAGCTGGCTGAAGAGGCTGATGTTGTAAACCGTCACGAGTGCGGTAACAATCGTCAGCGAGATAATGGTCGCCCATATCCCGGTGGTGAGGCATAAAAGCAAGGCCAGGGCAATTGGTGCCATGAGCTGGCTTGCACGGATACGCCGTAGTCGTATCGCGATGATTGCGGTGGTGAGTGCTGCAGTAACCGCCCCGGCTGCTTCGAAAAAATTCGCAAGCCCGAACATGGATGCTTTTGCGCTGGTCTCTGCTATGCGGTTTAGCAGGATGAATGTGTTGCTCGGCAGGAGGAAGTTGATACTCAACGCGCCCAGTACTTCGCCCCGCAGGATCGAATGTTTGGTGATAACGCGAACGCTTTGGAAGAATGTTCGTTCCTTTTGCTTGTGTTCGTTGGCCTGGCGTGGTGGGTCTGGTGGGAGTGGAAGCGTGAGGAGAAAGGAGATGATAAAGGAGATGCTGTTTATTATGAGGCTCAGTGGAAAGGCTTCCGATCCCCCAACCGCGAGTAGTAATGCGCCCAGTCCTGGCCCGGCGGCGCGGGAGGTTTCACTAAATCCCGTGTATACGCTGTTGTATCGCTCCAGTCCTTCTGCGGGGACCATTGATGGGATGAGTGCTCGACTGGCCGGCGAATACAAACTGGCGACTGCTGACGTTATGACGGCAACGACCACCCCGGTGAAAACAACGCTGCTCATCGGCACTAAGAGCAGTACCGCAGCGGCGGCGAGGCAGACCACGGCCGCGGAGGCATCGAGCAGAAGGAGCAGGGTTCGTTTGTCGAATTTGTCCAGCCAGAAGGCGGCGGAGATTCCCACGAGAACGATGGTGAAGCCTGCGGCCGCATTCACCCAGCCCACACTGTTATTACCTCCGGCTTTGCTGACTGCCCACGTCATTACAATGGTGTAGGCGAGGGTGCCGATCCTTGAGAACGTGGTGGCGCCGATCAGCCAGTAGGGCCTGAGTTTCCGTGGTCCGATCGTCATAAGGTAAGGGTAGCCTCGCTGCGGAGTGTGGAGTGGCTTGCTTGCCGGCCCGTTCCGTTGAATGGCGCCTGTCGTGCCATCACCATAAAACCCAAGCCGGGCAGGTGATCGAGTTAGTGGTCTTTTGCCGTTGCATTAGCTTGTTCGCGGGTGAGTATGGATGGGAGTTTTTCAGCCCATTTGAGTGAGTCTTTTACCCCGTCGGCGATGCTTAGCTCGGCCCGCCAGTCGAGGAGCTGTTCGGCCTTGGCGGTCAGGGTTGCGCACCCTGCGACGTCACCAAGCCGCGGGGGTGCGGTTTGTACGTCGAGTGGTTTACCGGTGGCGTCCTTGAATGCGTCGACAAGCTCGAACACTGTTGTGCCCGTTCCGGTTCCGAGATTGATGATGTCGAAGCCGTCGATTGCGGAGTTTGCGATGACCTTGTCGAAGTTTTGGAGGGCTGCCACATGGGCTCGGGCGAGATCCCAAACATGCACGTAGTCGCGGAGCCCGGAGCCGTCCCGGGTGGGCCAATCAATACCTGTGACGGTGAATACCCCTTGGTTTTGGTATGCTTCGATCATTTTGCCGAGGGCGTGTGTTGGTTTGGGGTCTTGGAGGCCGCTGCGCATGGCCGGGTCGGCGCCGATGGGGTTGAAGTAGCGTAGCGCGATCACGTTCATGTCACCGGTGGCGGCGAAGTCACGCAGGATGCGTTCTAACATCCATTTCGATGCCGAGTAAGGGCTTTGCGGGGCGATCGTTGCGGACTCGTCGACCATGTAGTCATCGCCGGCCTCGTACATGGATGCGGTCGAACTGAGGATGAACCGGCGGACGCCGAGAGTCGAGAGCTCGTGTAACAGCGTAATAGACTTAGCGACGTTGTTTTCGTAGTAGGCCAGTGGTGCGGATACGGATTCCGGGACCACGATTTTTGCGGCGCAGTGGATGACGGCATCAATATCGGGGTGTTCGGACAGGATGCGGCGGATGAGGGCGGTGTCCGCGATGTCGCCCTCGTAGTTCGCATACGGCCGCGCGAATTCCCGGAGCCCTTTGCTGTAGTCGTCCAGGATGACGGGTGTGATGCCATTGTCTGTGCAGCATGCTGCGATGGTAGAGCCGATGTAGCCTGCGCCGCCGGTGATGAGAACCTTCATGAGCTTTCCTTCTGTCGAATGGCCGCCATCGTCAGGCGCGCCCCAGCAAAGATTCTAGACGACGTTGGTTGGTGTGTGCCGAGTTTAGCTTATCGACGGCCGACCCAGCCTTTGCTCAACGTGTGGCCTGGCCCGGCTCCAGAAAACCTGGGTAATTATCATATTGTGGAATTACCTCCGCATACGCGGAGAATATCATGGGGAGCGCTCTGATTCGTATCTTTGAGCGCCCTTTCTATAGAAAAACTCCACCAGCCTGGCGAGATTGTTTGGCGAAAGTCTAGGCGCTTAGCGGGGTCTATTAATCTCCTAATCGTCAGCGGCTAGCTGGACTTCTTCCCTTTCCCAGTAGGGATTGTCCTGTTCCTCATCGGAATACGGGTCGAATACGACAGGATCAGACGTGCCGCGGGGGCGACGCATATACTCGCTGAAATCATCACTGAGGTCTTCAGCCCCGTCCCAGTCGAGTTCCAGGGCCCAATCTGTCTGCTTGCAAAGGAAGAAGAAGATATCTTTCAGGAGGGATAGTGCATCCGAATCCCGAGACTGAGTAACATCAATCTCGGCGAGTCCAAAATCCCGCTTAAATTCGGGGAGGGTTAAAAGGACCCGGACGCTCGGGAACCTTGTTGCAGAAGAAAAATTTGAGATGATTAAATTTTCAGCTTGGGTGATGACATCCTCGGGGCTTTCGGCAGCATCTCGAATAATGATGGATGCGACATATGACATTTCCAGTTCCTTTTCCAGAGAATGATGAATTTGCGCGGTATATCATGCCTGCTCTTGATGGATTTTTTGTCTAAGTGTAGCATTGTAATCATGTTATTCACAGATGCCCCTATCGATGCTCCCTGGGACGTCATCGTCCAGTCCTACATGGACGTCATGGGGTGGTCGCGCGAGTATGCCGAGGAATACGTAGATGTACTTGCCGGTATTGGCATGTGGAAGCCTTGCGACCGGAAGGAAAAATATAAAGATGCCACTCCGCCGCCTCCCAGTTGCCCACTCTGGTAAGCCCGAAAAAAGAACTAACGCCGACCTCCAAACCGAAGGTTGGTTTTTCTATACCCAAAATCAAGGAGGGAAAGCAGAATTATGCATATTAACGACCTGATGTGCTATCACATCCGGTGGGTCACGCGCATCCCCAATCAACGGTTAGGAAGCTGTTAGCTGGCAGCTTTAGTGCCGTTGAGGGTGCCGCTTCTGCTACCCAGGCTGGTGGTCGAGTGGGAAGGCGAAACTGTATCAGCTACCGACGTGGTGGATGCCGATGCTGATAGTGACACGGAACTACCTCCGCGCACGCGGAGAATACAGTGGGCATGAAATATTTCACCACGGATAATGGGAACTACCTCCGCGTGCGCGGAGAATACCTAAATGAGCTGGGTTTTTTGTAGCATGATTCTCAAAAATGGGCCAAATTTCGCTCTGGAATCTAGAATTTATGGCCGAATTATGGGGTAAAAATTCTGCCACTGACAATCCTCCATGCCCCATGATCCTTAATAATCCCGCCAGGACATTGAAGCTTATTCCACGCCTTCATTAACCATTCTCATTTCCTTATTCCTGCCCACACTCCCTCCTCCCACGCTTTTCCGCTAACTCCCTCCCATACGTAATACTTCCTGAGCCGGGGCAGGGCGCTTGATGGCGTTTGATCCGCCGATGGCTAGCATCGCTGAAATCGGTATCAGCATCAAGCGGGCTGGCTTGAGCCCTGCCCCAGGTCCTGCAAAACCCGCCCACGCTTCTTCGGGTTTTAGGCTCCAGATGAGTTTTCGGGCTGTGTTCGGTTAGGCAGCAACAGTTATGCCTTCATTAAGCTATCAGTGCGCCCGTCCCTTATATGTTGAGCGAATCAACGTTTCCGTACAAGCATCCCCATGCGGCACCACTCGCTTCTATGCGGCGACGCCGCTCCCTCTCCGTAACGTCCCTCGCTCCTCCCTACTCCCAACGCCTACAGATCAACACACCACCCCTCCCACCCTAACGCCGACCCTCATCACACCAGCTGGAATGGGCTGCCGTCGGCGGCCCGGGCCTGCTGGATCACCAGGTCGAATCCTTGTTCGGACACCAGGTGTTGGAGTTCGGGCAGGTGTTGGGAGATGACCGAGTCCCGCCACAGGGTGGTTCGCAGCTGTAGGTCCACACCGGCGTCGACAAGCAGGTGCAGGCTGTCCCACACCCGACCGCTCACGGCGGCCGAGCATCCGGTGACTTCCGGCATGTGCCGAGGGAGTGCCTTAATGTCCAGACCCACCCAGTCCGGGGTGCTTTCCGCCCGCTCCAGGAGCCGGCCGATTCGCGCCGGGCTGTAGCCGCAGGTGTGCAATCCCACTGGTAGGCCGGTGGTTTCGTGCACCGCGGCAATGGCGTCGGCAAGCCCGGGGACGGCGGTGGGTTCGCCGCCGGAGATCACCACGCCGTCGATAAGCGACCGCCTGTCGACGGCTAACGCAAGCGCCTCCGCGAAATCGTGGCTGCCGGCGCCGAACGCCTGCAAGCTGGGATTATGGCAGTAGACGCAGCGCAAGGGGCAACCCTGGGTGAAGATGGTGATGGTGATATTGCCCGGCCAGTCGGTGGCGGAGAACGGGATGATTCCCGCAACCGGCAGCGTGCGAGCCCCAACCTGGCTGCGGTTACACGTAGGTTTCGCTAAAGTACTGACGCTCATGGAATTCGCCTTTTTTCCCGATGTTGAAGCTTTCGACCGGCCGGAAGTAGCCCATGACCCGGGTCCACATTTCGGTGGTTTGGTCGCAGTGCGGGCAGTGGGGGTGTTCCCCGGAAATATAGCCGTGTTCTGGGCAGATAGAGAACGTTGGGGTGATGGTGATGTAGGGCAGGTGGAAGTTTTCCAGGGCGCGGCGCACGAGCTTGGCGCAGGCCTTGCCGTCGGACATGGCCGACCCCATGTACAGGTGGAGGACCGTGCCGCCGGTGTATTTGCTTTGCAGCTCTTCCTGGTGTTCGAGGGCGGCGAAGGGGTCTGGGGTGTGGGCGACCGGCAGTTGGGAGGAGTTGGTGTAGTAGGGTTCCCGCTCGGATCCGGCGTGGATGATGTCGGGGAATCGTTTGCGGTCTTCCTTGGCGAACCGGTAGGTGGTGCCTTCCGCCGGGGTGGCCTCCAGGTTGAACAGGTGTCCGGTTTGTTCCTGTGCGGCAACGATGAGGTTATTGATGTGGTCGAGCAGTCGGGCGGCGAGGGCTTTGCCCCGGGGGTCGGTGATGTCGTAGGCGTCGTGGGTGAAGTTCCGCACCATTTCGTTGCAGCCGTTCACGCCGATCGTGGAAAAGTGATTGTCCAGGCTGGGCAACCACCGTCGCGTATATGGGTAGAGGCCGTTGCGTAATTGTTCGGTGACGAACGACCGCCGGCGTTCCAGCGTGTCCACCCCCAAGGCCACCAGGTTGTCGACGGCAGCCAAAAGCCCCGCTTCGTCGCCGGCGTATTGGTAGCCGAGTCGGGCACAGTTGAGGGTGACCACCCCAATGGAGCCGGTGAGTTCCGCGGAGCCGAAGAGCCCATTGCCGCGTTTGAGAAGCTCCCGCAGGTCAAGCTGGAGGCGGCAGCACATGGAGCGGATCATGCCCGGGTCCAGGTCGGAGTTGATGAAGTTTTGGAAGTAGGGGAGACCGTATTGCGCGGTCATGTCGAAGAGGGCTTCGGTGTTGGGGGAGTCCCAGTCGAAGTCCTTGGTGATGTTGTAGGTGGGGATGGGGAAGGTGAAGGGTCTGCCGTCGGAGTCGCCATCC
>ERZ773077.3045-NODE-3045-length-10448-cov-12.379101_pt1 | contig 10448 bp, 7 predicted proteins | sample MGYA00580612_ERZ773077 | MGnify/ENA primary metagenome ERZ773077 (study PRJEB29015, sample SAMEA2737971) | human oral metagenome | biome: human oral; feature: human-associated habitat; material: dental | place: China | collected 2021 ...
TGATGACGGTGACGTCGTCGCCACCGAGGATCACCGGGACGACCGGGATGGCGGTATACCGCCTATTGCTGTCCTCGGCATCTTTTCGCGCAAGCTTAGCAACACGCTCCCAAGCGGATCTAAATGCCAGCTTAACTGCAGCGTCCAGTCGCGCGCTAATTTTAAGAACGAACGCCCTGAGTGCGTCACTATCACCTTCAGCTACTTCGAGTTCACCCCCAAGAGCGCCGCCTTTCTCTGACAAGACTTCATCGAGGCGTCGCATAACACCGCCAACACCATTGCCGTCTATGTGAATGACGGCAACCTTGGAAGGAACCCCGACACCGCCCTCCGAGGCAGTCTGAAGCAATTCCTCGAGTTTAGTCGGATCGCGAGCCAGCTTCTCATCTTCGTCATACAGCAACCGTTGCACCCGGGCGAGATTCAAAAAGTGATCTCTGGCGAGATTCGCCTGACGAACCTTGACTTGAGCAGGCAGAGACAGGGCCCTCCCGTCAAGGCGAGAACTTGGGGCTGCCACCTCACCACCATCGAGATACGACGGGGCCGCAGGCAGCGAAGAATCATTCGCCCGCAACAAGAATGGCATTTGTGCAAATCTCGACAGGGCGGGACTTCTATTCAAGGCGTATTGATAGGCGACATGATCGACAGCCCGCAGGTCATCTCCGCTGAGACAGGAACCGCCCATGTGAACGAACACGCCGCTAACATCCATTTCGGGCGCTTCGGCGTGCGCCCGGCGTGTCACCTCGCCAATGAGCTTCCGGGCCGAGCTGTCGCAATCAAGCATGAGCAGGAGCCTTCCAGAAGAGCGCGACACCCACTGGACACTGAGGTTCAACTTAGTGACGCTTTCCTCGACCCAGGAGTCAAGGAGAGTAATTTGAAAGGAAGCCCCAACATTCTCTTTGAGTCTTGTTGACGAAAAAATGAATCGCTGTTTCGCGTGAATATCAAACAGAACAAGTTCCATGATCATTCCGTTCGTCGACCGTGCTCCAGTGCAACCTTTTGTTCACACTAGCACTTTCGTGATAACGTTAGAACGATTAAACGTGTCAACATCAAGCATTGGCACATACCTATCTTTGTCGCGCTCATACTCGTAGACGGTGAAACTGAGAGTATTGACATTCCTGCCGATCAAGAACGCTAGTGGTAGCGGACACCTCATCATGAGGTCAATATGAGCCGCACCGTGAGAGCTAGAACCGTGAGGGCTAGAGAGGTCACGGATCAGGTTGGAAGCCTCCCTCGCGATGCGCGCCCCGTCATTGGGATCGATTTTCCTGGGCTCCCGCATTCCAATGCGCGCAGAATGGCTGATCTCTTCTTTATTCGCCTCAACAAATGAAGTGAACGCGGAGTCAATCCGCCCAGCAACAAGGTCCAGATATACGGCGACTCGAGCACGCCCTGCCGAAGACTCATTACAGACTCTTTGATCTGTTAGGTGAAGAAAACTTTTGTTCTGGTCACCGTCATTCTCCCGCCCCCAGTTCTCGCCGCTCTGCCGAACGATTGCTCGTTTAACAAACGTCTCAGGGAACTGCGCCCCTAAAACAAAAGCAAGGAATAAGTGAGCCGTCCCCTCGACTTGCAACACCGAAGGCGATATATACTCTACAGCCTTCCGCGTCTCTTTGAGGGTTTCCTTGAACGTTTTCAGCGCTTCGCTATTGAAACGTTCACCGCTCTTCGGTGCAGCCAGTCGAAGGTCAAGGTGGTTACCTGACGATGCATGGTCGACAGACTCTTCCCAAGAATACAAACCAAGTCGAACGATCCTATCGTCCTTCTCTTGACACGCTTGATGAATCCTTTTGACTCGCTCCGTCGCCATCGCCCCCACAAGAGCGATAAGATCTTCTTCTTCCACCCCGAACTGCTTGATCAACGAAAGCGGGCCTCTCAAGTCGCTTTCAACCGTAACCGTACGCATGCGGCGATCTGGCGCAGAATAGTCAATACCTTCCCTCGCAGCATCCTTATCGTTGACGTTGATGATGCAAATCGGGAACGTTGGATCGTTATCGAGCAGCTGCAGAAACCCTGGGACCTCATTTTTGGCGATCACGTCGCTGCGCGCCGTGTCTTCTGTTGAAATCACGATGGCTCCTGAAATTGTTTGCTCGATAGCCCGATCCACCCTTTTTTCGATATGTCCCACTTGCATCGCTTCAGAGTCAATCCACACGGGCACGCCGACAGACTTAAGCAATGTCGACACGCGATCAGCAATCGATTTACCATCGGAATGACGGTACGAGATAAACACCGGACCATACGGATCGATCTGCAACTCTGCTGAAGTCATTGCGTCCTTCTTCTCTCATTCAACTTGCCGCGAATCGCACCGACTGGGAGTTGCCCCTCGAACCCTTGAGGAAACCACGGTCGATCCAAGCCTGATGACATCGGCTTCGATCATAGCCACATGGAGAGATTCTCGCGGCACTTCTATGAAGTAAATTCATCAACTATCCGCAGGGCCGACTACACCTACCGGGGAACCTCTGTACGCCCGGACATCCGAGTAATGGAGCCAAACTGGCCCACGACAATGGTGCGATAGCGCTTATCGCTCTCGATGCTCCCCCAGATCACCTTCAGCACGCCACCGCATTCAATACCTAACGATCACATCATTTTCATCACTGTCGCCAATTAATGGGGTCGCGGCTTCGGCTCGCAGGGTCCCATGGGTGCTCCTTCTGTCAGGTTCAGCAGGGAGGGTTCTTCCCGCTGGCCCAGGTTGAGGGGCGTTTCATCGAGGCGATTCTGCTCATGCTGCTTCAACGCTTCCGGGCGTCCTCGCTCATGGCTCGTCTGGCCGATGTGCAGCCGCGTGCTGCGGATGAGGTGGATCGTGTGATCGAGCTCGACTCGGAGGCGGTCGGGTTCGTCGTCTCCGAACAGTGGACCATGATGACCGACGCCGACAGACAGCTCGACGCCTTCCTGACCTACCTGCTGGACACTTACCGGATTCCTCTACTGGTTGAGGAGGCCAGGGATCAGGCGCACAGGCTCCGCGAGAACGTACTGATGCGCATCGGCCGCGCCGACCAGAAGGCCGAGGAGGAGCGCGCCCGCTCCACACGGGTCATGGAGATCGCCTTGGCGGTCCTGACCTTCATAGGCCTGCCCCTGAGCGTGTTCCTGGAGATCTGGTCCAACTGGGAGGCCGCCAAGGGTATCGCGGTCCGGCACCAGCGCATCGGCGGCTGGGACGCGGGATGGGGGTGGATTCTTGGCTTCGGTCTTATCGGGTCGGTCCTCATCGGCGGTGGGATCTGGCTGCTCGTCGACAAGGTGGGCGGCCGGGTGGCTCGGCGTGGGAAACGCTCCTGACGCCGAGTCCAGGGCCCGGTTTCACCTCCACCACACCAGGATGTGCCCGCAGTCACAGGCGGGAACGTCGATTTTTTGGCTTGACGTCGTCGGAAACTGGTGGCTGAAAGTGCCTGAGGGGGCGTCGGTGACGCTTGGCGTCAGGACGCCGAAAAGTGGTTAAATAGGGGCGCTACCGTCCGGCCCCGCGGGGTGCCTGCGGAGCCGGTGGCGCCCCAGCCCCCGGAAGTGGCGCAACGACGCCGTTCCCGGAGGCAGGAGTCAGAAAGCACCCAGCACCAGAAGGTGCATTAAGACTCCAGAACGCGTTGACCATTCCGACCCAACCGAGGGTCAGAAAGCACCCAGCACCAGACGGTGCATTAAAACCCGTAGGTACGATGCTGCGAGGCCACGTGATACTCGGTCAGAAAGCACCCAGCACCACAAGGTGCATTAAGACCGCTTCCTCCAACTCCAGTCGGCCGGCAATGAACCGTCAGAAAGCACTTCGCACCAGAAGGTGCATTAAGACGACAGCGCGCTAACGGGGACGAACTGGGTCCCGAAGTCAGAAAGCACCCAGCACCACAAGGTGCATTAAGACATCCGGACCCAGATCACCACGATTCCCCACACGATCAGGGCCAGAAAGCACCCAGCACCACAAGGTGCATTAAGACTCGACTGACTATCTCTCTCAGCGCCAGGAGCTGAGCCAGAAAGCACCTCGCACCAGAAGGTGCATTAAGACCTCGGTATCAAGAACCTCAACAGAGTCAAGAAGCCTCGTCAGAAGGCACCTCGCACCAGAAGGCGCATCAAGACACTTCCTGCCGGGCACTTTGTGCACCCCAGCCGAGGAAGACTGAAGCCCCTCGTCCGACGACAGAAGCAGGACGTGTCGACAGTCATATGCGGGAACGTCGATCTTTTGGCTTGACGCCGTCGTAAGCTGGTGACTGGAGACACCCGAGGGCGCGTCGGTGGCGCTTGGCGTCAGGACGCCGAAAAATGGTTAAATTGAGGCGGTGCCGGCCGGTCCCGCGGGGTGCTTGCGGAGCCGGTGGCGCTCCAGCCCCCGGAAGTGGCGCAACGACGCCACTCCCAGAGGCAGGGGGTCAGAAAGTACCTCGCACCAGAAGGTGCATTAAGACTGGGTTCTCCTTGGACTTCTTTCCCCTTGTGATGGTCAGAAAGCACCTCGCACCAGAAGGTGCATTAAGACCGAGGGATAGCCTCCGCCGTTGACGCCATCGTCAGTTGCCAACAGGGCCGGCGGATGAGCGGAGACCGATGTCCGCTCAAACGGACATAAACGCGGCTGAGGCATCGGGAGCCGAGCGAGAACCGCAGAACTTCGCGGTTTTCCGCCAACCACATCGCCGGTAGCCTCGGCCATGTCCGCCGCATAGACATCGAACCGCTCCAGCACCGCATGAGAACGGCCCATCCGACCACAAATCCGTTGACGGCAAGTACCATGCGCGCGTTGATCTCAGGTAGATTTGCGCCAGGTGACCTCACAGGATTCCAGCGAGCATCACGCAACCGAAACGGCTATACCGCGGGGAGCCCGGCCATCGGGCGCTAAAAAACATGAGCGGCGCCGAGAAACTCGGCGACCGCCACACGCGCCCACTCGTCGCTCGCTCACGAGCGCCGTCAGCACACCGGGCAGACCAACATAACCAGGCGCCCCGCACCAGCCCCGCTTCAGCCGCGGCGCAGACGCAGGACAATCAGGCCGCAGGACAGCAGGATCGCCGCCGTCGACAGCACGCCGATCGCCACACCGGTCACCGGCAGCCACCGCTCCCGGGCGCTCTTGGCCGAGGACCGCTCAGCGGCGCTCGTGCGCCCCTTGCTGTCCTGGCTGCTGCTGGCGCCCACCACGACCTCATTGCGGTCGTCATGGCCGGTCCCGTTCGAAGACTGCGAGCCGGGTCCAGAGCCGTCCGGCACCGTACCGCCGTTGACGGAAGGCGCCCCCGCCGCAGGAGCTTGCGCGCTCTGCTGGGATGAGGCCGACGACGAGCCATCCGGGGCCGGCGTCGAGCCTCCGCCGACGCCACTGCCCGCCTGCTGCTGATCCGGGGCGGCCGCACCGCCCTCGGGCGCGGACCACAGCGGGCGCGCCACCAGGGAGAGATCCGCCGCCTTCTGAGCGTCAAGCTCCTCAACCTGGACGCCACCGGACGAGGCCCTGATGACCTTGTTGTCCCCCATGTAGATGCCGACGTCGTAGATGTTCCCGAACACCGTGGACTGGGCGGGAGCCGAGCCGGAACCGCTCTGCCCCGCGGACAGCGGGTTGGAGAAGAAGACGATGTCCCCCGGGTTGATGGCGCCGTTCGTGTTCAGCCACAGGCGGTTCTGGGAGTTGAACCAGCCCGCCAGGTCGTCCGGCTTCCAGGCCCCGCTGAGGTCCTGCCCGACGTCGGCCCGATACCCCACCGGAGTGTTCTGGTCAGCCACGTAGGTGGTGTGCGAGTAGTCCCAGCCGGAGAGCACCATGCCCACCAGAGCCGACGAGCTAATCGGGTACGGGCCGGAACCACCGGCGTGGACATTCGCGCCCGACAACGGCGTGGGACGGGACGGGTCCACGACCAGGGCCCCTCCGGCGTCGGCGAAGGACTGCGCCCGGGCCACCACGTCGCTGGCGGCGGCGCCGTCCGAGGCCACGGTCGGGGCGACCGGAAGCGTCTTCGGCACGGCCCACTGGCCGTCGGCCAGCATGACCGAAACGGCCCCCAGCGCGCCGGCGGGACTCGTGCTCTCAACGGTGTAGACCAGTCCGCCGCCATCGCCCGGCGCCTCGTCACCGAGGGTGGTGAGGGTGCTGCCGGCGGCGGCGGTAGCCTGCGCCATTTCGGCAACCGTATTAAAAGTGGGGTCCGCGGCCGGCTCGGCCGCCGCCGGGATCATCATGGGCGTGCTCAGCGAGGACGCCAGCACCACCGCACCCGCGAGGCCGACTAGCCTCGGGACGCGTCGACGCACAGCCTTCTTCACCGTCACCAGGAGTCCTTCCACTTTCACCCGCCGGGATGGGGCATCCGTCGGCGATCTGCACTCGTTATCGTAACGTAACGTACACGGCTCCGACCACCTGTAAAAGGGGTCAGGGCGCAGGTCATAGGCCTCGGAATCACCGCCCGTAGGCGGCGCTTCAACCGGTCTACCCTTGATTCTCCCGTTTTGCCCTCAGGTTTTGTCAAGGTTGACCTGCGTCAGTCAACCTCCGTAGACCTCGGGCCTCAACGTACCGATGAACGGCAGGTTGCGGTACCGCTCGGCATAGTCCAGTCCGTAGCCGACGACGAACTCCGTAGGAATATCGAAGCCGACGTACCTGACGTCCACCTCGACCTTGGCGGCGTCGGGCTTGCGCAGGAGTGTGGCGATCTCCACCGAGGCCGCGCCCCGGGAGGACAGGTTGCCCAGCAGCCAGGACAGGGTCAGGCCGGAGTCGATGATGTCCTCGACGATGAGAATGTCACGGCCGGTGACGTCGGTGTCCAGGTCCTTGAGAATGCGCACCACCCCGGAAGACTTGGTTCCCGAGCCGTAGGAAGACACGGCCATCCAGTCCATCGGCACGCTCATGTGCAGCCGGCGAGACAGATCCGCCATGACGAAGACAGCTCCCTTGAGCACACCCACGAGCAGGGGGTCGCGGCCCGCGTAGTCGGCGTCGATCTGGGCGGCCATCTCATCGAGGCGCTGCCCTATCTGCTCCTCGGTGATGAGTACCTGCTGAAGGTCCGATCCCATATCCGTGGCGTCCATCCGCCCCGTCCTCCTGATGCGTCGTCATGGCTTCGCGGAGTCGCCGGGGCCTGGGGAAGGCCACCGGTCCGCGTCGACCCCACAAGCCTGCCACACCGGACCCAGCCAGGCACTTCACGCCACTCCCTTCATCCACGAGGAGACGGAGGAGGGGCGGTGCGGTCAGCTCACGCGGCGCACCCACACGTCGGGGTGGGCGATCTCGGCCGGGGTGGGCAGCAGCGCGGGGTCGGTCCACACGACGTTGAGCCCCTCGTGCCCGATGCGCGCCACGACGCTGCGCACGAAGGCGGCGCCGTCGGCGTATTGGGCCTCCTTGGCCTCCAGGCCCATGAGCCGGTGCAGCAGGAGTGCGCCCAGGCCGGGCCCGGGTCCGATACCGCCGTCGACCGCCCGGCTGCGGGACAGGACCGCCCGCAGCCGGTGCACCGAGGGCATCCGGTTGGGCCGCACGTCGTCCAGAACCACCTCGGCATGCCCCTCCAGGAAGGTGAGCGCGGCCGCCAGCGAGGCGACCTCCGAGCGCTCTCTGAGGTTCGTCAGGCCCTCGAGCACTCGCCCCCGCCCGGCGCGCGCCGCGATGCGCACCATGCTCCCCCGCCGCGGTCCGGGCCCGCGCTCCCCCGATCCCGCGCCCCCGTAGACGGCCTCGACGACGGCGCCGATGACCGTGCGCATGGAGTCGGCCAGATGGGAACCGAGCCAGGGAGCGGCCATGAGTTGGACGGCATGGGTGGTCTCGTGCAGGCAGACCCAGGCGGGTAGGTCGAGCATGTCCAGGTCCAGCTGGCGGCGCATCGCCAGCACGTTGGGGGCCACGAGCAGCAGGTGCGGGGACGATGAGGGCCTCCACCCTCCTTCCGCCGACACCTCGCCGGTCCGCTCGTCGCCGGGCTCCTCGCCGCCGGAGCGGCCGGCCCCCACCCCGACCGAAGCGTCGGGCACCACCTGCCCCAGCATTCGTGTGGCGATCAGGCTCATCGCCCCGGCCATCTCGGCGGCTCCGACGAGGCGAACCGCCTCCGAGGCCCGCGGCGCGGGCACCTGCTCCATGAGACCGCGCAGTGCCCGGGTGGAGGCGCGCACCAGCCCAGCCCGATCGACGACGCTCACGCGCGTGGTCTCGGCGACCTGCTGGGCCGCGCGGTGCAGGCCGGTGATCCTGGCGACCCAGGTCGGCGCCTCCCGGGCGGAGCGACGCAAGACCGCCACCGAACTGGCGCGCGCCGAGTGCGAGGCACTGGGGCCAGCCGGGATCAGCGCGGTCATACGCTCCACCGTCCGCCAGTCGACCAGCCCCGCCGCTGTACCGTTGGTCGTCACCGCCATGCCTTTCTCACAGGATTCACGGGATTCACGGGAATCGAACGGATCTCACGGGCCTCACCGCGGTTGTGTCACGAGCAGCCGCAGGCCGCCAGGGGCGCCACGAAGTGGTTGTCGATCGCGGCGGCGGCCGCCGTGCTGCCGTTGGCGGGGAAGTCGTTGGTCAGGATCGAGAAGGCCAGAAGACGCCCGTCGGCGGTCGTGACAACGCCGGCCAGGGAGGAGGTCTGCTCCAGCGAGCCGGTCTTGGCGCGCACCGTACCGGCCGCGGCCGTGTCGTGCAGGCGGTTGCCCAGGGTCCCGTCCAGGGCCCCGACGGGCAGGTCGGCGATGAGGGTGCGGCCGGCCGAACCGCCCTTGTCGCCGGCGGACCGGGCCAGGATCTGGGTCAGGAGCTTGGCGGGCACCTTGTTGCCCTTGGCCAGTCCGGAGGAGTCCAGGAGGGTCAGTCCGGAGGTGTCGAAGCCGTCCTTGCGCAGTTGGGCGGCCACCGCCTTGGAAGCCCCGGCGAAATCGGCGGTCTCCTTGGCCTGGACGGCCACGAGCCGCCCCTCGACCTCGGTCATCGTGTTGTCGGAGGTCTTGAGGGACAGGGCCAGGATGTCGGACAGCGGGGCGGAGGAGACCGAGGCCAGCTCCCTGGCGCCGCTGGAGGCGGCGGCGCGGGACGCATCGCCGTCGACCGTGATGCCGGCGTCGCTCAGGTGCCTGGCGAAGGCCTGGGCGGCCTCCATCGCCGGGTCGGCCGAGTAACCCTGGTTCTGCGTGGAGGAGATGTCCACCATGATCGGCTGGATCTTGGCCACGTACTGCTCGTTGCCGGCCTCCCAGCCGTCGTTCCACTGGGCGCCGGTGAACAGGGTGTCGTCCAGGCGCAGCGAGACCGACGTCATCCCCTGGGACTTGAGCTGCTCCGCGGTGGCGCGGGCGAGGTCGCCCAAGCCCGCATGACCGGCCGTGGCGGTCGGGTCCCCGGCGTCCTCGGCCAGCAGAACGTCACCGCCGCCCACGAGGGTGACGGTCTGGCCGTCCAGGACGGCCTTGGTCTGGAGCGTGTGACCCGGCCCCATGGAGGACAGGGCCGCCCAGGCGGTAAGCACCTTGTTGGTGGAGGCGGGCGTCACCCCGGTGGCGGCCGACTGGTCCAGCAGCTCCTCGCCGGTGGCGACGTCGACGACGGAGGCGGTCACGCTTCCGCCAGCCAGAGCGGCATCGGAGGCCACGGCCTTGACGTAGGCGCTCAGATTCGCCTTAGACGGCTTGGGCGCCTCCGCCTCCAGGCCCGTCGGGGCCGTGGTCTTGGCGCTGGGACCGGCCGGCGTCGGGAAGGGCTGGGGGGCGACGTCGGCGTAGGCGACCGTCACCGGCCCGGGTACCAGGTCGAGGGCATCGCCCAGGCTGTAGTAGCCGCCGAATACCAGCAGGCTCGCCGCCGTCAGGGCCGCGGTCTGGACCTTGCGCATACGTCCTCCGGACTGGGTTGTTGACAGGCTGGGATGGCCTGTATATCAGGTAGGTGGGGCGCACGGGAGGTCGCTGCCCGCCGATGCACCGACGTGCAGAGTACGCGTTTGCTGACCTCAAGCGCTGTCGTGCGCCACACTAGTGCCATCAACACCCGCCCCGCCGGATCGACGCCGACCGTCAGGCACCGTTCCAGCGCCCAACGAGCTGAAGACACGAGCGAAGGAGGCTCCCCGTGGAGTTCGACGTCACGATTGAGATCCCCAAGGGCAACCGCAACAAGTACGAGATCGACCACGAGACCGGCCGGATCCGCTTGGACCGCATGCTCTTCACCTCCACGCGCTATCCCGATGACTACGGTTTCATCGATGAGACGCTCGGCGAGGACGGCGACCCCCTGGACGCCCTGGTCCTGCTGGAGGAGCCGACCTTCCCCGGCTGCGTCATCCGCTGCCGCGCGCTGGGAATGTTCCGCATGCGCGACGAGAAGGGCGGCGACGACAAGGTCCTGTGCGTGCCCA
>ERZ773077.3049-NODE-3049-length-10445-cov-8.736092_pt1 | contig 10445 bp, 8 predicted proteins | sample MGYA00580612_ERZ773077 | MGnify/ENA primary metagenome ERZ773077 (study PRJEB29015, sample SAMEA2737971) | human oral metagenome | biome: human oral; feature: human-associated habitat; material: dental | place: China | collected 2021 ...
CGGCCAGGAGGTCGGCGAGCACCCTGAGCGCCATGAGCAGAGAGATCGCCTCCTGCCGGGTGAGGCGAACCGGGCGGTCCAGCCCCAGCGGTTCGGACAGGCGCAGGCGTCCGTCCTCGAAGTCCGCAGCGTCGAAGTCCACGAGGTCCCCGTGCATGCCGCCGGGCAAGCCGGAGATCCACAGCGTGTTGACGTCGCGCTCAATGACGGCCGGGGTGACGCCGAAGTGCTTGGCGGCCTCGGCAACGGTCACGCCGGGGTGTTCCGCGACCCAGGCGGGCAGGGCGAGCAGCCGCGTGAGCTGGTCGGAGGCGGACACGCGCGCCATCCTCACTCCCCCTCCGGTGCCGCGAGCCCGGCGGCGCCTTGCAGGTGGGACAGGACCGCCTGGCGCAAGGATTCGGGGGCGAGGACGACGACTGCGTCGCCAAGAGCGGCCACGGTTCCGGCGAAGGAGAAGGGATCCTCGTACTCGACGGCGATGAGATCACGGCCTTCCAGGTGCGCGGGCAGAGCAGGCAGTTCTGCCTGCGGGCGCTGAGCCGGATCGAGGTGGGCTCCGGCCAGACGCAGTCCTAGAGCACGCCCCGGCAGGGCGGCGAGCAGTGCGCGCCGGCGGCTGGGCTCCTTGGCGGGAAGCCGGGTGAAGGCTCCGGGGTTTCCGTGAACGGTGACTGGGCCGGTGATGCGAGCCAGCCGGAAGGTCCGCAGCCCGACGGCGGTTCCTTCCGGTTCCTCCGGTTGTCTGCTGGCGTCTGGGCTGTGGGCGCCTGCAGGCTCGACGGCGTCGAGGTACCAGGCCCCCTCGGCCAGGCGCAGGTGGTGCGGCTCGACAGTGCGGGCCCGGGTGCTGCCCGAGCGGGCCGAGACGTAGTCGAAGGTGACCAGGCGGAGCTCGTCGACCGCGGTGATGAGCTCCTCGGGGATCTCCTCACCGGACAGGTCCGCGGTGAGGACCGGCAGGCCGGCAGAGCCGCCCCTGGTCGGTCCCTCACTGACGGCACGCAGCTTGGTCAGGGCCCGCCGGGCCGTGGCGGGAAGGTCACCGTCGCGCCAGGCGGAGGCGGCCAGGCCCAGGCAGGCGGCCTGCTCGGCGCTCAGATGCAGCGGGGGAAGGGTGTAGTCCTCTTCGATGACCCGGTACCGGGGCTCCTCGGGGCGCCCGGTGGTGGTCACCTCGATACCGAGCTCGCGCAGCGTGTCCTTGTCCCGCTCGAACTTGCGGCGAGCCGAGAGCGGATTGGTGGAGGGGTCCGCCAAGCCGTATCCCGGCACACTGGCCACGAGCTCCTCGGCACTGAGACCGGTGGTGGTGTTGCGCAAGGTGAGCAGAAGGCTCACCAGGCGCTCCTCGGTGCTACGGGTCGGCTGGCTCACGGTGCCCCAGCCTAGGAGAGTCCGGTGGCCTGCGGCTGGTGGCGCGCGCGCCCGGATAGTCTGCCGCCATGATGTGGCGCGACGGCGTAGTGACCGGGACCAGGACGACATGGGGACCCGCGGGGCGATCCTGCGCCGAGCTGGACGTGGAGATCGTCGGAGCCCCAAATGGTGCGGACGGCCTGCTGCCCGGCCAGCGGATCCGCGCGGTCGCCTACGAGGCCCTCACCGGGCTGCCCGGCGCCGCCGAGCGGGTGAGGCTGGAGGTCTCAGCCCTCGACCGCGCCCTGGGCACGGGCGGGCACGCCATGGTCAGCTCTCGCCTGGACGTCCTGCCGCCTGACCCGCCGCGCGAGGGGCATCTCGTCAAGGCCCGCTACATGCCGGACCAGGTGATGGTCACCGGTGTCGACGAGCAGGGCACGGCCCACCACGGCCTGCTGTCCCAGCCGATCGGCAGCCTCCATCTGGAGGGGATGCCGGTGATGGTTGCCGACCTGCACTCGAGCCTGCCGGCGGTGCTCGCCGGGCTGCGCTCCCCCGACAGCCAGGAGCAGCCACGAGTCGCCTACATCATGACCGACGGCGGGGCCTTGCCCCTGGCCTACTCACGTGTCGTTGCCGCCCTGAGCCAGGCCGGGTGGCTGACCGGGACCATCACGGCCGGGCAGGCCTGGGGCGGTGACATTGAGGCGGTCAGCGTTCACAACGCGCTCCTGGCGGCCCGTCACGTCCTGCGCGCCGACGCCGCCATCGTCATCCAGGGGCCCGGGAACCTGGGCACCGAGACGCCCTGGGGCTTCTCCGGGGTAGCCTGCGGGGACGCGATCAACGCCATCGCCACGCTGGGCGGACACCCGGTGGCCTGCCTGCGTGTCTCTGACGCCGATGCCCGCGCCCGCCACCGGGGCGTGTCCCACCACTCGATGACGGCTTACGGACGAGTCGCACTGGCGGGGGCCGACATCGTCGTCCCCGACCTGGAGGGGCCACTGGGGGCACAGGTGCGTCAGGAGGCCGAGGCCTTGTGCGCGCCCCGGCCGGGCGCCGGGCAGCACCGACTCGTCGAGGTTCCCACCGACGGGCTCCTGGAGCTGCTGCGGGAGGCGGAGGCGCAGACCGGAGTGAGACTGTCCACCATGCGACGAGGCTTGGATGAGGACGCGGCCGCTTTCATCGCCGCAGCGGCGGCCGGTCGCCACGCACGGCGGGTCCTGGACGAGGGAACAGCGCATGGCTGATCGAGACGGCCAACCGGGCGCGACGGCCCGCAGCGCGGTGCTGCCGACGACAGCGAGTCTGTCAGCGGCCTACGACTGGCAGGCCCGTCACCGCATGGTGCCGGGACGAGGAGGTCGCTGGGCACACTACTCGATCCCGGTCGTGGATCTCGCCCTGGGGATCGTCTTCCTCGCCTTCGCACTGGAGTCGGTCACCTTCATCCTGCGCTTCGGCGGCTATGCCATCTATGTTGCGGACTTCGCCCTGTGTCTGGCGCTGGCGCTGACGCAGTTCGGACGGTTGCGTCTCCTGCGTGTCTCCTTCATCGCGACCTACGCCCTGCTGGCGGCCTACGCGATCCTCGTGGTCATCTCCCCCGTCAACCTCGGCCTCAACCCGATCATCGCCACGGCCATCACCAGTCTCTACACCGTCACCCGCTGGGAGCCCGACCGGCGCTGGGGCACGGCGGCACTCCTGCTGGCTCTGGCCGGCGCCCTGGTCAACCCAGTTACCCTCGCCTCCTACACCCCGCCCTACGAATCAGACGCCGACCCGACGACAGGCTCCGGCTGGGACGGAACCATCCTCCTGGTCAGAGCACTCTCCAGCCTGGTCTTCGTCGGTGCCGTGGTACTCACCTACCTGCTGGCCTCCTCCCGGCGCCGGATCGCCGAGAACCAAGCCCTCGACGTCGGCATCGCCGCGGCCCAGGCGGTTGCGGCCGAGCGCCTCAGCCTGGCCCGAGAGCTCCACGACCTGGTGGGCCACAGCCTCACCACGATCAAGGTGCAGGCCGCCACCGGCCTGGCCCTGGGAGGCGAGGAACGGCTGCGCAGCACCCTGACCACGGTGCGTGACACGGCCGATGCCTCCCTGGCCTCCGTGCGCCAGCTCGTCTCCGTGCTGCGCTCCGACGCCGGCGAGATCACTCCCCTGGCGGACCTGCGGACCATCCCGGCCCTCATCGAGACCACTCGCAGTTCGGGGAGCCGGATCAGCGCCGTGCTTCCCGAACCGGAGGTCCTGGAGCGTTGCAACTCGGCGTGGTCTGCGATACAACGCCTCACCCTCGTGCGTCTGGTAGGAGAGACCCTCACCAACGCCGTCAGGCACGGAACCGGCCAGATCGAGCTGAGCCTGACACTGTCGCAGGACTCCTGCCACCTTCACGTCGCCAACCCGGTGCCCGACGTCGCAGAGCACTCCCCCTTCGGTGGCAGCGGACTCGTCGGCCTCGAGGAGCGGCTCAGGCTCGTGGGCGGAACCATGACCCACGGCATCCACAACAACGGGGACCACAGCTTCTTCACCATTGATGTCGACTTCCCGGTGGCGCCGCTCGAGCTGCCCGCGAGCGCCATGACCGCCGGCGAGACAGAATCAGGAGACTACAGATGACGACCAGAACGACCGGTGTTATCAGGGTGGCTGTTGTCGACGATCAGCCGCTGCTGGTCAGCGCCTTCAGTGCTCTCGTGGCCGCACAGCCCGACATGGAGGTGGTTCTGGAGGCCGTCAACGGGCGTCAGGCCGTCGAGGGTTTGACCGCTCGAGCCACCGGTACCCACGGAGGGGCCGACCTTGTGCTCATGGATCTGCGGATGCCGGTCCTGGACGGGGTCAGTGCCATTCGCGAGCTGCGTGCCTCACCGGCGACTGCCTCGTTGCGGGTTCTGGTCCTGACCACCTTCGATGATGAGGAGCTCGTCCTGGCCTCGCTGGGTGCCGGCGCCCACGGCTTCCTCCTCAAGGACGCCGAGCCGGCGACACTGCTGGAGGCGATCCGCGTCGTCGCCGGCGGAGGGTCCTGGCTGGATCCGGCCGTCACCGGAACCGTTCTGGCGCATCTTGATGCAGGTACCGGACCTGGTGCCCCGCCGTCGTTGGCCTCCCCGTCGGCACCGATCGATGGGGCTGTGCCCGTTGTGGGGGCGCCGTCGGGTCCCTACGAGGCGCTCACCGGTCGGGAGGACGCCGTACTCGCGTTGGTGTGCCAGGGGTTGAGTAACGCCAGTATCGGTGAGCGGCTCCATGTCGCCGAGTCGACAGTCAAGTCCCATGTCAAGACGATCCTGGGTAAGACGGGCTGCCACAACCGGGTCGAGCTCGTCATTTACGCCCTGACCACGGGACTCGTCCAGCCGCGGTAGCTCTCCTCCCCAGGGAGGAGACGGGAGTGTGGGAGCGGATGCGGACTGTATCCCTGGTGGGGATCCGTTGAGGTACTGGTGCGCACGAGCATGGAACCATGACAGCCACCGCAATATCATCACTTCCCCCCTCCCCCACCCACGCCGTCGGCCTGACGCCCGGTCTCAGGCTCGCCGGGATTTCCAAGTCATTTGGTCGCCAGAAGGTCCTCACCGATCTGGACCTGTCGGCCTATCCCGGCCGTGTCTACGGGCTGCTCGGTCTCAACGGGGCGGGCAAGTCGACCGCCTTCAACATCGCCCTGGGGCTGCTCACACCCGACGCCGGGCGTGTGGAAATCCAGGGGGCTCCCTTCTCCCGTCGCAGCCTGGCCCAGGTGGGGGCCTCCATTAACGGCCCCGCCCTTTTTCCCCAGCTGTCCGCGCGACGCAACCTGCTCGTCCACTGCCGTCTGACCGGTACCTCGCCGCAGGCCATCGCCCCGCTCCTGGAGCGTGTCGGGCTGGCTGGAGTCGGCAGAAAGCGTGCCGGCTCCTTCTCCACGGGCATGAAGGTGCGCCTGTCCCTGGCTATGGCACTTCTGACCGACCCGGAGGTCCTCATCCTCGACGAGCCCCAGAACGGACTGGATCCTCAGGGCATTATCGAGCTGCGTGATCTCGTGCGGAACCTGGCTGACGAGGGACGCACTGTCGTCGTCTCCAGCCACCAGCTCGGGGAGATCGCCCGCATGAGTGACGACATCGGGGTTCTGGCGACCGGGCGCCTCGTCTACGAGGGGCCGCTGGCCGACTTCGCCGACGCCGACGACGAACGGGCCATGGAGGCGGCATTCCTAGCGGCAGTCACCGGAAGCGGACGCCCCGCCGGGACGGAGGTGCGCGCATGAGCACCGTTGTGCAGCCGCAGACCCGGGTGAAGGCACAGGGGACGGCAGCAAAGGTGAGAGTAGGCCTGTGGGACCTGGTGCGCGCCGAGCTCACCCGCAGTCGGCGCACCTTCACCTGGGGCGTGATCGGGGCGACTCTCATCTTCACCGTTCACACCATCATCCTGGCGAACGCCTCAATCTCCTCAGGAGTGGTCACGGAGCTCCAGTGGAACGGCAATGCCCTGGCGTGGATGCACATGTATGCCGGGGGCTTCGCGGTGCCTCTGGGGCTGCTGACCGGGGCGATGGCTCAGTGGCGTGAGCAGCGGTGGCGTCAGGGTGGGACGGCATGGCGTGCCGTCGCACCGCGCCGGGTGGCGGGTGCCCGCCTCGTGGTCCTGAGCCTGTCCGCGCTGGCCTGCCAGGTGGCGCTGGTCGCCCCGGTGGTGGGTCACGCCCTCATCGTCGGCAACGGCTGGGGTCCTTGGGACCGGTACCTGCTGTTCGCCACCTACATGTGGATCGTCGTCACCGGGGCCTGCGCCTGGGGCATGGCAGCCTTCCACGTGCTGCGAGTTGTTTCCGTAGGGGTCGCCTCTGTCCTCGGCTTCGTCTGGTCCGTGGCGGGCGTGGTCCAGGCCGAGCGGAGCGACTGGTGGATGCTCCCGTGGGCCTGGACGGCGAGGGTCCCGTTGCCCCTGCTGGGTGTTCACGGCAGCAGCGTGCTGCTTGAGGCGGACTCGCCGGTGTGGGGCTACCCGCTCCTGCCCGGGTTTCTGCTGACGATCGGCCTGACCCTGGCCGGCGTCGGACTGGCCGTACTCTGCGGGGCTTCCGGTGGTGCTGGGGCCTCGGCGTCGTCGGTTTCCCGGCTCAGCAGGCTGCTTCCTGGCGGAAGGGATGCCGTTGACGATCAGTCGGAGACCGTCTCGGTGCAGTCACCGGAACAGGCCCCAGGCGCGCGACCCCGAAGCATTCCGATTCGCCGAGCCACGCCCACCACCCGTATGGCCCGTGTTCCCGGGCCGCGCAGTGCCGTCTTGGCGATGGCCGGCGTTCTGCCCTGGATCGTGTGGGTAGTCCTGGCGGTCCTGCTGTTCGCCTTCCTGGGGGTTCTCCACGCCGTGTACCCACCCGAGTACGGGCAGAGCTTCCTCGAGCTCATGGGAGTGCCGGTTGCCGCAGCCCTCGTCGGCATCACGGTGTGGGGACGTCTCCAACCTGCCTGGCGTGCGCTCATTATCCGTCGAGGTGCCGGGGCCATCCTGACCTCAGTTGCGTTCCTGAGTGGGTTCTTCCTCATCCCGGTCCTGGGCGCCTCCTGGGTTATGACGGTCCTGGGTGACACGTTGACCCGCACCGACCCGACCCTGCCGGCGGTGACCGGCCCGGTCTACGGGTTCATGGTGATGCCGGCCGTTGCCTTCATGATCGCGGCCGTCAGCCTGGCGGTGGCTCTGAGCACCCGGATCGTCGTGGCGATCGTTCTCAACGTCATCCTGGTCATCATGGGGCTGCTCATCGGCGGTAACGAGGTCCTGGCAGCCACCTGGCTGTGGCGGCTGGCCCCCTGGGGCTGGATGAGTATCGCTCACCAGTTCCCCGAGCGTTGGCTCACGATCGTCGTCCTCAGCTTGCTCATCGGATCGGTGGCGATGGGGACAGCGGCCCTAGGTGCCCGGCGCGCCGCCATCCGGGACTGAGTGGGGGGGGCTCGGCGGTGGTCTGAGAGGTCTTGGTGTCACGTTTGGCGACTTTTAGGGTGTCCGTCGGCTGGCGTGTCCGGGTCTGTGGGGCTCTGACGAGCGCATACCCGTGCCAGGGCGCGATGTTATCGGCCAGGGGTGCTCCTAAAAGTCGCCAATTGTGACACCGTTCGCCGGCCGAGCTGGTGGTCTGAGGTGCGGCCGCGTGTGCTGGGGTGGGGGTTAGTGGCCTTGGGCTTCTTCGGCGTCGTCGGTGAGGTAGGTGATGATGCGGACCAGGTCGTAGGGGGTGGAGGTCTCGGTGGTGGTGATGGTGCCCTCGATGGGTCGCCACTGGCTCTCGCCGGCGGGGCGGAACCTGGTGGTCCAGGTCGTGGTCAGGGTGGTGGTGACGCCGGTGGCGGTGTGCTGGTAGTGGTGGGTCACGGTCTGGTGGGGGTAGGGGGCGCCGGGGTCGGTGGTGGTTGTGGTGGTGCCGTCTCCCCAGCCCCAGGTGTAGGAGGTGGGGGTGAACTCGACCTCGATGGGAGTGCCCAGAATCGTGGTGGTCTGGTAGCGCACGGTGGGGTTGGTGTAGACGATGAAGGCCATGGAGATGATGACCTTGGGGCCCGGGGGCTGACGCGTAATCCCAGAACCCTGAGCAATCAATGTCGCGGCCTGGCGGGTGGTGATGGTGACCGTCCGGGCACCACCGGTGGTGGGTTGGTCGGGTTGGGTGGGGCGGTGGAGGGTGGACAGGTTGCACTTGTACTTGTCCAGCCCGTACTCATCCTTCTCCGTGGAGCATTCCTGGTGGGGCTGCTCGTCCCATGTCGAGCTGTCTTCGTACTGAGTTGTTACGCCGTCACCAGAGGAGCCTGAACCTGTATCCTCGGATTCGGGGTTGGAGGTTACTGATCTCGAGGCATGTCCGGCAATAGTGGTGTAATCGTCTGTCGCCTGTGTGTCCCAACTCAATTCACCCTCTCCGGTTTCCTCGGCTAATGAGGGGGAAGTGAGGAATGTGGAAAACGCTATTGCGAAGATGGATGCCGTCGTGAGCGTGTGTTTCATTGTGTTTTCTCTACTTCCACTCCACCAACTAGCCAGCGGCCATTCATGTAATGAACTGCGAAGTTGAGTGTCTGACCTTGCATCGCTTCGGTTATCTTAGTTTCTGTCCCTCCTTTAGGGTGACTTATCTGTTCGCCGTGATCGGCGATTACTTTGATTCTGTTGTAATTGTAGCCGTCGAGTTTTTCGTAGTAGGTTAGATCGGTTATGGTTTGTTCCCATCTGTCGGCCCAACCGCCACTGTTGTGGAGCGTGGTGGCATTGTTGATCGTTGATTGGCAGAACTTGCAGCGGTCGTCACTCATGGCGGCGAACTCGGTGGTGTCGCCGGTCATGAAGGCGTAGCGGTAGAGGTCGAGGAAGTAGCCGACGCTGGCTGCTGCGCCCTCGGCGCTCTCCTCGTTCAGCTGTGGGGGCTTGGTCGGTGCGGGTTCGGCCAGGGCGGCGTCACGCTTGGCGCGCAGCTCAGGAGTCAGAGCCGCTTCCCGGGAAGCGGTCGCACTGGCGTTGGCATCAGCAATACCTTTCTCCGCCCGGGCAATAGCCGCCGACGCACTGGCACTGGCGCTCGCACTGGCCTCAGCCTTGGCGTCCCTCACCGAGCAGGCCGCCACCCCCAGCGCCAGCACACACACCGCCACCAGCCCGGCCATACCACTCCGGCGTCCGAAACGAGCTCCGGGTCGAGCCTCGGGGCGGGGCCTGGGCCCCGACAGCACCACCCGACCTGGCCGTCCCAGACTGACGGCCAGGGCTTCTTGCTCCGTGTGCCCGTCGACGCCATCGAGGTTCAGGCCGGTCTGACGGTTGTGTACGGCGGAACGTTGCCCCGAAGTGGCTGGCCGTCTGCTCGGCTGCTGCGGCCCTTCCTCCGGAGCCTGCTGCTCCGCGTGTCCGCCGATGCTGTCGAGGTTCAGCTCGGCCTGCCGGTCATGCGCTCCGGAGCGTTGCATTGGTGGGGTTGAGCGACCGGGGCCCGGAACCAGCCGCCATACGCCCGAGGGCTTGGGAAATCGTAGGGACGCACTCATCACGGAAGCCTCCTCGCCACCGAAACAACTCCATACCCCGCCCGGCCGGGCGACACTGCCCGTCCAGACGGTGCATTGACATTACCTGCCCCAACGCCCCCAAACCAGACCCCGAGGACACCCTGTGGAAAACCTCGAAAAGAGACTCGTGCACCAGCCCCGTCGCACCCGGCCGGAACCTTGATCCACCCCGCTCAACAGGCCGGGGCCTCGGTGCCACTCACCAGGAGTGGTCCCGAGGCCCCGAGGCCGCGCTCGCAGCGGCGGCTTCCTGCGCTGCTTCCTGCGCGCCGTCCTACGCCGTCGCGGCGGCCCGACCTGCAGTGGCAGCGCCGTTGGGAACGGCGTCAGAACTGCTGCTGGTCCACGCGGTGCGCCGGGAACCGGCCTGCAGGAGCACAAGCGCCAGCGGCGCCACCGGTACGATCGCGAAGAACACGGTCACCCACACCGCGCTCAGGCTGAGCATCTCGTGGATGAGCAGGACCGTGGGGGCAAGGATCACCACGATGATGAAGGCCGCCAGCGCCCCGACCACCGGCCGCACCGGCCTCGGCGCCAGCGCGGTCAGCGCCAGGGCGAGCGTGGGAAGGACCAGGACGTAGGCAGCGCCGGGCAACAGCACCACGAGCGGCACGCAGGCCGCCGCCAGCAGGAGCAGCACCGCGGCGAGGGTCTCCTGCCCGAGCCCCTCCTTCCAGCGCCGCACCACGAAGTGCGCCGTGAGCCCTGCTCCGATCAGGGTCCCGCCGGCGAACATCCACACCAGCAGAGGGTTCGGTCCGAGTCCGCTCTCCGGCGCCCACTTCATCGCCATGGCCCCGCGCTGCACCAGCCCCGCGGCGGCAGAGGCGAACGCGGCCCGCCACGTCAGACCCCAGACGCTCCCCAGGACCCGCTTCCAGCGCAGTGACCGTGCCCGTACCGCGACGGCGCCGAGCGCCGCGATGACGGCCAGGCAGCCCAGCCCTGTTCCGACCGCGGCCGGGTAGCGCACCGTCAGCCCCCGCCACAGCTGGAAGAAGTGGA
>ERZ773077.3052-NODE-3052-length-10434-cov-7.245207_pt1 | contig 10434 bp, 4 predicted proteins | sample MGYA00580612_ERZ773077 | MGnify/ENA primary metagenome ERZ773077 (study PRJEB29015, sample SAMEA2737971) | human oral metagenome | biome: human oral; feature: human-associated habitat; material: dental | place: China | collected 2021 ...
GGCTCTGCGCCGGCCGCCGCGTGGCGCTCGGCTCGGACCCGCTCACGGCCGCGCGATCAGATCCGGACCGGGCCACCGGGTTCGCCCCCACCGTGTTCATCTTCTGCGATTCCCTGACCCGCCAGCAGGTGACCCGCGTCGCCCGGGCGCTCGAACTCGGCCGGGTCGGGATCAGCGTGATGGCCCCAGTCCGGCAACGTCCCCCCGCTCCGGGAAACCTTCTGGAGTTGCGGGACGCGCGGGCCGCGACGCTGAACTCCGACGTTGATTTCGAGCCGCAGCTCATCCCGGGACCGGCCCGTCATGCACTGGTCGAGTTGTTCGCATCCTCGATCGCACCGGAGTCGGAGCCCGCCCCCTGGTGGCGCGACGATCCCCTTCCCCCCGATGAAACCCCGCTGCCCGGCAGCGGCCCCGTCAAGGAACCACCCATGGCCGCCGAACCTCACTCACCGACGCTGCTTCTCCTGGGGGAGGTGGACCTGGTGGCCTGCGACGGATCGCGACCGGCCCGGGCCGCTGGGCGTTGCCTCGAATGCTGCGCCTGGCTGCTGTCCAATCCTGGGGCGACCCCCACCCAGATGCGGGAATCGCTGTTGGTCGCCGAGAGCACCAGGCGCTCGAACATGTCCAGGCTGCGCGGCTGGTTGGGAAGGGGGCCGGAGGGGGATCACCTGCCCGATGCCTATTCCGGACACATCCGGCTCGCCGCCTCCGTTTCGAGTGACTGGGAGAGGTTCCAGTCGCTGCTCGCGGGCGGGGTCAACCGGGCCGGCGAAACATCGCTGGCCGAGGCACTCGCACTGGTCCGGGGAGCACCGCTGGGGAGTTTCGAGTTCCAGTGGAGCTGGGCGGAACAGCTGCGCAGCGACATGGTGGGCATGATCGTCGACGCCGCGGCAGTGCTGGCAGATCGTTGCACGGCCCGCGGGGAACATGCACTGGCCGACTGGGCCATTTCCCAGGGGATCCGCGCCGCCGGGGACGTGGAACCCCTGGTCGTGCGGCGGATTCGATCGCTCGCTCAGCGCGGCGACCGGGCCGGAGTGGACAGGCAGGTGTTGCAGCTCACACGGGAGGCACGGGCCTCGGGACGGGACCTCGGACCGGATTCGGTTCGCCTGATCCAGGAGGCCCTCCAAACCTGCCGCCAAGGGGCCCGCTGCGAACGTTCCGGCGTCAGGTGACTGCTCCGAGCAGGTGGGGCAGTATGGCCAGCAAGGCGGCGATCACCACCAGTGCGGTGTCCTCGCGGCTCCATACGGCTTCCCCCAACCAGGTTCTGGGGCCCGGGGCCGAATAGCCGCGCGAGTCCATGGCGATCGTCAGCCGTCCGGCCTGCCTGACCGATGCCACCAGCAGCGCAAGACACAGCGCCCCCCACTCACGCGCCTTGCTGACCGGGGAACGGCCCGGACCGACACCACGGACCCGCCGTGCCCGCGAGATCTCCTGCCACAGTTCCGCGAACCCGTCGAGCCGGCGGAGAGCCGCGACCACCGCCAGGACGGGACGCGACGGCATCCGCAGCAGCCCCCCGAGGTGATCCCCGAGGGCCGTGGGTTCCAGGAACGAGGCGGCCACCACACCGGGCAGCACGATGAACGCCACCCGCAGGGCGGCCACCAGTGCGGGTTCGACGGCGTGGGGATCGGAGAGCAGCCAGTTGGACCATGCGATGAATGCGATAGCGATGCCAGGGGCTACCAACCGTCCGAGCGGAAACCGGAACCGCAACAGCACCATTCCCACTGCCACCAGGGCTGCCACCCCGATCGTCAGGGGCAGCAGACCCCCTGCGATGACACCAGATGCAGTGAGGAGAACCGCCCCGAGCAGCAGGGAGAGCGGGCCGCTCCTCCCCAGCAACCCCCTGGTTCCTGCCCCGTCCTGCGCGATCGGAGGGCTCTCCTCCCCACCCGTGGGTGGCGAGGGCAGGCCAATCCGCCGGTCGGCCAGGCGCGTCAAGGCGTCGTCGTGGGTAGCGACCAACACCCCGATTCCGGCCTCCCGAGCCGAGAGCAGGGCACCCGCCACGGCGGCCCAGGTCACCCGGTCCAACCCCACGGTGGGTTCGTCCACCAGGAGGACACCGGGTGTGTGGAGCACTGAGGAGACAACGGCCAGGCGTCGCTGTTCACCGCCCGACAGGCTCAACGGGTGACGATCCTCCATGCCGTCGATCCCCACCGCTGCCAGGAGCCGCCGGGCCCGGGCCTCCACGTCCTCCCGGTCACCTCCCAGCGCCAGGGCCGTGGCGGTCAGGGAGGACAGCACGGTGTCCCCCACAACCAGGCCCTCCGCAAACTGCGGAACCCAGCCCGCTCTCGACGCGAGCTGCCGCGAGGTGAGGCGCGCCGGATCGTCACCGCCGATCCTCACCTCCCCCGAGGCCACGGGCAGCGTTCCCAGGAGAGCGGCCAACAGAGTGGACTTGCCCGCTCCGCTGTCGCCGTTGAGGACCACCAATTCTCCTTGCCGCAGCTCGGTATCGACGTCGCTCAGCACCCGCCACGGTTCGGCCTCACGATTGTTCCTCAGGGTGAGCGGTGGCCTCCGGTCCACGGTGATTCCCTGGGCCTGGACCACTACCTCCCCCGCTCCCCGGGACGTGCTCCCCTCGAGATCGACGGCGATGGGTTCCGGGTCGGGCGCCCCCGGAACCCAGAGTCCCAGTCCGAGAAGACGGGCGCCCATGGCCCTCAGGACGTCCTCGAAGTGGCCGTCTGCGAGAACACGTCCCGAATCGATCACCACCAGCCGTTCCACGATCCCGTTCCAGCCTGCGATGTCGTGATCGGCAACGACCAGGGTGGCACCGGTGCTGGCGACCACGTCGTTCACCGCCTCCCGCAGCCGGGTCGCGGAGGGAACATCGAGCATCGCTCCCGGCTCGTCGAGGAGAAGCACGTCGGGTTTCATGGCCAGTGCTCCCGCCAGCGCCAGCCGCTGGGCCTGCCCACCTGACAACGCTGCCGTCGGATGTCCGGGACGAAAGGGAAAATCAACCAGTTCCAGGGCCTCGGTGGTCCGGTCGTGAATCTCCGCGACCGGCAAGCCGAGGTTCTCCGGGCCGAAGGCGACATCGCGCCCCACGGTCTCGGCGACGATCGAGTCGAAGGGCTGTTGACCGACCAGGACGACGTCACCGCGACCCGCGGCTGCTGGGAGGCCCCCAACCGTCACCTCGCCCGAGAGCTGCCCCGGGGTGTGGTCCTCCAGCACTCCGGCAAAAGCCCGCAGGAGGGTGGATTTCCCCGCCCCGCTGACTCCCGCCAGCAGGACCCGCTCACCGGCGTCGACCTCGATATTCACGTCGTCCAGGAGCGGATGATCGGCTCCCAAGGGCTGCCAGGTGAGCGCAGCCGCCCGCAATGCCCCCCGTTCAGCCACGCCGGACCAGGTGCTCCCGGCCGGCGGGGAAGGCGTTCAACGCCCCGGTCGCAGCCATGGCCCTGACCAGGCCCCAGCCCCCGGAACCGGAGATCGCGATGCAGGAAACGACGGCGCAGCCCAGGGCTACCAGCCTCATGCCGAAGGTGTACTCGCCCTGGTACACCCACCATTCCCAGCAACACAGTTCGAGGATGGCGGAGAGTGCACCCGCCAGCATCGCCACCCAGAGACGGAATCCCCGCCACAGAAAGACCGCGAGGATGATCTCGACCCCGAGCGCCTGCAAAGCACCCGAGATCATCACGTTCAGCCCCCACTGGTTTCCCAGCAGCGCCTCAACGGTGGCGGCCACGATCTCGCAGAGCAGGGCGGCCCCGGGGCGGCGCACCACGAACCCACCCACGACCGCGGGCAGCACCCACACACCGAGGGTCAGACTCGCCAGGGGCGGGAAGGCGGTGTTGAGTAGCGCGGACACCGCAGGGTACAGCAGCAGATCCCATCCCCAGAAGGCGACGCCCAGCGCGACGCCGAGAATGGCGGTGGTCACGAGATCCACGGAACGCCACGCGACGGGTCCCCCCATCGCGAGCTGTGTCCTCGTCTTCGTCGTCCTGGCGGCTCCAGTCATGTCAACTCCTGTGGTTCGCCGGATTGTTCCGGTTTCCTCAGGGAGGTCGCGGCGGGCACAGCCGTCGCGACCGGAGATTCCCGACTCCCTACGCCGGTGCTAACCGGTTCAGGTTCGAGGGTCTGCGGCTCCCCGCACTCTCAGCGCAGCTGCGCTCCCCTGTCGTGTTGAAGCGAACTCTAGTTGCTGCGCTTCACCGGCGCATCTCGACCACGACCTCCCGATTGGACGGAACCTCCTATTACGATGGCCCGGTGACGAGAAGGCTGGTGACCTGGATGCTGCTGCTGGCGGCCATCGCCGTCGGCATCGTCGCCACCCCTTCCCGGGCCGACGAGCCCGTCGACGTGAGCATCGAGTCCCTCACCCCTCAATTGTTGGACCGCTCACAACCGGACCAGCTCATCACCATCACCGGGACGGTGCGCAACAACACCGACCAGGTCGTTGAAAACGCCAGCGTCCACTTCTGGCGCTCAACCAGGCCGATCACGGAGCACGCCGAACTTGAGCAGGTTCTCACCTCCGGCGCCGCGCAGCCCCAGGGGAGCCGAGTCACGAATTCCAAGGAAAACTACCAGGATCTCGGCGAACTGCCCCCGGGAGTCTCCGTGAAGTTCACGGTGAACGCGACCGCAGGGGAACTGACCCTGTCCTCGAGGACGGATGCCGTCTACCTGCTCGGGGCGCTGGTCCGATCCAACTCATCCGCCCAAGGTCCCAGGAACGTGGGTCGTGGCAGGGCGTTCGCCGTCGCCGCGAAGAAACCTTTGCAGGTCTCGACCATCGTGAAACTCGCCACCCGCCCGACCCTGCTCGACAACACCGATTTCCAGGACAACTCCCTCGAATCCCGGCTCGTGGGAGAACTGTCCGAGCTGCTGGAGGCAGCCGAGAAACCCGGGACCTACACGCTGCTGGACCCTTCCCTGCTCGTCGAGGCCCAAGTGTTGGCCGGGGAACACACCGTCGCAGGCCAGGCTGCTGCGCCGAGCGAGACCGCCAGCAATTTCGTGAGCCGCATCAACAGTCTGATCGGCACGGGTCGAGTGATGCGGCTGCCGTTCGGAAACCCCGACCTGGCCCGTCTGCACGCCGCCGGGGACCTGTCCGGTTTCGAGGCCGCCCTGGGATGGTCCGAGACCGCGTTGAAGGCCTCGGGACTTGAGGAGGCCATAACCAACGCCCCCCTCGTCGCCGACCTGGGCGGGAACGATTCCCAGGATCTGGCATTGACGCTGGCCCTCCACGGCTTCCAGAAGGTCTTCGGAAACACCTTCACGTCCAGCGGCGAGATAAGCACCACGAACCACGACCTCAAGGCCCACGCCCTGCGCATCTCCCCCATGGATCTGCCCGGGATCAGTCCCGGAAACACGTTCACGGGGGCACAGATCTCAGGACGCCGCTTGGCTGAGGGGCTGCTGAGGGGAAACCCGACGATCCACATGATCCGAGAGGCCGCGGATATCAGTCGTGCGGAGCTCCTGGAAGGCTCCGAAACCATCGTTCCCCTCCCTGAACCCAGCGGCCAGGCACGCTACGAGGCACCGAAGGAGCAGATCACATCGTGGCCCAAGCTGCGTTCCCAGGTGCAAGGCATCTTCAACTCCACCCAGCTCCTGGAGGAGTTGATGGGAACCGACCGCACGGCTCTGAACGCGACCATCGCCGCGCGGGCCTTCAACAGCGCCTTCCAGTCCGAGCAGGAAGCGATGGATTTCGTCAGCGCGACCCCGAGCGAGAAACTGGCCCCGTCCGCAATCCGGCTGAGTGCCGCCAGCCAGTTCGTGATGGGCTCCGAGACCAACAACTTCCCCGTCACGATCAGCAATCCGCTGCCCATCACCGTGAAGGTGCGGGTACAGTTCGTCAGCGACTCCCCCAACCGGATCCGAGTCGCCCCCTCCGACCTGGTGACCCTCGGTCCCGGCGAGCACCGAACGGTGAGCATCTCCCCGTCCACCACGTCCAACGGTGTGGTCACGGTCAGGGCCCAGCTCACAACGGAGCAGGGAACGGCATTCGGTTCGGTGGTGCCGGTGGAGATCACAGCAACCGGGCTTGGGCGAGTCGGCTGGATCATCATCGTCATCTCGGGTGCAGTAGTGGTCGGGGGTACATTCCTGCGTATCAGGGCGGTGCAGAGGGAACGAGCCAGGGAGAGTCGTGAGCAGTAATGCCGGTAGCGGTGTGAGCAGCAGCCGCAAATTGCTTTCCGCGAGCGCCCTGATGGCGGCGGGAACTCTGGTTTCCCGGGGCCTCGGGATCCTGCGGACGATGCTGGTGGCCTTCATCCTGGGCAACGGCACCAGGCAGGCCGACATCCTGTCGCTGGCCAGCACGATCTCCAACGGCATGTACATCCTGTTCGTGGGTGGTGCGGTCAACACGGTCCTGGTGCCGCAGATCGTGCGCGCCATCCGTCACGACGAGGACGGTGGCGAGGCGTTCACGAACCGGATCATGACCGCTTTCATGCTGGCCATCAGTGTGGTGACCGTTGTCCTGACCCTCCTGGCTCCCCTGATCACGTTCCTCTACTCGTCGGATTCCTGGCGCACCCCCGATCTGGAATCCCAATACGCCTCGATGGTGGCGCTGACCTACTGCACCCTGCCCCAGATCTTCTTCTACGGCGCCTACACGATGCTAGGGCAGGTCCTCAACGCCCGGGACCAGTTCGGACCCATGATGTGGGCGCCGATCGCCAACAACGTCATCTCGATCATCGTGCTGGGCTTCTACCTGGTGATCTGGGGCACCGCCGGGGACCATTCAGGTGCGTTCACCACGGAGCAGATACTGCTGCTGGGCATCGGCTCCACGCTGGGGATCGCCAGCCAGGCACTGGTTCTGATCCCGTTCGTGAAGAAGGTGGGGTTCCGGTTCAGGCCGCGTTTCGACCTCCGGGGAGCGGGGCTGGGCAAGACCTTCCAGCTGGCGAAGTGGACCCTGGGTTTCGTACTCATCAACCAGGCCGTGTTGATGCTGGTGAACCGTCTGGCCACCTCGGCGACGGCCGCCGGATCCGGTGGAGGCTCCAACGTCTACGGGAACGCCAGCCTGATCTGGATGATGCCGCACTCCCTTATCACGGTCTCCCTGGCAACCGCGATGCTGCCCAACGCCTCCCGACTGGCCGCCGAGGAGGATCTCGAGGGCGTTGCGGCCGAGGCTCGCAAGACCGTACGACTGTCGTTGATGGCCCTGGTGCCCGCCTCGATGGTTTTCCTGGCGCTCTCCGAGCCCATGGCCACCCTGTTGTTCGGCCACGGTCAGGGCAGCCGCGACGCCAACCTGATCGCCTGGGCTCTTGGAGCCTTCGCCCTGGGCACGGTGCCGTTCACCGTGCAGTTCATCTGCCTGCGCACTTTCTACGCGCTGGAGGACACCCGCACCCCGTTCCGGCTGCAGCTCGTGATAGGAGGCGTGAACGCAGGGGGCGCGCTACTGCTGGTGTACCTGATCAACGATCCCTCCTGGACAGCAGCGGCGCTCGCAGGAGCCTATTCCTTGGCCTACCTGGTGGGGGTCCAGCTCAGCTGGCGCCAGCTCAAGCGGAAAATACCCTACCTGAACGGCCGGGACCTCATGATGCACGTCGCCCGCCTGGGCATCGGCGCGGGCAGCGGCGCCTTGGTGGCGTGGTTCCTGTCCAACCTGATCCTGGACGCGCTCCCCGGCGGGATTGTCGGCCCGCTGCTGGCGCTGTGTCTGGGAGGCGGCATCATCGGGGCCAGTTTCCTAGCGGTGGGCAAGGTGCTGAAGGTCCGGGAACTCGCGAGCCTCGGCGACATGATCCGCTCCCGGCTCGGGCGAGGCAAACCCTCCGCTCCCACCGGGGACGAGAAACCCCAGAAGGAACCGTCCCTGCCACACATCCCAACCATTGGTGCGGAACCCGCCACCGCGGCCGCCCTGGTGGACGACCTCATGCCGACGGGCCTGCACACGATCATCGCCGACGGCACCTTCAACGGCTGGAACGCCGCCCGAATACCGGAGGAGTCCATGGCCGCGGCCCTCGAGCTACCGAGTCTGGTGGGCAATTTCGTCCCGGATCCCGAAGACGTCGATCCGGATTCCACCGATGACCTCTTGGCCACTCGGATAACCCCCGCCGTGCGGAACACCCCGGCTCCCGGAACTCCCGTCTCGCCGGTCGAGACGAGCATGCAGGCGCAGATCATCGGTCCGGACGAGCCTTCCATGTTCGACGGAGTCGACGAGATCACCTCAGGTCAGCGCTTGATGAGCACCGGCGATCTGCTCTCCACGCGATTCCGCATCGAGGAACTGATCATGGTACGGGACGGAATCGAGACGTGGCGTTCACACGACCTGGTGCTCTCCCGCGATGTCATGGCGCATGTCATCCCAGAGGACAGCCCCCACACCGCCAATCTGCTGCAGGCGGCCCGCAAGGGCGCGATCGCCACCGATTCCCGTTTCCTACGGGTGCTGGACGCGGTCAGTCTGGACAACGACCCTCGCGGGATCGGTGGCTACATCGTTTGTGAGTACGCGCACGGCAGCTCGCTGGCCAACCTGCTGAGGCACGGCCCGCTCAGCACACTGGAAGCGGCTTGGGTGGTCCGGGAACTGGCGGACGCCCTCACCTCGTTGCACGGTCAAGGGCTGTTTCATGAACAGCTGACCCCCAACAACGTCGTGATCACGACACTCGGCGCCGTGAAACTGGTCGGTTTCGGGGTCGAGGCCGGGTTCCATCCGAACGCATCCGTGAAGTGGAGCGACCGTGAGGCGGCCGATGTGCGAGGGCTCGCCAGTCTGCTGTACGCGATGCTGGTGCTGCACTGGCCGGGTGGAGACATGTTGGGTCTTCCCGCTGCCCCGCTCGTCGACGGCGAGATCGCCTTGATGAGCTCCGTGACCCCCGGTATCTCCCCCGCCTTGGATCGCATCTGTGCAGCAGCCCTGGCGGGACAGGAGTTGGCACCGGATCAGCAAATCACAACGGCCTCCCAGTTGGCCTCGGCCCTCGCCTCGGTATTGGGAACGGCGGACGCCTCCCCGGACCTGGAAGCTCGGGTCAGGCAGCCGCAGAACCCCATTCCGGCCCACCTGCGACCCACCCCACTGGACTCGATGCCGGCACCCGTGGTTCCCGACTCCATCGCGACGCAGGTGCAGCCGGCGGTGGCCCGGCAGCCCCGCCAGCGGGTGGTGGAGACCAGTGCCGTGGAGGAGGTGAAATCCGCCAAGAACACCTACGAGGGCAGGCCCCTGCTGTGGGTGGTGCTGGTAGCGGCGGTCGCCACCCTCGTGATCTCTTTGATCGTGGTCGCGATCAACAGCATCGGTCCGAGACCCGAGCCCCCCGGGTCCAATTCACCCGCCCCCACGGTCAGCGAGTCGCAGGAGGCGCCGGCCACCGGCGCCGTCATCCCCGTGACCAATATCACCGACTTCGATCCGCGGGCCGACAACGGCAACGGCGAGGAACATCCGGACCAGGTGAACAACGCCATTGACGGCGACCCCGGCACGGGCTGGTCCACCGTGCAGTACCTGAACAACCCCAAGCTGGGTGGTTTGAAACCGGGTGTCGGCCTGGTGCTCGATCTGGGAAAGCCCGTCAAGCTCGGGGAGGTCGAGGTGACCTTCGCCGCGGCAGGTGGGACCGTCGAGCTGCGGGTCCCGGAGAAGGAGGCCACGGACAAGGCCCCCATGGACCGTCAGGCCCAGTGGAGGACGGTGGCCACGGCCGAGGACGCCTCGGAGCAAGCCGTCCTCACACCCACCGAGGAGGTCACCAGCCGTTATGTGCTGGTCTACCTCACCAAGCTGCCGGAGGTCTCGTCGGGCCGTTATGTGGGGACCGTGAACGAGATCGTCGTCAAACAGGGATGAGGGGCGTCGCGGTCGCGGCCCCGAGCCGGTCCGCTACGGTTTGCCCATGACCGACGGTGACCTGGAGATCCATGTGCTGGCCGACTCGACCGGTGAGACGGCGGTGCGGTTGGCCCGGGCCGCCCGCGCCCAGTTCCCGGGTGCGCACTTCGAGATCGTCAGGCACCCCCGGCTGGGAAAACTGGACGCCATGATGAAGGCCCTGGGCACCCTGAGGGAGCGGGCGGACCGTCCGATAGCCGTGTTCTTCACGCTGGTGAACGCCGATCTGCGGAGCCTGGTGATCAACGCCTGTGAGGATCTCGCGATCCCCTACACCGACCTGATGGGCGATGCCCTGGTCGCCCTGGAGAGGATCTCCGGTCACACCGCCGACGAGGTTCCCATGCGCCCCGTGGGGGTGGAGGCCGACTACTTCGTGCGGATCTCCGCCATGGAGTTCGCGATCCGCAACGACGACGGAGCCATGCCTGCTGCGCTCCGGGAGTGCGACATCTGCCTGATCGGGGCGTCGCGTTCCGGCAAGACCC
>ERZ773077.3057-NODE-3057-length-10425-cov-3.039730_pt1 | contig 10425 bp, 8 predicted proteins | sample MGYA00580612_ERZ773077 | MGnify/ENA primary metagenome ERZ773077 (study PRJEB29015, sample SAMEA2737971) | human oral metagenome | biome: human oral; feature: human-associated habitat; material: dental | place: China | collected 2021 ...
GCCGAGTGTCGTCAGGATTAGAGTTACTATCTCCGTAGCCGCAATAACGTAAAACGTCCGCAAATAGTTTTTCTCGCCGCTGCAATCGTAAAGCTCTTTGCCAACTAGCAGCTGATAGATCAGATATACTGCCGCGCATACGCAACAAATGCCTAGCGTAAAAACGGAAGGTTTAAAAAGCCCAAAGCCTGTAAATACGATGATTATCGCGCTTATAGCCGAGAAAATCCCGGCTATCACGGCATTTGATAGCAGGTCAGTACTTCGTATCGTGCGCGCTAAAAAATATAACCCCACTGCCATACATATCATCGATATAAGTCCGACGCCCTCCAGTGCACCCACTTTATCTGCGTCCTTGATATATCTGCCTACCGCATTCAATGCCTCAAGCCCAAATGCTATATAAAGAGTAGTTTTGGCAGTAGATAGGTTTTCGCTCCGCTCTTTAGCATCATCCGTATAAACATACGGGATCGCTCCCGCACCCACGGAAACATTTAGCTTTCGCACCATATCGGGCAGCCTAAAAAAGTCGCTAATAAGCCAGATCAAAAACAAAACATTAGGCACTGAGAAAATAACCATAAAATGAAAAAAAGCTTGCTTTATATCTCTTACGTGCGAGATCTTAGCGGCTACATCGGGACGAGATGAGTTTATAAGCGTCGCCAGTTCACTATCGCTCATAATCACCATTAAAGCCGCAATCACTATTAAACAGAGCCAGACAAAAAATACCAGTCCGCCCAAAAGCTGAAAGATAGCGGAGATTATGCGCCTAAGATAAAATCTATGCGCACCGAAAGGCCCGAGAAACATATAAAATACGTAGGCCTTATTTATATCATAGGCCTTAGCCGCGATCTTAGATGAGGCGGAGTAGCCCTCATCATAGCCGCCGTTAAATTTTAAATTGCCGTCGTTATTATTAAAATTTGAGCGATTGTCTGCGTTAAAATTTCCGCCGCCAACGCTTCCGCCAAAATTTGCAGTGCCACCTGAAGCATTAAAATTTACGCTGCCGCTAGCTGCGGTAAAATTTGAACTTCCGTTTGCGCCACCCAAGCTGCTGCCGAAATTCGAGCCGCTTGCGTTACCAAAAGCATCGGAATTTACGCCCGAAAAGCCCGTCTGCGACGAGGCAGCCTCTGCCTGATCTGAATTTGCGCCTAAAATTTCATCGTTATAATTTTCGCTAGCCGAGCTTTTTAAAATTTCATCGTCTAAGCTTTGCTGCGCGTCTTTTAGCTCCGAGCTCTCCTGCGCCGCGGTTAGCGGCTTTTCGGAGTTTAAATTTACGGCCTTTTTTTTGATATTCGCAAGGCAAGCGGGGTTAGTTTCGCCGCCCCAGATGTCGTTTCCCATCCTATCTCCTTAATTTTTGGAGTAATTTTACCCGAAATTTAAAGAATTTGCGTTACTCTACGGCAAATTTTAACGGAGGGAAAAATGAATGAAGTAGAGTTTATGGGCAAGCCCGCGCCGCTAGCGGGCAGCAAGCTCGAGCTCGGCGACAAAGCCGCCGTATGCACGCTGGCCGCGCCCGATCTAAGCGAGATCAGGGTCGGCAAAAGCGAGCGGGTGCAGATCATCATGTCGGCGCCGTCGCTTGATATGCCTGGATGCGCCGATGAGCTGCGTAAATTTGATCAGCTAACGGTGGGGCTTAGAAACACCGAAGCGATCGTGGTTTCGATGGATCTTCCTTTTGCGGCGGAAAAATTTCGCGCTGCAAACGGGATCAAAAATCTGCGTTTCGCAAGCGACTTCCGCGCCAAAGATTTCGCCCGCTCTTACGGCATGCTGATCGGCGGCGGAGCGCTCGCGGGGCTGTGCGCGAAGGCCCTATTTATCATCGACAGCCTCGGCGTGACGGTGTACAAGCAAGTAGTAAGCGAGGTGCAGAGCGAGCCCGATTTTGAAGCGATGATGGATCTAGCCCGCATAATCTCGCGCAATAGCTGCTCCAACTGAGCCAAATAACAGATCCAAGGTTTGGATAAATTTAACGCGGCGCGCTAGAGCTAAAAGCGGCCGCGAAATTTCAGCGCTAAGCGGCGGAATTTTAAAATTTACCGCCGCAGCGCCGTCTAGCAAATACATTAAATTTAGCCCGAGTGGGGCTTAATAGCGAGCCGTTTGACAAACGAAGCGGTGCGGGCGGGCGGAGTGAAATTTTACTCTTTTTCGCGCGCCGAATGGCAAAGCGGTAAGCAATTAACAGTAGCAAAATTTATCTGCTCTGCCCTGCCGCAAGCCGTGTAAATTTTAAAATTTACTTCCCTTTACCGCTTAAAATTTTAGAAATTTTTACAGCGTCGTATCTTTTTGCCCCCTCCTCTAAAAGCTCGCAAAGCTCCTTCTGCTCGCAAAGGCCGCGAGAGAGCAAAAACTCCGCCGTAGCGTCGTCGTCTAGCATAGATACAAACTTAATAAAACCCTCGAGATGCCTGCGATCGAGATCGGCAAAGCTTTGGAATTTTAAAATTTCATCCAAGTAGCGCAGCCTCTCGGCGCTAAATTTTTTAAATTTCTCGCTCGCCGTAAACTCCCGCACCTGCTTCGGCGGCGGCGCATCAATCCCCATGATCGATATATTATGTTTGTTTAAAAAGATCAGCTCGCTGCCAAGGATTGAGCCGACCGCGCCGCTAGCGTCTCGCGCGCCCTTTTCGATCAAGAACTTAAACGCCGCAAAATTATCGTTCGATACCGCGTCTAGCAGCAATCCGCTAGCTTTGACGTCCGCGCCGTTTTGTACCAAAAGCTCTAAAAGCCGCATCGCATCGGCGCTATCAAAGTAATAAAGCTTCGCCATCTCGCCGCTAAATTTTGAGCCGAAAAAGATCGCGAGCTTTAGCGGCGAGAAATAACCGCCGTCTCCGCCGTAATTGAGATTTGGTTTAAATTTAAGGATTTTTTCTATCCGCTCGAAGTCAAATTTTGAATTTCGCAGTACCTTCGGATTAAAAATGAAAGCGGTGAAAATTCTACCTTTAAACTCCCCGAAATCCTCGTCGATCCTGCCCCTGTTTTGCGCCGCGAATTCTAAAAGCGCATCCAACCCCGCATCTATCTGCTCGTCGCTAGCATTTTCATCGTAAAAAATTTCAAAATTTGGCTGCGGCAAATTTGACGCCGCCTGATGCGTAGTAGAAGCGGCCGCGTTCTCTTTAGCGCCGCCGAAAGCGCAGATTGCAAGCAAAAGCCACAAAAAGATAAAATTTTTCATATCGCCCTTTCCATAAATTTTGCCCGATTATATCAAAACCGAAGCCTAAATTTGCAAAAGCGGAATAAAAATTTTTATCACTTAGCCCAAAAAAGGCGCTAAATTTCGGCAAAAAAGCCGCCTTTGCTTTATATTGTGGTAAAATGAGAGCGATGTAAAAATTCGCGCCGAAAGGAGAGATTATGAGATTGCTTTTTACTTTGATTTTATTGTGCGCGTCACTCTTTGCAAATACGCTTGAAGAGATTAGGCATCAGGGTGTAGTTAGAATCGGCGTTAGAGACGGCAGGCCGCCTTTTAGCGAAGAAAGCGGCGGTAAATTTGAGGGCTTTGAGATCGAGCTTGCTAATGCGATCGCAAAGGGGATTTTTGGCAGCAAACAGGGCGAGGTGCAGTTCGTAAGTTTAACCGCCTCGGATAGAATTTCATATCTAGTGAATAACAAAGTCGATCTAGTCATCGCTACCTTCGTCATCGACACGGAGCGCAAAAAGCACGTGGACTTCTCGACGCCCTATTTTTCTACCAATCTGGGCGTGCTAACTCGTAAAGCCGACGGCATAACCGACATATCGAAGCTTCGCGATATCAAACTCGCAACGGAGGCCGGTACCACGATAGATAACTATCTAAAAAAGGAAAAATTTACCAACGTAAGCTATTGCAAAAATACCTCCGAATGCTACGCGATGATCAAAGACGGCAGGGCGGACGGATATGTAAATTTAAACATCACGACTCTAGCTTACGCAGTCATCGACGATACGCTGGAGGTGCCGTTTCAAAACTTCGGCAAGCCTGATTTCATAGGCATCGGCGTGCAAAAGGGAAACCAAGCCCTGCTTGATCTAATCAATTCCGAGCTTATCAAACTAAGCAAAGAGGGGTTTTTCAAAAAGGCTTATGAGGACACCTTCGAGCCATTTTACCGCGGCACCGCGGATAAAAAATACTTCCTGCTGGATGGGATCTATAATTTGCTTTAAAAAATTACGGGGATAAGATCAAATTTATACTACCCTTTGAAAATGCGTCGCCTGTCTTTGCCGCGCAAATATCACGGGTTTTGCGACAAATGCAGGCTTAAAATATGCCTGGCTAAATCGCGAGGCAAGTTTAAATTTAATAAGGAGTATCGGTGAAACTACTTTTTACTTTGGCATTGATTTGTGCCTCTATCTTTGCTAACACTCTTGAGGAGATAAAACATCAAGGCAGCGTTAGAATAGGCGTGCGTGAAGGTCGCCCGCCGCTTAGCGAGTCCGTTAACGGCAAATTTGAGGGCTTTGAAATTGAGCTTGCCAGCGCAATCGCTAAGGACATTTTCGGCGAAAACAAAGGAAGCGTCGAGTTCGTAGCCGTAACTGCGGGAGAGAGGATCCCGTTTTTGCAAAACAACAAGGTCGATATAGTTATCGGCACCTTTATGATAACGCCCGAGAGAAAAAAACAGGTCGATTTTTCGCTGCCATATCTATCGGTAAATTTTGGCATCGTAACGCGCAAGGAGGATCAAGTAAGGGATTTCGCGCGCGTCCGCGATATGAAAATTTCGATCGAAAAAAATCCCAACGGCTCGATGACCGAGCGCTATCTGCGAAAAGAGAAATTTAGCAATTTGGTCTATTGCAAAAATACTAGCGAGTGTTACGCGATGATGAAGGACGGCAGAGCCGACGGCTACGCAAACGACAACATCATCGTCCTAGCCTACGCCGTAGTGGACGACGCGCTGGAGGTGCCATTTAAAAATTTAGGAGCGGCGGAATTTCTAGGCATCGGCGTGCAAAAGGGCAACAAGGAGCTACTGGATTTCATAAATTCCGAGCTCATCAAGCTGAGCAAAGAGGGGTTTTTCAAAAAGGCTTATGAGGATACTTTCGAGCCGTTTTATCGCGGCACGGCGGATAGAAAATACTTCCTTTTAGACGGAATTTATAACATGCTTTAGAGCTTAGAATTCTTAGGCGCGAGATTTTTAAATTTTAAAATTCCGCCTCGCGCGCGGCGCGCGGAATTCTACGATCTACAAATTTTGGAATTTTTGTAGCTACGGGATTTCGTAAAATTCTAAAATTCTAAATTTTTCACGCTCGTTCGATTTTAGAATGTCTATATTTTATCAGAGCAAAATTCTACGCTACGAACAGAATTTTATACACGACGGAATTTTAGAATTTTACCCGCACTGCGAATTTCAAAATCCGTGCTGCAACAAAATCCACCAGATAAGCGCGATAAATTTAAAAGGATAAAATTCCGCGTGAGGTAAATTTTGACTCACGGCAAAAGCGCAGTCGCCGCAGATGCTATCGTTTAAGCTTTGTAGCCGCATAAATTTACTCAAACGCCTTGTAGTGCGCCTCGTCTGCGAATTCTAACATCTCGCGATCGCCCCTGCTGTCGCCGTAAGCGATAACGCGATCGAAAGCCTGAACGTCGTATGCCGCGCGCACACGGGCGACCTTTTGCGCGCCGTAGCAGTTCTGCCCCTCGATCTCGCCCGTGATGATACCGCCTTTGCGCCGTATTTTAGTGCCTAAAAGCTCCAAGCCCTGCGCCTCGCACCACGGACGCAGCCAGTCTTCGAGCGAGGCGGTGACGATGACGACCCTATCGCCCGCGGCTTTATAGCTTGCGATCTTGTCCATCGCGCTTTGTTTTAGGATATCTTCGATGTGGGTAGTGGAGTATTTTTTGCAAATTTTATCGAATTTATCGGCGCTCATACCCGCAAAAAAGTAGCCTAGAAGCTTTCTGCGCGTAAAATTATTGCTCGCAAGGCCTAGCTTATATGCCGCTAAAATGGGCGATAGCACCAAAATCCCGCGAAAAAATTTCTTAAATCCGACTACGTAGGCGACGAACTCGAGCAGGGAATCATCGCGCGTGATCGTGCCGTCAAAGTCGAATAAAACAAGATTCATTGCCTCTCCTAGCAAAATTTCAGAAGCGTAAATTTTAAAATTTGCCTATAAAAAAGGCGTGAAATTTAAAAGCTAAATTTCACGCCGAATTTTAAAATTTCATTTTGAAATTCTATTTTTTTGCCATTCGTCTACGCGTCGTAGGATCCAGGTATCGCTTACGCACGCGGATATTTACGGGCGTAACCTCCACGAGCTCGTCCTCCTCGATCCACTCCAGCGCGCGCTCTAAATTTAATGCGCGCGGCGGCACGAGTTTGATCGCATCGTCGCTACCGCTGGCGCGGACGTTGGTTAAATTTTTACCCTTGATCGGATTGACGTCCAGATCGTTCGGACGGCTGTGCTCGCCGATAATCATACCCAGATAAACCTTTGCCTGCGGAGCGATAAAAAGCACGCCGCGATCTTGCAGGTTCCACAGGCTGTATCCTAGCGCAACTCCGTTTTCCATACTCACGAGCGCGCCGTTTTGTCGCTTCTCGACCGCGCCGATGAAAGGGCGAAATTCCAAAAAGCTATGATTCATCACCCCTTCGCCGCGAGTATCGGTCAAAAACTGCGAGCGAAAGCCAATAAGACCGCGCGCCGGGATCTCAAACTCCATACGCGTCTGCCCGTCGCCGGTAGGGTTCATCACCTTCATCTCGGCCTTTTTGCGGCCTAGTTTTTCGATGACGGTGCCGGTGCAATCATCGGGCGCGTCGATAACTAAGTGCTCGAAAGGCTCGCATTTGATGCCGTCGATCTCTTTGATGATAACTTCCGGGCGCCCGAGGCAGAACTCAAAGCCCTCGCGGCGCATATTCTCAGCCAAAATCGTGATCTGCAGCTCGCCGCGGCCGCTTACTTTAAATTTGCCCTCGCCCGCGTTTTCATAGCGCATCGCGATGTTAGTTTTCATCTCCGCTTCCAAGCGCTCGTCGATCTTGTTTGAGGTTACGAATTTACCCTCCGTGCCCGCTAGCGGTCCGTCATTTACGCTGAAAATTACGCTAAGGGTCGGCTCTTCTATATGCAGCGCATCAAGCGGGATTGGATTATTGGGATCTACGATGCTATCGCCTACGTCAAGCGCGTCAAAGCCCGCGATCGCTACGATGTCGCCGGTGCCTGCCGCATCGATGTCGGCACGCTCAAGTCCGTTAAAGCCGATGAGTTTTGAAATTCTACCGTTGATGTGCGTACCGTCTGCTTTAGCTAACATAACGCTTTGGTTTTTGTTTATCGTGCCGTTGAAAATTCTAGCGATGCCGATCTTGCCGACGTAGTTGTCGTAATCGAGCGTAAAAACCTGCAGCTGCAAAGGATTATCGTCGCTGCCGCTCGGAGTCGGAACGTGAGAGATGATCGTCTCAAAAAGCGGTTTCATATCGGCGCTTTCGTCGCTTAGATCGTATTTTGCGTAGCCGTTTTTAGCGGCGGCGTAGATGACGGGAAACTCGAGCTGCTCGTCGTTTGCATCAAGCGCTACGAAAAGATCGAAAATTTCATTTACCACGCGGTCCGGATCGGCTGCGGGCTTGTCGATTTTATTTACTACTACGATCGGCCTAAGCCCCAAAGATAGCGCCTTTTTGACGACAAATTTAGTCTGCGGCATGACGCCTTCTTGCGCATCGACGAGCAAAAGCACGCCGTCCACCATCTTTAGTACGCGCTCGACCTCGCCGCCGAAATCGGCGTGACCCGGAGTGTCGATGATATTGATTTTAACGCCGCCGTAGTGGATGGCGGTATTTTTGGATAGGATCGTAATGCCGCGCTCGCGCTCGATATCGTTGCTGTCCATCACGCGCTCGCCGACCTCTTGATGATTATTAAAAGTTCCCGATTGCTTTAAAAGTTCATCTACGATGGTAGTTTTGCCGTGATCGACGTGCGCGATAACCGCGATATTTCTGATATTTTCCAAATTTTTCTCCGTTTGCTATTTTAAAGGCTGACGATTATACTAAAAAAATTCTTAAGATAAAAATTTACGAGTACTCTTTGACTTCGCAGACAAAGAACTCATAAACGCGCTGTTGGATCAACGCATCCTCGTCATCGTCGCCAATCAGACGGCGCAGATGCGAAAAATCTATTTTTTTGATATATTTTTTGTTATTTTTAATATCCCTGTCGATCTCTTTTAAAAGCGAGTCTAAATTTAGGCCTTTATAGGTCTTCGCCTTTAAGATATACTCTTTTACGATGGAGACTAGCACACCGATACGCTGCTCGTCGCCTACGTAAATTTCGCCCGCTATATCTTTGATCACGTCGTAGTCCTCGTCGGTCTGCTTTTTTTTGGCAAGCAGCATTGCGGCAAAAATTTTGGCTCTAAACTCGATAGAGCGATGATGAGGGATAAAGACCTCGCGAAATACGGATAGAAGATGATTTTTGAAATTCATTTATAACCTTACTTTAAGAAACATTTCCATATAATCCCGTTTGCCCTTTCTTAGACCTGTGCAATGCTTTTTTTAGGCACCGCTTCAGGGTAGGAATACAGCAGAGCACTTAGATCTCGCATGTGCCGCAGCCATCTGGGAAGGGGTTTTACAAATCGATCCTATTAAGCCCGAAATGCTCTTTGAAATCCTCACAAACACTCTGAAAATCGACGCCTTCAATTTTTGGCTTTGCTTTGAAAAACTCTAACATCGAATTATACCCGCTAAGCAGCTCCTTGCTCTTTACGCCGTAGCTTATTGAAATTCCAGCCTCAAAAAACGCCGCGAGTTTGTCGCAATACTTAAGCGCTTTGCCGTCGATTGCGCGAAATTTATCTTCGTTAAACATCTTTAGGCTGCCTTCTGCAAATTTAGGCTCCTTGCCTAACTCGAAGGTTCGGTTTTCAAACTCGTCTTTTATAAATTTACCGCTCTCTTTGCGGATACCTAAAATATAGCTGAAATCATCTCTCATATGCTCCGGCACGAAAGGCAAAATTTTATCGTCTATTAGTCGCATCTCATATTCGCCGATGATGTCGCTAAGGCCTTTGACGCCGTATTTTACGGGGCTAATGATGTCGCGAGTTAGGCTTTCGGGCAAATCATGAAATAGCGCGCAGAAAAAATTATACGCCGTGCGCGAGCGGCACGCATTCACTTCAAGCGAGAAAAAGTAGCTTAAAATCGCGACTACCAGCATGTGTCCAAGCACCGATGTCTCAGGGATGCGCGGCGTCTGCGCCCAGCGCTTTTGAAAACGAAGTCTGCCGCTAAGATCGACTATGCGGGCGAGCTTTTTATTCATCACGATCTTTCGCACGCCGATAAGCTCGTAATAATCCTCGAGCTCCTCCTCGACCTTGGCTTTTAGCTCCTCGATGTCGTTTAGAAACTGGCTCGTTTGATAGACGATAGAAAATTCCCATCTAGTGGCAAGATAACTGGCTGCTTTTAGGATGAGACGCTCTTTTTCGTGAGTTTTATCATTTTTAAAGTGGTTTTTAAATCTCTCTAAAAATTTGCCATCTTCGATCTCTGAAATCAGCCCCTCTAGGTTGCTTAAGACCCAGCTATTTATCTGCTCTTTTTTTGTCTTTTGGATGTGGTGAAATACGTCAGGGCGTATGTCTGTGACTACAACCCTACTTAAAAACTCAAAAATTCCAGCCTCGATGATGTAGTTCATATCGGCATTTTGCTCTTGTTTTGCTATGAGATAAGCGATGATAAATTTATGAGCCTGCTTGTCAAGCTCGACTAAATTTGCCATCTTTGGATAGTCGTTCCAACGTGATATAGATGCTGCTTTAAAGATATGTTCTATAAGCTTAGCACTTATCATTATTTATCCTTTTTGACTACTTTTGGCTTCTTATCATCTGCGTAGCTTATCTTTCTAAAGCCCTCTTTGTTTGAGCTTCTTCTTGGTTTGTCATCTTTTTGAAATTTATCATCTCTGCCACCTCTGCTGCCACCAGCTCTACTGCTGCCCCTGCTACTGCCACGATCACTCGTACTACGTCTTTCACGTGGCTTATCACCAAAGCTACTTCTCTCTCTAGTTCTTGGAGTAAATTCTTTCTCTCCAGCTGGCTTTTTCACCACTAGATCAGAGCTGATCTCGATAACTGTATGGACATTTCCACGTGGGTTAAAGTCGCCAACTATCTTCATAAATTTAGGCTCTAATTTTTTCTCTAAAACAGAGTAAATTTCATTTATACTATCTTCGTGGCTGATGTTGCGGTTCATAAAGCTATTTATATAAAGCTTTATCGCTTTTAGCTCGACAACAAGCTTGTTTGGTATGTACTCAAGA
>ERZ773077.3058-NODE-3058-length-10421-cov-6.300984_pt1 | contig 10421 bp, 7 predicted proteins | sample MGYA00580612_ERZ773077 | MGnify/ENA primary metagenome ERZ773077 (study PRJEB29015, sample SAMEA2737971) | human oral metagenome | biome: human oral; feature: human-associated habitat; material: dental | place: China | collected 2021 ...
GTGCGCTTGACGAGTTTACCGACAGCTTCGGAGAGTTCGAGCTGAGCCTGGCACTGTACCTTGATAGCTTCGTGCGCAGCCTTGATGGCTTCGAGCATTTCAGCTTCTTGTACTTCCTGCATTTCTCCTTCGACCATCATGATATTGTCGAGGGTAGCGCCGACCATCAGCTCAATATCGGCATTCTTGAGTTGCTCGAAAGTAGGGTTGATAACGAACTGACCATCGACACGTGCTACACGCACTTCGCTGATAGGCCCGTTGAAGGGAATATCTGAAACAGCCAAAGCCGCCGAAGCAGCAAGACCAGCGAGAGCATCAGGCATATCGACTCCGTCCGTAGAGAAGAGGAGAACGTTGACGAAGACCTCTGCATGGTAGTCATCGGGGAAGAGGGGGCGGAGGGCACGGTCTACGAGGCGGCAGGTCAGGATCTCATAGTCTGAAGCCTTACCTTCACGGCGAGTAAAACCACCTGGGAAGCGTCCGAAGGAGGCGTACTTCTCCTTATATTCTACTTGGAGGGGCATGAAGTCTACCCCAGGATTGGCATCCTTAGCGGCACAGACCGTGGCTAGAAGGACGGTGTTACCCATACGTACTTCTACCGATCCGTCGGCTTGCTTGGCAAGCTTGCCTGTCTCGATGACGATTTCTCTTCCATCGGGCAGTGTGATGGTCTTGCTAATTGGCTGTAGCATTATTGTTCTTTAATTGATTGATAAGTCCTTTTAAAATCGGCACAAAGGTAGTCAAAATATGCGATCTATCCTTACTTAATCCATCGGATGGTAAGCCAAATGAGAAGCCTAGCTACCCGATAGTGCGGGGAACTACAGGGGTAAATCCGCTATTTTGTTTCTGTGTGAGGGGAGGAAGTAGCCTAAAGTACGTTTGCTACTAGGTATTCATAGCTTGGGAGATGATGCGCTCAATGCCTCATATCTCGGGTGAGAACCCTCGTGATCTCTAGAAGCATATTTAGGGGGATGAGTAATCATAGCTCTCGGAGGATACTTAGCATCGTCTCATTTTATTAGTAATGAGTTGATCAACTCATTACTAATGAAGTTTTATTTCAGTACGAATGAAATTTGGAGGGATTAGTAATGAACTGGGCAAGTCATTAGGTATTCGGCCAAGGTCGGATCGGGTATATCAATCCCGTGGATCTTGTTTGTCTTCCTAGGGGAGTTTCTAATTCCTTTAGGTTAGGTAGGGGATGAAGCATTGCCCCTTATACCTAAGGGATAAGTCTTAGGATCTACCTGCTTGCCCCGGGGAAGTGCCGACATAGCGTAGCCCCTCTGCTCTTAGTGACTACACTTTGAGCAGAGGGGCTACTGGGATCATTCAGAGAGCGAGGGAAGGCTAGGCTTCGTCCTTAGCTGCGAACTCCATCAGGTAGGCCTTGATGAAGTCGCCGATGTCTCCATCCATCACGGCTCCGACATTGGAGGTCTGGTGTCCCGTACGATGGTCTTTCACGCGTCGATCATCGAAGACGTAGCTTCGGATCTGTGCACCCCATTCGATCTTCTTCTTGCCTGCTTCGATTTCGGCTTGGGCACGACGCCTACGCTCTAGCTCCTTGTCATAGAGCTGTGAGCGAAGTAGGCGCATCGCATTCTCACGATTGTCGGTCTGAGAGCGAGTCTCGGTATTTTCGATGATGATCTCCTCTTCGACACCGGTCTCAGGATCCTTGTATTTATAGCGGAGACGGACACCGGTCTCGACCTTATTGACATTCTGTCCACCAGCACCACTGGAGCGGAATGTATCCCAGCTGATATTGGCAGGATTGACCTCCACCTCAATCGTATCATCGACGAGTGGTACGACAAAGACCGAGGCGAAGCTTGTCATTCGCTTCCCCTGAGCATTGTAGGGAGATATACGTACGAGACGATGAACGCCTGTCTCACTCTTGAGAAAGCCATAGGCTTGATCGCCCTCGACCTGCATGGTCATGGTTTTGATGCCTGCTTCTTCGCCGTCTTGCCAGTTGGTGATGGTGGTCTTATAGCCCTGCTTGTCGCAATAGCGAGCATACATACGTGCGAGCATCGAAGCCCAGTCTTGGCTCTCCGTACCTCCTGCTCCGGCATTGATCTTGAGGACGGCTCCGAGAGCATCTTCCTCGGCACGAAGCATATTCTTTAGCTCCACTTCCTCAAAGAGGGTGATGGCGTGGGCATAAGCCTCATCGACTTCCTCTTCGCTGGTAATGCCTTCCTTGAAATACTCCAGGGCAAGAGCGACCTCTTCGGTCAGTCGCTCCGCTTCATCGTAGTAGGCGATCCACTTACGGAGATCCTTGACCTTGCGCATCTGAGCCTCCGCTCGATCGCGATCTTCCCAAAAGGCGGGATCAGCGGTGCGTAGCTCTTCTTCCTCTAGTTGGATACGTCGGCTATCGACGTCAAAGGTACCTCCCCAGCGCAGACTTGCGCTCCAGTAGGCTACCTAACTGGTCTGTCGTTATCATATAGACTATGGTATATGAGTAGATGAATAATAAGCGGGATAGGGTTGGAGAAGGGGATTAGCTGCCCTTTTCCTCCAGCTCTAATTGGCGAAGCGTCAGTTCGTCCATCTCATCGATGAGCTGACCGATGCGCTCGGAGGCCTGCATGAGTGCATCATGGGTAAGCATACCTGTGCTAAGCTTCTCTTCGAGCTCGGCTTTCTCTTGCTCCAGCTTGGGGATTTGAGCGAGGATATGCTCTAGTTCCTTCTTCTCGGTGTAGGAGAGTCGTGCAGGGCGATTTGTCGAGGTACGTGGTGGGCTTGTAGGTTCGCTTGTCTTGCGCTTGGCCTGCTCTAGCTCGGCACGCTCCCGTTCCTCGGCTTCACGTACTTCTCTATAGAGGGTGTAGCTGCCGGGGAAGTCCCTGACTTGGCCCTGTCCCTCGAAGCAGAAGAGATGCTCGGTGACCTTGTCCATAAAGAAGCGGTCGTGAGAGACGATCAGCACGCATCCTGCGAAGTCAGCGAGATACTCCTCTAGGGCTTGTAGGGTGAGGATGTCGAGGTCATTGGTCGGCTCGTCGAGGATGAGGAAGTTGGGACTTGCCACTAAGATGGTGCAGAGGTAGAGACGTCTGAGCTCGCCTCCACTGAGTTTCTCTACGGGTGTGTACTGTCTCTCGGGTGGGAATAGGAACCGAGTGAGGATCTGACTTGCAGAGATTCTCTCGATGTTGCTTCCCTGTGGGAGTACGAAGTCGTCAGCGATGTCCTGGACGATGTCGATGACTCGCTTCTTGGGGTCAAAGTCTGGGGCTGTCTGGCTGTAATAACCAAAGCGGACGGTCGTGCCGATGTCAAAGCTCCCGCTGTCAGGAGCTACTTCACCGAGGAGCATACGGAGGAAGGTGGTCTTCCCGACACCATTCTCTCCGATGATCCCGACCTTGTCGTGTCGGGCAAAGATGTAGTTGAAGTCCTCTAGGATGACCTTGTCACCAAAGCGCTTGCTGACGTGTTTAGCTTCGAAGATCTTTTTCCCGATGTAGCCTCCTTTTGCACCGCTCAGGTCGACTTGCTCGGTGCGCTGGCGAGCCTGGGTCTTCTTCTCCAGCTCGTGGAAGGCATCGATACGATACTGCGCCTTCGTGCCACGAGCTTGAGGCTGGCGACGCATCCAATCGAGTTCTCTGCGATAGAGGTTGAGGGCACGCTCACGAGCTTGGTCTTCGGCTTCGTGTCGCTCTTGGCGCTTGGTGAGGTAGTAGTCATAGTTACCTCGATAGCGGTAGGCCTGCCCTCCATCTAACTCTAAGATCTCATTACACACACGATCTAGGAAGTAGCGGTCATGGGTGATGAGGAGCAGTCCCATGGTTGAGCGAGCGAGGTAGCCCTCAAGCCACTCGATGCTCTTGAGGTCAAGATGGTTTGTAGGCTCATCAAGGAAGAGGAGATCGGGCTGGCTGATCAGTGTGCTTGCTAGAGCGATACGTTTGCGTTCGCCTCCAGAAAGTCGAGTGATCGGGCGATGATGATCTTGGATACCGAGAGCCCCGAGTATTTCCTTGGCTCGCTGTTCATACGACCACCCACCCTGTGCCTCCATCTCAGGGAGTAGACGCTCCATCGCAGCATGATCCTCGGACTCTACTGCCTGCTCCCACTGGAGGGTGAGCTGGGCTACAGGGTCAAAGTGATTGAAGCAGGCTTCGAGGATCGTGCCTCCCTCGGGAAGATCAGGTAGCTGGGGGAGATAGGCTCGGCGAATATCTCGCTCATAGATGACACTGCCACTATCAGCTTCTTCTTGGCCTAGGAGAATGCGTAGTAGGGTAGACTTGCCCGAACCATTGGGGGCGATGAGTCCAATTTTTTGCCCTCGTTCGATGCCAAAAGTGACGTCACTGAAGAGCAGACGATCCCCAAAGCTCTTGGCGAGCTGGTCTACTTGTAGCATGTAGATAGAGTGGGTTAGTTGAGTGACGCTGGAGCTGTAGAAGAGATCTTGTCCCAGTGCTCCTTGACTTCTGGTAAGCGTCCGGCACCTAGATAGCGAGAGGAGAAGTAGGCGCTCTGCTGGAGACTCTCGATGACGATACCTCGGCTGTTGCTACTATGTATCATCTTGATGTCGCCATTCTCATTGCTAATCACCATCGCTACATGTCCTACACGGCTGGCACCACGATTACGCCCCTTGAAGAAGAGGAGATCACCAGGCTGTGGATCACTGATGCGATCTGTGTAGAGAGACATTGATCCAGAAGAACGAGGGGTCTTAATCCCTTCGAGCGAACAGATATAGCTCACGAAACCAGAGCAGTCTAGAGGCCACTTCGCTACACCAGAGGTGCGATAGCGTAGCCCCAAGAGCTCTTGCCCATGGTTGATGATCGTTTTAATGAGGGAGGGAATAGATTCGGCTACTTCCATACGTTCGTAGGAGAAGCCAGAGCCACCAGCCGTCCGTCTGGAATGAGAGCGGTGATGGCGAGAGTGCTTACCCTCATACTTCGTCGATGAGGATCGCTTCTTCTTCGTGTGTCTTTTGGGTGCAGGTGCAGGTGCGGGAGCAGGCGCTGGGGTAGCGTTATCCTCGGTGAGGGTGAAGTCGGTTACTTCGTTAGCGAAGCTCTCCATCGTCAGATCCCAAGTGCGTGCTAAGCCGGTAGCTTGTGCGGGCTGGGCATGCACCAAATAGAGGGTAGCGAAGGAGAGTAGCGCCAAGGTTTGTTTGAGCTTATTCATCCTATATTAATGAAGTGAAGTGGGTAGGCTCCCCGCGTGGAAGGTACCCATCGAAAGCAACGAATCCTCTAAAAGATCAGTGTACTTCCTTGGAGTGTAGGCTGTCATGGGAAGTATTTCCTTTCTAGCTAACACTTTACGCTACAAAGATAGTACATCTTATCTAAGTCATACCTAAGCTGACTACTCTCCTGGCTTTTTGTCGGATATTTTGGTGGTGCATTATAGTGCGTTGTAATAGGCACAGAGCAGACGATAGCGAGAGATCATGGATGCCTCCTCTTCCTATAGGTAGAAAAAGATGGGGGAGAGATGATCTGAAAGGGTTCTTATATCTTTGTATCAGGATAATACGAGGCGGAGCACTCGATTGCTCCGCTATTTTTTGATCAAGATGAAAAGGACACTCTTTAGCCTCTTAGTGCTTCTTACGACGCTCGTCGCCCATGCTCAGGATCTCCCTCAGGTTACCTTGCGTGACTTGAGTGGGAAGCCTGTCGCTACATCGTCCTTCCTTCAGTCGGGGAAACCTATCATCCTTAGTTTCTTCGGGACATGGTGCAAACCCTGTCTTAGAGAGCTAGATGCCATCAGTGAAGTCTACCCAGAGTGGCAAGCAGAAACGGGGGTTACACTTTATGCCATTTGTATCAATGAGGGTGCGGATGTCCAAAAGATTCGTCCTACAGTACATGCTCATGATTGGGACTACGTTGTCCTCTCAGATGCTAATGGAGAACTCAAGCGAGCGATGGGTGTGTCTGTCGTCCCTACACTATTTGTGCTTGATGGTAATGGGAAACTACTCCATCGCCAGACGGGATATGTCGAAGGTGGTGAGGGGGAGCTGATTCATATCCTGCGTCAAGCTACCAAATAAACCACTACTCATAAATAGCCTTTAGCTTATGATGAATATACGTCCTTTATTCATCCTTGCTCTAGCTTGCTTAACCTCGATCCAGCTGGTAGCTTCTACTCCTGCTGACTCGGTAGATGGGAATCGATGGACGACGAACTTCTCCCTTCAGTCTGATTGGCATCTGGCAAATAAGAGCCAGGAGGGGACGAATCGTCTCTCTAGTATCTCTTATTTAGATGGAGTGCTACGCAATAAGTTCTTGGAGTTTGGAGCCCGTTTGGAGTACAAGCAATATCCTTTGCCCGGTCGTGAAGAAGAGAAGGGTTGGGGGCTTCCCTACTTCTATGCTCGTGGTAGATATCGTGTTTTTGATCTTACTCTAGGGGACTTTTATGAGCAGTTTGGTAGTGGTCTGCTATTTAGAGCCTATGAGGATCGTTTCCTCGGATTAGATAATGCTGTTAGAGGAGCTCTTCTTCGCTACAGCCATCGTGACCTCCTTCGATTCAAGGCTCTCGTAGGGCAGCCTCGGAACTACTTTGATCGAGGCTCACGTCTATTCTCTACAAAACGAGGATTTGTAATGGGTGGAGATTTGGAGTTCAGCCTAGAGAATCTAAGGATACTATCCTCTCTCAAGGAGCGGGGTGGAACGCTCCAGCTTGGCGCAGGCTTTCTTAGTAAGCAGGAAGATCCGAATGAGCTAGCGAGTCTACGAGGAGGAGTCATATCTTATCTACGTCAGCCTCGTACTACAGCCTCATGGGCCATGCGTGGAGCATTCAGTCTTCCTGCCTTTAATGTCAATGCTGAATACGCACATAAAGACTACGATCCTAACCGAACTAATGGATTTATCTTTCGCCCTGGTTCTGTAGCTCTGCTTACGGCTACTTATCTCTGGGGGAAGAGTAGTCTCTTTGTTGGAGCACGGAGAAGCGAGAACTTTGATTTCCGCTCCTCACGTCTTGCAGAGGGGAATGCCTTACGACTGAACTTCCTCCAGCCGTTCACTAAGCAACAGACCTACTCGCTAGCTGCCTTTAACCCTTATGCCACACAGCCTAATGGGGAATGGGCTTTCCAAGGAACCTTTGATACCTCTATCTCCGATGGCTCAAGTAAGGGTAAAAGACGCAAGATAAACCTGAAGATCTATGGATCACTGGCTATGGGACTGCGTAAGCATTGGGTAAGGCCAGAGGGAGAGACTAATCCATTGGCACCAGAGCTCATGGGTACGGATGGCTATACTACGGACTTTTTCGGGATGAAGGATCTGCTCTTTCGGGAGATTGGGGTCGAAGTGTCTCGTAAGGTTTCGCAGGATTATAGCTTTGTCCTAGGCTATACTCACCAAGACTATAACCAGCGCTTGCTCGAAGGTCATGCTGCGAATGGTGATATCATCCATTCCCATATCTTCCTCTATGAGGGACGGCATCGACTGTCTACTCAGCTAACACTGCGCACAGAGCTACAGTATTTCCTATCTCGCCAAAATAGTGGTGACTGGTGTTATGGAAGCGTTGAATGCTCCATCCTACCACACTTCATCCTTTCTGCAAGCGATCTGTGGAATGTGTCTCATGCGCGCGAACATTATTATATGTTCTCCGCTTCGGGTAGCTGGACTCGTCATAATGTACGCCTTTCCTATGGACGTACCTGTGCAGGGATGAATTGCTCTGGGGGTATCTGTCGTTACCTCCCCGAGACGAATGGACTTACCCTTTCTTACCTCTTGAATCTCTAGGATGTCACGTATTTATCTTTTTCTAGTTAGCCTTTTGATTGCTGCTAGCTGTGTCAAAGCACCTGTAGAGGCTGACCGCTGGCAGTCAGCTCCGTCCGATAGCTCTATCCCAAGTTCTCCCTCAGACCAGTCCCACCAGCTCCTTATAGAGAAATATACGGGGCAAGGCTGTGTGAACTGCCCTACGGCTGCCTCCTTGCTGGAGAAGCTAGAGAAGTTGTATCCTGAGCGACTTATCGTAGTATCTATGCACGCTGCCTATACAGGGCAGACTCGTCCCGAGTTACAGTCGACTACGGCAGATAGCTATGCCAAGGCCTTTCGCTTACCTCGTGCTATCCCTGGGGTAATGATTGACCGCTCGCCCTTAAGTGATGGTCAGCTCTATTCGATGGCATCTTCTCGCTGGACAAGTGAGATCACTCGTGCTCTGAGATCTCCTGCTTCACATTCTCTCTCGCTTACCCTTGCTTCTCCTATGGGGAAGACAGGTTTTCGCACGACAGTCAAGGCAGATGGACTCACCCCAGAGGCTAAGGCTAAGAAGTGCGAGCTTACCCTTTGGCTAGTGGAGGACGTCATAGCTCCACAGGAGACGGCGAAGGGTACGGAATCTGCCTTCCTACATCGTAATGTCTTGCGCCAAGAATTAACTAAGGAGCCCGTTGAGCTAGGTAAGCCTTACATCAAGGACTTTATATTTCCCGCAGAGGCAGGTATTGATCGCTCTCGAGCGAAGGTCGTTGCCTTTATCACGGATATAAATACGGGACGCATCCTAGAGGCACGCTTGCAGTCCTTCAGTAGTTCGGTGCCTTCCCAGCCTGATGAGCCTACTCAGCCCGAAGAAGAGAAGGAGAAGGACGCAAACCACATTGCCTTTCTCGACGCCGCTTCGGGTAAGGAACTCCCTGCAGGGAGCATCGTATCTTGCTCTCCCGACCGACCCTTGGAGCTCCTGGATGGGGTAGCGGAGGTTGCATCTCCTTACCTTAAGCTCCAGGTCCCTTCCTCATTTAAGGGAACGCTCGATGTCGAGGTGCAGGCCACGAGTAGTGGCGTAGGGCGAGATACCCACGGACTACGAGCTGTATGTCTAGAGTCATGTGTCACGCTTGAGACGCTAGCCCCCTCTTATCAGCTACGTGAGTATAAGCCCCAGTCTGCTCACTTGATCGGAGTGCACTATGGGTTGCGAAAGAATTTCGCTCGCAAAGCTGGTATCTATGAGGTGAAGCTCTTCGTGAAGCAGGCGGGGAAAGTGCTTACTTCCTTGACTTACCGCTTCACGATTACCCCCAAGGACTTTGCTCCTGCGGAAGAGCCCGAGAAGCCACAGCCTCCCAAGCCTGACCCAACCCCTTCTCCCAGCCCCACGCCTACTCCTCTACCTCCAGTGAGTGGGGATGATATCCCCGAAGCCAAAAAGACACATGTCGTTGCTTTTGACTTTACGGGACAGAACTGTGGCTATTGTTACTCAGCCTTAGACAATATGAACAATGCCAAGGCGGCACTAGGAGAGTATTTCCATCCCGTGGCTATTCAGTCTCGCTCCTACCGCCAAGGATCAGATCTTCTCTGCGAAGATTATTGGATGTATGATCGCTTTTATCGCCCTTCGGGCTTCCCGAATGTTTTTGTGGCCAACGATAAGCAGAAGGTGTACCATAGCCTTGTTCAGGGGCATGCGAAGCAACTCATAGAGCAAAAACCACAGGTGAAGATGCGCTTCTCGGCATCCAATACTCCTACTCACGTCACGGTGTCCTTTAAGGCTCTCCCGAATAATGGGAAGACTCCGCCTAAGGAGGTCGAAGTGCTCTTCCTCCTCGTGCAGAATAATATGGTCGCCTTCCAAATCAATAAGTCTGCGACCTATAGCCATCAGCACGTACTCCGCCGAGGTCTAAATAATAAGCCGGACCTGACGAATTGGGAGAAATGGACTTGGGGTAATGCCTATACTTATGGGAGTGACTTCACTGCGACCTACCGTCTCGAAGATGCACGCTATCCCGGATCCCTGCTTATCGTCTCCAAGGACTGTGAGGTGATCGCTCTCCTTTTAGATAAGGAGACAAAGCAGGTGCTCAATGCAACTGTCGTTCAGCTGAAGTAGCTTATCTTTCGATCGAACTAATAGCCTCGCCCGCTAAGACTCCTAAGGAGGAGCTAGCGGGCGAGGCTGTTTCTTTTTTGATGCGTGTCTAGGAGGGCTGAATAGATACAGCTCTAGTTCCATGCTCTGTTTGGGTATATTGCGACCACGCGTTTGGGTATATTGTGGTTGGTTGTTTGGGTATATAGTGGCTGAGGTGTTAGGTGTATTGTGTTGTCTTGTATTGCTTGGTTGGGGTGTTTTTGTGGTTATCTAGGTGCTTTGGGGTGTTATTTAGGTTGGTTTTGCTGGTTATATCCTGCGGATTGAGGGGGTTGGGGTAAATTTTTTTGAGCTGTTGTAACGCATTCATTTACGGGCTTATCGTATGCACTCGGGGAGGTATTCTATGAACATTTTCTCTTTTAGATTTGGATTGTATTTAAGTTTTGCTCTATCTTTGCAACCGCAAACGAGAA
>ERZ773077.3060-NODE-3060-length-10416-cov-4.821832_pt1 | contig 10416 bp, 10 predicted proteins | sample MGYA00580612_ERZ773077 | MGnify/ENA primary metagenome ERZ773077 (study PRJEB29015, sample SAMEA2737971) | human oral metagenome | biome: human oral; feature: human-associated habitat; material: dental | place: China | collected 2021 ...
TCGCCGCTTGAGCAAGGATAATATCGGTAGCTTCTTTACCTCCTTTACCCGTAGGATCAGCAAAGGCAGCGACTTGAGTTGGTAACTCACCCTTATAACCACCGGCTTTATACTCGGTAGCCTGTTGCTCTCGAAGTTGGTACTCCGGCCAGAAGCGGGTTACATGGCGGTAGGCTTCATCTACTAAATCGTTAATTGCCTTAGTGCCGTTGTCGATGGCTTCGGCCAGTAACTGGGAGGCGGCTGCCTTATCTAACGTCCATTCCTTGCCGTTCCATTGGTGCAGATGGCTGGGGGCTTTGGAAGTCAGCACGGGCTTGCCGTCTTTACCCGGCATAATCACTTGCCCGTTGGACTGCCCGGCCAGCAGTGCGGTGTGCTGCTCGGGGCTGATGGCTACCGCATCTTCAGGTAGCCTGCTGTGGATTTGGTCGTCGTAAAAACCGCCGTTGGATTGTGAGTAATACAGTGTCATGAGTTATCTCCCGTTATTTGCCAATAGCTATCCAATACACGCCTTTAAAGTCTGCCGCCGATGAGCCGTTGAGCGGCATGGCATTAACCACTATGTCAAATCCGGCAGCGGTCAGATTGTCTACGCCCAAGGTAAAGTCGGCATTGACGGCACCTTGCCGACCGCCGGTGTGGGCGGTAATTTGCACGTTAAAGCACTCGCTCGGGAAGGCCACCGGGAAGACAACTTTTTTCGGGCCCTCTCCCGTCCAGCCGGTACTAACATGTCCCCATTGCCGCATCAGGCCGTTGGCCAGTTTGGTGTAGCCATTGGTGCCGGCTTGGTGCGGCATGGCGGCGGCGAGCTGCTGCTTAACCGCTTCGCCCAAGTCGCTGATGTCGGCGGCGCGGTGGGTGTGGTTTTTGTCGGCTTTATCTTGCAACTGTATGGCCAGCGTGGAGGCATCCAGCGCGCCGGCATTGGTTACTTTGCCAAACGCCTTAATCCACATCACCACATCATCTAGGCTGTCTTTGGCTTTGATGCACAGCACCATGCCGATGTATTTCGGGGTGTTGTCCTGATAATAGGGCTTGGGCGTGTATTGGTCGGTGTAGGCGTGGTCGAAAGTGAGAGGGATAGCGTGTTTCTGCGAATATTTCCCCTGTGCCGCCTGTTCATGTACCGCTGCAAACATGTCCGTGCCATTGTTTCTCCCTTCGCCACCGTCAAGTTGACCGAATATGGTGAACATCGGCTCGCCGGCTTTAATCTGATTGAGATAATACTTATCCACCGGCAGGCGTTTGAGCAGTAGGTCGTCGTTGCCGTAAGCCACAAGTCCCAAAACATGATGATGGTCGCCTACCGCCCACGGGTATTGCTGGCCGATTTGTCCACTGCTACCCACGTTACGCACAAAGTAATCATCTACCGGCTTGACGTTGGCAATGCTGCCGTATTGCGCCACCAGCTTGCGGTAGAGTTCGGGATAGGCGGACTGGGTAACCCTAGTGGCAATCTCGTCGTACTTAATCCAGCCGTCCGGGATGTCGCTAAATGGGAAATAGGCGGTCATGCCTACGTCGGAGCGCGTGAGGTTAGGCAACTTGTTGCTGCCCAATACGCGATATAGGTCGGGATAGGTAGCCTGGGCAAAGGTGCTACCGTCGGCCTTTAAAAACCCTTCTTGGTTGGTAACGGCGCGGGGGAAGCCCATTACCGCGCCTACGGGCAGGCCTTTACCTGCGGATTCCTCGGCTTTGTCGTAGGCAATTTTTACTGCCTTTGGTGTGGCGGCCATATCTTCACGGTCGCTATTAGTGGCGGATGAGAGCTGTGCGGAACCAGCCTGTGTCGTGCTGGCTTTCAGTCCTTTGCCCGCGTGTATTGCCCATTTCCCTGTGTTGTTGCCACTGTTCGGGTTGTGGGTGTTGGCATCTACCAAGCTGATATATTCGGTATCCAGCGTGTCGCTGATAAGCACCGAGCCTTTTGGATAGCCGCCGATGGCGTCGCAAAAGGTTTGGTCGAAGCGGTAACGCCCGCCTTGGTTTTGCCAAACGGTGTGCGCGCTGATTTCATACAGTACGCCGTTCATGTCTTTCCCGCTGGGCGGTTTGCCACCGACGGAAATCGGGGTCATGGTGATGCTTGGAAATCCTTCGGCATAGGTGGCGGCTTCCTGTGCCAGCCCACCGTTGCGTTCGGCAGGAATGTTGTTTTTCAAGCCATCTGAAGCCCAAGGCTTGGACAGCAGTTTCGGTTGCGGCATGGTTTAAACTCCCATAAAAAAAGCACCCTCGCCGAAGGGTGCCAGATTGGCTTCGATGTAGCCGAAGGTTTTATCTGCCTCCGGTTCGTAAAAATCCAGCAGTACGCCGCTGGGGCGCGGCAACAGGTCGCTTTGACGGATGATGGAGCGCTCTACCGGCAGGAGATAGAACTCAAACACATAGCGCGCAGCCATCGTGCCGTTTTTGACGAAATAAGCCCTCCCGCGTTTGCTGAACATCTCACGCAGCAGACGGTTGATATGCGGGGCGGTGGCGTAGATGATGTTGCTCATCGCTTTAAGCATAATCACGCGTCGGTAGGCGTCGTCGTCCAAACGGTATCGCCGCTCCAAGCCTTCGCCGGTACTCCATACGCCGTTGTCAAACGAGGTAAAGCCCTGCGCAAAGCCGATATATTCGTCTTGTGCGCTAGTCATAACTTCTCGCTCAATGCCGACAATCGCGCCCCAAATATCCAGCCCGAACCCTTGTGCGGTGGATACATTCCACACGGTGTCATAGAACCGCTGCTTGTCCGTGCGCGGGTCGATGCAGTCGTCAAACCGACGTATCAGGCGGCAGATGACCGGGCTGTTGGCATATTGGCTGATTAAGGTTTCTCCAACGGTTATCATACGCTCACCACTTCGATATTCTCGGCACGGACAACAGGCGTTTGGTCGATACCCACGGCCACGGAATTGCCCATACTGCCCGCAGATAAACCGATTTCCACGTCCAACACATGCACGTTCGGCACGGCCTGCACCACGGGGGCGACGTAGCCGATGGCATACAGGTTCGCACCGATGCGCCCCTTGAAGGAGGCAATGACGGCCTGCTTGATGGCCGTCTCCGCGCCGACGAATGCTCCGCGCTCAATCTTGATACGAAAATATACCGATAGTTCTGCAGGCCGCATAAAGGCTACCTGATAGGCGGGCTTCGGGTCGTTGTAGTTGTGGTCGTACACCGTGATTTCGGTGTCGCCGTTGAAATCGCAGCCGCTGCCTGCATAACGCAGCACGGTTTCGGCCACCGCCGTATCATCCCCGCCCACCGCCGCCACATAAATGCTGTGCGGCTTGAGTGTGTAGTTGGTCGCACCGGCCTGCACACTTTGGCCTTTCGGGTTGTCAATGACGTACACATCACGCACCCCGTCCAGCGCAAACACGTTGGCATACACCGCTTGCGGCGTTCCGTGGGCATTGACGGCCACGCTGCGCCGTCTGCGTTCAGCGAATTCGGCGCGGCTCTCTTCCGCCCGTCCCGGGACGGCAGGGTATGGGTTGTCCACCCTGTCCAACCCCACCAAGGCCTGATAAATAACGTTCACGCTGTGGGCGGGGGCTTCAATCTGTCCGGCGGCAATGAGTGTACCGCTGACTTTGCCGCCGATGGGGATGCCGATTTCCTGCTGCAAAGCCCATTGGTTGCCCGCTGAGTCCTGCACGATAAACCCCTGCGGAATCTGTGTGCCGGGCAGCCCGACAAACTCACACACCACCGCCGAATCGGTAGCAGGTTTGCGCTGCAAGAAGTAGATTTGGGCAATCGCGTCCTGCATCACGCCTTCGGCGTATTCGGGGTGGATTTGATTGACCAGTTCGGCAATCACATTGTTTTTGTCGGCAATCACGGCAGCCAGCGAGGAAGCAAGCTGCCCCTGCGGTGTTTCCAAGTTCAGGTTCAGCCCGCCGCCGAAAGCATCGTTGAAATCGGCCAGTACGCCGTTCAGCACTTCGGTTTCGGTCGGAATCTGCAAGCCTTGCGGCGTGAAGCGAACAAAGGGGACATGACTGCTCATAGCGTTACCTCGTATTGTTTTTGGGTGTCGTCGGTAAATTTCAGGCTGCCTGAAAGTACGCGCCCGTCGCGCAGTTCGGCGGCCACGTCTGCCGCCACCACGCCGGGGACGGACAAGGCAGCCTGCACCAATCTGTGCCGGTATAGCGCGAACGACTGTTTCTTGCCCAGCATTTCTTCAAAATAGGGGATGCCTTTTTCTGTGTCGTAATACAGTTCTCCGGCAAACAGTCGGCACGCCGAAGCCACATCCTGCGCTTTGGCGTAGGGGTCTTTCGCCAGCGCGATATTGCCTGCCGTATCAAGGGTTAAATCCCAACTTTCTTGGTCTAGATATAGCGTATTCATGTTGCCACCGGTTTACCTGATTGGTCGTTGCCGCTCTGAACCCCTGAATGTGGGTGATCGAGCAGGCTGACGTCTTTAGCTTTCACGTCGCCGTCGGAAGAAATCCCGCCGCCACCCGTAAATTTCGCTGTGGTTTTGGTGTTGGCCTGAAAGGTTTGCGATGTACTACTTACGCCACCTTTGGCGTTCAGGCGGATATTGCCCGCCTCCATCTCAATATCACCGGGCGAGAACAGCTTGATGCCGCCGTCCTTAAAATGGATATACTGTTTGGGCGTGCCGTTCAGGAATCCGCCGAAATACAGGCCGTCCGAATAATCGAAACGCCGCCTGCTTTGCGGAGCGGACGGCGCTTTGTTTTGTTTGACGCTGGAAATATCACGGCTGCAAAAGCCGCACATGCCGATGTCGCCCGGTTCGGGGTCGATAATCACGGCGTTGCCGCCGCCTTGCAGCCGGAAATACGGCACGTTGTAGATGATGCCGTGCGGCGTAACCGTGCCGTCGCCGCTGATTTGGGCAACCAATGGCTGCACGTCCACCAACCCGACAGGCGCAAGACCGCCCGATTTGGTTTTCACCACGCGCACCAGCGTTACGGTTTGGATGCGCGAGACGATACCCGACACGATTGCGCCGATTTCGCCTGCGCCGCCTTGTGTTTGTTCGGGGCGGTATTGCGCCCAATTATTTTGTTGCGACTTTGGCATTTGTATCCTCCACATTGGCGGCTTTGATGTCGACCAGCCATTTGCCGCCCGGCGTTTGGCTTTCCAAGTCCAGCGACAGCCCGAATACGCGCCATCTGCCGTTGCATTGCTCAATCAGGCTGCCTGCAACCTCAATCAGTCCGCCGAAGCGCAGGGCTTTGTCGTACAGGCATTGCAGCTTCACGCCCTGCAAATCGGGTATCGGGTAGCCGATTAGGCCGGTGGTTGGGCTGACGATGGGTACGTCAATCATGCGCGGCTGCCCCTTGGGTGTGATGGCGACGGTTTCGTTGTCGATGTACACGTCTATATCGGCAGCGGCGGCAATATGTCGGATTTTGTCCAGTTCGGTGTTCGGTAGGTATTGATTGCTGACTTTGGCCTTTACGCCGTTGTTTTCAAAACGCCTACCCATGCGTTTGCAAATGGCTTCAATGGCCTGCGCCACGTCGGTTTCTCCTTCGTGGCTAATCGCTTCGGCGGGCTTGAGTTGCCACAAAACGGCGGTATGGCTCTCGATAACCAGGCAAATATCCGGCGCACCGCCCATTTCGGGGTAGGCAAACGTGATATTGCCGGTATAGACCACGCTCAGGTCGTCTTGCTCGCCTGCCTCCACCTGCACCAAGTTCATCATTGCTTGCTCGGTGTTCCATTTCACACGGAGCAGCTTCATGATGCTGTCCAGCTTCAAGCCGTACACTTTGATGCGGGCGGACGGCATCACCGCGCCGTTGCCGTAGTTGATTTGGCAGGAGGTGCGCAAACCTTCGACAACCAGCGTATCGTTGCCTTTCGCATCCCATACATCTTTTTCCTGCCCCAGCTTGATGCTGACACGCAGGATTTTTTCTTTAATGCTCATCGCGGTACACCAGAATAAAGCGGCTGCCCAGTTCCTGCCATTGCGGGTCTAGGCTGCCTGCGGTATCGATAAAATACAGTTCGCCGCGAAAGCCGCGATAAGCCTCGCCCACCAGCGGCATGCCGTGCAGGCATACCCGTTCGCGTATCAGCACCCGCCCGTCTGTCGAAACGGTGGCATACAGCTTGCCCAATCGCGGCAGCAGCGATACGGTTACGTCCTGACCGCCCAGTGTGGCACTTACTTTCTGCACCGGGACGGGCTTGAGGGGGATTTGGTAAATCATTTCAAACCGAACCCCTTTCTGAATGTATCGGTTATTTTCCCGAACCCATCACTGGCCGCTCCGTACAGTTTTGAAGCTATGGATTCGTTGTTTTGTATCGGCTTAGGCTGTACCTTGCCTCCGTCTGCCTGTGCTTGTGCGCCGTCCGGCTTGGTTTTAGTGTATTTCACTTCCACCTGCCGCACTTCGGCCAAATGGATATTAACCTTCAACAGCCGTGCACCGTCCGATGCCTCGCGGGCATAGTCATAGCCAGTTATCGCCATATTCGGATACACCGCTTCGGGCGTGATAACCAAGAACAAATCCGTGCTATTGGCCAGCGCATCCAACAACCCGAGAAACGCCCCGCGCTCAAACACACCGCCGCTCCCCTTGCTCATCTGCACCGTTACCGTGAACGGGTCGCCCACTTTGTTGTAGCTGGCGAATGAGCCGCGTTCAATAGGCGCATTGGACACTTTGGAGGTATTTTGGTGTTTGACTGACGTTACGTTGTCAGACAACAACAGCGGGATGCCGTTTTGTCCGAAAATACCCCAGTAGTTACCGAAGACTGCCTGAATTAAGGCGGCGCCGCCGAACTTAATCAGCGCGCCGCCTGCGTTTCTCGGCAACTTAGGAACATTCGGAATGCCGATTGAGTTCCAAGCCATAACAAACCTTTCTCACACCATCGCTGGCATAATCTGCACCAACCTGTTACGGGCGGCGGCAGCGGCATCCGCCATCGTGCCGTCTATGGTACTGGCTGAAGACTGCACATGGATGCCGCCGTTGATGGCGAACTGCATATTGCTGTTGTTGGTAATCTGCTGCGCCTGCTGGCGGGCAACAGCGCCTTGTTGCATAGACTGCAAACCGCGCTGCGCATTGTCGGCAACGGCTTGTCCGCCGACAGGGCGGCTGTTCAGGTCAGATAATACTGCAGCAGCTTCATCCAGTCGTCTTCTTCTATTTACGCCTCGGTTGTCGCCTTGGCGGGCAGCAATTGCTTGGGAGATGGCGTTGATGTTGCCACTGCGGGCGGCATTAACCAAAGAGGGCAGTTTGTCTAAGCTGCCGTAGTTGTAAGCAACAGAAGTAATCGCTGCCTGCGTTCTGGCCGGCAGCCGGTCGAACTGCGCTTCGCCGATTTTCTGACGCGCTGCATTTCTGAAAATCTGTGCCCTGCGTGCCAAATCACGCTCCGCATCCTCACGGGTAACGGTATCACCCTGTCGCACTCTGCGGACGTTGCCGTTGCGGTCGGTGATGGTGTCCGTTCCGTAGCCTAAGCGGTAAGCATTCACGTCCCAATAGGTACGGCTGGAGAAGCCTTCATGCTTCCTAATCATGGCGAGCGTTTCTGCCATTGCGGAGTTTTGCCGCGAACCGCCGCCCAACCACGGTTGCGAGCTATAGCTGGCAGGATGAATGTTATCCCTGCCTGCTTGGAAGCCTCCTTGGAAGGTGGCATGTTCCTCGCGGGCGATTTGTCCCAGCAGGGCGTTCATTCTCGCGCCAGTTTGGCCGTTTCGATTGTAGGTATTGGATACCCCAAGCAGCCGCACATTCGCCCCCCTAGCACGCAATGCACGGATTTGGGCTCGGATGCCGTCGGTATCGTTCGGGTTGTTGCTCATGCCGGACGACAGAATCACGGTTTGGCCTTGCAAGTTGCCAGAATAGCCGTTGATGAAGCCCAATACCTGCTGCGGATTAGCACCCACTCTAGTTGAACCTGTGCCGTTTACCGCACTACGGTAGCCGTGAGCGATACTATCGCCGAAGTAAATCGTGCCACCTGGGGAAAGCATCTGTTTGGCGACACGTTCTCCAGAGCCTAGGCTTCGTACCGCCGCCTGCGCCGAACCTGCCGCGCCAGGGGTGTGGCCAGTAGCAACATCAACTGCGCCGGATACCCGTTCGGCGGCGCTCTGTACCTGCTCCGCCACGAAATTTACCGGGCGCATGGCTAGGCGTTTGGCCGCCGTCCAGGCGCGGTTGTAATCGCGGTTCATCAGGGCATTAAAGATTTCGCCTAGGTCTTCCAATGCGGGAGCAACGAATTGGTAGATGTCGTTGGCAAGGCTTTTGAAACCGTTGGCCAGCGAGCGCAAGGATACCCCGTTTTCGTCGATGAATCCTTTCAACCGCAACCAATCAAACAAGCCTTTCCCGGCTTCTGCCCATGATGTGTATCCGGTGAGCAGGTAGGTGAAGCCTTTAGTAAGGCTGTCCACTGATACTTTCGATGTCTTGATGTAGTTGGTGAACGCACCCCAGTTGAACAGGCTTTTCCCGCCTTCCGCCCAAGTTTTGTAGTCGTCATAGAGCAGCACAAACGCAGCACCCAGAGCAGCCACGGCAGCGGCAGCCAGCGCGAACGGAGCAATAAAGGCATACAGCGCCGTTACTGCTGACCACAGCACCGGAATCAGCACCACGCCCAATACAAAAGCCAATCCCTCGAAAACATGCTTCATGGTGTTTTCATTGCGCATCAGGTAATCGGCAAAGCTGCTGACTAGTTTCACCAGGCGCAGTAAATGCGGGGCGAGTGCATCGGCAATCATGTTTTTCAGCACATCCCATTGCTGGTTGAGATAGGCGCGTGAGCGGGTCAGTTCGCGGCTGACGGCAATTTCTTTCTCGCCGGAGCGATAGAGCCGGTCTTGTAAGGCCAGCATCTTTTCCATTTCGGCGCGCCCAAGCAGCAAGGTGTTGATGGTGCCGTCGTCCAAACCCATGCTTTTGGCCAGATTGTAGGCCTGCACCCTGTCCATCTTGGAAAAGCGGTCGGCTAGATCCAGCATGATGCTGTCGAGGTTGCGCGCTTTGCCATCGGCATTGAGCAAGGCAACACCGAAGGCATTGAAGAACGGAACCATAGATGTGTCGCCCATGGTGGTGAGCCGGGTAATGCTCATGCTCAGCCCGGCCAAACTGCCTTTCATGGCATCGGCCTGACCGCCCGCCATTTCAGCCATGCCGCCCCATGCTTGGAGCTGGTTATGGCTCATGCCGATATTGCGAGATAAGTTGTCTAGCTGCACGTTGGCTTCAGTGGTCTCACGGATCAACTTATCCAGCGCATTTGAGCCAGTAACGAGGGCAAAGAGCGCGGCAGTGCCTTTTACCACCTTGCCTAGTGCCTCTGTCAGGTTTTTGGCCTGTTTGACGTTCTGTTTGACCTTTTCGGCGTGTTTGTCCAACCCTTTGCCGGATTTGCCCGTTTTTGCTTCTACCTTCTCGAATGCCTCGGTCATGTCATCCAATTTGGAGACTGCCTGCTTGGCTTCCCGGCTGAATTTGGACGAATCAATGCCCAACTCCATAAACAGGGTATCAATTACTGTTGCCATAGCGATTCCTAAAAAAGGCTACCTGAAATCAGGTAGCCTGTTGTGCCTTGTTGAAGGCATCGGTATTGACGATTTCGAGCAGGTTAAAAGCATCTTCCAGCCCATACACAGTTTGCAGTTCGTGCAGGCTGCATATACGGGAGGAAACCAGCGCACCGATGGTTTGGGTCAGATTCAGGTAGCCTTGTTGTCGGCTTCCTCCTCCCCGCCCGATGCCGAGGTCAGGCCAAAGGCGTGTTGCAAAAAATCGGTATGCAATGCAAACACCTCCTTCCGCAAACGCCACAGGGTAGTAAAGTCTTCCACATCGTTGAAATCCATATTCAACGGGCGCGGCTGGCCACCTTCTGGGATGATTTGCACGCAGTCCAAAAGCTCGTTCAACAGCGGGATGGCGTCTTCAGGTTTGACTTTACCCAATGCGCCAAGCGTTGCCCCCACCATGCCGATCATCCCCTGTTGCGGGTTGATGCCACCTAAATCAACACCGCTGTTGGCCAAGGCCAAAAGGGCGCGCATCGCCCAGTTGTCGGCATGGGCGGCGCTCATTTCGGTAATCAGGAACACGCGGCCTTTATCACGCCCGTTCTCAATCGTGATTTGCTTGGTCTTTAAAGCCATTTCAGATTTCCTCCGGTTTCACCACGATGCGGAATGAGTAAGTGCCGGATTCCAGCGTTTTCTTGGCAGATGTACCGCCCGGAACTTCCACCATGAAGCCGGTGGCGGAGTAGCGTTTCTTTACAGCCTTGATTTCAACCGAAAACTCCACCATGCGCGTTTCCTGACGTTGCAGGATGTCGTTGGTGAATTGGTCGAAGT
>ERZ773077.3065-NODE-3065-length-10407-cov-3.102975_pt1 | contig 10407 bp, 5 predicted proteins | sample MGYA00580612_ERZ773077 | MGnify/ENA primary metagenome ERZ773077 (study PRJEB29015, sample SAMEA2737971) | human oral metagenome | biome: human oral; feature: human-associated habitat; material: dental | place: China | collected 2021 ...
GTCTTAAATGTTACTTTAAGAGATTGTCCTAAACTGTCAACTCCATATGGTGTATGCCACAATGTATTTGGATTATTATCAAACGCATAGTATGGATTATCTACATTTTCATAAGGAGCTTCAATTCCTCCGTCTTCAATATCATCCCAAGTAGGAGTTGTACGTTTTTCTTGAAGAGCGTCTTTTGCTTCTTGTACTCTTTGTACTAAAGCTTTTGCATCTTCAATACTAATATCATCTTCAGCTTCTAATAGAGCAGCAACTGCATCTTTATAAGCATTTAGAGATTCAGATTTGTAATTTCCGTTAACGACTGGTGTGTTCTTTTCAAATGCATCATCAACAATCATCTTACCAGTTAGTTTGATTTCTTCAATTTCGAGGTTATCCATCATGAAGTCTTTATAACCTTTGAAGTTGATTTCGTTATTATTTGTGTCACCTTTTGTATCGGCACCACGAGCATTTGAGTAAATACCAACCCAAGTGTTTCCACCTTTTTCACCGGTTACGTAGAAGCTTACTCTCTTAGGTTTTGAAGATTTTTCCCAAGTATTTTCTAAATCATATTTCGTTAATTTACTACGACGGCTATTTTCTCCATTACCAATTACGAATGAGTATGCCCCATTAGACCCTGCTTCGTAATCGAAAGTTACTTTATAAGTTTTACCTTCTTCAAAGCGGAAGTTTTGAGGAATTGTTTGGTAAACAAGTTTATCATATCCTGATAAACCATTAGTCTTCAATGACCAATCCCCTTCGATAACATCATTTACTTTCTTACCATTCCATCCACGTTGAGTATATGGTTCATGTTTTTCAGATAAGTGAGTTCGGTTATCTTGAACCCCTTCTACATCCCCAACTACGAATGGGAAGATTCCTTGAGGTACTTCTTCAAAGTTTTGTTTGAATTTACCAGAACCAGTATCATGTTTTTCACCATACATAACTGATTTATTTTCAAACACACGAATTTCATCGAAATAAGTTGCTTTTTCATCAGCATCACGACCAAGTTCTAATGTAACGTTAGAAACATCATCCCCTGTAGTAAAGTATACATACATATTTTGGAAGTAACTTGTGTTATCCACCGTTGCATTCTTCGGAAGTGTGTTATGCGCATGTGCTTGTACATAGTTCTTCGCAATAGATTTATTCGTGTAATTTGAAATTACTTTATCACCAACACGAACAGTAATATCCGCACGAGCATCACTACGGTTATCTACCCCAACATAAACTGCATATTTCGTATTTGGTTTCAAATCAGTTAATCGTTGTTTCAAGGTTACTCTTTGTTTGTTTCCTTGAATACGAAGCATTTCATTTGCACCTTGAGATTTCACAATTTCAGCATGCTCTGCATCTCCTGTTTTTTCCCAATGATCTAATGTTCCACTATTAAATCCTTGGTCAGTGATATGCAAGCCTTCACTCCATACCATTGTCTTCTTGCCTTGAGGGGCTTTATAAAGTACATATGGTTGATATGCGTCTCCTGTAATTTGAATCTTTCGATCTGCACCCACAGTTAATTCAACAACATCTTGTTTTCCTTGGTCTGTTAAGCGATAGAGGTATACTTTATCTCCAGTCCAATCTTCAGGAAGTGTCCATTCAGTTGTTCCTGTTGTGTTTGTAAAGAAGTACATTTTTTCTTTGTCACCTGTTAAAGGTTTACCATTTTCATCCCAGTTCCATGGAACTAAATAGCTACCACCATTTTCGATGACACGGCCATTTAATGTCGTCACACGTTTTCGGTAATCTGGACTATTTGGATCATTAGATTGACGAACAATTTTCACTTCGTCCCCTTTGTCATTTGTTAAATGTACTTCCATTTCTGGTGTCCACTTATAGTTTTGACCGTTGTCGCTCATTGCAACTGGATTTCCATTAATCCATTTAGATACTTTGTAGTGTTGGAAATACTTCGTCATAATGTTGTTTTCGAAGAGGTTACGAATATATCCTTCGTAATCGCTTCGACCTTGCCATCCTTCGAAGTCTTTCATGTTATATCCACCAAGTAATGGATAATTTGCAGCCCCACCGTATTTTGGATAGTCACCCACCCATGAGTCTTTTTGGTGGTTACGGATGAATCGAGTGATATTTGAGTTGATCCCTTTGAGTGCATATCCACCGTAAGTTAAGTCAGCTGCCCAGTGTTGGAATGTTGAATCATATTCCGCACCGAAGCCCCACTCGATGGCCATACGCCAACCTTGAGAGTTTAGTTCTTTTGCAAGTACGTGAGTTGGCCAAGCAGAGTTATCTCCTGATTGTCCGTTACCCCAAACGTCCACATAAATGAAGTCTAAGTCAGCGCCAAGTTTTTCTCTTAATTCTTTCCAACGTTGTAGACGGTTGTGAGCTAAGTCATAGCTAGCATCAATATTAATCCCTTGGTCTAACCAGTTCCAACCATACATGTAAGTTCCGTCTGGATTCTTACGAAGAATTGCTTCACTAAAGTATTTAGACTCTGGATATGTTTCAGAAGCATTCACGTGAATACCGATTTTTGCACCGTATTCTTTTGCTTTTGCTAACAGTTTCTTGAAGTCTTCAACCCCACCAATTCTCTTACCGATATCTGCATAGTTTAAGTGACCTGAGTCGTGACCTTCACTACCATATCCTTTAAGAAGGATTGATTGACCTAAGCCATCTGTGTGTAAGTTAATCTTCTTAATACCATCTAAAGTCATTAAGAATGGGTTTTGCGCTTGAGAAGCGAAGTTCATCGCAATACGATAAGCAACTAAATCTGGAACAGATTCTGCCCCTTTTGGATTGTTCATGATATTACGATATGCAATCGCACCATCTTGCCAGTCCACGACATTATCTTTATTTAAGTCTTTTGTAATGACAACTTTTGAACTTGGTAATTCTAAAGTATATTCAGGATATACCAAATTCTTATAAGCACGTTGATACCAATAAGGTGAACTTTGAATTCCTAAGTAGTTCACACCTTCAACTCTTTGTAATGCAGTAGTCAAACGTGCAAAGTCATTTCCTTGATAAGTGAATTGTGAGTTACTCCAAACTGATGCTGACAATTCATTTGAGGAAACAAATCCATACATAAATCCGTAAGTATACTCATTCATTTTTCCAGAATGTAAATCTAAATGGTAATCTCCAGATCTATGAGTGTTTGTAGACATTTGTGCCCCATCAAATTTGGCATTTTGTTTGTTAGATCCTACTGAAACAAGTGTATTCCCAGGAAATTCAATGGTTTGAATGAGTTTACGAACATTGTCTACCGGTTTGCCCATTTCAACGTTATTTTTATTGACTACTTTAGTAACGTCAAAATGCATTTCGTTTCCAACTAATTGTAATTTAACAGTAATCTCAGCATTGATGAATTCATCATCATTTCTTACTGTCATCACATACTCAGCTGTTTTATCGTCAATTTTACGATATTGAACTTCTGGTTTTACTAAAACGCCATTGATAGACATTTTATCAATTTTTTGAACTTGACCTGTTAATGTCTTACCATCTAATTCATATTCTTTCACACGTGGAAACGCAGTATCAATAATCGCTTTTAATGTTTCAGATTGTAGCGTTTCATAATGAACATCTTGGTCGTTTCTAGCAAGACCATCATCCACTGGATTATTTGGTTCATTATCTTGTCTTACATTTTCTTGGTTATCTGCTTTAATCGATACTGAAGTTAATTCTGTTCCCCATGTACCTGCTTTCAAGTAAACTTTCTTGATGCCCGCTAAAGCATTTTTCACTGCCTCTGGAACAACCTCAGTACTAAATAAGTTTTGTCCATTATTCGTTGCGTTTAATTGACCATCTTTTTTATAAACAATAGAAAGATGATTTTCTTCACCAATAGCAGGCGCTTCTACACGAGTCTTGCTATACCATGTGTTTACACCTGGTCCTTTATATTGCCAGAACCAACCACCTTTGTCATATCCTACAAAGATGTTGTTGTCATTATCTTTGTACTTTAGATAGACACCAAATCGAGTTTCAGCAGGTGCTGTATTGGCTTTAAAGGTTAAATCAATGTTGACATTTCCTTCTTCATCCGCTTGTAAGTCTTGTTTTTCGAATAAAGCTTCATTGGCTCCGTTGTCATTAGATGATGTTGAAGTTAATTTATTGTAACGAACGCCACCTTCTTCAACAACCTCTACTTTCCCTTTTACTCTACTAGAAGAATCCCATTCTTTCGTTGGAGCTGTTTTTTCAGTTGCTTCTCTATTTTCTCCAGTAGCAGCTGTTGCAGCTTTTTCTTCTTCAGATTTTTTCTCTACTGTTTTATCTTCTTTTTCTTTTGCTTTTTCAGCATTAGCATCTGTTTCAGTTTTACCCGTTTCAACATGTTCAGTTGCTGTTGCTTCAGTAGCTTTTTCTTCTTTATTGGTTACTTCTCCAGTTCCTCCTTGAGAAGTTGCTTCAGTACCTTCCTTGGCAGATGCTTGCGTAACCGGTTTTTCTTCGGAGCTATTCTTAGGTGTCTGCGTGTCTGCTGCTGTTACTTCAGATACCGCTTCCCCTGATTTCTCCTCAGTATTTTGTACAGCTTCATGATTTGGCGCATTTTCCGTTGCAGTTGCAACGACTTCTGTTCCAGCTACTTCACTAGCAGAAACAGGTTGAAGTGTGCCAAAAAAGAAAGCCCCAATAATCACAGAACAAGTTCCGACCGTGAGCTTTCTTATAGAGAAGCGCTGTCTCTTCTCCATATTTTTATGTTTATACATAATACCCCTCCTTAATGTTATAAAAACGTTTCCATAAATAATTTTAGCATTTTAATAATCTTGGCACATGAACGTTCTTGCTCTTTACTTATACTTTTTTGCTCTTTTTTAAACCGCTCCCATTTTGTTTATTATTTAACAAAACTTAAACGCAAAAAAATCCTTAGCACAAATAGTGCTAAGGACCTCATTTTATTTTTGTCCCATATCTTTGACTTTCATAATACGGGTAATGCTTGCGCGTTCATTTTCTTCAAGTTTCATTTCGATAAAGTAAATCGTTTCTTCTAGTTGAGGAATCAATCGATATTCAAGGGCATTTACACGACGTCTTGTTTTCTCGATTTCATCTGCAAGAAGTTGGCAAGTTTTTTCAATCTCTGTCAACTCTAGTAGATCATTTAACACATCTGAGATTTGCTCTACAGAATCATCAATCTCACTATTTGAGTTCAAGTAACCATATTTGAAGTCACTTTCCTCATTTTCATCTTTCACAGTGAAATTCATTTCTGGAACATATACACTCATAATGTTCTTTTCTTGAAGATCTAAGGATACGCTTTGGGGTGGAATCGCCACAAGCTCTTCTATGAAAGTTTCTTCTAATGTTGCCTTTGCAAGAACGAAGCTCTTCATTCCTTCTACGAGACGAGTTTCAACCGCATCACGTAACGCATTATTTTTTCGAATTAATTCGATGAACTGACGCATTAACTCATCTTGTTTATCCTTTAGGAGTTTATGTCCCCTTTTTGACACGACAAGACGATGCTTTAATTTCGTCAATTCCATTCGGGTTGGTTTGACATTCAATCGTGTCAAAGGAATCACTCCCCTTCCGGAAGGTATTCATCTAATAACTCATCCTTAATCCGTTTCAATTCCGTACGTGGAAGGATTGATAAGAGTTCCCATCCAAGGTCTAATGTTTCTTGGATTGAACGGTTCGTGTAGAAACCTTGTCCAACATATTCACGTTCAAAGCGTTCTGTGAACTCTACATATTTCTTATCGGTTTTCGATAATGCAGATTCTCCTAATACAACTGCAAGTTCTTTAGCTTGTTTACCAGTCGCATAAGCCGCGAACAATTGGTTCATCGTTGGCGCGTGGTCCTTACGAGTCTTTCCTTCACCTGAACCTTTATCTTTTAGTCGAGATAATGAAGGTAATACATTAATTGGAGGTTGAATCCCTTGTTTATCAAGAGCACGGTCCAAAATGATTTGTCCTTCTGTGATGTATCCTGTTAAGTCAGGAATTGGGTGAGTAATATCATCTTCAGGCATTGAAAGGATTGGAATTTGCGTTACTGATCCTGGTTTTCCAACGATACGTCCTGCACGTTCGTAGATTGTAGAAAGGTTTGTATATAAGTAACCTGGATATCCACGACGTCCTGGAACTTCACGACGAGCCGCTGAAATTTCACGAAGCGCTTCACAGTAGTTAGTCATGTCCGTCATGATAACCAATACGTGCATTCCTTTTTCAAACGCTAAGTACTCAGCTGTTGTTAATGCGATTTTTGGAGTCGCAATACGTTCAATCGCTGGGTCGCTGGCTAAGTTTAGGAACATGACTGAACGGTCAATCGCCCCTGTCTTACGGAAGTCTTCCATGAAGTATTCCGCTTCGTCGAAGGTAATCCCCATTGCAGCAAATACTACCGCGAATTTTTCGTCGCTGTTTAATACAGTCGCTTGACGTGCGATTTGGGCTGCTAACTCTTTGTGTGGAAGCCCTGAACCAGAGAATACTGGTAATTTTTGTCCACGAACAAGAGTGTTCAAGTGGTCAATCGCAGAAATTCCTGTTTGAATAAATTCATCCGGATAGTCACGAGAAACTGGATTAATCGCTTGTCCGTTTACATCTAAAGTCGCTTCTGGAAGGATTTCTGGGCCATCATCCATGACGTTCCCCATTCCATCGAAAATACGACCAATCATGTCTTCTGATACGTTTAATGATAATGGTTTACCACGGAAACGTACTTTTGTGTCACGAATGTTGATTCCGCTTGGTCCTTCGAAAATCTGAACCATTGCTTTATCTTCGTTTACTTCCAGTACTTGTCCATGACGTAATTCACCATTTTGTAATTGGATTTCAACCAACTCATCATATTTAACGCCTTCGACTTGTTCAACCATCATTAAAGGGCCAACAACTTCACTAATCGTACGATACTCTTTAAGCATGTGTCATCCCTCCATGTTGAATTGTTTTTTCGATATCTGTTTTAATTTGCTCTCTGATTTCATCAAAACGAGCCATTTCAGATTCTGGAATATATTTTGAACGTGCGATACGGTCACGCACATCTTCTGTTCCGTCGATGATTTCAGCATAGTATGAACCAAGTTTCATCGCACGACGCGCTTCTTTTTCAAATGTCAAGATGAGCTCTAACATGCGATATTGTTTCTCACGAGATGAGAATGTATCGACATCGTCAAACGCATTTTGTTGCAAGAAGTCTTCACGAAGCATTTTAGCCGTCATCATCGTTAGGCGGTCACGTTCAGATAATGATTCAAGACCAACTAAACGAACGATTTCTTCTAAGCTTGCTTCTTCTTGTAAAGTGTTCATGGCATGTTGCACATATTCAGACCAGTTTGCATGTACGTTTTCGTCCATATATTTACCCACTTCTGGATCATACAATGAGTAGGAAGTTAACCAGTTCATAGATGGGAAGTGACGTTTTTGCGCCAATGTTGCATCTAATCCCCAGAATACTTTGGCTACACGCAATGTATTTTGTGTCACTGGTTCTGATGTATCTCCCCCTGGAGGTGATACGGCACCGATTGCTGTAATGGTACCTTCACGGCCATCACTACCTAATGTTTCAACACGTCCTGCACGTTCATAGTATTCTGCGATACGGCTTCCTAAGTATGCTGGGTAACCTTCGTCCCCTGGCATTTCTTCTAGACGTCCAGACATTTCACGAAGCGCTTCTGCCCAACGTGAGGTTGAGTCCGCCATAATAGCTACGTTATATCCCATATCACGGAAGTATTCCGCAATCGTGATACCTGTATAAATAGACGCTTCACGAGCCGCTACTGGCATGTTAGAAGTGTTTGCGATTAAGATGGTACGTTCCATGATCGATTCGCCCGTTGTTGGGTCAATCAATTCTGGGAACTCATTCAATACGTCTGTCATTTCGTTTCCTCGTTCGCCACAACCGATGTACACTACTATATCAGCTTCAGCCCACTTTGCCAATTGATGCTGAATGACAGTCTTTCCTGAGCCGAAAGGTCCCGGCACGGATGCAACCCCTCCTTTGGCAATGGGAAAGAAAGTATCTACGACTCTCTGTCCTGTTACAAGAGGTCTGGTCGGCGGCAGTTTCCTATCATAAGGTCTTCCCTTACGAACCGGCCAATATTGCACCATGGTAAGCTCTCTGTCTCCAATTTCCGTTTCCAATACTGCCACAACATCTCTTATTGTGAATTCTCCACTTTTTATTTCTTTTATCACGCCCTCAACATGTGGTGGAACCATTATCTTCTGCTCTACGACTTCAGTTTCCTGAACGGTTCCAAGAACATCGCCACCCCGCACCTGATCGCCAACTTTTGCAACCGGAACGAAATTCCAAAGTTTCTCTTCATTTAGCGCCGGGACTTCAACACCTCTTGTCAAGCTGTTTCCACCTGATGCTTTCATAATTTCATCCAACGGTCTTTGTATCCCGTCATATATACTCGAAATCAGCCCCGGTCCCAGCTCCACTGAAAGAGGTCTGTCAGTTGATTCAACCGGCTCTCCCGGTCCCAATCCACCTGTTTCTTCATATACCTGTATAGATGCTTCGTCTCCGTGCATCTCAATTATTTCTCCTATCAGTCTTTGACTGCTAACACGAACCACGTCGTACATGTTGGCATCTCTCATTCCCTCTGCAATTACCAGAGGTCCTGCGACTTTTTTTATCTTTCCTTTGCTCATTTTTGATAAACACCTGCTTTCTAATCGTTTCCAAAGAGAATATCAGACCCGACTGCCTGTTCCACAAAATTCTTAACTGCTTGAACACCATCTCCGGTATTTCCATACGTCCCCGGTATGAGAACGATAGCCGGTGAAATTTGGCTCTTGTAAAGTTCTATTTCGTCCTTTATCGCTTCCGCCAAAACTTCTGTTATATAAATGACTCCATAGTTTTCATCTACCAACTTTTTAAGCGTGTTTCTGGCAGCTTCAGGCAAAGTGACAGGATGAATCTCCAGTCCGAGAGTTGCAAATCCATATACGCTCTCGTAGTCTCCTACTACTGCAATTTTATACATATGTCTTTCTCACCCTCTCTCTTATTTCTTCTACCGGCAATTTACTTCTCTTTCCCATCAATATGTTTCTAACAGATCTTATTTCTATTTCTCTGGCATATATATACGCGAAAATAGGACCGATTGAAAAAGAATTTCTCAGCTGCGGCTTAATTAAATCGATAATTCTGTCGTTACACCATCGCTCAAAAGCTGATAAGGATTTTTTCAAAGCCTCGGCTCCATCTGCATAATCTGTAGATTCAATATATTCTATGATGGCTTCCTCTCCTGTCAAAGCCGCCTTTATCAAAAGTTCCACGTTTATGGTCTCGCATTTCGCCATCGCCATTCGCATGAAATCCCCATTTTTTTTAGTTCTTTCAGCTCTGACTGCAATTTTTATGTCGGTAACCGCAACGGTCTCTTCTGCGTAATCCTTTATGACCTGGTGTTGCCCTCGATTTCCGGCTTCCATTATGGATTCCAGACAGGCTCTGTCCATCATCACATCCAGCATCTGCCCATCGCCGGTTTTAACAGCTACATCATAGGCTTCCTTCGATTTGTAGGCTAAAAAAGACGGTAATTTATACCAATTTTCTTTTCTGACTATATCCAAAAGTTCCTCATCAGTATAAAAAGAGTTGTCAATATAGACATCCTGTGCATCTCTGCCGGATACCACTCTTTTAATTGCTCCTTTTATGTTGTGATGCAAGTCCTGATAGGATAACACATCCAACGTCGACATATCCTTTACCAGTTCTCTGACTATTTTCCAAGTTTTATTGAGTTCATAAGCCAAAATAGTTTCGCCATCTTTTGCCTCTTCTCCATCTCCCCAGCCTCTTGATAACAGCCACTCAACGGCTTCATCCTCATCCGGACACGACAACAATTGATTCAAATCGTCCTGATTCAGTAAATTGTTTTCAAGAGCTCTGATGCGTGCAACTGCGTATGTATAGTCTTGTTTCGACATCTTCTTCTCCTTTCGCAGCCATCTAAGAAAAGAGTATATTACGGATTAGATCCTGCAATTCATCTTTCTTAGAATCCATTAAAGCCTTAAATGTACAATTTTCTTCTATACCGCCATATGTCAGTATAAAACCTCTATCAATTTCCTTCGGCTCTCCCGCAAGGGTCAAGTTTCCACCTTTTGCCTTAGCTATTTCCGATATTTTCGCCGCTGTTTCATCATCAATCAGATTTAAGTCATTTCTATTAAAGTAGATTTTTCCTTCTTTTGGAAGTGCGAATTTCTCAACCATATCGAAAATCAGCTTCAGATATTTTTCCTTTTCCATATCCAAAAGTTCTCTATAAGACTC
>ERZ773077.3068-NODE-3068-length-10401-cov-7.336942_pt1 | contig 10401 bp, 6 predicted proteins | sample MGYA00580612_ERZ773077 | MGnify/ENA primary metagenome ERZ773077 (study PRJEB29015, sample SAMEA2737971) | human oral metagenome | biome: human oral; feature: human-associated habitat; material: dental | place: China | collected 2021 ...
CGTGCGTCATCAAAATTCGATCACGCGTGAACAAAATTTGATCACACGCCAGCTTCCTGTTGCTCGCGCGTCATCAAATTTTGATCACACAACTGGCTTTCCGCCGAAGGCATGAAGTCCACGTGCCTCGCACGCCACACTTTTTACCTCGCGCGCCATGTTTTTTCACTCTCGTACCTTTGCGGCGCATTTGCAACACACGTAATGACGAAGAAATTCAAAGGTTTTTTGCTCTATGTCGGGTTGATCGTGCTCTTCGGCGCATCGATGTACCTCATCATCCGCGAAGGTCAGGCGCACCAACTCGTCTCCGACTCGGCCGACTCGGCCCACGCGCCGCAGAACCTCGTCGAGGGCTTCAGCGTCTTCCTCGCGCTCATGGCCGAGCACATCCACTCGTCCTTCGGCCTGCTCCTCTTGCAGATCATCATCATCCTCATCACCTGCCGCATCGTGGGGCTGCTCTTCAAGCGCATCGGGCAGCCGATGGTCGTGGGCGAAATCCTGGCCGGCATCCTGCTCGGACCGTCCGTCCTGGGCCGGTTCGCGCCCGACTTCTCCCAGTTCCTCTTCCCCCGCGAATCGCTGGGCAACATCAACCTCCTGAGTCAGTTCGGACTCATCTTTTTCATGTACACCATCGGTATGGAGCTCGACGTCGACGCCATCCGTAAGAAGCTGCGCGAGACGGTGATGATCAGCTACACCTGCATGTTCTTCACCTTCTTCTGCGGGCTCCTGGCCGCCTACTTCATCTACGATCGCTATGGCCGCGAGGTACCCTTCCTGCCCTTCGCGCTCTTCATTGCCATCACGATGAGCATCACCGCCTTCCCCGTCTTGGCGCGCATCATCCAGGAGCGCCGCCTGACACGCACACACCTCGGCACCGTGGCTCTGGCCGCGGCCGCCAACGGCGACGTCACGGCCTGGTGCCTCCTGGCCATCGTCGTGGCCATCTCGCAGGCTGGCACCATGCTCGGCGCCGTCTACAATATCTTATTCGCGGCCGTCTACTTGCTCATCATGTTCACCATCGTCAGGCCCCTGCTGCGCATGGTCGGCAACCTCTACCATAACCCCGAGGTGATCGGCAAACCCCTCGTCATGCTCATGTTCCTCCTGCTGCTCATCTCGTCTTACCTCACCGAGATAGCCGGCCTCCACGCCCTCTTCGGCGCCTTCGTGGCCGGGTTGGTCATGCCCGAAAACATGCGCTTCCGCAAGATCATGACCGAGAAGGTGGAGGACGTCTCGCTGATCATCTTCCTCCCGCTCTTCTTCGTCTCAACAGGCCTGCGCACGGAGATCGGACTGATCGATTCGGCCGAAATGTGGCTCGTCTGCTTCGGGCTCATCCTCGTCTCCACGATCGGCAAGTTCAGCAGCGCCATCCTCTCCGCCCGAATCGAGAAAGAGAGTTGGAAGAACAGCTTCCTGCTCGGGGCGCTCATGAACACGCACGGCCTGATGGAGCTCATCGCCCTGACGATCGGTTACGAGATGCACATCCTGCCGCCTCCGGTGTTTGTCATGCTCGTACTCATGACACTGGCCTCGACCTTCATGACCACGCCCCTGCTCAGCCTCATCAACTTCAGCTTCCGCACCGGCGAGCGCCTGCGTCTACGGCGCACAGAGACAGTCGGCCAGGGGCCCTTCCGCGTACTCATCTCCTTCGGCCGCGCTGGCAGCGGACCCGTCCTGCTCGACGTCGCCTTCCGTATGTTCGGCCGTGGCGATACGAAGATGGACCTCACCGCCCTCCACCTCACCGTCGGCTCGGACATCAATCCGCTCCACACGGCCGGCTTCGAGCAAGTCAGCTTCGAGCCTTTCATTCGCGAGGCCAAACGCCTCAACCTGCGCGTCTCCACCCGCTACGAAGTCTCGAACAACGCCGGCGATACGATCGTGAGTCTGGTCAACGACGAGCCGTTCGACTTCCTGCTCGTGGGCGCCGGCATTGCCATGAGCAACCTGCCGACCGACATTGAGGCGCGCCGCATCCGTAAGTCGCTCTTCTCCCTCCTCGGCGGCGCCCGAGTGCAAGAACTTCTCTCGCCCGGATCGCTCATCCACGATAAGACGCGCTACTTCATCGAGCACAGCCGCTGCTCCGTGGGCGTCTTCGTCAACCGCGGCTTCACCCGCGCCGACCACCTCATCGTCGTCATCGATTCCGAGGCCGACCTCCCGCTTTTGCATTACGCCCGCGTCCTGCTACGCTCCACCCACGGCACCGCCGCCTTGCTCCACCGTCGACCGTCCGACGACGCCTCTCCCACGCCGGACACCGTGGCCCGTGAGCTGGAGTCCTTCATCGCCCACACCGAGAATGTCCACCTGCTTCCCGAGCGCGACCTCACCCGCGAATCGTTTGCCGAAGCAGACTTCATGCTTGTCGGTTACGCCACCTGGAACGTCATCTCCGACGTCTGCCGAGAGCCCCTCCGACAAATGCCCTCCACGCTCATCATCCATCACCGCCAGCGGTAGGCCACTCTCCAACTTCACAAAACGAGCGGACACCTCATTCGCCCCAACAAAACGAATAGGCACATCGATCCGTCCCTACATATAAATACGTATAACTACCCGGGCAAAGCCCGTAACTATCCCCATATGATACAACCCGATTACATTTTTGAATGCAGCTGGGAAGTCTGCAACAAAGTAGGCGGCATCTACACCGTCCTATCAACTAAAGCGCGCACCCTGCAACAACAGTTCCCCGACCACATCCTCTTCATCGGCCCCGACTTGGGGCATGCCGGCCAAGCCGCCGAGTTCGACGAAGACACCACGCTCTACGCCGACTGGCGACGCACCACCGCTGCGGCCGGACTCCCCGTGCGCATAGGCCGATGGCGCGTGCCCGGCGCTCCGCTTGTCATGCTCGTCGACTACCGCCAACTCTTCAGTCACAAAAACGAACTCTTCTACGAGATGTGGGAATCGTTCGGCGTCGACTCTTCGCAGGCCTATGGCGACTATGACGAGTCGTGCATCTTCGCTGCCGCCACGGGGCGCGTCATCGAGAGCTTCTACCGATTCCACCACCTGGAGAGCCAACGCGTCGTGGCCCACTTCGACGAGTGGATGCTGGGCTTCGGCCTCCTCCATCTGCGCAAATACACGCCGCGCATCGCCACCCTCTTCACCACACACGCCACCACCATCGGCCGCTCCATCGCCGGCAACAACAAACCGCTCTATGGCTACATGTCTGGCTACAACGGCGACGGTATGGCGGCCGAGCTGCACGTCGAGGCGAAGCATTCGGTGGAGAAAAAGGCGGCCCACTTTGCCGACTGCTTCACGACAGTGAGCGAGATCACGGCCGTAGAGTGTCGCCAGCTGCTCGACAAGGCGCCGGACGTAGTCACGCCGAACGGCTTCGAGCCCGACTTCGTCCCCACGCCCGACCGCTACCCCACCCGACGCGCCGACGCCCGCCAGCGACTGCTCCGCGCTGCCTCAGCGCTCTACGGCCAGACGTTCGACTCGGACAACACGTTCCTCGTCTCCATCAGCGGCCGCTACGAGTATCGCAACAAGGGCATCGACGTCTTTATCGACGCCATGAACCGCCTGCGCACGTCGGCCGACCTGCCCCGCGCGGTCGTGGCCTTCGTGCTCATCCCGGCCTGGGTCTATGCCCCGCGTGCCGACCTGAAGGCTATCCTTGAGCACGGCGCTCCCACGACTGCACCGCTGCCCACCCCCTTCCTCACCCACTGGCTGCACCGCATGGACGACGACCGCGTCTCGAACTTCATCCTCCACGCCGGCTTCAACACCATCGACGGCGAGCGCCTGAAGATCGTCTTCGTACCCTGCTACCTCGACGGCCGTGACGGGATCTTCGACACGCCTTACTACGACCTCCTCATCGGCATGGACGCCACGCTCTACCCCTCCTACTACGAGCCTTGGGGCTACACGCCGCTCGAGAGCGTGGCCTTCGGCATCCCCACGGTCACGACCGACCTGGCCGGCTTTGGGCGTTGGGCGCAGACCGTCGTCAGTGGGCGCGACATCACCGAGGGCGTGGCCGTCGTCCATCGCACGGACGACAATTACGCCGCCGTGGTCGACGAGTCGGCCGACGCCCTGCTCACCCTCATGCGTCGCTCTGACGCCGATCGCCGCACGATCGCCGCGCGCTGTCAGTCCCTCGCCGCCCGCGCTGAGTGGGAACGCTTCATCACGTATTACTACACCGCCTTCGATCACGCCCTCACCGCTGCCGCCCGCCGGGCCGACGCATAGGGCGACTGGATCGCCAGAGGCGCCGTCCGACGGGCGTATCACGTTGGCAGGCGGCCTGCCAACATCGCCTGAGAGTCCGGTGGCTCTGGCAGGCGGCCTGACACCATCACCAAAGACTCCGATGGCCCTGGCAGGCGGCCTGACACCATCACCAAAGACTCCGGCATCCCTGGCAGGCGGCCTGCCACCTTCACCAAAGACTCCGATAGTCCCGGCAGGTGGCCTGCCAGCCTCACCCAAGGGTCGGGTAGTTTTGGCAGGCGGCCTGCCAGACGTCGCCCAAGGTTGCGAGGCCATTTCTAAGGCCCCTACCTCGTCTTCCTCCTCCTCGTTTTCGTTTTTCACACTTCACTTTTCGTTTCAATGACACACTACTACCCCCTCCGCCTGGCCACCCTCACCGCGGCCTGCTTCCTTATTTACACATCGGCCAGCGCCACGCCCATCGTGACAGACGACAACACCGCCGTCCGCGACGAAACGGACTACACGCTGTCGCTCCGCCCGGCCGTCTCCGAACGGCTCTTCATCTCCAAAGCCATCGAGAAAGAAATCGTGCGCATCAAACGGATGATCACGAACGAGAAGCTGGCTTGGATGTTCGAAAACTGCTTCCCCAACACGCTCGACACCGCCGTCCACTTTAGCGCCATCGATGGCGACGACGACACCTTCGTCTACACCGGCGACATCCACGCCATGTGGCTCCGCGACTCCGCCTCCGAGGTCTGGCCCTACCTGGCTTTTGTCAGCAAAGACGACGAGCTGCGGCAGATGATCCGCGGCGTCATCCTCCGCCAGTTCAAGTGCATCCTCCTCGACCCCTACGCCAACGCCTTCAGCGACGGCGCCGAAAACAGCGAGGTCTACGAACGCCGTTGGGAGCTGGACTCCCTCTGCCACTGCCTGCGCTTAGCTTATGCCTACTGGAAGGAGACGGGCGACAAGAGCGTCTTCACCGACGGGAGATGGCAGAAAGTCATGCAGCTCGTCCTCCGCACCCTCCGCGAACAGCAGCGTAAGGACGGCCCGGATCCCTACGCCGCCGACTCGCTCATGGACCATCACAGCCTCCGCCCCGTGCGCCCCATCGGACTGATCGCCTCCGCCTTCCGCCCCTCGGACGACCCGGTGACACTGCCCTTCATCGTCCCCTCGAATTTCTTTGCTGTCAGTTCGCTCCGTAAGGCAGCCGAGATCTTGAGCAAGGTGAATAAGGACGCGAAGACGGCCGACGCCTGCAAGGCCCTGGCCAACGAGGTGGAGGAGGCACTGCGCCGCTACGCCACCGTAGAGCACCCCGTCTACGGCCGCATCTACGCCTACGAGGTGGACGGCTTCGGCAACCGCCTGATGATGGACGACGCCGATGTGCCCAGCCTCCTAGCCATGACTTACCTCGGCGACGTGCCTGCTGACGATCCCGTCTACCTCAACACGCGGCGCTTCGTCTGGAGCGAAGACAACCCCTACTTCTTCCACGGCAACTCCGGCGAAGGCATCGGCAGCTCGCGCACCGGCAACGACATGATCCGCCCCATGTCCCTCCTCGTCCGCGCCCTCACCTCCACCGACGACAACGAGATCGCCGCCTGTCTCCGCATGCTGATCACCACCGACGCCGAGACCGGTTTCATCCACGAGTCCTTCTATAAAAACGACCCCAAGCGTTACACCCGCTCCTGGTTTGCCCGCCAGAACAGCCTCTTCGGCGAGCTAATCGTCAAACTCGTCCGCGACAAGAAGATCGAGCTGCTCAACGATTTGTAGGGGGCGAAAAGACGAAAGGATGAAGTATGAGTAGCAAAAGAGCAACCACCCTGTCGGAACAAATCGCCTTATTGAGGCAGCGAGGAATGACAATAGATGATGAGCGTAAGGCAAAAGAGGTCTTGCTCGACATTGGCTATTACCGACTGGGCTTCTACTGGTTCCCTTACGAAAAAGTACATCCTCAGAAAGGTCTGCGAACACACGAGTTTCGCGAGGGAGCCCGATTCGACCACGTAGTAAAGCTCTACTACTTCGACTTCAACCTGAGGAATATGTTGATGAAGTACCTCAACCGGATAGAAATCAACTTCAAGACTTTCCTGACGTACCACGTCTCAACCCTCCATCCTGACTCTCCCACATGGTTTGCAGACCCAGCAATCATAAGTAGCGAATACATCCAGGAGTTCGACAAGATCGTGTATACCGAGAAGTTCAAAAAGAGTCATCCCGTCATCAAGCGCCACCATCAGATCCATAAAAATGACAGGTATGCACCGGCATGGAAAACGATCGAATACATGACCTTTGGGGCTGTCATCCACCTCTTCCAAGCGCTCTTGGATCAATCAACTCGAATAACGATCTGTGGGCATTTCGGGATAAGACAGCAAAAGATCTTTGACAGCTATATGAAAGTCCTTCTGGATATCAGGAATCATTGCGCCCATGGAGGCGTCCTTTATGATCTTGCCCTACCTCGACCGATCAAGAAAGGACCCGCAGGGAAAAAAGACATGGAGCCAGCAGATTACCAAGACCTCTATGGAGCCTTACGCGTTGTCCTTTATATGATTGGAAACGTATCCAAGAATAGGCAACAGGATTTGAAGAACGAACTGAGAGAGCTGTTCGAGCAAAATACTGACGTCCGTGAAATACTGACATTGACTACAGGAATAAGGGATATCGACACCTTCTTAGAAGACTGAAAAACTTCCTCCTGAATTTCATTTTTCAAGAATGGCTATACCTTTGTCGCGCACAAAAGATCAGTGCCGGTAAAGACTTTAGTCGCTTTACTGACACTCTAAAAGGGCGAAAAAGGGGCTGCACACTTAGTCGGTGCAGTCCCGTTTTTTTTGTCTATTCCCTTTCCCCGCTGTGACAAAATGTCAGTTGCAAATACTCGTCACCCTACGCCGCGCTTTGGCACGCCGTTTGGAGAATGGGACGGCGAATCGCCCGAAAGGGCATCCAACCAACCAGAATTTCAAATAGTAAAAACAGATATAGAACATGGGAAAGATTATTGGTATAGACTTAGGAACAACCAACTCGTGTGTCGCCGTATTGGAAGGCAACGAGCCGGTAGTGATTGCGAACAGTGAGGGTAAACGCACCACGCCTTCCGTGGTAGCTTTCGTAGAAGGTGGCGAACGGAAGGTGGGCGATCCGGCCAAACGACAGGCCATCACTAACCCGCAGAAAACGATTTTCTCGATCAAGCGTTTCATGGGCGAGACGTTCGATCAGGTACAAAAAGAAATCGCCCGCGTACCGTATAAGGTAGTGCGTGGCGACAACAATACGCCGCGTGTCGACATCGACGGACGACTCTACACGCCGCAGGAGATCTCGGCCATGATCCTGCAAAAGATGAAGAAGACGGCCGAGGATTACCTGGGTCAGGAAGTGTCGGAGGCCGTGATCACGGTGCCGGCTTATTTCAGCGACGCGCAGCGTCAGGCCACCAAAGAGGCCGGCGAGATCGCCGGCTTGAAGGTGCGCCGAATCGTCAACGAGCCTACGGCCGCATCGCTGGCTTACGGTCTCGACAAGGCAAACAAGGACATGAAGATCGCCGTCTTCGACCTCGGTGGCGGTACGTTCGATATCTCCATTCTGGAGCTTGGCGGCGGCGTCTTTGAGGTGAAGTCGACCAACGGCGATACGCATCTCGGCGGCGACGATTTCGACCACGTCATCATCGACTGGCTGGCCGAGGAGTTCCTCAAGGACGAAGGACTCGACCTGCGCAAAGATCCGATGGCGCTGCAACGTCTGAAGGAAGCTGCTGAGAAGGCCAAGATTGAGCTCTCCAGCTCGACGAGCACGGAGATCAACCTGCCCTACATCATGCCCGTGGACGGTGTGCCCAAACACCTCGTTCGCACGCTGACTCGCGCTAAGTTCGAGCAGTTGGCCGACACGCTGATCAACGCCTGTCTGGAGCCGTGTAAGCGCGCCTTGTCCGACGCCGGCATGTCGACGTCGGACATCGACGAGGTGATCCTCGTGGGCGGTTCGACACGTATCCCGGCCGTGCAGCAGTTAGTGGAGAAGTTCTTCGGCAAAGCACCGTCGAAGGGCGTGAACCCGGACGAAGTCGTTGCCATCGGCGCTGCCATCCAGGGCGGTGTCCTCTCGGGCGACGTGAAGGATGTGGTGCTGCTCGACGTAACCCCGCTGTCGCTCGGTATCGAAACGATGGGCGGCGTGATGACGAAGCTGATTGAGGCCAACACGACGATCCCCACAAAGAAGTCGGAAGTCTTCACTACGGCTGTCGACAATCAGCCCTCGGTTGAGATCCACGTCTTGCAGGGCGAGCGTTCGCTGGCCAAAGACAACAAATCGATCGGCCGCTTCCACCTCGACGGTATCCCGGCCGCCATGCGCGGTGTGCCACAGATCGAAGTGACGTTCGACATTGACGCCAACGGTATCCTCAACGTCTCGGCCAAGGACAAGGGCACGGGCAAGGTGCAGAGTATTCGCATCGAGGCCTCCAGCGGCCTGAGTGACGACGAGATCCGCCGCATGAAGGACGAGGCTGCGGCCAACGCCGAGGCCGACAAGAAGGAGAAGGAGCGCATCGACAAGATCAACCAGGCGGACAGCATGATCTTCCAAACGGAGAAGCAGCTGAAGGACCTCGGAGACAAGTTGCCGGCCGACAAGCGCTCTCAGATCGAGGCTGCGCTGGGCAAGCTCAAGGATGCACACAAGGCGCAGGACCTGGCTGCCATCGACACGGCCATCGCCGAGTTGAACAACGTCTTCCAGGCCGCCAGCCAGGACCTCTACAATGCGCAGAACGCGCAAGCTGGTGGCGCTGGTCAGCCCTCAGGCAACGCCTCCGCGGGCAATGCCTCGAGCAATGACGGCGACAACGTGACGGATGTGGACTTTGAGGAAGTGAAGTAATTATAGGTATAAATCCAGCCCCGGTAACACGATAGTTATCGGGGCTTTTATCTACTTCTTCCATGAATGAACCTCTGTTTTCTATACGAAATGGCTATGTAAAGCCCTCAAACGTACTTGTCAGAGAAAAGATTACCCCTGAAATCCAAAACGCTATATGCAGTTGCTTTTATGACTTGTGTGTATCGGGTAGTAGGTACGGCTATTCTCTTCAGTCTAAGATTGAAGAAAGACTTTGGGTGTATTTTTTGAATGAAGACAAGAGGCGTTTCTGTGAAGGGGGATGTTTTTTTGTTTTCTCTCCATACTTAAAGAATGACAAAAATCCCTGGTATAAGAAATTAGATTTGCTTGAAGCAACAATAAAGCACCTATCGGAAATAAAGAGAGAACAAACTCTGATAAAATCCTTCATAGAGCAATTAAATTCCGAATTTGAGCGTCTTCATTTTGCCTATCGCATTGTCGAAGGAAAGATTGTCGAGATAACATCTGAAGGAGAAATTGCCGAAATAGAAAAAGCATTAGAAGATTCTCCAGAAAACATCAGAAGGCACCTCACGAAAGCATTAGACAATCTTGCAATACGGCCAAAAGGTGATTATTGTAATTCCATAAAAGAATCCATCTCTGCTGTAGAAGCCTACTGTCGAGAGAAAACAGGTGAGAGAACTTTAGGTAAAGCCCTAAATCATCTTGAATCTACATCTATCGCAATACCGAGTGTATTAAAGAGATCCTTCGAGCTCCTTTATGCATACACGAATGCAGAAGACACCGGTATTCGGCATGCACTAATGGATGAGACTGGAAAATATACTCCAAGTGAGCCAGAGGCTCTGTTCATGTTAGTCTCATGCAGCGCGTTTATTAACTACTTGAGAAAAAAGAGCCTCTAATAGGGCTCGCTCTCCGAAGCGTTATTCGTACCATCATACAAGTGTGAGGAAATCGCAGTCGGCCCGGTAATACGGTGCAGGCTGCGATTTTTATATGTATTGCTCCCCGAGGCTATCGTTAAAACGATTTGCCGTCAGGCTGTAGGGGTGCAACAGCATACGCCCCCCGAACGACCCTACGTTTGCGCAGGCCGCGCGAGGCTCCCGGCATTTGCCGAGACGTTTGCGCAGGCTGCGCGAGGTTCCCGGCATTTGCCGAGACGTTTGCGCAGGCTGCGCGAGGCTCCCGGCATTCGCCGAGACG
>ERZ773077.3071-NODE-3071-length-10396-cov-14.388937_pt1 | contig 10396 bp, 12 predicted proteins | sample MGYA00580612_ERZ773077 | MGnify/ENA primary metagenome ERZ773077 (study PRJEB29015, sample SAMEA2737971) | human oral metagenome | biome: human oral; feature: human-associated habitat; material: dental | place: China | collected 2021 ...
TTTGTGATGATTTAGCAATCATATCCTTAAACTATAATTCAGCGAAAGAAGTTTTTAGGCAGGTTTCATCTCTGAGAGAAGAGGGGATTCCTAATTTATGTTTTTATCTGATAGACAATGCTTCTAATAACAGAAGCGAGTCAAGGAATATTGTTCTAAAAATGAAATTAAATTTATTACAAACCCTATAAATGGAGGATATGCACAAGGGAACAACATCGGAATAAAGAAAGCAATAGAAGATGGTAGAACGACTTTTCTAATTTTGAATCCTGATATTGAAATTATAGAAAGGAATGATGTAAGCTATTAACCTCAAATGGATAATGTCTTCTAATTCTATAGCAATAATGCCTAAACCAACGGTAGAGAGTTAGTTTATGGAAGGAACTTTGGAAGGGGAAAAACATTATATAGAAATTAGGAGTGATTATTCGGATTTGGAAACACAACTAACTTATATTATATAGCTCACCCTAAAGAATGTCTTGAAATTCTTAAAAATGCACAAGAGTCTACTACTTTACAGTTTTGGAATCCTATAATTGAAGATTTATGTAGTCTTTTGGTTTTAGAAAAATATTTTACACATAGGTTCTAAATTCTGAGAAAAAATTATTGGAAATAATCTAATAATTTTGTTTGCTAATAAAAATGAATATGAAAAAAGTATCTATTATTATCCCTATTTACAATGCTTCCGCTTTTATCAGAGAAACTATAGAAAGTGTATTACAGCAAAGTATAAAAGATATTGAGCTTATTTTAGTAGATGATGGTAGTACTGATCATTCTTATCAAATATGCCAAGAGTTTGTAACAGACAATATTAAACTCTTCCATCAGGAAAACTCAGGGGTATCTGTAGCAAGAAATTTTGGTTTATCTAAAGCTGAAGGCGAATACATTTTTTTTATGGATGCAGATGATACTCTAGACACCTTTTTTATAGAATCTTCTTATTTAAGAGCGAAAAAAGAAAATTCTGATATCTTAGTTATAGGAGAATATTTTAAGCGTCGTTTTCCTGATGTTATGTGTCTTCCTACTTGCGCAATGTTTATTCGTCATAAATTTTTAAAAAAGTATCCTGACATAAGATTTCCTATCGGCATTCAACCTTGTGAAGATGGACTGTTTTCGCATCAACTCTTAGCTCTTACCTTACACAAAGTAGGATTTAATCCTAAGGGTATTTATCATTATAGAAAGCATCCTAATCAAAACCATATAATTATCAATAAAAATATAGAGAAAGTTCTTTCTCAGATTCCTTTATGGTTTAAAATTCTTGAAGATTTTTATTCAAAAAACAATTTATTTGAAAATAAAGCTCTGCATTTAGCTTTATTTTTGGAACACGAACCTTTTGAGTTTCGATATTTAGGAATGCCTTTAGATAATGAGCAAAAAAAAATTCTTTTTCGTTTGATAAAAGACTTTATGCATAAAAATGTTTTTCCTTTTCTTTCAAAAAAAGATATGAAAAAACTTTCTATACCTTTTGTAAAATTCTTGCAATCGGAGGACAATACTGAGTTTGATATTTGGCATAGAAAAAGAGTACTAAAAGGAAAAATTCTTCGTAATCTTATTAAATTTATACCTATAAAAAAAATGAGAAAAGATCTAAGGGAAAAAATACAAAAACACTATATGGTATGAAAATACTAATCATCCAACATAAAAATTTTCTAAATGGCAATGGAGGAACAGAAAAAATAGCTTGCTTTTTGGCAAATCATTTTTCATCTATAGGCCGTAATGTAGAAGTTGCAACCAATGAGAACACATCGGGAAATGTCCTTTTCCCTTTAAATAAAGAAGTGAAAATTTCTAATATTTTCACAGATTCTTTGAACCAAATATACATATTCCCTTTATACAATTATAAGGGAAAGAATCCTTTTCTATGGTTGAAATATAAGGTGCAAAAAAAATACAGAAAATTTCTCAATAGTATAATTTATAGACAGAATGGAGGAAAAGATAATATTTATAAATATAATCAATTTGATAACGAAAATAATTTTAATCTAGCTGATTTTAAACATACGTTATATAATATTAAAGAAAACAAAATTTCTATAATACTTAATTTTCCCAATAATCCAACTGGTTACACCCCATCAACAGAAGAATTAACGCAATTGGTTAGTATCATAGATAAGTTTGCAAAAGAAAATCCAAATAAAAATCTAATAATAATTTCTGATGATGCTTACTTTGGATTATTTTTTGAAGAAAATCACAAAACTCCTACTTTGAGTGCAACATACAAACTTGTAGATAACAACAATTGTCTAGTAGTCAAATTAGACGGAATAACTAAAGAGTACTACGGTTGGGGGCTTCGTGTCGGATTTGTAACATATTACACTAGTGATGATAAATTAAGAGAAATTGTATTAGAAAAAACTCAAGGTTACCTTAGAAGTACTACATCATCACCATCAAATCTATCACAACAAATTGCTCTTAGATTATTGGAAAGTTCACAAGCAAAACAAGAAAAAACATATAATGACAGTATAATAGAAGAGCGCTATCACATTTTAAAAGAAGCCATAGCTAAATATAATTTAGATAATGACGTAACTATATTGCCATTTAATTCAGGATACTTTTTCACTATCAAGATGCCAGAACACATTGATGCACATAAATTCAGATTAAAATTCCTTAATGACTATAAATATGGTGTTTACTCTATGGATGATTCTCACATAAGAATAGCTTTTTCATGTCTTGATAAAGAATTAATACCAGATTTAATTAAAAATTTCAAACTTTGTATTAAAGAATTTTCTAAATAACACAAATAACTCCTAAATTAAAACTTTAGGAGTTATTTTATTAAATTCCTTTTTTTAATAGTTCTGCCATAAATTTATTAGCATTATACTCAACCGAATCATCCAACTTTGGAAAATCATATGAAGAGTATTTGTTATCTAATGCTGCTTTTATTAAATAATCTGTAACACGAGGGTTTTTAGGTAAAATAGGACCATGTAAATAAGTTCCAATTAAATTATTGTATAATAAACCTTCTTTCTTGTCATCATCATTATTTCCAAAACCTACTATTACATCACCTAATATTTCATAATCATGATAAGTTCTTCCTCCATGATTTTCAAAACCAACTATGTTTCCAAATTTCTCTGATTCAAGCAAAATATTACCAATTAAACGAGGTTTATTAGGTAAAGACTCAGTGTAAAAATCGAGAATATTTAAACCCGGTAGCTTAATTCCATCGACAGTCTTATAATATTCTCCTAAAAACTGATATCCTCCACAAATTGTTAATGCAGGAGTCCCATTTTCTATAGCTGCTTTAAATTCATTTTTTATTTTACTAAATTGCTCTGTAGCTATACACTGTTCTCTATCTGAACCACCACCTATAAAGAACATATCGCAATCAGATAGCTTTATACCCGTTGTAGAGGTGATATTTTCAATTTTTAAATCTATTCCACGCCATTCACAGCGTTTTTTCAAGGAAATCACGTTTCCTACATCACCATACAAATTTAATTTATCTGGCATAAAATGATACAATTTTAATTCCATATAACTATTTCTCCAATTCCTTTTGAGTTTCAGTTAACGCTGTATAATTTGGTATAGCAATAGCATATCTCTCAGGGTATTTTTTTAATTCTAAAACTGCCTCTGTAATATTCTCATTGACTGTTATATTAGCTTTAATATCACTATATTTCAAACGTAATGCTAATTCTTTAGCTCGCTTTCCTGAGCAAACAATATTTTTAATATTTTGATTAAGTAAAATATTAAAATCAGTATCCCAAATCCATGATATATCTAAGCCATCAGCTCCATTATCATTTAATACTAAAAGATAATTTATATCTTCCTTAATCCCATTACCAATTGCTAATGATGCATTAAGTCCTGCTGGATTTTTCGCTAAGTTAAGCAACGCTGTAGCATCTTTTGATATAATAATACTTTGCATACGTCCATTCTCAGATGTATAACTGCTTAAACCCTGCTGAATTTCTTCCGCAGTTAGCCCTAGCTCTTTTAATAGTGAATATGCAGCAAGTAGATTATATATATTATAGTCTCCCGCCAATCTTGTCTCAATGATTTCACCATTATTAACACTAAATTTTATAAATGGTTCAACAACTGCATTGGTTACATTATATTTTGCTTCGGGGTGTTTAAAGCTACACTGTGTACATTTATAAAAACCTAGCTGACTATAATGAATATAATCATAGTCTAATTCATGCCCACAATTAGGGCAAAATTTTGATTCCGGAATACCATAATCAACAAAGCTATATGCATCATTATTTATTCCAAAACAAACATTATTTTTGCCATATTTTGATAATCGTGTAACAAAAGGGTCATCACTATTTAAAATAAGCTGTATATCTTTTCCTTCTAATTGATTACCGATTGTTTCAATTAAAGTATCTATTTCTCCAAAACGATCAATTTGATCTCTAAAAAAATTATTAATAACAAATTTTGTTGGTGTTATATAATTCATAACTTTTGGAATAGAGCCCTCATCTATTTCAATGATAGCTAATTTTGTATTGTTTTTTGACTGGATAGCAAACGTAGATATGATCCCATCTAACATATTAGCCCCTTCAAAATTATTAATAAAATTTTTATTACATACTTTTAATGTATGTCCTATTAAATTTGAAGTTGTTGTTTTACCGTTTGTTCCAGTTACAAAAACAATTTCATCATAATTAGTAGCTAGTTTAGAAAGCACATTATTATCAAGTTTCCTTAATACTTTTCCTGGTAAATCTGTTCCTTTTTTACCTGCTACTCTACTGGCTTTTCTTGTCAATTTAGCCAAAAGTTTGTAAAATCCTAACATAACGTCTCCTGTTAAATCTTTTAAAGATTATTTTGTGATGTATCAAATTTATATCCTATTCCCCATACAGTAACAATCATTTTCGAAACTTTTGGAGAAATTTTATCAAATTTTTTCCTTACTCTTTTTATGTGAGTATCTACTGTCCTAAGATCAGAATAAAAATCATAATCCCATACAGCTCTAAGAATTTCATTTCGTCTAAATGCTTTATCTGGTGATTTAGCTAAAAACAATAACAAATCAAATTCTTTTGGTGTAAGAAGAACCTCTGTGTCCTCTACGATAACCTTATGTGAATTCACATCTATTATCAATCCTGGAAAAACCAATACATCTTTTGTATATAATTCTGGTGTATAAAAAACACTGCGTTTAGTTCTTTGTAATATTGCATTTATTCTTAACATAAGTTCTCTAGGACTAAATGGTTTAATTACATAATCATCTGCACCTAATTCAAATCCTTCTACACGGCTTTGTTCATCGGCCTGTGCTGACATTATTATAACAGGCGTAGCTTTAGTTTTTCTAAGTTCAGATAATATCGATTTGCCATTCAATATAGGTAAATGCACATCTAAAAGAACACATGAATAATCCATGTATTTCAAACGTTCTAAACCATCTTGGCCATTACTAGCTTCATCAACAATATACCCTTCTTTTTCAAGGTACATTATTAATAGTTTTCTAATTCTCTCCTCATCATCTATTACTAATACTCTCTCTGCCACTAAATATCACTTCCTATAAATTACTTATCTCCATTTTTAGCTTTATTAATTAATCTTTTTACCTCATGAATAGTAAGAACCCTGTACTCACCCTTACGTAATCCATCTAGTGTCAAATCTTCAATAGATTCTCTTTTTAATTTCATTACTTCATAACCTAACGCTTCAAACATTCTACGTACTTGTCTATTTTTACCTTCATGAATTGTTAGTCTTACTAGTGTGTTACCACTCTTATTTTTATTTTTTACAATATTAACCTCTGCTGGAGATGTTTTATAATTATCAATCCTTACACCAGAACGTAATATTTTTAAATGGTGCTCTTCTAGCTTCCCATTAATTTTTGCTACATAGGTTTTCTTTATTTTGTGTTTTGGATGGGTAATCAAATTTATAAACTCCCCATCATTAGACATAATTAAAGCACCAGATGTATCATAATCAAGACGCCCTACCGGTACTACTCTTTCATTCACTGCTTCAAAGAAATCCTTGACACAAACTCTATCTTTTTCATCAGACATAGATGTAATAACCTTTTCAGGTTTATAAAATAGATAGTATTTTTTATTTTCTTTTAATAAGCGTACCCCTTCAACAATTATAACATCGCTTGGTTCAGCCTTAACACCTAATTGCTTAATGATCTCACCATTTACACTAACCTTTCCCTCTAATATTAATTGTTCAGCCTTTCTTCTAGATGTATATCCAGAAGCTGCTATTAACTTTTGCAATCTTTCCGCCATGTCATCCTCCTATTTCTCTAAAAATTTACTTATCTCGCTTTCGCTTATATCATCTGATTTTGGTAACTCATCTAAACTTTCTATACCGAAAACATCTAAAAACATTTCTGTTGTTTCGTAAAGTTTTGGTTTACCTATTGTGTCCAATGTTTTAGTTGATACAATTAATTCTTTAGATATAAGGGAGTGTAATATAGAGTCACTACTTACACCCCTTATTTTATCTATTTGAACTTTTGTTATCGGTTGATTATAAGCAATTATTGCTAGTGTCTCTAATGAAGCTTTAGATAATTTAATAAGATTTTTGGAAACAATAGCTTTTTTTATCATTTCAGACATTTCTTCATTTAAAAGCATTTTATAAGTCATCCCGAATTTCTTTATTATTAGAGGATTATCTCTTAAATTATATTCCTCCAAAAATATATTAAGCATATTTTCTGCTTCATGATACTCTACTTCCATAAAAGTAGAAAAAAATTCAACACTCAAGCCTTCTTCTCCTTTCATAAAAAGTAAGGCTTCAATAGTTTTTTTAATTTTATCTAATAACATAGCTTATTCCTTTAATTTATATTCCAGAATTATTTCATTTTCATTATCTATACATATCAATTCTTGATCTCTAATCATTGTTAAAATACTAACAAATACTAAAACAATTTCATTTCTTTCTGTATAATTTTTTATTAGTCCAGAAAAAGATAATTTTTTATTTTTATTGAATCTTTCAGTCAACTCTTGTTTTATATCTTCAAATGAAATCTCACGACGATAGTTGACGAATGCTTTATCATTCTCTTTATTATTAAAAGTTTTTAAAACATTTTCCATAGCTTTCAGCAACTTTATTGAAGGTATTCTTAAAGATCCTATATTATCTTGTATATCTAAATCTATACTTTCTTTTTCTAGGTATTGAGCTCGCTCTTTTTGCAAAATTTCCAATTTAGTACTAAGTTCCTTATAGTTTTTATAATCCAATAACTGTTGTACTAAATCTTCTTCCTCTTCCACTACATCTTCTTCAAATTTTGGTAGTAGACTTTTACTCTTTATATGGAGTAAAGTTGCTGCCATTACTATATATTCTTCTGCAATTTCAAGAGAAAACTCTTCACTAGTATTTATATACTCTAAATAACTCTCTGTTAATTTTGCAATAGGTATATTATATATGTCTAACTCCATTTTTTCAATTAAATGCAATAATAAATCAAGTGGTCCTTGAAAAATCTCTAAATTAACATTATACATTTACTATTATTCCTTTAATTAATTGTTCTTCTTGGATGATTGATTAGAGTTCTCTTTTGCCCTGGTTTTTTTAGATTATTAAAATACAACTTTAAACTATGAATATTTTTTAATCCTAGAAGTTCTTGTACTTCTTCTGCTGGAACCTTATCTTCTAAAAGATGAATAGCCAATGAGTTTCTAAAATTCATTGTATTGAGTTCTTTCTCAAGCCCTAAATCTTGTTGACGCTTTTTAAAAATTTTCCAAAAGCCTTGACGACTTATTCCTTCACCATCATGATTTAAAAATAACTTACTTTCATCCTCAATATCAGGATATTCTTTTTTCAATTCTTCAATATAGTTTTTAATTGCATCCGTTGATTCTTTATTTAATGCAACTGTTCTATACCCTTCTTTTTTCTTATACTTCAAGTATCCTATTGTTGTATTAACATCCTTCAATTCCAAGTTAATACATTCTGTGGGTTTTATACCTATAGAGTATGATAGTTCAAAAATAGCTTTATCTCTATAATCCATCCAATTTTTTGTATCAATATCTAAAATTTTAGCTATTTCTTGCCTTGTAAATATAATAAGATTATGTTGGTCATCTTTATCCACATGTACATCTATGTTTATCATATTAGAAATTAGCCTTGTATTATAAAGATATTCAATAAAAATATGTACTGTTGAAATTGTTCTTGATAATGTCGCAGATGAATAGTCTTTTTCCTTTAGATACCCTAAATATCTTGTAATTAATTCCTCATTCAGCCAAGAATATTCCTCTATTGAATATCCCATTTCAACCAAATACAGAAAGATTTTTCTCAAATCTCTATCATAAGAATTAATTGTATTCATAGAGAATTTTTTCTTGTTTTCTAAATATTCTCTAAAATCATTCAGTAACTTTTCACTCATAAAAATACCCCCTTAGTATTAAAATACTCCCTAAATATTTATCTCTATAATGATTATATCATCTATAAAACTTTATGTAAATGTATTTGTAGCATTTTGACACTCGCAATTAAAAAACCTTGAACAGTTTTTTGTAATAAACAAAAATCTCTCAAAGTTTATATTTATTAACTAAATTTATTATACTAAATTCTTTTTTTCCCGAATTTATTTTGAATTCCAATTACAAAAAATAAATTGACTATCATTATTGCGATTGGAGCTAAGATGGCATTATGGAAATAATACTTAGACATTGCTGCTCCAAAAATAACACCAAATAAAAATACTGAAACTACTGTTAAATAAATTAAAAACGGATATCTGCTTTCACTTTTTTTTAGGAAAATATATTTATATAAATGTTCACTCATAGAGCGTAAATTTCCAGTACAAAACACACTAGCAAAAACAAGGTTATTAACTTTTCTAAATCCATCAAATTGAATAGCGCAAACAAATGAAATGACAATTGGTCGGATATCTAAGGCAAATAATGAACCTTTAAAAAATATAAATGTTAGTGCTATAATTTGAATAAATAATAGCATATAGATATGTTTGAAAATAGACAATTCTTTATACTTTGATTCTATATATTTACTAACTAATACCCCGACTATGAAAGATAATACCGGAATAAGATAATGTCGAACTTCATATAGGTCCCCGTTAATCAAACCTATCCCAACAAAAATTAAATTTCCTGTTTGTGCATTAGCAAAAATCCCCCCACAATTAACAAAAGTATATGCATCAAAAAAACCACCTACCAAGGTCAGTAGCAAACAAAACATCAATTGTTCATGTACAGGTAGATTTTTATTAATCAACGTCTCACGAATATTCATATATTTAGCCTCTCCTACATCATTACAAGTTAATCAAAAATTGTTTCCCAATCATCAGGATTTTCAGAACAAGAAAAACACATTTCTAATTGTTTTTTAGTGGTTCTCTGAACTGAAAGCTCTGGTAGATTATCTAAAGAAAAGAAATCTGCAGCCAGCGTCTCAGTATTTGCTTCAAAATCATGATCGATATATTCACACAAAACAAAAATTTTAACCATACTAAGCGGAAAACTGACTGGATGATGTCTGTTATAATCCAACACCGCAATAATTTTTTTAGGTTTAATGACAGCTCCTGCTTCTTCTTTCGCTTCTTTTATAACATTTTCCCTCACACTTTTTAAAGCATCTTGATAGCCACCAGGAAGAGCCCATTTTCCATCTAACTGTTCCTTAACTAAAAGAATTTTATTATCCTTGATAATAGCAGCTCTAGTTTCTACCTTAGGAGTTTGATATCCTATTTCACTGGCAAAATGCTCTTTTATTTTTTCTGGAGATATATCATATTTATAAGCAAGCATTTCGCAGGAAATTTCTCTAATTCTTTCCGAACGTTCTCTATCAAATTTATCTTTGCTATATGCAAGAGAGCATTGAGCTAAAAATTGCAACTCTTTTGCCCATGATTTCCAGATATCTTCCATATAAACTCTAACCACATCTTCTATTCTTCTTATAAAAATCGCATCTTTAACGTCTAGAAAATCATAATCATTACTCATTAAAAAAACATTAGCCAACTCAGGTTTAATATTATTTTTATCAGCAGTTAAATATAATACGTTATGTTGAAAGGAGTCGGTTCCTTCTGAAAAAGTATAGTTAATGTTATTATTACTAAATACTTTTTCTAAATCTTTTGTTATTTTACATTCTAATTTTTTATCTATTAATAATTTTTGGTACATAAAACTACCTCCATGCTTATCTATATATTATAACATACTTA
>ERZ773077.3074-NODE-3074-length-10393-cov-11.600987_pt1 | contig 10393 bp, 7 predicted proteins | sample MGYA00580612_ERZ773077 | MGnify/ENA primary metagenome ERZ773077 (study PRJEB29015, sample SAMEA2737971) | human oral metagenome | biome: human oral; feature: human-associated habitat; material: dental | place: China | collected 2021 ...
ACTTGTTTAGTTGGAGGAACTAAAAATTTTAAGAAAAAAAGAAAGCGCTTTATTTTATGAAAAATGAAAGGACAAATATGAATTACAAATCTTTACATCGGAAACAGCGATACGGAATTCGAAAATTTGCAGTTGGGGCGGCATCGGTAGTGATTGGTACAGTAGTATTTGGAGCAAATCCAGTCTTAGCCCAAGAGCAAGCCAATGCAGCAGGGGCCAGTACAGAAACTGTCGAACCTGGTCAAGGTTTATCAGAGTTGCCAAAAGAAGTGTCCTCGGGAGATCTTGCTCATTTGGATAAGGATTTGGCTGGTAAATTGGCAGCAGCTCAAGACAATGGCGTTGAGGTGGATCAAGATCATTTGAAAAAAAATGAGAGTGCAGAATCAGAAACCCCATCCTCTACGGAAACCCCTGCAGAAGAAGCAAATAAGGAAGAGGAATCAGAGGATCAGGGAGCGCTTCCTCGTGACTATTACTCAAGAGATTTAAAAAATGCTAATCCTGTCCTTGAAAAAGAAGATGTTGAAACCAATGCGGCAAATGGTCAGAGAGTCGATTTATCAAATGAACTAGATAAACTAAAGCAACTAAAAAATGCTACAGTTCACATGGAATTCAAACCAGATGCATCAGCTCCACGCTTTTACAATCTCTTCTCTGTATCCAGTGACACCAAGGAAAATGAGTATTTTACTATGTCGGTCCTTGATAATACAGCTCTTATTGAAGGGCGTGGCGCTAACGGGGAGCAGTTCTATGATAAGTATACAGATGCTCCTTTGAAAGTTCGCCCTGGACAATGGAATTCCGTGACCTTTACTGTCGAACAACCGACAGCGGAGTTACCTCATGGCCGAGTTCGTCTCTATGTGAACGGGGTATTATCTCGAACAAGTCTGAAATCTGGTAATTTCATCAAAGATATGCCAGATGTTAACCAAGCTCAACTTGGAGCAACCAAACGGGGCAATAAAACAGTTTGGGCATCAAATCTACAAGTTCGAAACCTAACCGTTTATGATCGTGCTTTAAGCCCAGATGAAGTTCAAACACGGAGTCAATTATTTGAAAGAGGTGAATTGGAACAGAAACTTCCTGAGGGCGCAAAAGTCACTGAGAAAGAAGACGTCTTTGAAGGTGGTAGGAACAATCAACCAAATAAAGATGGTATCAAGAGTTATCGTATCCCAGCTCTTCTCAAGACAGATAAAGGAACACTGATTGCTGGAACAGATGAAAGACGTTTGCACCATTCTGACTGGGGAGATATTGGGATGGTTGTTCGTCGCAGCTCAGATAATGGAAAAACATGGGGAGACCGAATCGTAATCTCAAATCCTCGTGACAATGAGCACGCTAAACATGCAGATTGGCCATCTCCAGTCAATATTGATATGGCCTTGGTGCAAGACCCTGAAACAAAGAGAATTTTTGCAATTTATGACATGTTCCTTGAAAGTAAGGCAGTATTTTCATTGCCGGGGCAAGCTCCGAAAGCTTATGAACAAGTGGGAGATAAAGTTTATCAAGTTTTATATAAGCAAGGAGAATCAGGTCGCTATACGATTCGAGAAAACGGAGAGGTTTTCGACCCTCAAAATAGAAAGACAGATTATCGTGTTGTCGTTGACCCTAAAAAACCAGCCTACAGCGATAAGGGAGATTTGTATAAAGGGAATGAGCTAATCGGAAATATTTATTTTGAGTATAGTGAGAAGAATATTTTTAGAGTTTCCAATACCAACTACCTATGGATGTCCTATAGTGATGACGATGGGAAGACTTGGTCTGCACCAAAAGATATTACGCATGGGATTCGGAAAGATTGGATGCACTTCCTAGGAACTGGACCTGGTACGGGGATTGCCTTGCGTACTGGGCCTCATAAGGGAAGACTGGTGATTCCAGTTTATACAACAAACAACGTTTCCTACCTAAGTGGTTCTCAATCATCTCGTGTAATTTATTCAGATGATCATGGAGAAACATGGCAAGCAGGGGAAGCAGTTAATGATAACCGTCCAGTAGGCAACCAAACCATTCACTCTTCAACTATGAATAATCCAGGCGCTCAAAATACGGAGTCAACTGTTGTTCAGTTGAATAATGGGGATCTCAAGCTCTTTATGCGTGGGTTGACTGGCGATCTTCAGGTTGCGACCAGTCATGATGGGGGAGCAACGTGGGATAAGGAAATCAAACGTTATCCTCAAGTAAAGGACGTTTATGTTCAAATGTCCGCTATTCACACCATGCATGAAGGAAAGGAATACATTCTACTCAGCAATGCTGGTGGTCCTGGACGCAACAATGGTTTAGTTCATCTGGCTCGTGTTGAGGAGAATGGTGAGTTGACATGGCTTAAACACAATCCTATACAAAGTGGTAAGTTTGCTTACAACTCACTCCAAGATCTCGGAAATGGCGAATATGGTTTGCTTTATGAGCATGCGGATGGCAATCAAAACGATTATACTTTATCCTATAAGAAATTCAACTGGGATTTCTTGACCAAGGATTGGATTTCTCCTAAAGAAGCAAAAGTGAAATACGCGATTGAAAAATGGCCAGGCATTCTTGCGATGGAGTTTGATTCGGAAGTATTGGTCAACAAGGCTCCAACCCTTCAATTGGCAAATGGTAAAACAGCACGCTTCATGACCCAGTATGACACAAAAACCCTCCTATTTACAGTGGATTCAGAGGATATGGGGCAAAAAGTTACAGGTCTGGCAGAAGGTGCAATTGAAAGTATGCATAATTTACCAGTCTCTGTGGCAGGGGCTAAGCTTTCAAATGGAATGAACGGAAGTGAAGCTGCTGTTCATGAAGTGCCGGAGTACACAGGCCCATTAGGGACATCCGGCGAAGAGCCAGCACCGACAGTCGAGAATCCTGAATACACAGGCCCACTAGGGACAGCAGGTGAAGAGCCAGCACCGACAGTAGAGAAGCCGGAGTACACAGGCCCATTAGGGCCATCCGGCGAAGAGCCAGCACCGACAGTCGAGAAGCCAGAGTACACAGGCCCATTAGGGACAGCGGGTGAAGAGTCAGCACCGACAGTAGATAAGCCTGAATACACAGGCCCACTAGGGACAGCGGGTGAAGAGCCAGCTCCGACAGTCGAGAAGTCAGAATACACAGGCGGAGTTAATGCTGTTGAGGCCGCAGTCCATGAAGTGCCAGAGTACACAGGTCTGTTGGCAACAGTGGGTGAAGAATCAACGCCAACAGTAGATAAGCCTGAATTTACAGGTGGTGTCAACGCTGTTGAGGCGGCAGTTCATGAAGTCCCTGAGTTCAAGGGTGGTGTCAATGCAGTGCTAGCAGCCTCAAACGAGATTCCGGAATATAGCGGAGGTGCTAACTTTGTCTTGGCAGCTTCAAATGACCTACCAGAGTATAAGGGTGGTGTCAATGGTGCTGAGGCCGCAGTCCATGAAGTGCCAGAGTACAAGGGAGAAACCAAACCAGTCTTAGCAGCTGCAAACGAACGTCCAGCTAAGAAGTTATCTCTTGGACAAGGTGCTACTTATCAAGCACCAGCGGCTAAACAAAATGAGCTTCCAAATACTGGAAGCAAAGAAAACACAACCCTTATTTCTATAGGATTAGTGGCAGGTCTCTTATCTGTTTTGACATTTGGGAAGAAACGAAAAGAAGACTAGGTCTTGAATAAAATGAATTTTGCTCATCGTTAATGATAAAAGAGATGGCCCATTTGAAAGATGGCTATCTCTTTTGGCTCTTTGTCAACTGTAGTGGGTTGAAGAAAAGCTAAGCTCGAGAAAGGACACATTTCGTCCTTTCTTTTTTGATATTTAGGGCGATAAAAATCCGTTTTTTGAAGTTTTCAAAGTTCCGAAATCCAAAGGCATTGCGCTTGATAAGTTTGATGAGATTATTGGTGGCTTCCAGTTTGGCGTTGGAATAGAGTAGTTGAAGGGCGTTGGCAATCTTCTCTTTATCCTTGAGGAAGGTTTTAAAGACAGTCTGAAAAAGAGGATGAATTAGCTTAAGATTGTCCTCAATAAGTTCGAAAAATTTGTCTGCCTCCTTGTTCTGAAAGTGAAAAAGCAAGAGTTGATAGAGATGGTAGTGGTGTTTCAAGTCCTCTGAATAGCCCAAAAGCTTGTCTAAAATCTCTTTATTCGTCAAGTGCATGTGAAAAGTAGGGCGATAAAAACGTTTATCGCTGAGTTTACGACTATCCTGTTGAATGAGCTTCCAGTAACGCTTGATAGCCTTGTATTCATGGGATTTTCGATGAAACTGATTCATGATTTGGACACGCACACGACTCATAGCACGGCTCATGTGTTGGACAATATGGAAACGATCCAACACGATTTTAGCGTTTGGAAAAAGCTGTTTAGCTAAGGCATAGTAGGGACTAAACATATCCATAGTAATGATTTTCACCTGACATCGGACTGCTCTATCGTAACGAAGAAAGTGATTTCGGATGACAGCCTGTGTTCTTCCTTCAAGAACAGTGATAATGTTGAGCTTGTCAAAATCTTGTGCAATAAAGCTCATCTTTCCCTTTGTAAAAGCGTACTCGTCCCAGGACATAATCTCAGGGAGGTAAGAAAAATCAGACTTAAAACGGAAGTCATTGAGCTTACGAATGACAGTTGAAGTTGAAATAGCCAGCTGATGAGCAATATCGGTCATAGAAGTCTTTTCAATCAGCTTTTGCGCAATCTTTTGGTTGATGATACGAGGAATTTGATGATTCTTCTTGACGAGAGAGGTTTCGGCGACCATCATTTTCGAGCAATGATAGCACTTGAATCGACGCTTTTTCAGGAGGATTCTAGTAGGCATACCAGTCGTTTCGAGGTAAGGAATTTTCGACGGTTTTTGAAAGTCATATTTCTTCATTTGATGTCCACAATCAGGACAAGATGGGGCATTGTAATCCAGTTTAGCGATGATTTCCTTGAGTGTATCCTTATTGATGATGTCTAGAATCTGGATATTAGGGTCTTTAATATCGAGTAGTTTTGTGATAAAATGTAATTGTTCCATATGAATCTTTCTAATGAGTTGTTTAGTCGCTTTTCATTATAGGTCATATGGGACTTTTTTTCTACAACAAAATAGGCTCCATAAGATCCATAGGGGATTTACCCACTACAAATATTATAGAGCCGAATGATGGTTTGATCGCTTTTCATTATAGATCTTTTGGGCCTTTTTTTCTAGGCTACATAATCTCCATAGTAGTTTTACTCACTACAGAATTATCGAGCTTTATTATCTAATGCTGTTTTAGTAACTTTCATACTAGAAAAAATCATAAGTAGACTAGATTTAGTGGTATACTAGGGTTAAGTGGCTGGGGGATAATCGAGATGAAAAATGGAGTAAAATTTCATAGTATTTTTTATAGATTTATACTATTTATCTTTGTAGTATTTCTAACTGTGATTTCAATGATCTTAGATGCAAAAAAAGCGCAAATTCGCTTTTTTAACTTATCCTTGACTATCGGACAAGAGGAGTTGAAGATTGTTACAGTTGCGGTTTTACTCCTTACTTTTCTTTTATCTTTCATGTTCAAATGGAAGTGTTCAATCCATAAAACTGGGATTTATCTAAGAAAAATTGATTTATTTATAGCTTGGAATGAGATTAGAGGTCTTAGCCATATCTGGATCAATAAATATCATCGTGGACCTCATGGTTTCCTGTTCTATAATCGTAAGACGCTGGTTATTTATAGAGAAAATTATCAACCGATTTGCCTTTATAATATTTCATTATTGGCCTTATATGTGGCTAAATGTTATCATCCAAAATTGAAAACCAATATAGTCTCAGCAACGTTGGCAAGTCTCTTCAATATGGCTTTAAATGCATGGTTCTTGTACGAGATGTTGAGTAAAAATTTGGTAAATATAAAAGCTGAAGTCTTTATGTTTTGCCTGCTTTTATATGCTGTTAAAGTTTTTGCACTGCCATTGATTATGCTTGGATATGAGAATCACTGTTATGGGGTTTCTTTGGCACATAGCACGGCATATAAAAAGAATGCCTCGAAAGCTATTCATCTGTAAAGTGTTGATAGGAAGCCAGCTATTTATATATCAGTTGCTTTCTACATTCAAAAAGCACTATATGTTGCTAGTTGAGGTTCTAGACACCATATAGTGCTGTTATTAAGTCCAGCTAGTGAGTGAGATTTCACCACTATGGAGCCAGATTTCTGTCTGATCATCAAGCTGGATAAGGAGTTGTCCTTTGTCGGAGATGTCCTTGGCGACTCCTTTTTTTTCAGTCTGATCTTGGATAAAACTGACCTCTCTTCCTAGGACGAGAGAGTGTTCTTTATAAAGATAGAGTAGTTCTTCGGGTGCTGTTTGGTAGAAACAACGCCAAATTTCTGAGATTAGTTCGTTTCGTGTGATAGGAGCTGGTGGTGTAAAGAGACTTCCAGCTTTTTCTTTTATCTCTTTGGGAAAATCACTGATGGCAAAGTTGATTCCAACGCCGATAATGACGTCTGTTACGAGGCCTGTTTCCACGGACGTCATGGCTTCGGTGAGGATACCTGCTATTTTTTTATTTTTAAAGTAGATATCATTTACCCATTTGATACCCACGTCAATTAGGGTGAGGTTTTTAATAGCTTTGTAAATGGCACCTGCTGTAAGTAATGTGTAGGCAGGAAGCTGGTCATAGGTGAGATTTGGCTGAATATGTAAGGACATATAGATTCCCCCCTGAGCAGGAGAGTAGTAGGGACGCTGAAAGCGGCCACGACCTGCTGTTTGACATGTGGAAAGATAGAGGGTATTTCCCTTGTTTCCATCCTCAATACCTTCTTTTGCATCTGTTTGGGTTGATTTGGTTTCAGGTTTGTAGAGAATAGTTAAGTTGGTTTTCTCTTGAATAAAATCAGGCAATATCAAGTCGCCTTGAATAAGCTTGTATCCTCTATTTTTGATACTGTCAATTTCTAAGCCTTCTTGTTGAAGACGTTGGATCGCTTTCCATATGGATGTACGGCTTAGATTTAGTTCTTCTCCAATTTTTTCTCCGCTAATATAGTCGTTTTCTCTAGCTAATATTTGGTAGACTAGTTGGTGTGATTTCATTGATTTTCCTTTTTTACTGTCGTTCAATAGTAGATATTTTCGCCTTTCTTATATTCTACCATAGCTTTTCCTTTTTTAGGAAGTTTACTTCTTTTTCTCTAACAATTATTGGACTGGAATATCTCCGAATATAGTAGAGTATACTTTCATTCTCCCCTAAAAGTTTTTTATTTTGGTAGCGTGTTCATTATTCCCAAATGACGGAAAAAATGGTAAAATATAAAGATAGTTTAGCATTTATCTTCTGGAGAAATCCAGAACAGAAAGGATCCGTTTTGAAATCAATTGGATTACTGGATAAGATAAGAGGGCTTTCGAAAAAAGATTTCTTTTTGTATTTGATGATCATAAGTATCTTTTTACCTTTTTATTTATTCTTAGGGCTCTTTGCTTTATATTTGATAGGTTTACTTGTTACTGGGGAGATGAAGGGAATTATCAAAGGATTGGCCAAACATCCTGTACTTCTCTTTTTTATTGCCTACAGTAGTATCATCTCTATCGTCGCCAAGAACTGGCTTGGATTGGTTGCATCTTTACTGATGTTTCTCTTCCTTATTTTCTTTAGTTTTTACCAGAAACGTTTGACGCATACTTTCTTTCGACTGATACTGCAGACAATCTTGTTTGGTAGTGTGCTCTCTGCGGTTTTTGCCACTTTGGAGCATTTCCAAATTGTAAAGAAATTTAACTATGCCTTTCTTTCGCCCAATATGCAAGTATGGCACCAGAACCGTGCAGAGGTAACTTTCTTTAATCCGAACTACTATGGGATTATCTGTTGTTTCTGTATCATGATTGCTTTTTATCTTTTTACAACGACGAAGTTAAAATGGTTAAAAATCTTTTGTGTGCTAGCAGGTTTTGTAAATCTTTTTGGTTTGAATTTTACGCAGAATCGAACAGCCTTCCCTGCCATTATCGCTGGTGCGATTATTTATCTTTTTACAACCATTAAAAACTGGCGCGCCTTCTGGCTCAGCATTGGAGTTTTTGGTGTTGGCCTTTGTTTTCTCTTTTCAAGTGACTTGGGTGTCCGCATGGGGACTCTAGATTCTTCAATGGAGGAGCGTGTTTCAATCTGGAATGCAGGTATGACTTTGTTTAAACAAAATCCGATCTGGGGTGAAGGACCACTGACCTATATGAATTCCTATCCGAGAATCCATGCTCCCTACCATGAGCACGCGCACAGTCTTTACATTGATACCATTTTGAGTTATGGTTTGATTGGAACAATTCTCCTATCCATTTCTTCGGTTATCCCAGTTCATATGATGATGGATATGAGTCAGGAGTCTGGTAAACGACCAATTATCGGTCTTTATCTCTCCTTCCTTACAGTAGTCGCTGTACATGGAATTTTTGACTTGGCTCTCTTCTGGGTTCAGTCAGGATTCATCTTCTTGTTGGTTATGTGCAGTTTACCACTGGAACATCGAACCTTAGTAGCGGACATGACGGACTAAGTTTATAAATAGTGAAGATCTTCTACCTTGAGTAGGAGATTTTTTTATTGTGAAATTATTTCCCAATTCAAATAGTTGACATATGAAATAATAGGTGTTACAATGAAAAATAATTCGATATAGAAGAAAAAGGAGACGAAATGGATAAGATGATAGGGGGCCACCAAGCTCTACAGATTCGTTTATTAAATGGGCGTATCTTTCAAAAGCTATTGAGGAGGGAACCAGAAGCTCAATACAGAAGTGAACAAGGGAAAATTTTAACAGTGCTTTGGCAAAAAGAAGATGGTAGAGCAACTGCTACGGATATCGCCCTTGCTTCAGGACTAGCTAACAATACCCTGACCAGCATGATTAAGAACTTAGAAGACCAGGGCTTGGTTACTGTAAAACCTTGTACTCAAGATAAGAGAAGAAAATTTGTTAGTTTGACCGAATTGGGTTGGGCACAAAAGGAAATTGGGGATCGTGTTAGTAAAGAGTTGGGCGATATTTTCTACCAAGGCTTTTCGGATCAAGAAATCCGAGATTTTGAAGCTTATCAAGAGCGAATTATCTCAAATCTAAAAGCTAAAGAAAATGAACTATAGTAGAAGGGAAAATGCTTATGATTGGTATTACGGGTGTAACAGGGAAATTAGGCTCCTATGTGGCTGATCTTGTCGATAAGAAAGGAATCGCTTCCGTCCATCTAGCACGAAGCCCAGAGCGTGCAAAAGTCTATGCGTCTGCGGAAATTCGTAAGATAGTGTATGCCAATACTCCAGACGTGGTTGAGGCCTTAAAGGGTATCAATGTCCTCTTGATGGTCTCTGCTCGGGAAAATCCAGAGCGTGTGAAGGAACATAAGAGTTTTTTAGATGCCGCAAAGCTAGCGGGGGTGCAGCATATCGTCTATACCTCCTTTTATGGGGCAGATGGGAAGGCAACTTTTACCTTATCTCGAGATCATGCCCAGACGGAAGCTTATATCAAGGAGTTAGGATTCACCTACACTTTTCTAAGAGATAATTTTTACTTGGACTTATTTATTGATATTGCGCTTGAAAATGGAGAAATTCGTGGTCCGGCTGGCAGTGGCCTTGTGTCAGCTGTTGCCCGTAAGGATACATCTAGGATTGCATCGGAGATTCTCTTACATGCTAAGAAATGGGAAAATCAAACCTTGAATCTAACAGGACCAGAGGATCTTTCCATGGAAGAGATCGTGACACTCCTTTCAAGAGAAACCAAACAAATAATCACATATGTAGATGAATCAGTAGAAGAAGCCTATGAGTCACGGAAAAAATGGCCAGCACAAACTTGGGAGTACGATGCCTGGGTCAGTACCTATACAGCTATAAAAGTTGGGGAACAAGCTGGGGTTTCAACAGATGTCGAAAAAGTCCTGGGGTATCCAGCAAGTAGCCTATTGGATATTCTTGGAGACAGAAAACTTATTGAGGAAGAACATGATTGAATATAAAAATGTGGCGCTACGCTATACAGAAAAAGATGTCTTGAGAGATGTCAATTTACAGATTGAGGATGGTGAGTTCATGGTTTTAGTGGGTCCTTCTGGTTCCGGTAAGACAACCATGATTAAGATGATTAACCGCCTTTTAGAGCCAACAGATGGCAATATCTATATGGATGGCAAGCGCATCAAGGAATATAATGAGCGAGAGTTGCGCCTTTCTACAGGCTATGTCTTGCAGGCTATTGCCCTCTTTCCCAATCTAACGGTTACGGAGAACATTGCGCTGATTCCAGAAATGAAGGGCTGGACTAAGGAAGAAATTGCTCAGAAAACAGAAGAGCTTTTGGCTA
>ERZ773077.3077-NODE-3077-length-10381-cov-14.548034_pt1 | contig 10381 bp, 12 predicted proteins | sample MGYA00580612_ERZ773077 | MGnify/ENA primary metagenome ERZ773077 (study PRJEB29015, sample SAMEA2737971) | human oral metagenome | biome: human oral; feature: human-associated habitat; material: dental | place: China | collected 2021 ...
AAAGCAACAACTAAAATTTCATAGGGTGACAATATGTCACCCTTATTTTGAATAATGAATTTAGTCTTATTCAAAATAAGTGTAACATTTAAAGTGGTAGAGAGGTAGAATGGAGGATTAGAATGGATAGAGATTTATTATCAATCCAACAAGTAAGAGATTTAGTAAAGTCTGCTAAGATAGCACAAAAACTTTATTCAACTTTTACACAAGAACAAATAGATAGAGTGGTTTATGCAATAGTTCAAGAAATGAAAAATCACTATGTAGACCTGGCAAAAAAAGCTAATGAAGAAACAGGCTTTGGAAAATGGGAAGATAAAGTAATAAAAAATAAATTTGCAAATGAATTTGTTTATGATTATATAAAAGATATGAAAACTGTTGGTATCTTAAATGAAACAGATACTATAACAGAAGTGGGAGTACCTATGGGAATTGTAGCAGCATTAACACCATCTACAAACCCAACTTCAACAGCAATTTACAAGACTTTAATTTCATTAAAAGCTGGAAATGCTGTTATAGTAAGTCCTCACCCAAATGCAAAAAACTGTGTTATAGATACAGTTAAATTAATGCAAAAAGCAGCTGTTGCAGCAGGAGCACCAGAAGGATTGATAGGTGTTATTGAAATACCTACAATAGAAGGAACAAATGAATTAATGAGATCTAAAGATACTTCAATAATTCTTGCAACTGGTGGAGAAGCAATGGTAAGAGCAGCATATAGTTCTGGTAGACCAGCTATTGGAGTTGGACCAGGAAACGGACCTGCTTATATAGAAAAAACTGCAAATGTAAAAGAAGCAGTAAGAAAAATAATTGAAAGTAAGACTTTTGACAATGGTGTAATTTGTGCTTCAGAACAATCAGTAATAGTTGAACCTTGTAATAAGGAAGCAGTAATGGATGAATTTAGAAGACAAGGAGGATTCTTCTTATCAAAAGAAGAAAGTGAAAAACTTGGTAGATTTATTTTAAGACCAAATGGAACTATGAATCCTCAAATAGTTGGTAAAGATGCACAAACTTTGGCTAAATTAGCAGGTTTAAATATACCATCAAATGTAAAGGTATTGTTATCAGAACAAAATACAGTTTCTAAATCAAATCCATATTCAAGAGAAAAATTGACAACAATCCTAGCTTTTTATGTTGAAGAAAACGCAGAAAAGGCTTGTGAAAGAGCAATAGAATTACTTGAAAATGAAGGAGAAGGACATACTCTTATAATCCACTCTGAAAATAAAGATATTATAAGAGAGTTTGCTTTAAGAAAACCTGTATCAAGAATGTTAGTAAATGTAGGAGGTTCACTTGGAGGAGTTGGAGCTACAACTAATCTAGCACCAGCATTTACATTAGGTTGTGGAGCAGTTGGAGGAAGTTCAACTTCTGATAACATCACTCCTATGAATTTAATAAATATTAGAAGAGTAGCAACTGGAGTTAGAGAATTATCAGACTTCAAAAAAGATACAAATACAAATTCTAGCTCAAATGTAACAAATTCTGAAGTAGAAGAAATGATTAGAAGAATTGTTGCAGAATATAGAAAATAAATTCTTGTATTTTAAAAAGTAATACACTTTATAGAATATGTTTTAACTACTTGATAGCCATTAATGTTTTGAGAATTATAAAAACTCTTCAAACATTAATGGATGTCATAGTGGTAATTAGAGGTAAGATGGAGGAAGAGTAATGGTTCTATCAGAAGATATTTTAAAAATTAAATATAGAAAAGAACCTTTTGATGTTTTTGAAATTGAAAAGGGAACTCTTTTAACACCATCAGCTAAGCAATTTTTAAATGAAAAAGGAATAGAATTAGTAATAAAAGGTGAAAAACCTCTTGTTTCAATTAAAAATGAAGAAGATAATGTTGAAACAGAAGAAAAAATCTTTTATGAAAAACCTAAATATGTTGGAAAAAATGGTGAATGCTATTTTGAAAAACCAGAATATATGACAGTGGTTGATGGAAATGTTCTAATCTCTAAGAATAGCAAACTTATTGCTTTAAGAGGAAAAATAGAAACATTTTTAGCAGAAGTACTGTTGACTGGAAAAGAAATAGAACTAACTTCCAATAATGACAAACTTATAAGAGATATTGAAACCATTATAAAATTTATACAAAATATAATGGTTGCTGAAAAATTAGATAAGATTTTGGAAAATCAAACTTTCTTTGATTCAAAATCTATAAAAGATATTAAAGAGATAATAGAAAATCCTAAAGAATATTTTAAAAAGGGACATCTATTAGAAATATCATTAAATAGTGACTTGACTATTCATAAATTAAATAGACTTAGATTTTTAGCAAGAGAGCTAGAAATTCAAGCTATTGATTATTTTGTTGAAGATTATAAGGTTAGTAGAAAAGATTTATTAGAGGCATTCAATATTTTAAGTGATGTTATCTATATAATCATTCTAAAAGTTGATAATGGAGAATATAGATGAAAATTATTACATTCAACTTTGATGATATAAATAAAAAATAAGTGAATTGCATTCTAAATTTTAGATGAAAAATTAAAGCAAATGAGCCGAGCAAATCTCGCTGTGTCTGAACGGAGTGAGTTTAGCGAATTTGCAGCGAATGTTAATTTTTCATTGTTAAGAAATTTAGTTAGCAATGAACTATTTTTGAATGGGGTAATGATGAACAACTTTGATGAAAACTATATAATTGAATTAGTAAAAAAAGAATTAAGTAAGTATTTAACAGACCAAGGAATAGAAATCAAAAAAGAGATATGTTTCCTTGGAGATGATCATGAAATAAAAGAACAGCTAAGTCAAAAATTTAATTTTTCAGAAAATGCAAAAACACTTATTGTTTCACAACTAAGTTTAAAAAATTTATACAATATCTCTAATGCAATATATGAAAATGAGTATGAAGAAAAAATTATAAAATTTCTTTTAGAAAATAAAGAGATAGTAATTATAAAAGAAGGAATAGAATACTCAAAATATGAAAATATTCCTCTTGCAGTTCAAAAAAAATATGAAGAATATTTAGAAAAAATAAAAAGTTATGGAATAAAAGTTCAAAATAAAGATTTCTACATAAATTCTTTAACACAAAAAGAAGAAGTATATGGTAAAAAATTATTGGACTTAAATAAGCTAAAAGAGTTGGAAGCTAAGGGTATGAGAAGAATAATAGTTGAAAATTCAATAGTTACAAGTTCAGCAGAGGAATATGCAAAAGAAAAGAATATTGAAATTATAAAGAGGAGATAATATGCTTATAGGTGAAGTTATTGGGAATGTTTGGGCAACAAAGAAATATGATGGCTTAGATGGATTAAAATTTTTAATTGTAAAAACTGAGGATAATAAAAGAATGGTAGCCTTTGATTCAGTTGGAGCAGGAATAGGAGAAAAAGTGATAATTTCTACTGGAAGTTCAGCAAGAAATGCACTTAATATGAGAGATATACCTGTTGATGCTGCTATCATTGGAATAATAGATGGAATGGATGAAGAATAATAAGGTGAGTGTATGTCAAAGAGATTTATAACTTTAAAAGATGTAGAAGAACAAATTAGTAATGGAAAAATCTATTTAGATGAAAAAGCAATCTTATCATCTTCTTTACAAGACTACATAAGAGAACATAATATTCAAGTTGTCTATGGAGAAGAAACTTGTTCAGTAAAACCTTCTGTTGAAGATTGTGTTACTTTAAAAGAAGAAGTAAATAATGGAGCAAATAATTCAAATTCAAAAGCAGATGATTTTGCAGAAGTAGCAAGAATGGTTGTTAAAATTCTAAAAAATGATTATGGAATACAAGATGAAGCAAAGATAATGCAAGTTATAAAAATTATAAGAGAGGTACTTAAATAATGGGGATAAATGAGATTATTATTTATATAATGGTGTTTTTTATGGCAGTTGGTGCCTTAGACAAATGTATAGGAAATAAATTTGGTTATGGTGAAAAATTTGAAGAAGGAATTATGGCTATGGGAGCTTTAGCTTTATCTATGGTTGGAATAGTTTCTCTTGCACCAGTTTTAGCAAATATTTTAAGACCAATAGTTGGACCTGTGTATGCAGCATTAGGGGCAGACCCTGCAATGTTTGCTACTACATTACTAGCAAATGATATGGGAGGATATCCTCTTGCAATGAGTCTTGCACAAGATCCAATGGTTGGTAAATTTGCAGGATTAATATTAGGGTCAATGATGGGAGCAACAGTAGTTTTCACAATACCAGTTGCTTTAGGAATTATAGAAAAAGAAGATAGACCATATTTAGCAAAAGGAGTTCTTGCAGGTATGGTTGCAATACCTTTTGGTTGTCTTGTAGGTGGATTAGTTGCAGGTTTCCCTGTAATAACTGTTTTAAGAAATTTAGTACCAATTATAATATTTGCAGTATTAATTATAATAGGATTATGGTTAATACCTGAAAAAATGACAACAGGATTTACATATTTTGGAACAGGTGTTGTAGTTGTAATAACAATAGGATTAGCTGCAGCAATAATTGAAAACTTAACAGGATTTGTTGTTATTCCTGGGATGGCACCTATTGGAGAAGGTATGGGAATAATTTGGTCAATAGCTATAGTACTTGCTGGAGCATTTCCATTAGTACATTTCATAACAAAAGTATTCAAAAAACCTTTAGAAAAAATTGGAGAAAAATTAGGAATGAATGAAATAGGAGCAGCAGGACTTGTTGCATCACTTGCTAATAACATTCCAATGTTTGGTATGATGAAAGATATGGACCCTAACGGAAAAGTAATGAATGTGGCTTTTGCTGTATGTGCTGCTTTCGTATTTGGTGACCACTTAGGATTTACAGGTGGAGTAGATAAAGCTATGATAGCACCAATGATAGCTGGAAAACTTGCAGGAGGAGTTTTAGCAATAATAATAGCTAAAATATTATTTACTACTAAAAAGGCAAAATAAGAGGTAGAAAATGAATAAGGAATTATTAGAAGAATTAATAAGAAAAGTAATAAAAGAAGAATTAGGAAAAACTGAACAACCAGAGTCTGAATATAAACAAATGGACAAAAGTGGTGTTGGAGTAGTTAAATTAAATCAAATGAAGAAAAGAGTGAAAATGGATACAGGAAATCCAAAAGATCAAGTTACAACAACTGATTTATTCACTTTACAAGAAAGCCCTAGATTAGGAGCAGGTTTAATGGAAATGAAAGAAACTACATTTCCTTGGACATTGACTTATGATGAGATAGACTATATAATCGAGGGAAGACTAGAAATTCTAATAGATGGAAGAAAGGTAGTTGGAGAAGCAGGAGATGTTATCTTAATACCTAAAAACTCTAAAATAGAATTTAGTGCACCTAACTATGCAAAATTCTTATATTTTGTATATCCTGCAAACTGGTCTGAACTATAATATAAAAAGGTGTGATTATAATTATGTCTATTGAAAGTTCTTGTGTAAGACTGGATGAAGGAAGATGGAATCCTAAGAATAGAGAAGTTTTAGAAAAGCTAATAGAAAAATATAGAAATACTAATAGCTATGCAGTTTTTGATTGGGATAATACCTCTATCCAAGGAGATACTCAATTAAATTTATTTATATATCAAATTGAAAACTTAGTATATAAATTAAATCCACAAAAATTTAATGAAGTTATTAGAAAAAATATTCCTACAACTGATTTTGAAGAGAGATATAAAAATTTAGATGGAGAAATATTAAATGTAACAAAGTTAGCAAATGATATTTATAAAGATTATACTTTTCTTTATGAAAACTATATTTCATCTAAAAAACTTTCTTTAAAAGAAATTAGAAATACAGAAGAATTTAAAGATTTTAGAGCAAAAATGCACTATTTACATAATGCTTTACCTGGAAACTTTTCATCTGAACTTGCTTGTTTATGGGAATTTTACTTATTGAGTGGAATGACAAAAGATGAAGTAAAAAGTCTAGCAAAAGAGTCAAATGATGCTAAACTTGGAGAAGCAATAGGAGATGTTATTGTAGAATCAAGTAGAGTTTTAACTGGTGAAGCAGGAATAGTTAGAGGAATTTATGATAATGGACTAAGAATAAGACCAGAAATGGCTAATTTATATCATGAACTTAAAAGAAATGGTATAGATGTGTATATAATATCTGCCTCAATGCAAGAAATAATAGAGGTTTTTGCAACAGATAAATCTTATGGATATAATTTAGAAATAGAAAATGTATATGCAATGAAATTAAAATCAACAGCAGATAATATCTTATTAGATGAATATAATTATGATATTCCTTTTACCCAAAGAGAAGGAAAATCTGAAACTATAAATAAGTTTATAAGACCTAAATACAATGGTAGGGGACCTATCCTTGTTGCTGGAGATGCTGTTGGTGATGAAAGTATGTTAACAGAATTTAAAGATACAGAAGTACTATTAATAATGAAAAGAGAAGGAAAGTTAGATAATCTAGTAAATGATAAAAGAGCTTTAATTCAATATAGAAATCTTAAAACAGGTTTACTAGACCCTAAAAATTATTAAATCTAGGAGGTTCTATGAATTCTATTTTAAAAAATATGGCAAGAATATCATTGTTCTTAGCTATTTCAGTTGGAGCAATGGCTAATCTTGATGAAGGAAGATGGGTTCCTAAAAATAGAGAAGTTTTAGATAAAGTTATTTCAGAAAGTAAAAATCAAGGTAATTATGCAGTATTTGACTGGGATTACACATCAATATACCAAGATACACAAGAAAATTTATTTAGATATCAAATAGATAATTTAAGATTTAAAATGACACCTGAACAATTTTCAAAGGCTATCAGAAAAGATATTCCTTTAGATAATTTTTCAGATGATTATAAAAATGTAAAGGGTCAATCAATCAATATTGAGAAAATTGCTGCTGACTTAGATAAAGACTATGCTTTTCTTTATAAAAATTATATAAAAGATAAGAAAATGTCTTTAGAAAAAATAAAGAAAACAGAAGAATTTAAAGATTTTAGAGGAAAGTTAGCATTTCTATATGAAGCAATAGGTGGAAGTTTTTCTCATGATATTTCTTATCCTTGGGTTCTTTATCTATTTGAAGGAATGACAGTAGATGAAGTAAAAGCATTGGCAAAAGAAGCTAATGATTTTGGAATAGGAGATAAATTAGATAGCTATACAATAGAGTCTAGTAATGTTTTAACAGGAAAAGCTGGAAAAGTTAGTCATAAATATAAAAGTGGTTTAAGAACTCAACCAGAAATAGCAAACTTATTCCGTGAATTACAAGCTAATGGAATAAAAGTATATATAATTTCTGCATCTTTACAAGATATAGTTGAAGTTTTTGCAACAGATAAATCTTATGGATATAATCTAGCAGATGGAAGTGTTTATGGAATGAGACTAGAAATGGATGGAGATAAATATCGTGCTGAATATAAAGCAGGATATCCACAAACACAAACAAAAGGTAAAGTTGAAATAATAAATACTTATTTAAAACCTAAACATAATGGAAAAGCACCTATTCTTGTTGCTGGAGACAGTTCAGGAGATGCTAATATGTTAACAGAGTTTAAAGATACAAAAATATTATTGCTTATGAAAAGAGAAGGAAAGTTAGACGATGTAGCAAAAGATGGTAGAGCATTAATTCAAAAAAGAAATGCCCAAACAGGTTTGTTAGATCCAAAGAATTAGTATAATTCAGGGGGAAAAATGAAAGAATTTAGACTACAACCTAAAATATTATTTGGAGAAGATTCCTTAGACTATTTAAAAACACTAGAATACAAAAAAGTTATGATAGTGACTGATGAAGTTATGACGCAATTAAAATTAACAGATTTTGTTACAAATAGTTTATCTTCAACAACTGAAATAAAGATTTTTGATAAAGTTGAGCCTAATCCAAGTATGACAACAATAGAAAATGGTTTAAAAGATTTCATTGATTTTGAGCCACAATGTATTATTGCATTAGGTGGAGGTTCTCCAATAGATGCTTGTAAGGCAATATTATATTTTTCTTATGAGCTATATAAAAAATTAAAGGTGAACAAAAGAATATTTTTTATTGCAATTCCAACAACAAGTGGAACTGGTTCAGAAGTAACTTCATATAGTGTTGTAACTAAGGGAGAACATAAAATAGCCTTAGCAAATGACTTAATGTTACCAGATGTAGCATTATTGAGTACAAAATTTCTAGGTGCTTTACCTGCAAAAGTTGTTGCAGATACAGGAATGGATGTTTTAACTCATGCACTTGAAGCTTATGTTTCAACAAATGCTAATCCATTTGCAAGTTCACTTGCAATAAAGTCAATTAAGTTGATTTTTGAAAACTTGGTAACACACTATAATGATAGAAAGATTGAAGCTCCAAAAGAAAATGTTCAATTTGCTTCTTGTATGGCAGGAATAGCTTTTGATAATTCTTCACTTGGAATTAATCATAGTGTTGCACATACTGTTGGAGCAAAATTTCATATAGCACATGGAAGAGCTAATGCTATTATTATGCCTTATGTAATTGAAGTTAATACTGAGGCAAATAAAAAATATTATGAAGTTTCAAGAGAATTAGGTTTACCAGCTGATACTATTGAAGAAGGAAAATCTTCACTTTTAAGTTTTGTAAGAATTTTAAAAGAAAAATTAGGTATTGAAAAATGCCTAAAAGACTATGGAGTAGACTTTGAAGCTTTTAAAAGAGAAATTCCAAATATGTTATCAGATATAAAGAAAGATATTTGTACTACATATAATCCAAACCAATTAAGTGATGAAGAATATATAAGATTACTTTTAAAAATTTATTTTGGTGAATAATAGAAAAAAGCTATTGAAATTCAAAGTTCAATAGCTTTTTTGTTTATGTGACTATATCACTGAAAAAATAAAATATCTGTTTTATAATCTATACATAAATGATAATATATGAAAAATAAATTTTAGGAGGATATAAAATGGCAATTATAAAAGGAACAAAAGAAAATTTTGAAGCAGAAGTATTAAAAGCAGATGGAGTTGTAGTAGTTGACTTTGGTGCAAACTGGTGTGGACCTTGTAAAAGTTTAGTACCTATATTAGATGAAGTTGTAGAAGAAGATCCAAACAAAAAAATAGTTAAAGTAGATATAGATGAACAAGAAGAATTAGCAGCACAATATAAGATTATGAGTGTACCTACTTTATTAGTTTTTAAAAATGGAGAAATTGTTGATAAATCAATAGGATTAATTCAAAAACAAGAAGTAAAATTATTATTCGCTAAATAATAACTTACTTAATTTGAAAATTAAATTTAATAAAGATTAGTTTTTACTGATGTAAAGGCTAATCTTTTTTTGTTAATAAAAGGATTTTTCAAAGGTATAAAATATTGAAAATGAAAGTAAAAAAAGAAAATACAGAAAAAATGGAAAAAAATAAAAAAATAGTGTTGACAAAATTTAGAAAAAATGTTAATATAACAAATGTCAATGTGACAAGAACATTAGCAACAGAATAGAGAAAAGACAAAAAGCAACCATAAAATTTGGTGTAAAAGAAAAGATAGCAAGAATGAGCTATTAAAAAGATTGAACGAAGAGTTTGATCCTGGCTCAGGATGAACGCTGACAGAATGCTTAACACATGCAAGTCAACTTGAACTTCGGTTTGGGTGGCGGACGGGTGAGTAACGCGTAAAGAACTTGCCTCACAGTTAGGGACAACATTTGGAAACGAATGCTAATACCTGATATTATGATTTTAGGGCATCCTAGAATTATGAAAGCTATATGCGCTGTGAGAGAGCTTTGCGTCCCATTAGCTAGTTGGAGAGGTAACGGCTCACCAAGGCGATGATGGGTAGCCGGCCTGAGAGGGTGAACGGCCACAAGGGGACTGAGACACGGCCCTTACTCCTACGGGAGGCAGCAGTGGGGAATATTGGACAATGGACCAAGAGTCTGATCCAGCAATTCTGTGTGCACGATGAAGTTTTTCGGAATGTAAAGTGCTTTCAGTTGGGAAGAAAAAAATGACGGTACCAACAGAAGAAGTGACGGCTAAATACGTGCCAGCAGCCGCGGTAATACGTATGTCACAAGCGTTATCCGGATTTATTGGGCGTAAAGCGCGTCTAGGTGGTTATGTAAGTCTGATGTGAAAATGCAGGGCTCAACTCTGTATTGCGTTGGAAACTGTGTAACTAGAGTACTGGAGAGGTAAGCGGAACTACAAGTGTAGAGGTGAAATTCGTAGATATTTGTAGGAATGCCGATGGGGAAGCCAGCTTACTGGACAGATACTGACGCTAAAGCGCGAAAGCGTGGGTAGCAAACAGGATTAGATACCCTGGTAGTCCACGCCGTAAACGATGAGTGCTAAGT
>ERZ773077.3079-NODE-3079-length-10380-cov-4.785666_pt1 | contig 10380 bp, 6 predicted proteins | sample MGYA00580612_ERZ773077 | MGnify/ENA primary metagenome ERZ773077 (study PRJEB29015, sample SAMEA2737971) | human oral metagenome | biome: human oral; feature: human-associated habitat; material: dental | place: China | collected 2021 ...
GTACCATTATTGGCGCTATCGCAGGCGGCGTGATTCATAGCCTAGTTAACAAAAAATAGTCCGTCTTTCATACAAAAAACGGCGGTAGATTCCGCCGTTTTTTATCGTTTTGTATCTTTCCGTCGTCTTCATCACGGCGGCAATTAATCCCGCGCGCGATATTTGCGGGCAAAACGCGACATAAATGCGATGTCGAAAAGTTGCAATTATAGAAACCCTGTTGCGAATAACGAAAACCGCCGTAAGCCCGGCAGTATTTTTATGGGGTGAATTTGTACACCAAGTTGTCTTCGTAGGCGCTGTTTTTGTTGAGTCTGACTTGTGCAGTTATGGTCTGGTATCCGGCGATGCGCCCCCACCCTGCCGCCCGCGTCTCCATGATGAAAGACAGGTAGGCGGGCAGCTCGCTCCTCGTGCTGGAGAAAAATATGAACGGCGGCCGTACCAAGCGCATCAGGCGCAGAAACTCGACCATGCCAAAATAACCCGCTTTGCGGTATGCGCCCTGCATGGTGCAGATGTAGGGCGGATCCAGTACCAGCAAGCAACGCGGGTCATCCACGTACTGCGGCAGGAGCGTTGTGTAGCTCTCGTGCGTTATTTCCAGCCCTTGCAGGTAATCCCCTGCTGGTGGGTAATCACTCTGTCGCACGACGTTATAGAGGTCGGTACGCAGCAGCCAGTCCAAATCCGGCGCCTGTTTGCCGGAAAAGAGCAGCCAGCTGGACAGGCAGTCAATGTCCCGGTAGCCGTCAAAATCCCGTATAGCGCGCCGGACGGGTTCGCGGTCGCTGGGCGGGATTGGTTTGTTGCGGGGCAAATGGCCGGTCAGGTCGCCGATTATGCGTCGCAGGCGGTTAGTGTCGTCAATGTGCGTCAATCGCGCGGTGTAGCCGTCGTAGTCGTTATATATGACGCGGGCGACCGGTTTGGTGCGTTTGGCGATATGCGCCAAGAGTCCGCTGCCGCCGAAAGCATCGACTATCGTATATCCCGCGCCATCGCCTGGGATGTTGCTATCAAGCAGGGCGGCAAAAGTGGCGATGAAACGGCGTTTTTGGCCGACGAAGGGAAGCGGTGCTTGTTTGTGGATGTTGAGTGCCATTACTTATCTCTGTATGGCACTCGCGGCGCTCTAGGTGTCTTGGGGAGAGGAGGTGCCTCCGCTCCGACAGGTTTGGGTGTACAAACGTCCGCAACGTGGGCATTTAATCGCGATGGTGCCGCGCAGGTCACGACTTTCGGCGAGTAATTTGTTGCAGGTGCAGCGGTGTTGCATGGTCGGCATGTGTCCTCTTGCGTCGCCTGATGTTAATCGGTAGGCTTGCCGCCCTCTCGCGAGAGGAGCGGATCTTGCTCGTGGTGGTCACACACCGCGGGGGCTGGCGCGCTGTTCGCGCGGCGCGCCAGTCGTCCGTTTGCTGTGGAGATTTTCAGGGATGAGCGCCGCTGGCGCGGTTAGACTGGTTTGGGATTTGCCAAAGATTAAGGCAGGCGTTGCGCCTGCCTTATTTTTTGCTGTTGAGCGGTAGCCGCAGCTGGGTGCGGCGCTGGATGAGCGCATCCACTTTTTCTTTGACGCGGAGCGAATAGCCGTCGCTCCAGCCATATTTGCGGTCAACGTCGCGCGACGGCATGCGCCGCAGGTCTTGGTAGGCCATCATCCAGCGGGCGAAGGTGGCGGGCTGTTTGGTGACGTAGAATTTTTCGCCGCTGAAGGTTTCGGCGAGGTGAACCAGCACGCGATTGACCGCCTCGGCGGCGGTCTCGATGCCGATCAGGCTCGCAGCGGTGCCGGCGATGCGGCGGTCGTTGGTGACCGGGTTGTACTGGAAGACCAGGCCGCGGGCGTCGCTCATGGGGTAGGCGGCGCGATACCAGTCCGCCAGGAAGACGCGATGCCAGTAGCCGTTGAGGCCGACCGCATCGGCGTCGGCATCGCCAATGGCCCAGCCGATGTCGTCATGGCAGCGGATGTAGGTGATCCAGGTGGCGGTGTTCGGCTCGACCGGCAGGGCGCCCAGGGCGTGGGCGGCGAGCGTGACATTGCGGGTGGCGAGCATGGACCAGATCTGGACCATGAGGGAGTTGTGGTAGGCGAGGTCGGAGACCTTGCCCGTGTACTTGCCCTGGCCGAGGTACTGGAGAAGCTCGGTGGGGGCGACGATCGCCTCGGCCTTGAGATCCACCGCCGGGGTCGCGATGCGGGTGATGGCCCGCAGCACCTCGGTGATGGCGTGGACCTCGGGCTGGCCCTGGCAGTCGGTGCCCTTGCGCTTGATGGTGAAGGCGATGGCGTCCAGGCGCAGGACCTCCACGCCCTTGTTGGCCAGGTTCATGATGATGGAGACGAACTCCTCCATGATGCGCGGATTGCGCCAGTTGAGGTCCCACTGGAAGGAGTTGAAGGTCGTCCAGACCCAGCCGCCCATCTCGTCGTTCCAGGTGAAGTTGCCCGGGGCGAAGTCGGGGAAGATCTCCGGCAGAGTCTTCTCGTACTCGTCGGGCTCGGTGCGGTCCGGGTAGATGAAGAAGTAGTCGCGGTAGCGCTGCTCGCCCGCGCGGGCGCGCTCGGCCCACTCGTGCTCGGCGGCGACATGGTTGAGGACGAGGTCGATGACCAGGCTGATGCCGTCCCGGCGCAGCTCCGCGGTCAGATCGGCGAGGTCGTCCATATCGCCCAGGTCGGGGCGCACGGAGCGGTAGTCGGCCACCGCGTACCCGCCGTCGGAGTCCCCCGGGCGGGGAGTGAGCAGGGGCATGAGGTGGAGGTAGGACACGCCCAGCTCGCGCAGGTATGGAATGCGGTCGATGACGCCGCGCAGGTCGCCGGCGAAGCGCTCGGTGTAGCCGGCGTAGCCGATGCGCGAGGGGTCCTGGATCCAGGTGGGGTCGAGCGTGCGCGCCAGGTCGAGGTGGCGCAGCTCCGGGTCGCGCTCGGCGTAGGTCCGGGCGGCGTCGGCGAGCAGGACGGCGGCGGTGCGCGTGGCGATCGGCTCGCCGTAGAGCGTCACGAGGCCGTCGCTGACGTCGGGGTACCAGCGTTCGATCCGGGTGGTGAGGATCTCGCGCTCGGAGCGGGTGAGTTGAGAATCGGCCAGGACGGCGTCAACGGCGTCGCGGACCTCGTCGGGGATCTCGACAGCGGTGTCGCGACCAGTGGACCAAGTGGAGTCGGATGCGGAGGGGGCGGGCTTGGAGGCGCTCATGGTCCTATAGTGACCGATCTGACCATCGTTTGGCAGGCGTTCAGGCGCCGAATTGGTCCGGTCGCCCATCCTGGCGCTGCGCAGTGGCTGCGCGCACCGGCTACGCGGCCGGGCATGAACGGGCATCCTGGAGAGCTGGAGAATGCCAACGGCGCCTGCCGTGCGCCCGGCTCGCGCTCGCACAAGCCGGGCGCCGAAACCGGCCCCGGGGATTAGGGGGTTATTCGTCTAGGCGCTCGTATCGCCGGAGCCGTCAGGACGACTGCCCTGACCGCCGAGATCGGGTGCGCCTTCAGCAGCGTGCCGGGCACGAGAGACCCGAGTAACCGACCCGGTCGCCTCGGGCTCGGCAACCCGAACCCCAGTCCCAGTCGTGACCTCAGGCTCAGCCACCCGTCTCCCGGCCCCAGTCGTCGCCCTCGGCTCTGCAGCTACGCGCCTCCCGGCCCCAGTGGTCGCCTCAGGCTCGGCCACGCGCCTCCCGGCCCCGGTCGTGGCCATGAGCTCGGCAACCCGCCTCCCGGACCCAGTGGTCGCCTCAGGCTCAGCCACCCGAACCCCAGTCCCAGTGGTCGCCTCGGGCTCGACGGCCGCCCTGACGGCCCTGGCCCTCCGGGACGGCCGATCGCCGTCGAACAGGACGACGGCCAGCTGGGAGTCGTCACCGGCCGGGGAGTTGGTCACCATGGCGGCGCCCCCGACATGCTCCTCGAGAGTCTGGAGCATCTTCATGGGGGTGGCCAGGAGGAGCTGGAAGCCGAAGCCGCGGAAGACATCCAGGCCAGCGCGCGTGAACTCGGCGTCCGTCTTGTCGAAGGCCTCGTCGAGGACGACCAGCGCGTAACCGGGAACCGCCTGTCCCGGCTCGGTGAGCTGGTAGCGCAATGCGGCCGCCAGGCAGAAGACGACGAGTTTCTGGCGCTGCCCGCCCGACAGCCCTGCGGCGCCCTCGTAATAGTCGACGGCGACGCCGGAGGCATCGCGCTCCACGGCGGTGAAGGAGACGTGCAGGCGGGTGTCGAGGCACTGACGCCTCCACGACTCATCGCGGGGGTCGGAAGAGCCCAGGCGCGTCATGACGGAGTTGAGGACGGCGAAGCGCTCCTCGGCCTCCTCGGTGGTCTCGTCGGCCAGATCGAGGCTCCCGGCGGCGATGGTGGCCAGGTCCGACAGGAAGTCGTGGACGATGGGCAGCCGCCGCTCGGCCACCTCGATATGCAGGTGATGACCTGGCGAGTACTCGGTGGCGCGCAGGGCGTCGTTGACCGGGCCGATACGGCTCCTGACCTGGCTGACGGCGCGGCGCACCTCACCGGCGAGCCGGCCGATGTTCTGACGGGACTGGTTGTGCAGGAGCTCGGCGAAACGGCGCTCGAACCGGGGCAGGCTATCTGTCTGAAGGCGGTTCAACAGCTCGAGGTAGTCGCCCAGGAAGGCGGCCTCCGGACGCACCCCGCTGCTCGGGATGGGCCAGCGCTCGGAGAATCGCACCATGATGGCGCGGGCCTCGCCCAGTCCGCGGCTCTCGGCCTGCGAGGCGCGCTGGTTGTCGTAGGCGATCTGCTGCTCGACCTCGCGGGCGGCGATGTCCACCTCCGCCAGCCCCGCGTGACGACGCCGCGTCCGGAATCGCTGCTCCAGCTCGGCGAAGAGAGCCTCCCGCTCGGCCTCGCCCAGGGCGAGCCAGCGGGAACCGTGCTCGGATGCGCCGGCATCGCCGGGACCGAGCCCGTCAGTCCCGTCCGCGCCGTCGCGCACGCGGCCCTCATCAGCCCTCTCCTGGCGCCGACGGGCGATCCCGGCCAGTGCGGCCTCGGCATCCTCCAGCCGCGAGCGCTGGACCTGCTCCTCCCCCGCGAGCCGGAGAACCGCATCCCGGGCCTTGTCCTCGGCCAGGCCCGCGGCCGCGGCGCGCGATTCGAGCTCGGCCAGCCCCGGCAGCGCATGCGCAGCGCGCTCCCGCTGCGCAGCCAGATCGGCCTCGCGAGCCCTGGCGCCATCGACGTCGAGCTCCTCCCACGAGGTCTCCAGAATGCGCAGGCACGCGTCACGACGCTCCCGGCCGACGGCGCGGGCACGGTCCAGTGCGGCGAGCTCGCCGCCGATGTCCTCCAGGCGGGCGGTCACCTCCCGGCCCTCGGCGATGACCTGCTCGAGGCGCTCGGCCGGGTCGACGCCGACCGTCCAGTTGCGCGAGTCGGTCAAGTCCCGACGATCGTCCTTGAGGTGACTGGTGCGCGAGGACTTGACCTGCCCGGCACGGGTGACCCCCCGGTCCAGGCCGACCAGGTCGCGCGCATCCTCGACGCAGTCGTGATCGAAACGGCGCATGATCTCGGCGTCGAGCCACGCGGCGTGCTCCGAGCCCGGTTTGGGGCGGATGCGACGGGCCAGCGCATCGGCGGTCACGGGTCGGGCGGAGCGCGGCGCGGCGGCCATCCGCTCGTAGGCGAGGCGGGCGCGCAGACGCTTGGCATCGACGGCGTCGGCAACCTTCCGGTAGAGGTGCTCAGGAACGAGCATGGTGCGGGCGAAGGCGGCCACGACAGTCTCGACGGCGACCCGCCACTCCTCCTGCCCGGGGACGAGCTCGAGAACCTCCCCGGCGAAGGGCAGGGCGGCGGGCGCCTGCCCGACGGCGTGGGCGATGGTGTCCCGGGCGCGCAGCAGGTCCGCGCTCATGGCCGAGCGCGAGGCGGTGATCTGCTCGGCGCGCTCGCGCAGCTCACGGCTGCGCTCCTCCAGGGCGATCTGCTCGGCGCGCAGCGCACTGCGGGCCTGATCCTGCTCGTCCTCGGCGCGCTCGGCGCGCTCGATCTCCTGCTCCGCCGTGCGCCGCAGCTCGGCGAAGGCGGCGCCCTCACTGGGCGTGGAGGCTCCCAGGACTCCCAGCTGGGAGTCGAGGAGTTCCCGCGCCCGCGCAATGCGCTCGGCGGTCCGGCGGGCCGCCTCCAGGCGGGCGTCGAGAGCGGGCAGGTTCTCACCGATGCCCCCCGCCAGAGCCAGGCGCGCGGCCTCCCGCTCACGGCGAGCGTCCTCCTCGACCCGACGGGCGGCTGCGAGCTCATCGGCGAGACGATCCAGGGCGCGCCGGGCCGTGTCGGCGGTCTGCTCGTGAAGGGTCGTCTTGAGCTGTTCGAGATAGGGGTCGATGGCGGCGCGCAGCTGTTCAGTGCGCTCCTGGTCGCGGCGGGCCGCGGTGATGCGCTCCTCCAGGCGGCGCAGCGGGGAGAGCAGGGCCTCCTGATTGCGCGCCTCGACGACGGAGGAGTGAGCCTCGCGCAGTTCGGCGAACTGCTCGACGGCGGCCGCCGCCATGGCGAAGGTTTCCGGCTCATCGAGCATGAAGTCGCGCAGGAGGGTATCGAGGCTCGTGAGGTTCTTGGCGGACTGGGTCCGGTGGAGCAGGCGCTGGGCGACCTCACCGGACAGGCCGAGGCGCCGTCGGAAGCGGGCCGCGAAGGCCTCGTAGCGCTCGAAGCGGGTGGCGCGCCCCTTCAGATCGCGGCTGAGGGCGCGCTTGTCGATGCCGTTGACCAGATACTCCATGAGCTCGGTCAGGGCGATATCCCCCTCCACGAGGAGCTGGGTCTGGGTAATGGAGTCGTCCGACGTCGAGCCCTGCCTGGCGTGATAGAGCGTGACGAGGGTGATCGTCTCCTCGGGGCGCAGGCGCGTGAAGGTCAGGGCGATGCCGCTGCGGGTGGCGCGCGGACGGAGGTAGTCGGTGACGACCTCTCCGGTGATCTCGTCCGCGCTGCGCCGGTAGGCGCCGCGCACATAGCTCAGCACGGAGCGGGAGCGGTCGGCCGTGGAGGATGATTCTTGGGCCGCCGCGTTGAAGCGCAGGCTCTTGGCCGGCACGAGGACGGCGGACAGGGCGTCCAGCAGCGAGGACTTCCCCGAGCCCGAGGGTCCGGTGAGCAGGAGCCCGCTGCGCGGAACCGGCAGATCGTGGTGACCGGAGAACGTGCCCCAGTTGTAGACCTGGATGCGGGCCAGGCGGTGCTGGGAGGCGGTCTGCGGCGCGGTCGCCGAACTGGTCATGACTCGTCCCTCTCCTCCGATGAGTTGGCCACCGGATCACTGGCCGCCTCCGGAGAGGCCGGCCGCTCCTCCGCAGGCGCCCCCGCAGGTGCCCCGCCCTTTCCGGCATCGGCAGGCGCCCCGCCGCCGAGGAGTCCGCCCTCGGGGGCGCCGTTGCTCTCACTGCCCCCGCTGCCCCCGCTGCCCCCGCTGCTCTCACTGCTGTCACTGCTGTCTCGGCCGTCCTCGCCGAGCAGACGGCGGTACTCAGCGGTGACTGCGGCGACCTCGTCGGCGGTGAAGACCAGGGCGAGCACCGGGGAGACCTCGTAGCGCTCGGCCACGTCGGTGTCGCGCAGAAGGGCGGCCCGCTTAAGCTTGTCGACCGAGGAGCTCACGCGGCGCATGAACCCCGTGTGGTCGGTGGAGGTGTGCGGCCGGTAGACAGACAGGTGGTCGTCGATCTCGCTGCGATCGACGAAGACGCGCTCGCCCGGCGTGTTCGCGCGCAGCAGCAGAGTGCGCAGGTGGAGCAGGAGGACGGTGTCGACGAGGGTCAGCCGCATGGCACGCATGACGGAGGGGGCCGCGCCGGTGGGGTCCGAGGCGTTGCGGGTGAAGGCCAGGCCCGCCGCGCGGTCGATGACGAGCTCGAGGAAGAGGTCGCCCAGCCGGCGGCGAATGTCGGCCTCGTCCTTCAGCAGGGCATTCCACAGCTCGGGGTGGAGCTCGGTGGTGAGGTAGGGCCCCTGGAGGAGGCGCACGAGGGTGCGCCGGGTGTCCCGGGGCAGCGAGCCCGGGTCTCCGTCCCACAGCGCGCCGGGATTGGCGCCTCCGGTGTGATCCAGTCCGTCCTGAGCCGGTGCGGCATGGGAGCTCATGCGTCTCCTGACTTCTCGGTGCGGTTGGTGAACAGGAACCGCGGTATGCGGGCCGAGCGCTCGGCTCCGCCGGCGGTCCTCCAGGTGACGGTCTCGTCGCCGGGGACCTCCTGGCCACGACGACGGGCGAGGAGCAGCAGGCCCACGACGCTGGCCAGCCCCTGAGTGGCAGGATGCGCGGCCAGGACCTCGGCGACAGTCGCCGCTCCCCGCTCCTCCAGGACCGCATCGACGGCGTCGATGAGCTCGACCAGGTCGATCTCGCTGGCGCGCACGACCCGGCGCACCTCCTCCAGGTCGAGGCGCGCGACCTCGCGGCTGTGGATCTTCTCGGTGACGACCGCGTCAGCGGGGTTGCGCATGCGCCAGGAGCCGATGGAGGCCATGTGGACGCCGGTGAGTGCAAGACCGAGGTCCATCTGCGTCTGCGGAGGCGTGCGCGCGGCGAGGCGGGCGGCGAGGCGCTGGGCCTCTGCGAGCTCGGCGCCCAGTCGGCGCTGGTCCTCGAAGGCGCGCGACCTCACGAAGTGCTTCAACGATCGGGACAGATCGTCCATGGTGCTGCGCACCGAGGTCGACTCCTGCGCGACAGCGGAGCGCCAGCGGCGCAGGAAGCGCAGCTCGGCGTCCTCCAGGCGGGTGGCGAATGCGCGGGCGAGGACCGTCTCCAAGTTCTCATCCAGGCGAGCGGAGGACTCGGAGTCCATGAGCAGCTCATGGAAACCGAGGAAGGAACGGCCGGTCTCCGAGCTCTCGATGCGATCAACCCCGCGGAAGATGTCGTCGAGCACATCACCACGGGTGGCGTCCAAGGAGACGACATGCTCGCGCAGGGAGCGGTTGAGCGCCGCGATCTCGTTGCGGATTCGAGTGAAGTCCCCGGGGACCTGTTCGGCCAGGGCGAGGATCTCGGCGAGGCGCTCGGCGGCCTCCGGCCCGTCGAGCGGGACGAAGTCGCCGGCCTCGACCCGCGCGATCTCGGCGTCGAGAGCGTCGCGCTCGGCGCGCAGAGCCTCCAGACGCCCCATGGCGGTGGGATCCGAGTCCCGAGCCAGGCGACTAACCTGCGTGGAGATGGTGTCCAGACGCGACTGCGTGGCGACGGGACGAGGGCGCCCGCTGCGCACCAGGAAGCGGATGGCGGCCTCGGCCGGAGCGGACAGCTCGTAGGTCTCCCGTCGGGATCCCGGCGTCGTGGCGCGCACGAGGACACCGGCTCTGCGCCACTGGTCGCAGTAGGCCCGACCCGCGCGCGATGCCGCTACGCCCGCATCGCGCAGCGCCGCGAGGTCTTCGTCGACCAACTCGTGAAGCTCGGCGACGGGACGGCGACGCACCTCTCCTCCCAGGTGCTCGGCGAGAATCGCTGCGGCCATCGGACCCAGATCGGCCCGGAGAAGAGCCAGCCCAGGATCCTTGCGCACCAGTCGCGTGAGCCTGAGCGCATCTGCAACGACTCTGCGGGTTCCCACCGCTCACCTCCTCGTCCTGTCCTCATCCTGAATACGGCCGGCTCGGGACGCGTACCCGTTGCCGAATCGTTAACCGGTACGAGAGTAGCGACTACCACCGACACGAGGGGAGGGAGTTGCACGACATCCTGTCGGTTCACCGAGCACTGTCGAGTGCGACTGCGTCGTACCGGACGCGATTGTCCAGGATCTCCTCGGCATGCCCTTCGGCCCAGATGCGCAAGGCATTCATGGGCTCGGCCAGGGTCGAGCCGAGCGGAGTGAGCGCGTAGTCGACCCGGGGCGGGACGCCGGGCGCCTGGTCACGGGTGATAAGTCCGTCACGCTCCATGGACCGCAGGGTGTCGGTGAGCACCTTGGGAGTGATGCCGCCGATGGCGGCGCGCAGCTCGCCGAAACGGTGGGAGCCGCGAGACAGAACGGCGACGACGAGGGGCGTCCACCGATCGACGACGTGCCGCAGCACCGTGCGCGAGGGACAGGCCGGAGACAGGATGTCGTACCCACCGGCCCGCTCCGGACTCCGCACGTTCTGTGACATACCGCTCTCCTTAGTTACTTTGAAGTACTTGGTATATGAAACATACCGTATCCGGTATTGCGGGCGCTCCGGCGATCGCCCTCGCGATTGCCCGCACACTCGCACGCACCCGCGCAGACCCGCGCTCAACCGCGCTCAGGAGAATCAGGAGAACCCATGAGGATCACCGTCATCGGAGGAAGCGGCACCACCGGATCGGCCGCCGTCGCCGAGGCCGCCCGCCGCGGCCACACCGTCACCTCGGTCACCCG
>ERZ773077.3080-NODE-3080-length-10378-cov-10.302141_pt1 | contig 10378 bp, 7 predicted proteins | sample MGYA00580612_ERZ773077 | MGnify/ENA primary metagenome ERZ773077 (study PRJEB29015, sample SAMEA2737971) | human oral metagenome | biome: human oral; feature: human-associated habitat; material: dental | place: China | collected 2021 ...
CTTGCGGATTCGCAATTTTCTCTCCTCATCTTCGAGAAAGGTGGATGTGCGGTGTTCCCGCTCCGTTAGGATGATCGGATGTTGTCAGACAAATCAACGCAAGCCATAGAGGCCGCAATCTCGTCGATACGGTTGCAGAACGATAACGCGCCTGCGGCCGACACGCGCTCCACCGCGACGATGGACGCGATCAAGGCCTACATCCTGCAGCACGGCCTGCGCACCGGCGACCGCCTGCCCACCGAGGCGTCCCTGTGCGCCGACCTCGGCGTGTCGCGCTCCTCCGTGCGCGAGGCCCTGCGCAAACTCGAGGCCCTCGACATCGTCACAGTGCGGCAGGGCTCGGGCTCCTACGTCGGCACCATGTCCCTGCAGCCCCTGGTCGAGACACTGGTCCTGCGCTCCGCCCTCGACGAGATCAACGGGATCCAGTCCCTGCGCTCGATCATCGACACACGGCGCGCCCTGGACCTCGGCATCGCCCCCGGGCTCCTGGCCGCCATGAAGGGCAAGCGCGACCCCCGGCTGTGGGACCTCGCCGACGCCATGCGCGCCAAGGCGCGAGCGGGCAGGACCTCACTGGCCGAGGACATCGCCTTCCACTCCGCCCTGCTCGAGTCCCTGCACAACCCCCTGATGTCGCAGCTCGTCTCGGCGATGTGGCTGATCTACCAGGCGCTCGCCCCGCAACTGGAGACAGCCAGCGAGGAGCACCTCCTGGCCAGCGCCGAGGCGCACGCGGCGATCCTGCGCGCCTGCGAGTCGGGGGACGTCGACGCCTACAAGGAGGCCATCGAGGACCACTACCTCCCGCTCCTGTCCCTCATCGGCGCCGCGCCCGCGGCCCAGGCGGCCCGCGCCGCCGGCATCAAGACCCTCCAGGTCGCCGACGCCGACGCCGCCCTGGACCTGCTGGGCTCGGAGCACTCCCCGCTGCGCGACGGCGACGCGGTCCTGGTCAAGGGGTCGCACGACTCGGGGGCGTGGCGGCTGGCGGACTTCCTCGTCGAGCGGTCCGAGGAGGGCACCCAGCGATGACCGCCATCCTCGTCGCGGCCGCCGTCGGGCTCCTGCTGGCCCTCCTGGGCACGCCGCTGCTCATCCGCTTCCTCCACCGGCGCGAGTACGGCCAGTTCATCCGGCAGGACGGCCCCCAGGGGCACTTCACCAAGCGCGGCACCCCCACCATGGGCGGGCTGGTCATCATCCTGGCCACCGTGCTCGGCTACGGGGCCGCCAACCTCATCGAGCTGCGCACCCCCCGGGCGAGCGGGATCCTGCTGCTCTTCCTCATCGTGGGCCTGGGGCTGATCGGCTTCCTCGACGACTTCGAGAAGATCTCCAAGCAGCGCTCCCTGGGGCTGCGGGCCTGGCAGAAGATCGTCGGGCAGGCGCTCATCGGCGTCGGCTTCTCGGTGGCGGCGCTGCACTTCGCGGACCGCAACGGGCTCACCCCCGGCTCCACCCGGATCTCCTTCGCCCGGGACTCGGCGATCAACCTGGCCTTCGCGGGCAGTGTTATCGGGCTCATCCTGTTCATCCTGTGGGCGAACTTCCTCATCACCGCCTGGTCCAACGCCGTCAACCTCACCGACGGGCTCGACGGACTGGCCGCCGGCGCCTCGGCCATGGTCTTCGGTGCCTACACGCTCATCGGCGTGTGGCAGACCAACCAGTCCTGCAACTACGGCCACGAGACCATGGTCCCCACCACCTGCTACCTGGTCAGAGATCCGCGCGACCTGGCGATGATCGCCGCCGCCCTGATGGGGGCGTGCTTCGGGTTCCTGTGGTGGAACGCCTCACCGGCCAAGATCTTCATGGGCGACACCGGCTCCCTGGCTCTGGGCGGTGCCGTCGCGGGGCTGTCGATCCTGACCCGCACCGAGTTCCTCGCCGTCATCCTGGGCGGGCTCTTCCTGGCCGAGGTCATGAGCGACATCATTCAGATCGTCTCGTTCAAGTCGACAGGCCGACGCGTCTTCCGCATGGCTCCACTGCATCACCACTTCGAACTGGGAGGATGGACCGAGGTCAACGTGGTGATCCGCTTCTGGATCATCGCCGGCCTGTGCGTTATCGCGGGACTGGGACTCTTCTACGCCGAGTACCTGCGCCAGCTCATCTTCGGGTGAGTCGGGTCGCCCGGATTCCGCGAACCATCGATGCAGAGCCCCCTTGTCGGCGGTCCGGCCAGGAGCAGTGAAGAACAGTGAAGAACCAGGAGCGTGAGCCCGCACCGTGACCAGCCTGACTGAAGTCCCCGGTGAACCGCCCCGCAGCGCCGGGTCGGTGAACGCATCCGGCCGCGTCGCCGGTCCTGTCGGGTCCCTGCGCGATCAGCTCGACGGCGCCCACGTGGCCGTCGTCGGGCTGGGGCGCACCGGGCGCGCCGTTGTCGACGCCCTGGCCACCCTGGGGGCTCGCATTCACGTCTTCGACAGCCGCGAGGCCTCCATCGAGGCGCTGGACGCCTCCGCGCACACCGCCCTGGCCTCCTGCGTCGTCTCGGCCGCTGTGGCCGACGGCGAGGCGTGTGCAGCCGCCCTGGCGGACTCTCCGGCCCGGCTGCTGGTCGTCTCACCTGGCGTTCCGGCCACGGGTCCGGTCCTGCGCACCGCCGAGGCGGCCGGCATCGAGACTTGGAGCGAGATCGAGCTGGCCTGGCGGCTCCAGCAGGACTCCTCCCGACCGGATGTCCCCTGGCTGACGCTCACCGGCACGGATGGCAAGACCACTACGGTCGGTATGCTCTCGGCCATCCTCCAGGCCCAGGGACTCGCCTCCCCGGCTGTCGGCAATATCGGAACGCCCGCCATCGAGGCGGTGCTGTCCGGCAGCGCAGACGCCCTGGCCGTGGAGCTGTCCAGTTTCCAGCTGCACACCACCCGGACACTCTCGCCCCTGGCCTCTGCGTGCCTCAACCTGGCCGCGGACCACCTCGACTGGCACGGGGGCCCGGAGGCCTACGCTGCGGACAAGGCCCGCGTCTACGCCCGGACCCGTCTCGCCGCCGTCTACAACCTCGCCGATGCCGCCACCGAGGGCATGGTCCGCCAGGCCGACGTCGTCGAGGGCTGCCGCGCCGTCGGATTCACCCTGGCCACGCCGGGACTCGGGCAGGTCGGCATGGTCGAGGATCTGCTGGTGGACCGCGCCTTCCACGCCGAGCGCCGCTCCAGTGGCGTCGAGCTGGCCACCGTCGCCGACCTGGCTCACCTAGCTCCGGGCCACCGCACCGAGAACCTGCCCCCCCATATACTCGCCGACGCCCTGGCGGCAGCGGCTCTGGCTCGCGCGGCAGGTGCGAGCGCCGAGGCGGTCGCCGCCGGACTGCGCGCCTACAGCCCCGGAGCCCATCGAATCGTCACCGTCGCCGAGGCGGACTCCGTCACCTGGGTCGACGATTCCAAGGCCACCAACCCGCACTCCGCCGAGGCGGCGCTTACCTCCCTGCCGCGGGGAACCGGCGTATGGATCTGCGGCGGAGACACCAAGGGCGCCCAGTTCTTCGACCTGGTCCGCTCGGTGCGCCCCCACCTGCGCGGCGCCGTCGTCATCGGCAAGGATCAGAGCGATATCCTGGCCGCCCTGGAGCAGGAGGCCCCGGGACTGCCGGTGACCCGCATCGGCGACGCCGCGCCCGAGCGGGTCAGCGCCGCTGCGGTGGAGGCAGCCGGCACCATGGCCCGCGGCGGCGACACCGTCATGCTGGCTCCGGCCTGCGCCTCCTGGGACCAGTTCACCTCCTACGCCCAGCGCGGTGACCTCTTCGCCGCGGCTGCCCGGGCTTACACCCGCGGTGACGGGCTCCAGACCACGGACGCCCCCGCTGTCCAGGAGCAGCTGTGAAGACCGGGTCCGCCTCGGCCACCGCTTCCCGCTCGTCGACACCCTCCTCGTCAGGATCCTCGACGATGGTCGGACACGCGTCAGGAAGGCCGCGGGCCGAGGACCCGCCGGGCGAGGCGACCGCTCGGAAGACCTCCGCCAAGGCGCCCGAGCAGTCGACGAAGCAGCCATCACGGTCCGGCAAGCAGTCCGGCCCGCGCACCGCCCGACCCCGGCAGTCATCGAACTCGCCGAGACGGCACGTGAAAGGATCCCCGTCCCAAGCGCCTTCTCAAGTTCCGCAGAAGGCATCGCCGAGGACTGTCGGTTCTCGGGGCACCAGCCGGATCGGTCACCTGCGCGCCGCATGGGGCCGGCGCCTGGCGCGCTGGGGCGAGCGCCTATCCCGCCTGTGGGAGGGCTCCAAGGCGTCCGAGCCCGACGGCTCCTCTGCGCAGCGCCATCGCCCACGCCGTTCGGGCGGCGCCGACGACTCGGCTCAACGCTCCGAGCAGGTGACCCTGACCTACTACTGTCTGCTCATCTCCACCCTGGTGCTGGAGACTTTCGGACTCATCATGGTCTTCTCCGTGCAGTCGGTGACCGTTGCCGCCAACGGCGGCAACGCCTTCACCGACTTCGCCAAGTACCTCGTCTTCGCGGTGGTGGGGACCGTGGGCATGATCGGGGTCTCCCGTATGCCGCTGTCCTGGTTCCCCCGGGTCTCCTGGGTGGTGCTGGGACTGACGATCGCCATGCAATGCCTGGTCTTCACCCCCATCGGCGTCAATGTCTACGGCAACCGCAACTGGATCCTGGTGCCCGGGGTCGGCACGGCCCAGCCCTCGGAATTCATCAAGGTCGCCCTCGCCCTCGTCCTGGGCACGCTGGCGACCTGGTACACGGCCAAGCGCCGGGATCGGACCGCGGTAGCGGGGTGGGTCGGCGTCGCCATTGCGATCGTGGCCGTTCTCGGCGGACAGGACCTGGGAACCGTCATCATCCTGGTCCTCATCGTCGCGGGCGCCCTATGGGTGGGGGGCATGCGGAAACGATGGTTCGCTCTTCTGGGAGTGCTCGGCCTGCTCCTCTTCGCAGGAGCCTCGCTGCTCAGTGCCAACCGGCGCGCCCGCATCATCGCCTGGCTCCACCCCGAGGGCGCCGACCCCACGGGCGTGGGCTACCAGCCCAAGCACGGCATGTGGGCGCTGGGAACCGGCGGATGGTTCGGCGTGGGCCCCGGCTCCTCGCGTCAGAAGTGGGGCTACCTCACCCAGGCCGACTCCGACTACATCTTCGCCGTGCTCGGAGAGGAGTTCGGGCTGGTGGGCACCCTCGTCGTCATCGTCCTGTTCGCCGTCATCGGCGGCTGCTGTCTGCGCCTCATGAGACGCCACTCCACCACCTACGTCGTGGCCACCACCTCGGCCATCGGCGCATGGATCGTGGGACAGGCGATCATCAACATGAGCGTTGTCACCGGCGCCCTGCCGGTGCTGGGCGTCCCGCTTCCCCTCGTCAGCCGCGGAGGAACCGCCCTGGTCTCGGTTCTCCTGGCCATCGGGGTGCTTCTCGCCTTCGCCCGCCACGAGCCCGGCGCGCAGGAGGCCCTGTCCACGAGCCCCGGGGCGCTGCGTCGTTCCCTGGCAGTCATCGTCCCAAGGAGGAACCGTGCCCGAGACAAGTGAGAGTGCAGGATCGCCCCAGGAGACACAGCCCATCCGGGGCGAGCGCGACCGGCCGTTGCGGGTACTCCTGGCCGGTGGCGGCACAGCCGGCCACGTCAACCCGCTGCTGGCCTCGGCCGCTGCCCTGCTGGACCCGGCCCTGGGCGGGGATCCCCGCACGCGGATCCTTGTCCTGGGGACGGCCGAGGGGCTGGAGAAGCGGCTGGTTCCCGAGGCCGGCTTCGAACTGGCCTTCGTCCCCCGGGTCCCCCTGCCCCGGCGCCCCAGCGGGGATCTGCTGCGCCTGCCGCACCGGTTGGGAAAGGCGATCAGCGCGGCCACCGAGGCCATCGAGACGGTCGATGCCGACGTCGTCGTCGGCTTCGGCGGCTACGTCTCCACCCCCGCCTACCTCGCCGCCCGGAAGGCCGGTGTACCGGTCGTCATCCACGAGCAGAACGCCCGCCCGGGCCTGGCCAACCGGCTGGGGGCCTCCTGGGCCCAAGCGGTTGCGCTGACCTTCGCCTCCACCCGACTCAAGGCCTCCAAGGGCCGCACCGAGGTCACCGGGCTGCCCCTGCGCCCGGCCATCGCCGCCCTGGTGACGCAGCGCTCTACCTCGGAGGGGGCTCATCGCGCCCGCGTCGACGGCGCTCAGGCGCTGGGGCTCGATCCCGCGATGCCCACGCTCCTGGTGACGGGCGGCTCTCTGGGAGCCCAGCACCTCAACGAGGTCCTCAGCGAGTCGCTCAGCTCCCTGCCCGCCGGTCTGCAGGTGCTGCACCTGACCGGCAAGGACAAGGACGCCCCCGTGCGCGCCGCCCTCGAGGCGGCGGTGGACGCCGGTGCACCGGAGGATCTGATCGAGCGCTACCACGTGCTGGACTACCTGACCACCATGGAACAGGCCTACGCCTGCGCCGATGGGGTCCTGTGCCGCTCGGGCGCCGGCACCGTTGCGGAGATCACCGCCCTGGGCCTGCCCGCGCTCTACGTCCCCCTGCCGATCGGCAACGGGGAGCAGCGCCTCAATGCCGCCGACGTCCTGGCCTCGGGAGGCGGTCGTATGGTGCTCGACGCCGACCTCAAGCCCTCTGACATTCTCGACTTCACGGTGCTGATCTCCGATCCCGAGCGGCAGGCCGCCATGGCCCGGGCCGCGGCCTCCACCGGAGTCCAGGACGCGGCGGCCCGACTGGCCGCCCTCATCCAGCAGTGCGCCTCAACGAACAACACTCCCACCGACGAGGAGAACGCGGCATGACCACGACGACACGCACCCCCCGCGCCGACACCCGGCAGGCCGGTTCCGACCGCCGCACGCTGTCGGGCCGGTCGTTCCACCTCATCGGTATCGGGGGAGCGGGCATGAGTGTCGTCGCCCAGCTGCTCGCCGCGCGCGGCGCCCGGGTCTCGGGCTCCGACGCCCACGGCGGCCCCGCCTTCGACCACCTGGCCGATCTGGGGATTGCGACCCACCTGGGCCACGACGCCACGCACCTTCCCGCCGAGAGCACGGTCGTGGTCTCCACCGCGATCAAGGAGACCAATCCCGAGCTCGCCGAGGCGCGCCGCCGTGGCCAGGAGGTGATCCACCGCTCCCAGGCCCTCGCTCTGGCCGCCCAGGGGCTGGACTTCGTCGCCGTGGCTGGTGCGCACGGCAAGACGACGACCTCGGGCATGCTCGCCGAGGCCCTGACGGACACCGGAGCCGATCCCTCCTTCGCCATCGGCGGGGTTGTGAGAGCCCTGGGCACCGGAGCCCACCTGGGGAGCGGTCCCGCCCTGGTAGCGGAGGCTGACGAGTCCGACCGATCCTTCCTCAACTACTCGCCCCGCATCGAGATCGTCACCAACGTCGAGCCCGACCACCTCGACAGCTACGGCTCCGCCGGGGCCTTCGAGGCGGCCTTCGTCGACTTCGCCCACCGCCTGGTCCCCGAGGGGCTGCTGATCGCCTGCGCCGCCGACCCCGGCTCCCTGCGCCTGGCGCAGTCCGCCGCCGATGAGGGCCTGCGCGTCGTCACCTACTCCTTCGGTGGCCCCGACACCTTGCCCGGCGGGAAGCCGGTGGGGGAGGGACACGTCCACCTGGACATCCAGGAGCGCGGCGCATCCTCCACCCGCGCGCTGCTGACCCTGACCGGGGCGACGGACCGTGACCCGACCGATAACACGGGGGGCCGCACGGTCGAGCTGGTGCTGGCAGTCCCCGGAGACCATGTGGCCCTCGACGCCGCCGGCGCCTGGGCGGCGGGCATCGAGCTCGGCGTCGAACCGGCCGAGATGGCCCGCGCCCTGGGCTCCTTCGGGGGAACTGGGCGGCGCTTCGAGGACCGGGGCCAGGCCGACGGCGTACGCGTTATCGACGACTACGCCCACCACCCCACGGAGATCGAGGCGCTGCTTCGCACCGCGCGCGAAGTCGCCCAGGAGCGCGGCGGCCGGGTCCTGGTCCTCTTCCAGCCGCACCTGTTCTCCCGCACAAGGGCTTTCGCCGACCGCTTCGGGCAGGCGCTCGCCCTGGCCGACGCCGTCGTCGTCGCGGACGTCTACCCGGCCAGGGAGGCTCAGGCCGACTTCCCCGACATCTCCGGAGACACGGTCGCCCGGCGGGTCCCTGGCGACAAGGCCTCCTTCGTCGCGGACCGGCAGGACGCCGCACACGCGGCGGCCGCTCTGGCTCGCCCCGGAGACCTGCTACTGACAGTCGGAGCCGGTGACGTCACCGAGCTCGCCGCCATCGTCCTGGCAGACCTGACGGCTCGCGAAGGCGCTGCACCCGGTTTGCCCGAGGACCGGGGCGAACCGGCATGAGGAAGCCCTCGGCGCCCCGCCCCGAGCCGTCCGACCGGTCTCAGGGCGCCCCGGCCAGTATCCCGCCGCGCCGCTCCGGAATACGGCGTGCGCGCCCCGTCCGCTCCGGGCGGAGCGGGAATGGTCGGAACGGGGGCAGGCAGCCCTCGCAGGATTCACAGGCCGAGAGGCTGCCCGAGCAGCCGACCCAGCCATCCGGCCGGACGAGTAGCCTGTCGACGACGGCCAGACGGCCACGGGTCCCCGGCTCCGGCGCCACCGTGAGGAGGGACGGAGCCGCGCGCAGTGGCGCCCCGTCATCCTCGGGCGGCCCTCGCTCGACCCCATCGAGGAGCTCGTCAAGCCCTTCGCCCAAGCCCCGTCGGGACGACGATGGCCCCGCAGGGACCAAAAACCGGGAGGCGGCCTCCAGTCCGGACGGAGCGGCGAGCACGGAGCTGACCGTGTTCGGCCGTCGACAGGTGGCGCTGCCCAGAGGCGACGACCGGGTCGTCTCCACCGGGCTCGCCGACCGCCTCAAGGAGCGTCAGCAGGCCCTGCGCCGGTTGCGCCTGCGCCGGGTCACGACCGCGGCGGCAGTCGTGCTCGTCGTCGTCCTGACGACCTGGGCCCTGCTCTTCTCACCCCTTCTGGGGCTCAAGACCCAGAGCATCTCCGTCGTCGGATCGGACGGCAGCGTCTCGGACAAGCAGGTCCGCGACGTCCTGGCCTCCTACGCGGGCGACTCGTTGCTGCGGCTCGATACCGGCCGGCTCTCCGCCCGGGTCAGCGACAACCTGGTCCGAGTACGTCGGGCGCAGGTGACCAGGGCATGGCCCCGAGGACTGCGGGTGCAGCTGACGATGCGGGTGCCGGTGGCCACTGTTCAGGGCCCGGACGGGTACCAGATCCTCGACAACGAGGCTGTGGTCCTCGAACGGGTCCCCGAGGCGCCGTCGGGCCTGGTGACCATCATGCCCGACTCGGCCGAGACCGGCGGGGCCGTGGGGCCCCGAGCGATCTCCGCCAAGCAGGTCGCAGCCGTCACCCAAGTAGTGGGCTCTCTCACGCCGGAAACGCTGGCCCAGGTCTCCAGCGGGAGCGCCACCGAGGCCGGGCAGGTCACGCTCACCCTGTCCAACGGTGCCAGCGTGGTCTGGGGCGACACCCGTGACAACACGCTCAAGGCGCGGGTCCTGGCGACGCTGATGACCACCAGCGCATCCATCTACGACGTCTCCTCGCCCCATCGCCCCACCACGCGATCGACCGACGCCGCGTCCACTGCGACGTCGTCGCAGACGTCCTGAGCGGTTCCGCGCGCCCCGCCGTACAACCGGCTGGAGGGCCGCCGGGCACTCACTGCCAGCCTTCAGGTTTATTGCAGGTGAATTGCAGTGATATAGCAGGAAATCCGCAGGCAACTGCACACGAACACGCCGGGCTTCAATGCGTGGCGACGTCCTGGAAGTCTCATAGCGTTAAGCCAGTCATTCAGAGAATGACATAAGTATAGACCTTAACTTGAGGTTGAGGTTTGAGGGGAGTCCTCGACAGGGGGCTCATGACGAAACTCGCGGAGGGGACGCCAGTGGTCGAGAGCATGGCTGTGGACGACGCACAGCACTACCAGGCAGAGATCAAGGTCGTCGGAGTCGGCGGCGGCGGCGTCAACGCCGTCAACCGCATGATCGAGGCTGATCTGCGTGGCGTCGAGTTCATCGCCGTGAACACCGACGCTCAGGCGCTGCTCATGTCCGACGCCGACGTCAAGCTCGATGTCGGACGTGACCTGACCCGAGGGCTGGGGGCGGGGGCCGACCCGGCCATCGGCCGCAAGGCCGCCGAGGACCACGAGTCGGAGATCCGCGAGGCCCTCGACGGGTCGGACATGGTCTTCGTTACCGCCGGAGAAGGGGGTGGTACCGGCACCGGAGCCGCCCCCGTGGTCGCCCGCCTGGCCAAGAGCATCGGAGCGCTGACCATCGGCGTGGTCACCCGGCCCTTCTCCTTCGAGGGGCGTCGCCGTTCGGCCCAGGCCGAGGACGGCGTCCAGGCGCTGCGCGAGGAAGTCGACACCCTCA
>ERZ773077.3082-NODE-3082-length-10368-cov-28.167459_pt1 | contig 10368 bp, 6 predicted proteins | sample MGYA00580612_ERZ773077 | MGnify/ENA primary metagenome ERZ773077 (study PRJEB29015, sample SAMEA2737971) | human oral metagenome | biome: human oral; feature: human-associated habitat; material: dental | place: China | collected 2021 ...
AAAATCATCCACATCGATATGGACGCGTTCTACGCCTCGGTAGAGCTGCGCGAGCAGCCGCATCTGCGCGGCAAGCCTTTGGTGGTGGCTTGGGAGGGCGGCCGTTCGGTGGTGTGCGCCGCTTCTTACGAAGCGCGGCGTTTCGGGCTGCATTCGGCCATGCCCGCCGCCACTGCGCGGCGGCTGTGCCCGCAGGCCGTGTTTGTGCCGCCGCGTTTTCATCTGTATCGCGAAGTGTCGCAGCAGATTCATGCCGTGTTCCGGCAGCACACCGATTTGGTCGAGCCGCTTTCGCTGGACGAAGCCTATCTGGACGTTACCCATAACAAGCAAAACCTACCCTACGCCAGCGAAATCGCCACTGCCATCCGTGCCAAAATCCTGCGCCAAACCGGGCTCACCGCCTCCGCCGGTATCGCGCCGAATAAGTTTCTCGCCAAAATCGCTTCCGATTGGCGCAAGCCCAACGGCCAATTCGTGATCCCGCCGCCGCGCATCGCCCAATTTCTGCTCACCCTGCCGCTGGGCAAAATTCCCGGCGTGGGCAAAAAAACGCTGCAAAAAATGCACGCCCTCGGCCTGCAAACGGCCGGAGATTTGCAAAAAATGCAGCGCGGCGAATTGGTTAACCTGTTCGGCCGCTGGGGCTACCGCCTCTACGACCTCGCCCGCGGCATCGACAACCGCCCCGTGCAGCCGCAACGTGAGCGTTTGCAGATTTCCACCGAAATCACCCTGCCGCAGGATTTGCCGCTTAGTAAAATCGTCCGCCACCTGGCTGATTTGGCGCAAGATTTATGGGCGCAGGCGCAGCGCAAACAAGTGCAGGCGCACACGCTCACGCTCAAGCTGAAAACCGCCGATTTCCGCATCCTCACCCGCTCGCAAACCTATTCCTCCGTCCTGCCCGATGCCGCCGCACTGGAGCAGGCTGCCCGGCAGCTGGCACAGCGCATGCCCGCAGGCAGCGACTACCGCCTTATCGGCTTGGGCATCAGCCATCTTTTGCCGCAGGGCAGCCAGCCGGAATTGTGGGCGGAGGAGGGCGCAGATGCGGAAGAGGCTACCTGAAATCCGATGAGGTGACATGATCGCCTGTACGGTTTGCCGTCTGTATGGCGAATCAAAATAACAATGCTACGGCAAGGCGAAGCAATGCTGTAGCGAGAGTAAGTTGGCTGGGTATACAGATTTTCAGGTAGCCCTTATGGCGGTAAGGCTGGCTGAAATGAAGGCTACCTGAAACCGGTTTTGCAGCAATCCGCGAAGCCGGTTTCAGGTAGCCTTGTTTGCCGACAGCGTTACAGCGCCATCATGGTAAAGCAATACACCGTAATGCCCGCAATAATCACATACGCAATCGCATAAGGCATGGCGGAGCGCAGGAAGGCGCCTTCTTGGCCTTGCTGTTCGCAGGCGGCGGTGGCGATGGCGATACTTTGCGGCGAAATGATTTTGCCGCCGGTCGCACCGGCCGTGTTGGCGGCGGCGAGCCATGATTTATTCATGCCCAGCTGGTCGGCCACGGAGGCTTGCAGTTTGCCGAACAGGATGTTGGAAGAAGTGTCGCTGCCGGTGGCGAAGGTGCCGATGGCGCCCACCAGCGGTGCAACCAGCGGATAGAACGTGCCGGTGGCGTCCACCAAGCCTTTGGCAATCACGGCAATCATGCTGCTGTGGCTCATAATCGCGCTCATGGCCACCAGGCAGATGACGGTGATGCCCGAAGCCTTCATTTTCACCAAAGTCTGGCCCAAAATCCGGAACAGTTTGCCGGCGGAAACGCCTTGCACCAAGCCGCCGATAAACGCGCCCAAAAACAGCATCAAGCCAGCGTTAGACAACCAGCCGAAGGAGAAATATATGCCTTCCTTATAAATTGGCAGGTGGATTTTGCTCACCAGCGTGGATTTCAAAAACCCGCTGACGGGACCGGACAAGGGGCTTGCCATGATGATGAAGAACAAGATGAAACCGTACACCGACCATGCTTTCGCCATTTGCCCCATGCTGATGGCTTTATCGGCAGGCGTATCTTTTTTCTCGGTCATTTTGGCATACAGCACGATGAAGATAATGCAGGCGATGCTGCCCAAGATGGCAGGCGTTTCCGCGCCGATGAAATAAGCGGCCACAAACTGCACGCCCAGCGACAAGCCGCCCACCACGGCCGACAGGATAATGTTGGGCACGAGGTATTTTTTAGAAGTGTCGGTCAGCATTAAGATGACGAACGGCACCAAGAACATCAAAAAGCCCAGCTGAATCACCACGTCTCCGGCAACGGCATGGGTCTGCTCGGCCGTTACTGCCGAACCGAACACTTCTTTGGCCAAGGTAATCACGGGGATGCCGACCGCGCCGAAGCCGGTGGCCACGCTGTTGCCGATGAGCGACACGAGCGCGGAGAAGCGCGGGCTGAAGCCCAAACCAATCAGGATGGCTGCCGGAATGGCCACCGCCGTGCCGAAGCCCGCCATGCCTTCCAGCAGGCCGCCGAAGCCCCACACAATCAGCAGCACCTGAATGCGCTTGTCGCTGGAAATGTTGGTAAATTGTTGTTTAATCACTTCAATCTGTTTGCTTTCCAGCAGCACGTTGTAGCTGAACAAGGCCATCAGAATCACAATCAGAATGGGGAAGATGGCTTTCAACACCCCTTCGGCAAACGCCCAGCCGACGTATCCGGCACCGTAGCCTGTGGGGGGCGTGAAGCCGCCCACGTTGGGCACGGCAAAAATGGCAATCAAAACAGCGGACAACGCAGCCAAGATGGCACTGCGGTCGCCGCGCATTTTGAAACCGATCATCAAAACAATCAGCAATAAGATGGGAAAGACGGAAAGGGCGATACTCATGATGTCTCCGTGTGTGTCGGTAAAAAGGGGCAGCCCGGGGGTGCAGGCTGCTTTTTGGGTTTGCCTGAAAAACAGGCGGTGGATTGGGTTTGTCGGCAGGCAGGCTACCTGAAAACCGTTTTTTCCGATTTTTCAATCGGTTCGGATGCAAAAGCAGCCTGCACTTTGGTTTGTTCAGAACGAACCTTTGGCGGCTTTCGGGCTACCTGAAAAGGCCGGCCGGAAATTTCGGCTTTTGTCAAACCAAAACCGTTCCGGCGTTGCAGGCTGCCCTTCTTAATTCCTATGTCCGAAAAGCAGCCTGCACTCGGTTTAGCCGCCGTTTTTCTGCTGTTTTTCCTTCAGCAGCTGGTGCAGCGATTTGGGCGCGGGCTTCATCGGCACGTGGTTGTCGGTCCAAGTCAGCTGTTTGCCCGGGGTCAGGCCGCGGAATTTGGTGGCCAGCGCGCCGAACATGCGGTAGGCGGTTTTGCCGGCGAAGATGCCGTCAAACATGCGCCAAGCCAGTTGCTCGCCCAAGGTGTGCGATGCGCCTTGGCCTTTAATCGGGTAGGGCACGGCTTCGTCGGGCGCGCGCTGGGCTTCTTCGCGCAGGCGCTGCATTTGCTCGGTAATCGGGATTTTCACGGGGCAGACTTCCACGCACGCGCCGCACATGGTGCAGGCGGTGGGCAGGTCGCGGGTGGGCTCCAGGCCGAGCAAGTGCGGCGACAGGATTTCGCCGATGGGGCCGGGGTAGGTGGTGCCGTAGGCCGCGCCGCCGATGCGGGTGTACACGGGGCAGTGGTTCATGCACGCGCCGCAGCGGATGCATTGCAGGGTGCGGCGCATTTGTTCTTCGCCGTAGGCCTGGCTGCGGCCGTTGTCCAGCAGCACGAGGTGCATTTCCTGCGGGCCGTCCAGCTCGTCGGAACGGCGCGGGCCGGTAATCATGTTGAAATAGGTGGTGATGTTTTGGCCGATGGCGCTGCGCGGCAGCAGGCTGTACAGCGGGGGAATGTCGGACAGTTTGGCCACCACTTTTTCAATGCCGGTAATGGCGATGTGCACGGGCGGCACGGTGGTGGACAGGCGGCCGTTGCCTTCGTTTTCCACCAGGCACAGCGTGCCGGTTTCGGCCACGGCGAAGTTCACGCCGCTCAAGCCGACATCGGCGGTGCGGTACACGTCGCGCAGGGCTTGGCGGGCAAAGCCGGTGAGTTGGTCCACGTCGTCGGTCAGCGGCGTGCCGATGTTGTTGTGGAACAGTTCACTCACCTGCTCTTTGGTTTTGTGGATGGCGGGCATCACGATGTGGGTCGGTTTTTCGCCGGCCATCTGCACGATGTATTCGCCCAAGTCGCTTTCCACGGCTTTAATGCCGCGGTCGGCCAAATAATGGTTCAGCTCGATTTCCTCGCTTACCATCGATTTGCCTTTCACCATCAGTTTGCCCTGATGGTGCATGATGATGCCGTGGATGATGCGGCAGGCTTCGTCGGGCGTTTCCGCCCAATGCACTTTCACGCCTAATTTGGTCAGGTTGCTTTCCAGCTGCTCCAGCAAATCGGGCAGTTTGGACAGCGAACGCTGGCGGATGTGCTCGCACAGGGTGCGCAGCATTTGCAGTTCTTGTTCGTCCGACAGCACGATTTTGCGCTTGGTCATCAGCATGTCCATGGCCGTGCGCAGGCTTTTGCGCAAGGGTTTGTCGGCCAGGGCTTCGCGCGCGTTGGCTTTGAAGGTTTCGGGGCGCGGATGGAAGTGTACGGTTTGTTCGGTTCTCATGCGGCATTCTCCAAATCGGCGGGGTCGATATTCTCGGGCAATACGGCCAAGACGACCATATCGCGCGGACCGTGTGCGCCGTAGGCAAGGGTTAATTGGATATCGGCGGTTTTTGACGGGCCGGACACCAAAATGATATTGGTGGGCATGGCTTCGATTAAGGCTTCGCCATGCAGGGCCGCATGAAAGGTGTCGTACATTTTGCGTGTGTCGAACAGGCAGATGTGTACGGGGGGAACCAGGCTTTGGCTGCGCGGTTCTTCGGGGGAGGAAACCAGCATAATCGTGCCGGTGTGGGCGATGCCGCAAACGGACGAGGTGAAACCAGCCTGCACGTCGGCGAAGAATTCGTCTTTCCAATCGTCAATCGGTTTGGCGAAGGCGCGGGTTTCCACGGAAGCAGCCTGCAAGGCCGCCTGGGCACGGCGGCCGTGTTCGGTTTGCGGCGAAAGCAGCATGTTTTGCAGGCCTTTTTGCTGCGCGACTTCCACCAGTTTTTGTTCCCAATCGTGTTCGCGCACCCAGAAAATCTCGGTTTTCACCGCGCGCATGGTGGCCGCCCAATGGCGCAGGCGGTCGGTTTCGCTTTCCCATTCGGGCGACATTTCTTGGTAGTAATCGAAAGTTTGCGGTTCCGCCATCGGATAGGCGTTGGCTTTGCGGAGTTTAGCCAAAATATTGTTGCGCGCGCTCATGCTTTACCTCCCGTGCGTTCCAGCAAGAATGTGGCAATGTGTTTGGGTTTGGGCATGTTCGGCTCGTCTTTGGCGATTTTGCCGCCGATGTTCATCATGCAGCCTGCATCCGCGCTCACGATTTCCGTGGCCTGCGTTTCTTTCAGCGCGGCCACTTTGTCGGTGACCATCGCGCCGGAAATGTCGGACTGCTTCACGGAGAACGTGCCGCCGAAGCCGCAGCATTCGCTTTCGTGGTCGTGCACGATGCGCTCCACGTTTTGCAGGCTGTCAATCAGCTTCCAGCCGGTGATGTGCACGCCCATTTCGCGGCGCGCCGCACAGGAAGTATGCACCGCCACTTTCACCGGCGCGCCCACGTCTTTGGGCTCGTAGCCGATGTCTACCAGGAAATTGGTCAATTCGACCACGCGGCCGGCCAATTCGTTGGCACGCTGTTCGTATTCGCTGCCTTTAAACAATTTGGGCCAATGGTGCTTCATCATGCCGCCGCAAGAGCCGGAAGGCACGACGATGGGGTAGTTTTCGGGGAACAAGTCAAGCTGCGCCTTGGCCACGTCGAACGCTTCTTCGCGGTGGCCCGATGAGAATGCAGGCTGCCCGCAGCAGCTTTGCTCCATCGGAAAATGCACTTTAATGCCTTGCTGCTCCAGCAGCGTGATGGCGTCCATACCTGCTTCCGGCATAAACAAATCCAAAAGGCAGGTGCCGAAAAAGTAAACATCGGCGGGTTTGCCGCCGTGTGGGGTGGTTTGGTTGGTGTTCATGATAATGCTTCTTATGTTTATTGTAAGAATAGGTGCAGCCTGTATCGGCGGCAAATTTGCATTACTTTACGCGATATGATTTTGGACGGTCAAGGGGCTTGTAACAATAAATGCGAGTTTGGCGGATATTTTCGCGGATAAATTGCCTGAAAATATTTGGAAATACCGTAATGGCGCTGTGTACGATGGGTTTGGCCGGATAAAAAACAGATTATTTTCAATCAATAATGAAGCCATTTTGGGAGTTTTGTGTTTTTGATGGTGGGTATCAAAAAATATAATGGAAATGTTAAAAAATGCAAACAAAGTGTTAAGTTGTTAGATTGAGAAATGGGCAAATTCAGGTTGTATTGTTTCTAAATTTGAGTGTTTTTGAAAGATTAAAACAGGACGAATAGGGTAGTGATGCGCTTTCGACCTGTTTGTTTGTAGGAATATATTTTTAGTTTGAATTTTATGTAATTGAATTGCAGAAATCAGGGTGCAGGCTGCTTTTGGGGATTGTGCCGTTCAATTTCCACGCCGACTGCGGCCACGCGCGGCAAAATGCCGGGTTTGGTAATGCGGATGCGCACCCATGCGGCGTGAAACTGCGCGAAAATGAAGTCGGCAATGGATTGCGCCAGGCTTTCCAGCAGCAGGAAATCGCGTTTGGCCAGTTCGCTGCGGAGGGCTTGGCAGACTTCGCCGTAGTGGATGGTTTGGGCGATGTCGTCTTGCGCGCCTGCGTTGTCGGGCAGGGCGATGTCGAGGTCGATGATGAGGGTTTGCGGTTGTTGGCGTTCCCATTCGTACACGCCGATAAGGGTTTCGGCTTTCATGCCGTGTAGAAAGATTTTGTCCATGGGTAGCTTTGATTTTGATGATGAAAAAAGTGCAGGCTGCTTTTGAATGCCGTTTTGGCGGGGCGGGACAAGCAGCCTGCACACTTAATAGGGCGCGGCGATGGGAAGCGTTATTCCGTTTTGCGCGTCAATATCGTGCGTTTGCCGGAATGGTCGGGGGCGGACACCACGCCTTCAGCTTCGAGTTGGTCAATCAGCGTGGCGGCTTTGTTGTAGCCGATGCGCAAATGGCGCTGCAACGACGATACGGTGGCTTTTTTGGTGCGCAGAATCACTTCCACCGCTTGGTCAAACAGCGGGTCGCGTTCGCTGCCGCCGCTTAATTGGAAGTCTTCGGAAGCGGGGGAAAGGATGTCGTCCACATAATTGGGTTCGCCGAACTGCTTCCAGTAATCCGCGACTTTATGCACTTCGTTATCTGCCACAAACGCCCCGTGTACGCGCAGCGGATAGCCCGTGCCCGGCGGCAGGAACAGCATATCGCCCTGTCCCAGCAGGTTTTCCGCGCCCATTTGGTCGAGCACGGTGCGGCTGTCGATTTTGCTGGACACTTGGAAGGCAATGCGCGTGGGGATATTGGCTTTAATCAGGCCGGTAATCACGTCCACGCTGGGGCGTTGGGTGGCCAGAATCAGGTGGATGCCGGCGGCGCGCGCTTTTTGGGCAAGGCGGGCGATAAGCTGTTCGATTTGCTTGCCGGCCACCATCATCAAATCGGCGAACTCGTCCACCACCACCACGATAAACGGCAGTTTTTCCAGCGGTTCCGGGTCGTCCGGCGTGTAGCTGAACGGATTAGCGATTTTGCGCCCTTGTGCGGCGGCTTGGGCGATTTTTTGGTTGTAGCCTTCCAGGTTGCGCACGCCGACATGGCTCATCAGGCGGTAGCGTTTTTCCATTTCGTTCACGCACCAGGTGAGCGCGTTGGCGGCCAGCTTCATGTCGGTGACCACGGGCGCGAGCAAATGCGGAATGCCTTCATAGACGGACAATTCCAGCATTTTCGGGTCAATCATAATCATGCGGACTTCTTCGGGCGTGGCTTTATACAGCATCGACAAAATCATGCTGTTCACGCCCACCGATTTGCCCGAACCGGTGGTGCCGGCCACCAGCAAATGCGGCGCTTTGGCCAAATCGGTAACGACGGGGTTGCCGCTGATGTCCTGCCCCAGCGCGAGCGTGAGTTTGGACGTGCTTTGCGAGAATTCGGGCGAATCGAACACTTCACGCAGGCGGATGGTTTGGCGCTTGGGATTGGGCAATTCCAGCCCCATGCAGGTTTTGCCTGGAATCGTTTCCACCACGCGGATGGCGGCCACGCCGAGCGATCGCGCCAAGTCTTTTTCCAGATTGATGACGGAATTGCCGCGCACGCCCACGTCGGGTTCGATTTCGTAGCGCGTAATCACAGGGCCGGCATAAGCGTCCAGCACCTTCACTTTCACTTTGAATTCCGCCAGCTTTTCTTCAATGATGATGCTGTTTTCCAGCAGTTCTTCAGGGCTTTGCACGGCCTGCGGATTGTGTTGCGGCGGTTGCAGCAGTTGCAGCGGCGGCAAAGCGGGTTCTGCGGAGAAGGCGGATTCCCACGAATCGTCCAGCACATCGGCAGCGCTGTCGTTTTGCTCTTGGTAGTAAGCGGCGAAATCGGCTTCGGTCAGCACATCGCTGGTATCGTCAAATTCAATGTGGCCGGACGCTTGGGCGGCGGGCAGGGTGGCAGCCTGCACTTGCGCGGCGATGGCGGCGCGGTCCAGCTTGGTGTGCCGACGGAGTGGTGTTTCGGGCGCGGGCAGGCAGTTCGCCAATTCGTCGGTATGGCTTTGTGCTTGGAAATGCACGGGTTCGGCAATTTCAGGTTCGGGGATGATGGAAGCGGGGAGGCTGGGCACAGGCGCAATCGACACGGGACTGGTGTTCGCGGCGGGCGTGTCGGCCAGCGGTGAAGGTGCGGCTGTCGTTTGGCTGCGGTTTTGGCGCAGCAGGCGTGCGGAATGCGACCGACGGTTCGCCAAATTCGCCCACAATTCGTCTTCCGGGATGACGGGCAGGGCATTGTTATATTGGTCTGCCGTATGGCTCAAAGCAGCCTGCACTTGTCGCCGTGCCTGCCGTTGGCGGTGCAGGCTGCTTTGAATATCTGAAATTTCAATGGTTTCCAATTCGGCAGAAGGCTCGGTCAGCTGCACGCTTTCATTGCTTGGAAACGGCGCGGTGACGGTGGTATCGGGCAGGCCACCGCGTTCGCGCAGCATCTCCAATTCCGTCAATGTGCGCGTGCGTACGCGGTGCAAGGCGGGGTCGTTCGGGGTGATGGTTTGCGCGGCAATTTGCTGCTCTTCGATAATGGCATCGGGGCGGAAGCTCGGGTGCAGGCTGCTTTTCAAAGGGCGCGAAACCAAGCGCGTAACTTCTGCCGTGGAAATGATGTCGGGCGGTGCGGTTTTCTGCTGCGCCATATCCATAAAGACAATTTCCGATGGGGCGGTCGGCGCGTCGGCCGGTTGTTCGGCAGTTTCGGTTTCTTCGTCTGTGGCGGTGTTGTCGGCGGAATGGTCGGTTGTGCCGACATTTTCTGTATCTGCCTGTTCTGCGGTTCCGGTGGGTTCGTTTACGGTATTTTCAGGTGACGCCGCCTTATGTGTGTGCTGGTTGTGCCGAAACCAATTTTCCAGCCATTCCTTTTCTTGCAGGTGCTGCCAATAGGCCAATCCGGCCAGCGCACCAATCAGTAAAATCATCGTTAAATACAGCATAATCATCGCTCTTTGAAATATCGGTTGGTTTTGTGGCGGCCGTTTGCTTTCGTTCGGATTTGGCACGCCTTCGGGCGAAAGTTCATGGCTTCGCGATATCGGGTAACCAGTATGGGTTGTACGTATTTTGCCGTTTGATTGCATGGCGGTGCAGCGGCTACCGAATCGCATTGTTCGTGTTCAGACTCGTGAATTTTAACGGTTTTTGGGCAACGTGAAAACCGAAAGCAAAAAGCAGCCTGCACGTTATGATTTTCTATTCGAATGACCGAAGTGCAGGCTGCTTTTGGCGTTGGCAGGCAATAAAAAAACAGCCGTTCAAGGCTGTTTCTCAAATCTTGGTGCCCGAGACCGGAATCGAACCGGTACGCTCGGTTTAGGAGCGACGGATTTTAAGTCCGTTGTGTCTACCAATTCCACCACTCGGGCACATTGAAACCGGTATCGATATGGAGGCGGGGGCGTGGAATCAAACCAGCCTGTATAAGGGTTGCACCCCTTATCGCATAAACACTCTGCCACCCCGCCGGAAATGATTGGAGGCGAAAGCCAGAATCGAACTGGCGTCTACGGATTTGCAATCCGCTGCATTACCACTATGCTATTTCGCCACATAAAAAAATGGAGCGGGAAACGAGTCTCGAACTCGCGACCTCAACCTTGGCAAGGTTGCGCTC
>ERZ773077.3086-NODE-3086-length-10363-cov-3.427532_pt1 | contig 10363 bp, 9 predicted proteins | sample MGYA00580612_ERZ773077 | MGnify/ENA primary metagenome ERZ773077 (study PRJEB29015, sample SAMEA2737971) | human oral metagenome | biome: human oral; feature: human-associated habitat; material: dental | place: China | collected 2021 ...
TATCCTAAATAGCCTATTATCTTTCATCGTCTTAACATCTCCTATATTTATTATATCACAATAACCTGACATAAATTGTCATATTATGAAATGTTTTTTAATCATGATAGTACTACTTATCTCCCTTATTCACTGTTATAGAAAATAATCAAATTCCACTTCTCACACCTCCTCTCTTTTTAATTTTTTGCATAAGAAAAGACGATAGATGTTTTACTTTCTATCGTCACATATATTCAGATATTCAGTTTTATTCAGCTCGACAAACTGTTTTTAAGCTTTAGTTATCGGAATCCAAAGTTCCATTTTATAGTCCTTGCTATCCATATCACCTTCGTAATAATATTCAAAGTCGGGTTTTCCTGAATGGACATATCCATGCTCGGGAAAGAATACTTCCATCGCATATTTCCACCCCTTATGAATACACTCCGGAACAGATCCTGTTAACTCTACAACGGCATACTCTGCTTCTTCAACTTCCAAAACATCTAATCCCATACTTTTTGCTTTCTCTGCATCAATAACAATATAGCCTGCCATATAGTTTATTGTACTTGGATTTTCCACATCATGACAAACACCCACATTTTGACCGTTTCCCAAACTTGCAAGTTCATCATGGCTATATTTTTCATACAGCTTACCCCAGATACTCGGACATTGCGATGAACTGATGTTTTGTTCATTTACACCTGCAACTGTAAATGCTTTTTTCTTTTGAATTGTAATATTCATACTTCTTCCTCCTCTTACACTGAGTGCTAATTGAACTCGTGATACCAATTTAAACGGTTTCCCATTTCTTACCTCTGAAGGAGTAAATCCATGAAAATTCTTAAAAGCTGTTCCAAACGAATCTGATGACTCATATCCAAATTTGAAGGCAACATCAATTATCTTTTCATCCGTATCTCTTAATATAAAGGCAGCTTCTGTTAATCTTCTGCTTCTTAAATATTCTGAGAGCGTTGTTTCGGTTAGAATAGAAAACAAGCGGCTGAACATTGAATAAGAGTATCCTGATAATTGAGTTATTTTCTTTTCATCAATTTCATCATCAAGAACTGTTTCAAGATAATCAATCGTATTGTTAAACAACTTGATAATATTCACTTCGCTTCCCCCTTTCCTTGAGTTTATTTTAGTATAGAGGAAGATTTTTTTCTATTCTACAGTATTTCTATAAATTTTAAAAGCCCTCCATTAAAATGATGGAAGGCTTTCTAAACTTTTTACCTAAATTCAACAACTCCCTTTGGAACCTACTCTTTCAGCTTTTTAGTATCAAAATAGTATCTCTCAAGCGTTTTTTGTTCCCACGAATCGCTAATACTCACTATTTTCAACGGCTTTATAACGGTAACAACTTTGCTTCCGTCATTCCCACTCAATCGTCGCCGGCGGTTTGCCGCTCACGTCATAGACCACGCGGTTGATGCCGCGCACTTCGTTGATGATGCGGTTCGATACTTTGCCGAGCAGCGCATAGGGCAATTCCGCCCAGTGTGCGGTCATGAAATCGCTGGTGATGACGGCGCGCAGTGCCACGACGTAATCGTAGGTGCGGCCATCGCCCATCACCCCCACCGATTTCACCGGCAGGAAGACGGCGAAGGCCTGGCTGGTGAGGTCGTACCACGAAGCGCCGTGTTCGTCCGTCGTTGCGCGCAGTTCTTCGATGAAGATGGCATCCGCCTGACGCAGCAGGTCGGCGTATTCCCGCTTCACTTCGCCGAGGATGCGTACACCGAGGCCGGGGCCGGGGAAGGGGTGGCGATAGACCATTTCGCGCGGCAGGCCGAGGGCGACACCGAGTTCGCGCACTTCGTCCTTAAAGAGGTCGCGCAGCGGTTCGAGCAGGCGCAGGTTCAGCGTTTCCGGCAGACCGCCGACGTTGTGGTGGCTCTTGATGGCGTGGGCTTTTTTTGTCTTCGCGCCCGCGCTTTCGATTACATCCGGGTAAATCGTGCCTTGCGCCAGCCAGCGCGCGTTCTGCCGTTTGCCCGCCTCGCGCTGGAAGACTTCGACAAATTCCGCGCCGATGATTTTCCGCTTCTGCTCCGGATCGGTCACACCTGCCAGTTTTGCCATGAAATCTGCTGAGGCATCGACGTGGATGACGTTCACGCCGAGGTTGCGCGCGAACATGTCCATCACCGCTTCCGCTTCGCCGAGACGCAGCAGGCCGTGGTCAACAAAAACGCAGGTGAGCTGGTCGCCGATGGCGCGGTGGATCAGGGCGGCGGCAACCGAGGAATCCACGCCGCCGGACAGGCCAAGGATGACTTCGTCGCTGCCGACCTGGGCGCGGATATTGGCAACGGCTTCGTCGATGTAGTTCGGCATCGTCCAGCTGGGGCGCGCACCGCAGATGTCGAGGACGAAGCGATCCAGCAGCGCCCGCCCCTGTTTGGTGTGGGTCACTTCGGGGTGGAACTGGATGCCGTAGAAGCGTTTGGCGGCGTGTTCCATCATCGCAATCGGGCAGGACGGCGTATCGCCGATGACGACGAAGCCATCGGGCAGTTTGCTCACCTTGTCACCGTGGCTCATCCACACGTCCAGCGTGTGCGGCGCGCCGTCAAAAATGCCGCTGGTCAGCTCGCTATCGACCGTTTTTACCTGCGCATAGCCAAACTCGCGCTGGTTGCCGGGCTGCACCGCACCGCCCAAATGATGCGCCATGAACTGCATACCGTAGCAGATGCCAAGCACGGGCACGCCCAGGGCAAAAATGCCGGTATCGGCCTGATAGTCGGAGTCATAAACGGAATTGGGGCCGCCGGAGAGGATGATGCCTTTCGGATTGAAGGCCTGAATGTCGGCGAGCGGCATATCGTAAGGGTGCAATTCGCAATAGACATGCGCCTCGCGTACGCGGCGGGCGATCAACTGCGTGACTTGCGAGCCGAAATCGAGGATAAGGATTTTGTCGTTATTGGGAGTAGTCATAAAAGTTCCTAAATCATAAAAGGTCTGACGATGGCAATTTGTGGCGGATTTTAGCGCGGGTCAGGTCATAACTGTCTGCCAGCAAATCCAGCAGCGTGGCATCGGGCAACACGTCAAGACGCAGGCTGACCCAGTGTTCCTTGTTCATGTGATAGGCGGGCAAGACACCATCCATGCCACGCAGCAGGCTGTTCTCCTCGACGCGGATTTTGATATTGAGGATGGCAACTTCATCTTCCGTCGCGAGACCGAGTTTGCGCCCCGGCGGGTTCATCAGCACGGCAAACCATTTGCGGTTGCCCGCATGGCGGAAAACCGCATATTGCGGATAGCGCCGCCACGGGTATTCCGCCGCCACGCCGTAGCGCCCGGCAATTTCTTCCAATAACTCAGCGCGATGCATACCGCCTCCGTAAATAAAAACGCCAGAGCACCTTAATCAGGGCATATAAAAAAGCGGCGGGAAAAGCGGCAAAGATGATGGTCATAGCGCGCGCCATCAACAACCCCCTACGCTGTTTAAGCGGGGTAATCCTGTCATTATCGGCGCGGTAAACATATTCAAACGGATCAGCGGGACTGTCATTCCAAAGCGCCGCATAAAAAACATCGCCTTCACGCTGAATAATCACGCGATAAAAACCTTCTTCATTCTGGAAATCGTAGGGTGCCGGGCAGAGGGTTTTCCCCTGCCATTGCGCCTTATCGGTAAAACGGATAAAGCGCGGATAATCCTCTTCCAGAATGCAGACGCTGAAAAATTTATCCGCTGGCCGCCAATCCGGTATGGTGGCGTAATACATCACAACCCCGCATAACGCCCAGCAGCAAAGACCCAGCGGTATCCGCGCCCAGCGCGGGCAGGGATTCTCCAGTCTGTCCTGCCATGCCCATTCCGGCTTTAGCCGGCTTAATAACGGCAGAAAAGAACGGGGGGCGCGCAGAATAATGGCATTGCCATCGGTAAAGACCAGTTGCAAATACTCTCGCGGCTGGAAACGATCTGCCGCCCATATGCCGACAATAATACTTAGCAGGATAAGAGGCGTTATGGCGGTTGCCAGCCATTCGCGCCCCAAAACGGTATAAAAGAAGATGCCGGACAACAGGAAAAACAGCAATGCGACTGCAAAAAAGGATAAAAACGACCACAAAGCCCGCGCCGGATAGCCGATAGCGCCAAAACGCATATCGGCCAATGCCCCGGCGGGATAACTTTTGCCGTTATCCAGGGTAAATTGTTCGCCGTCAAAGGCGACCATGCCGACGGTCTTATCAATCAAGCGGCGGGGAATGATGATGGGATAGCGGTGCGGCTTCATGATTGGGGTGGGTTCCTTATTTGGGTGACGGAAAGGGAATGGCATTTTTGGTTTTTTGAGGCAGCCTGCGGACATGATAAAACGCCGCCAAGCGGCGTAAATACCGGGCCCGCCAAGCGGGATAAACACTGGACTCGTGGGCGGCCGCCAAGCGGCGTAATCACACGCTTCAGCTCATGTCGCGGGCGGCGCGGTACAGGTCTTTCCAGTCCTCGCGCGGTTTGACGGCGGTTTCCAGGTATTCGCGCCAAACGATGGCATCCTGCACCGGGTCTTTGACGACCGCGCCGAGGAGTCCGGCGATGAGGTCGTGCGCGCGCAGGACGCCATCGCCGAAGTAGGCGGAGAGCGCCATGCCGTTGTTGACCACCGAGATGGCTTCGGCGGTGGAGAGTGTGCCGCTGGGGCTTTTCAGTTTGTTTTTGCGGTCGGCTGTCGTCCCTTCACGCAGTTCGCGGAAGATGGTGACGATGCGGCGGATTTCTTCCAGCGCCGGTTTTTCCGCGGGCAGTTTCATGGTGTTTTGGTAGCTTTCCACGCGGCTGCGCACGATGTCGGTTTCTTCGTCCAGCGTTGCCGGCAGCGGCAGGATGACGGTGTTGAAGCGGCGCTTCAGCGCGCTGGAGAGGTCGTTCACGCCTTTGTCGCGGTTGTTGGCGGTGGCGATGAGGTTGAAGCCGCGCACCGCCTGGATTTCGCTGTTGAGCTCCGGTACGGGCAGGGTTTTTTCGGAGAGGATGGTGATGAGGGTGTCCTGCACGTCGGCGCCGATGCGGGTCAGTTCTTCGACGCGCGCCAGTTTGCCCTGGCGCATGGCGCGCATCACCGGCGTTTCCACCAGCGCCTGTTCGCTGGGTCCTTTGGCGAGCAGTTCGGCGTAGTTCCAGCCGTAGCGGATGGCTTCTTCGCCGGTGCCCGCCGTGCCTTGTACGACGAGGGTGGAGTCGCCGGAGACGGCGGCGGCGATGTGTTCGCTTACCCAGCTTTTGGCGGTGCCGGGCAGGCCGTAGAGCAAGAGCGCGCGGTCGGTGGCGAGAGTGGCGACAGCGATTTCCATCAGGCGGCGGTTACCGATGTATTTGGCGCTGATGGTGTAGCCGTTGTCGAGTGTGCCGCCGACGAGGTAGGTGACGACAGCGGCGGGCGAGAGTTGCCAGTTTTCCGGACGCGGGTTGTTGTCCTGTTTTTGCAGTTCGTGCAGTTCTTCGGCGTTTTGCTGTTCGGCGTGTTGGCGGAGGATGTCGCTCATGGTTGGGGTTCCTGTGGGTTGGGATAGGGACGTTCCTGCGGTAGCAGGGCTTGGGCTTCGTCGTAGCGGCGTTGTTGCACCAGTTGGTGGATGTTGTGGGCGAGCGCGGTGATGTCGGTGATGCGCGTGATCCAGTCGTTGCAATAATGTTCAACGGCGACGCCGCTCAGGCCAATCTGGATGGCGCGATGCGGCAGGGGTTGCAGGTTGAGATCGCGTTCGGGATCCCATTGGATGCGCACCGGCGCACGGGCTTTTTCGGCCTGCCAAGCTTCCACATCCATGCCGGGCGGCACACTGCTCGGCGCACTGTGGGACAGCGCCCAAGCAAAGCCGCTGCGGCGGATGTCGATGGCGAGGATGCGGCGCTGGTTATCGTCTTTCTGCGCCCAGCCACTGCGGTACATCATCCAGAGGAAGGAGGGCTTTATCCAGGTCATGCGCGTTTTTTTGTACGGCGGCGAGATGAAGGTGCCGTGGGCAAGGGCGCTATCGGCGATAGCGTCGTTATAGGCTTGATAGACACGGATGGTATCGGCGTCGTACACGGCGCGAATTTGGCGGACGGGGATGGTCATGATTGGCTGTCCAGCAGGTCGAGGAAGGTTTGTTTTTCGCCCGCGTATTGATGCAGGGCGTCGAGGAAGGTGCTGTCCATAAAGGCGGGGTGCGCGGGCAGTGCGGCGATGGTATCCGCTGTGGCGCGGGTGTCGAGGCAGACGGCGCAGCGCTCGGCGTCGTTGGTGCTGCCGTATTTTTTCAGCAGGGTGCTGTGCAGGATGCCTTCAAATACCGCCCGGCTGTACAACGGCCCCCAGGGTTGGGCGGGATCGAAGATTTCGCTGTTGTTGTAGCTGCGGGATAGCAGGCTATGGTCAAGGCCGGGCGTGGCTAGCACGACTTCGCGTTCGGCAGGGGTGAGGCGCGCGAGCAGGCGGTGGCGGATGTCGTCCGGCAGTTGCGGCCAGCGCGCGGTGAGGATGGCGCGGGTGAAACGCGGGTCGTCCATGCTGTCCACCCAGTCTTCGCGGTGCAGGTTGCGCAGCAGCGGGCGGTGCGTGGCGAGAATGGTGGCGGCCGTAGCGGCGTCGGTGTGCAGCACTTCTGCCCAGGCGTCCAGCGGCAGGGCGAGGATGAGCTGGCGCAGGATGTAATCATCGTCGCTTTCTTTTTTGTCCGGGCTGATTTGCTCGATGCCCGCCGCTTTCATTTCGGCGGTATAGGGCGCGTCAAGGTATTGCCAGCCGCCCGCGTCCTGCCAGACGAGGCGTTCGCGCAACCAGGCGAGGTGTTGTTGTACGGGAGTGCTGTCCGGTAGGCGCATCAGCAGGCGGTGCGCGCTTTCTTTGACGGTTTTGCTGCGGTCTTTCAGCGCGGCGGTGAGGAAGGGCTGGTCGGCGGCGGTGAGGTTGTCGGCGAGGATGGCGATGTAGTCCTGGCGGTGGTTGGCAGGCGCGCTGCTCCAGAGGGCGGCGAGTTGTTCGCGCGCCTGGTCGGGGGCTTCGTGGCGCAGGCGGGTGAGCCAGTCCTTGCGTGCGGCAAACGGCAGCAGTTGCCAGTCTTCGTCGGCATCTGCGGCGCTGTTTTGCCGCAATCCGGCTTCGGCAAAGAGCCAGCGGCCGCGTGCGCCGAGGAGGCGGTCTGTGATGTCGGCGGGGTGTTTTTGTGCGTGGGCGATGGTTTCCGGCAACAGCGCCGTCGGCAGGGCGAGGTCGTGCGCGCGCAGGCGGGCGAAGGCGTAGTGCAAGAGGTGCTGGCGTTTTTGTTTGAACCAGCCGCCGAGGATGGCGACGGCTTCCGGCGGCAATGTTTCTTCGGCAGCGGGCGCGGGCGGTATCAGTTGCCAGCCATCGGCGCTTTGTGCGGGTGTCTGCCCGCCGTAGGCACAGGCAAAGGCAAGCGCGGCGTAGCGGTAGGTGCGGCGTTCGGCGCTGCTGTCGGCAAGTGCTGCCCAGGCGGTTTTCAGGGCGGCAGGCGTGGCGGCGTCGGGGCGGTAGGACTGTTTTGTCGTGCCGAGCAGGGCGGTGTTGAGCAGGGGGGTGAGCATGGTTTTTCAGGCGCTTGGTTCAGTAAATATGCAGTTTTCCTGCCCCGTCGCTGAAGGAGAGCAGGCGCAGGCCGCGTGTTTCGTATTCGTACAAGAGGAAGGCGCTGAAGGCCGCGCCGCCGCTGCCGGCGAGCAGGCGCAGGCGGGCGTTTTCGCCGAGCGCGAGCGGCAGAGCATGCGTGCCGTCGGTGAGGGCAAGCGTGTCGCCGCGGCGGGCAAGGCGGACGTTATCAACGCGCAGCGGGTAGTGGCTGAGCAGCGGGTTCTCGGCGTAGGCCTGTTGTGCGGTTTCTACCGCTTGGGCAATGCTGTGCGCGGCGGGGGCAAGCGGCGGCGGCGCGACGGCTTCCCAGGTTTTTGCCAGCGCGCGCAGGTTGTGGATGCCGGGGTAGTAGCAGAGTTCGCCCGCGTATGCTTGACCGTGCAGCACTGAGGGCAGCGCGGTCGGTGCGCCACGGATGATGAAGTCAAGGAGATAGGCAAAACGCTGGCTGGCGGCGTCGTAGATCCAGTGCGCGTGCGCTTCGCCGCGGTCGATTTCGCTGATGACGGTGCCGATGTGCTGCCACAGGCCGGGGATGGCCTCGCCCGCCAGCACGGTTTCTTTGGCGACGGGAAAGCCGAGGCGGGCGGTGGTTTCGGCCTGTACGTCCGGCGGGAGTGCTTCCAGGCGCGCGTAGTTTTCTGCGAGCAGGTTGAGGCGGGTCAGGCGGTAAAGGTGTTGTTCTTGTGCGTCCGCAGGCAGTTCGCCGATGGCCTGTAATTCGGCGGCGATGCCGCCTAGTTGTGCGTCTGTCATCCGTTTTGCCATGTCGCGGCAGCGTTCGCGCAGGGTGCCGCGCAGGGCGATGAGGCCGTTGCGCAGGATGTCATCCAGCCAGAGTTGCAGGTCGGCAAGGCCGGCGGCGGCTTTTTTCCGGCGTGCGTCCTGGCGTTTTTGTTGGGCGGCGGGGTCGGGCGCGGCCTCGGTTTTCGCGGCTTTGGCGGCTTTGGCTTCTTTTGTCTGCGTGCGTTTTTCCAGCCAGGCGGTGAGCCAGTCCGGCGCCTCTGCGGGGGTGAATAGTTCGCTGCGCTGGGCGTGCAAAAGCAGCAAAGCCAGTCCGTGTTTGCAGGGGAATTTGCGGCTGGGGCAGGAGCATTTGAACGCCGGTTCGTGCAGTTCGACTGCCGTCTGGTAGGGGGTTTTGCCGCTGCCCTGGCAATGTCCCCACAGCGCCTGTTCGCTTGCGTGCAGCAGCGGCCATTTGCCGGGGTTGGTCAGGCCATGCGCGGCTTTGAGCGAGGCGGCGTCAGGGGCGAGGCTGGCGATTTGTTCGGGGGTGAAGGCGGGCATGGTGAGCGGCGTTAGAAATGTGCGGCGATTTTAGCCCAACCGCGCCTCAAATAAGCGCTTGCTTTGTTTTAAATCGCCCAGCCCGGATCGCTGCTGCTTTGCTGGCGCTGCACGTACTGTTCGACCGCCTCGCGTGTCGCGCCCGGCACGATGCGGTCAATGAAATCATAGTGATAGCTGCGCAGGCGCATATCGTTGTGCCAGACAAGGTAGGTGTTGAAAAGCGGCATCCAGCGGTCAAGCGGGAACATGGCGAGGTCGCTGTCGCGCTCGGCATCAAACGCCATGTCGGCGATGACGCCCACGCCCAGCCCTTGCCGCACATAGTTTTTAATCATCTCCGCATTGCGCGCGGTCAGCACCACCCGCGCCGAGAGGCCGCGCCCCGCCATCGCTTTGGCCAGCGCCGACGGCTCTTTGTGCGAGGTGATGTAGGTAATCAGCGGGTAGGGCGCGAGGCTGGTCAGCCCCTCGAACGGTTTTTTCGTCATTTCATGGCCTTGCGGCACGATCGCCACCGCCGACCAGCTTTCCGCCGGCAGCATGAACACGCCGCGCAGCAGCGGGTTGTACGGCGTCAAATCGCTCGCCGAAAACCAGGCAAAATCGGCATCGCGCTCCTGCACCATCTGCAAAACCTGCGCGTTCGTGCCTTCGATGATGTTCATCGGCAGCTGCGGGTATTCATGCTGAATCGCGGGCAAAATCTGCACCAAGCGGTTATGCGCCAGCGTGTGCGTGGTGGCGATGGAAAGCTGGGTCAGCGCGAACATATTATGATGCTGACTGAGCTGAATAATATGCTCCATCGACACCATAATCCGCTCAATATCGGGCATCATCGCCTCGCCCACTTCGGTCAGCCCGACCAGCGCCTTGCTGTTGCGGCGAAAGACCGGCAGGCCGAGCAACTCCTCGGCGAGCTTGATCTGCTTGCTCACCGCCGGCTGCGACAAATGCAGCTTCTCCGCCGCCGCCGTCACGCTGAAATTCGACTGCACCACCGCGGCGATGCACTGCAACTGCTTCAACTTCATGCCCAAAATCCTGAAAAACCTGGCGACACCATGCGCCAACCGTACCAAAACCAAAGAAGCGCATCTTAACCCGCCGCACAGCCAGCGCCTATAACCAAAGCGCCGCGGCATATGGCAAAAAGGAATATCCCCGCTGCGGGAAGCGTATTACCATGCGCACCTCAAACCAATCACAGGGAAATCCCATGAAATACAACAGCGTCCTCGATACCATCGGCAACACCCCGATTATCCGCATTAACCGCCTCGCGCCCAAGCACGTCCAGCTCTACGTCAAAACCGAATCACGCAACCCCGGCGGCTCGGTGAAAGACCGCCTCGCCTACGCCGTCATCAACGACGCCGAAAAACGCGGCCTGTTGAAACCCGGCCAGACCGTCGTCGAAGCCACCTCTGGCAACACCGGCATCGCGCTCGCCA
>ERZ773077.3087-NODE-3087-length-10362-cov-6.783545_pt1 | contig 10362 bp, 11 predicted proteins | sample MGYA00580612_ERZ773077 | MGnify/ENA primary metagenome ERZ773077 (study PRJEB29015, sample SAMEA2737971) | human oral metagenome | biome: human oral; feature: human-associated habitat; material: dental | place: China | collected 2021 ...
CGCTTGATCCCAATACACGCGCCGAGGATTTCATCCAGCGGATTCGCCGCCGCCAAAATTCGATGATTAAGCCAGCGTTTCTTGACCAGGCGGTGATCGCTGGGGTTGGTAATATTTATGCTGACGAGGCACTGTGGGCGGCGCAGATTCATCCACAGACGCGGGTAAAAAACATCAGCGATCAGCAGCTGAATACATTATTTACCGAGCTGCGGCAAATTTTGCAGCTCAGCATCGATCAAGGCGGCTCAACCGACAGAAATTACGTCGATGCCGAGGGTCGAAAAGGGAATTACCTGACATTTGCTCGTGTGTTTCGCCGCGAAGGCCAGGCTTGCCACCGCCACCCTGGCCAGGAAATCATTAAGCTAAAAGTCGGCGGCCGCGGCACGCATATTTGTCCGGTCTGTCAGGTGGAGGTTAAATGATTTATCTGATTATTGGCACGAACGCTTATCGTGCGCAGTATGAGCTGCAGCAGTTAGAGAAATCATTAGGCGTTCGGCCTGAAAGAATCGACGTAAGCAGTCTTGATTTGAATAAATTAGCCGATACGATGCACGGCTTGAGTTTATTTCAAGAACAGCGGCTGATTGTTATTGAACGGCTCTCGGAACGAAAAGATTTGTGGGATAAGCTCGGCGAATGGGCTAGCGATATTGCGGCAGAAACCTACTTAGTGCTGATTGAGCCGCGCCCGGATAAGCGTACCAAAACTTTCAAAACCTTGCAAAAAACTGCAAAGCTAGTTGAAGCAACGCCGCTGACTGATCGCCAGCGTCCAGCGGCCGAAAAGTGGCTGCTAGACTATGCAAGCGAGCACGGGGTAAAGTTGACGAAAACACAGGCTAGTAATATGGTAGCGCGAGCAATTGTCGCCGATGAAAAATCGCGTTCTACCGAAATTAATCAATTACAATTAACTCATGCTGTAGCTGCCTTGAAAAATGCCGTGAAAATTGACGATGCAGCGATTGCAACGGTTTTGCCGCCAGCACGTGAGTTTTCGGTGTTTGATATCATTGAATTGGCAGTGCGCGGCAAGACGGCAAATCTACGGAGCGCGCTTGATGAACTTCGCCGCAGCGACGATGTTTATAAAGTGGCGCCGTTGGTATGGTCGCAGTGGTCGCAGCTGGTGTTATTAGCCAAGGCCGAAGCAGCTGGCGCTAGCGATACGATCGATCTCGGCATACATCCGTTTGTTGCCAAGAAGTTGCGGCCGCTTGCTCGGCAGCTGTCGCCAAAGGACTTGGCAGAATTGACCGAATTGGCGGCAGAGCGCGATTACCAGATGAAAACGTCAGCGATTAATCCGTGGACAGCGTTAGAGGATTTATTGTTTCGGGTGGCTTCGCGGCAAAAGTAAAACGCTCCGGCTTGCGGAGCGCTTTAATCTCGTTAGTATAAATTAAGCAGTTTTAGCTACGGTCTTCTTGGTTGTGGTTTTGGCAGCTGGCTTTTTTGCAGGGGTTTTCTTGGTGCTAGCAGCGGGTTTGGCCGCCTTCTTTTCTAGCTTGACGCCAGCAGCTTTAGCGACCTTGGCTAGGGCTGATTTGCGGCGGCTGACGGTTGCCTTTTTGAGTAGGCCTTTCTTGACGGCAGTATCTAGCTCGCTTTGAGCTTTGCTTAGGGTAGCGGCGCTAGGGTTGGCCAAAAATTCCTTGGTGGCAGATTTAATATCGCGCTTGATACCGATGTTACGCTGGCGGCGCTTAGCGGTTTGCTTCATTCGCTTAACGGCTGATTTGATGAGTGGCATAAATTCCTTTACCTCTGTTATTGATTTAGTGTATACAATCAGTTTTCAATTATAACTTATACACCTATGTTTGTAAAGCGGCGCTGCTTTACAAAATAGTATTGACTTTGCCGTGATGCTTATGTTATAGTACATAAAGTCTATAGCGAATAAAAACAAATAGGATAAAATATGGCAGACGTGCTAAACCAGATAGTAGAGAAAGTCAAAGAAAGTAATAATATTCTCGTTACGGTTAGCGCCAATCCGTCGGTTGACGAATTGAGCGCTGCTTTGGGCATCACGCTGCTAATCAATAAGTTAAATAAGCATGCGACGGCAGTATTTAGCGGGGCAGTGCCGCCAGCGATTAAATTTCTACAGCCCGAGAAAACGTTTGAAAGTACAGTTGATAGTTTGCGCGACTTTATCATCGCGCTGGATAAGGAAAAGGCTGATCACTTACGTTACAAGATTGTCGATGATATGGTCAAGATTTTTATTACGCCGTACCGTACGACAATCAACCAGAAAGATTTGGACTTTAGCCAAGGAGACTATAATGTCGAGATGGTGTTGGCAATTGGCGTTAAAGACGAAGCTGATTTGGATCATGCGCTCGAGAGCCATGGCCGAATTTTGCACGATGCGGTTGTAGCAAGCGTATCGCTTGGCGAGTCAACCCAGCTCGGTAGTCTGGAGTGGAGTAATCCGCGAGCTAGCTGTTATAGCGAGGTTTTGTGCCGGTTAGCCAATGAATTAAGAGGCGAGAGTCGGCTGATTGATGAGCAAATCGCTACGGCGTTTTTGACAGGTATCGTGGCAGCAACCGATCGTTTCAGCAATGCGCATACTAGCTCGGCGGCGATGACCGTGGCTGCTCAATTGATGGCAGATGGTGCTAACCAGCAGCTGATTGCCACTAAGCTCAAAGAATCGCACGATAAGCCGATTCCAGTACCTGAAGCAAAAAGCAAGGACGAAGAAAAATCCTCCAAAAAGGATGAGTCTAAAAATTCTGGCGACATTGGCGCATTGTCGATTTCGCACGAGCCAGTTGGTGATGTTGACGACGTCAAGAATGCAATTGATAGGCGCCATTCCGACGAAGCTCTGAGGGCTGCCAATGAAGAATTAGAGAAGCGAAGCAGCCGAGATGCCGCCGCTGCCGCCGAAAAGAAATTAGCCGAACAGTTAGCATCAATTCCTGCTGTTGAGCCTGAAGCTGATAGGCGAGATGTGCCGTCGGTTGCCGATTTGCAGCGCGATATTGCTGCCAGCTCAGCAGAAGTAGATGAAGCGGCCAAAGAAGATCTAGCTTTGCCGCCAGTTGCTCCATTTGCGCCAGGGCCAGGTCTAGCGATGCCAGTTAGCCCGAGCGAACCGTCGATTGGCGGTACTTTCAACGCGACAACCGAACAGGCTGCCGAGGAAGCTAGAAAAGCTGAAAAAGACATGCATAATCGCGTCATTTTAAGCCACGATCGCGGCGCGGTGGCGTCGCAGCCGCCGTCAATGCAATCGCCATTTAATGCCGTAGCTGATAAGACCGAGGTAGAACCGACAGTTCGCGATGTCTTGTCAGAAGTTGCGCCAGTTGATGTGGCGCCCGAGGCGGTTTCTTCGAAAGGGGTAACGGTACAGCCGAGTATGCCAGCACCTAGCGTAGAAGCTGCGCCAGCCGCAAATCCTGCTAGTTCAGATCAAGACCAAGCGCGGTCTGCTGTTGATGCAGCTCTGTCGGCAGCATCAGCTGCGCCATCGTCTGGCGCGGTTGACGATTTGCCACCACTACCACCATTACCGCCGTTGCCAGATTTTTCATCCTTGCCGCCAGTACCAGCTAATGGCGGGGTCGGAGCTGACACTTTAGAATCTACTCTACCGCCGCCGCCAGCTCCAGCAGTTTCGGCACCAACATCAAATGATCCGGCTCAGTTCAAGATTCCAGGGCAAGCTTAAGTTTGCGGATAGACTTCAGATTGACTCTGAAAAGATTTTAGAATCAATGCTACGGGGTATGCTGATATACTTGAAGTATGAATGACAGGGTTATGTTGATTGATAAGCCGCCAGGTATGACTAGCTTCGGGGTGGTGGCGCGAGTTCGCCGCGTGCTTAGCCATCGGGCTGGCAAAAAAGTCAAAGTCGGTCATTGCGGGACGCTTGACCCGTTTGCGACGGGCCTGTTGATTTTGGTTACGGGCAAGGAATGCCGCAACGCGATGCGTTATACCAAGCTTGATAAGGTGTATGAAGCGACGTTCCGGCTGGGACAGACTAGTACAACTGGCGACCCGGAAGGCGAAATTATGCCGTACGTTGCAAATAGTAAGTCGCAAAATGATACTCAAGCTTTATCCATCTCCAAACAGCCGGATATAGCAGTAGTCAAGTCCGTCTTAGCGCAATTTGTTGGTGATATCAAGCAGCGTCCGCCAACGTTCAGTGCTATCAAAATTAACGGACAGCGGGCCTACAAATTAGCTCGCAGCGGTAAAAAAGTTGATATACCAGAACGTACAGTGACGATTTATGCGCTGGAGCTGCTTGATTACTCTTATCCGCTGCTCAAAGTTCGAGCCCATGTCTCTAGCGGTACCTATATTCGTAGTTTGGCGGTTGATGTCGGTGAAGCGCTAGGTACGGGCGCTTACTGCCAGGAGTTGCGCCGTACGCAGATTGGTGATTGGCAAGTCAGCCAAACGCAGAAATTGGCAGATTTTGGTGTTGAATCATAAACCAGTCCTGGCACTAGCAATGTTATGTAAGATTAATAGCAGAGATGTTATGTTGTACGTATTGTTTAGTTTTAGCTCAAAGCTATGGCTTAATCTTGACTGATTAGCGGATCTCTGCTAAAGTTGTTAGCTATGATATCAAAGGATAATAAAGCGAAAGCTATTGCTTTGACTCAGGTCAACGAGAACGATGTCGGCAGCCCCCAGGCTCAGATATCGATCTTGACGGCTCGTATCAAAGAGGTGACTGAACATCTTAAATCCAACAAGCACGACCACATGGCTCGTCGCGGATTGATTCAGATGGTAGGCAAGCGCAAACGCCTGCTGAAATACCTTGAGAAGACGAACTTTGCGGCCTACAAGGCAACGCTAGAGAAGCTCGGTCTGCGCAAATAAACGTGCAGCCTGGGCCAAAAACCGTCTCGTATCGAGGCGGTTTTTGGTTTGTAAAGGTAGATCGCAGCTGCCGTATTGCTAAAATTACTAATCTAAGTAATATTATTGACAAAAAGCATAAGCTATGCTAGCATAAAAAGGTAAGTAAACGGCAAAACAAAAATGAACACAAAAGAACGATTTCCATCTCATGAAGCAACTAATAGTAGCGAGCAAGGCGAGTCGTTTGACTATAAGAAGTACGGTATTGAGCCGACAGTTAAGTCTAACTCTCTTGATGGTGATAATTTTAGTACGCCGCACGAATGGACGCCAGCTGGCAGGGCCGAGAAAGTCAATGATGCTCGCGATGCAGTAGCGATTGCTTTCGGCGATAAGCCGCCCGCTATGGCGCGCCAAGAGTCTAATACTGGCAGGCAGCTGCTGGTCGGCGAGGCTTATAAAGCCGCTACTGACGGCGGAATAGCGCCGACCAACGAACGTGCTTCTACCCGCCGAGTTTTCATGACGGGCGAGAAAATAACTGGTAAGTTGCCGTCGCATGCTGACGCCGAGAGAGGGCCGCAAAGTGTTGATGAAATGTTCAATCGGCGCGCTGATTTGTTAGCAAAAGGCGTTCCAGAGGATTTGGTTGATGGTATTGTCAGGGGTGAGCATAACAGGGACAGAGGCGATAATCTAGTTCAATATGCTTCGCGGTCACCAGCTGAACAAGCAGTGTATGAGCAGCCAGCTACACATGAGGAGCCAAAGGAACTGGTTTCGCGTGAGACCAGTGCTAGCGATGCTATGCCCAAAGTAGAAGAAACACCGTTGCCGCCGCGTGCCGAGATTACGAAAGCAGAAACTGATGTCGCCAAGCCGTCTAGCGAACCTGAACCTAAAGCGCCGAAAGAAAGTACGCCGCCAAAAACTGTCAGAAACGAAAGTCCAAAGGTAGAGGCTACAGAAGCTAAACCTGCCACAAGTAATCGCACCGCAGAGAAAAATCCGGCAGAACAGGTCGCACAGCCAGCAGAAGATAAGACATCGCCAGTAGAAGCTCAATCAGATAGCAACCAAGAAAACACGTTAGAATCTGAAGCGGGCGTATTAAAGACAGGCGAAAAACAGGCCGCTGGAGAGCAAAGTACGAAACAACCTGGCGAGCGCCAACCATTCGACCAAGAGAAAGCTAACAAATGGGCGGGAGACTTCTTGAGGGCTTATAGCGGATTTCTTGACCAAAATGTTAGGGCAGAGTTAGCCGATAGGCTAAAATCTAAAGGCGGACTAAATGTTGACGCAGAAACTCTTCAAGCAATGTCTAAGCTAGCGAAAGAAGCTAACCCGCGGTCGCCGATATGGCAAACTAAACCAGGTAGCGGCTCGGCTTTGCAGAAAATTGCTGGCAGAGCTCGCAGAGATCTACAGAGTATCGTTGAAAGTTTATAGTTTATAACTATTTGTGTACTAAACCTCCGCAATTGTGTACAATATAAACACAATTAAGCGAAAGGAGTACGTAATGGCGTTTGGTCCGATGATGAAATTAACAACCGATAGAGGTTTGTCGGTTGAGTTAGCGCCGTTTGCGCGCGATAATCTAAACGTGTTTGTCGAGGGTTTTGCGCGCGGTACGGTAACGCAGTACTTATCAGCGCACCGAGCGCAGACGATTGAGACCGAGCAGGCCTGGTATGATGAAATGATCAAGGATAAAACCAAGTTGGTCTGGGGCATTTGGGCTGCCGACGGTGACAAGCGCCAGCTGATCGGCAACACAGCGCTTACCGAGATAACTAAAGATCATGTTCATTATGCGACAAGCGGTATAGTTATTGCCGATAAGAAATATTGGGGCCAGGGGATTGCCAGTGCTTGCCATCGGGCACGAACCTGGTATGCTTTCGAAAATCTAGGCCTGCACCGAATTAAGTCGGCGGTTATTCACGGCAACGCGGCGAGCTGGCGGGCGCTTGAGAAGTGCGGCTACGAATTTGTCTACACCGAGCGCAATGAAGAATTCGTTAACGGTAAGTTACGCCATATGGATTGCTTAGAATGTCTCAACCCGGCAGATTGGGCTTGGCGGCAATGGTGGGGCGATGATCGCCCGCCGCGAAAAAGCTTGGAGGCGCGCAAACGGGCACAGGCGGCAGTTGATTGGGCGCGGCAAAATGTGACGCTAGAATAAATAAAATTATTCGTGCCGCTCGTTGAAATTATCGACAACGAGAACCGGCTGGTCGCCGTTGATGTATAGCGCGATATCTGTGTTTTGCAGAAACTCTGGGTAAAGAACATGTTGCGACGGGTCGATGTACTCGCAAACGGCTAATTCTTGGGCGCCATGCGTTGTTTGGCTAATGTCAATATCGGTAAAGTCATTAGGATTATCGACCGCGAAAAAGAACTCTAATTCCTCTTCGTAGCCAGCCCGCGATGATGGGAATTGCTGTATGAATAGCAGTTTGCCAGGTTTGGCGGTCACACCAGTTTCTTCGTGTAATTCGCGGATTAAACATTCGGTTAATGACTCGTGCGGATCGAGACCGCCGCCTGGTACGGCGTAATACGGAGCTGTCTGGTCGCCGCGGCGATGTTTGACAGCGAGTATTTTTCCTTCGCGATAAATAATAGCGCGCACATTAATGCGTCGCCCAGTATATAGACTTTCGGTTTGTGGCATTAGGCCTCCTCGTTGATTGAATTTGAATAGCTTGCGATTAGCTTAATTTAGCAAGGGCTAGCATTAAGATATAATATCAAGGATATTATTCGGTTTCCAGGAAAAAGTGTCCGAAATCAACCTCATTACCACCGCTTTGCTGGAAAACAACGATCAGAGGTCTTTTATCGCCATCATCTGAATCCAGAGAGTTAGGGTGTTTGGTTACGCCTCTAGCCTCGAGCTGAGACGAGTCGTCAGGCCCGAACAATCCATCTGCCTCTACTCGGCAGAGCTCATTAAATAAAGCTTCAACTTGAGTAATAGCAGCTCTAACTGAGATTTCCCCTATACCAGCGGACACTATTGCTGCCAGTGTAACCTTTTCTCTTCTTGTGATTGAGCTGATAATGTTGCCATATGCCGTTTTTGGATCAACCAGATGGTATTGAGTAAGCCCTGAGCCGCCTCTTTCTAAGGAGCTGGTTTCGCTAGACATGAACTAGTTTTCCTCTGGATGCCGGATCACTATTTCTCTTACGCATATCCTCCATCTGTTCCTCTAATTCATTCATAATTCTAGTATATTCATGATTATCTACAATACCAGAAGTATATAGATTTGCAAGCATCTCTTTTGAAGGTTCTAGCATTTCTCCGTACGGGTCTTTAGGCAAAACCGTATGAATACTTTCAAGGGTTTCGGGCGAAAATGGACAGATAGCTATAGTACCGTCATTATAATACCTAGCGTTTCGATCATTGGTTTTGTTCGCTTTAAATCTTGAGGACTTAACATCTATTGCTGTCTGATTTCCTGGCTGTCAGTTATAAGATAATCAATACCTCTCTTATCTTGTTCGGTAGTCGCACGGACCACTTCAAAGCCCATATTTTCGAGAGCTAGCTCAGCAAGTAACTCTGTACGTATACCTTTTATGCTTGTTTCCATTTCTTTACGGTAGTGGGGTTTGTCGGCTATAGGGATAAAATTATTTAGAAGTTGCATTGTGTCAGCTGGCGTGATAGCAGTGCCCCAGCGGTTAAAAATTTCGCGCAGCGAGTCGTTGAATGAAGAATGCACACTAACAATTTTTTCGTGATCTTTAGGAGAAAGTCTCCTATTTGAGTCTCTAGCTGTTTTTTCGGCAGTTACGGCAGCAATTCAGTCGCGATAGGTGCCGTAGAGAATGTAGAACTCTTTTTGCTGGTTAGTTTCAGCAGTTGGGTGTTCAATCTGATTCATCACGCGCAGTAGATTGTGTGCAGCTTGGCCGATACCGCGCCGCGGGCGTTCTGGATCAATCGTATGCGCTTCTCGCCGCAATTCTTTCGCGGTCTCTTGGCTTTTTTGCCAGAACTCTTGGCGGCGTCTTAGATGAACTACAGGAAGCGTGCTCATTCTTCTATTATAGCATAAACATGATAAAAAAGCAATAGCATGACGTGATATAGATGAAATAACCTTTGCTGTCTGCTATAATAAAGTAGTTATTGTTAACGCGGAAGTGATAGAGACGAGAATTTGCGGCGCGCGGCTTTGAATTGTCAAGCCTAGCCAAGACGATTTTTCATCCCTGTTACTTGCCGCGAAGAAAGGAGCTCTTTCATGAGTATTATTAACCCGAGCGGCAAGGAGATTTTTTCGGTCACTACGGAACTATGTGGTCGTCCATTGACACTGGAGGTGAACCGGGTCGGTTTTCGGACGACGGGTAGCGTGCTGGTGCGCTATGGCGATACGGTGGTTTTAGGCAGTGCTCAGGTAGGTTCGCGGCCGGTACAGCTAGATTATTTTCCGCTGTCGATTGATTATGAAGAACGGTTTTATGCGGCGGGTAAAATTTCTGGCTCGCGGTTTATCAAGCGCGAGGGCCGGCCGAGCGATGAGGCGGTGCTGATCGGCCGGTTAATCGACCGCCCGATTCGGCCGCTGTTTCCAAAGGGCTACCGTCAAGAGGTGCAAGTGGTGGCGACAGTGCTGAGTATGGACCCGGATTTTCGTCCGGACGTGGTGGCGATGATTGCGGCGTCGAGTGCCTTGATGCTGACCGGCACGCCGTTTGACGGGCCGGTGGCGGGCCTGCGTGTGGGTCGCGTGAATGGCGAGTTTAAGGCCTTTTTGACGCCAGAGGAGCGTGAGCAATCTGATTTGGATCTGGTGGTGGCTGGTATTGCCAGCGGCATCACCATGGTGGAGGCCGGCGCCAAGGAAGTGTCAGAAGAGGTGATCGTCGATGCCATGGCTTGGGCGCACCAGATGATGCAGCCAGCGATTCAGCTGCAGCGAGAGTTGGCAGCTAAAGTGGCGCCAGCTGCGCAGGAATATGAATTAGTTTTACCTGATGAAGCAATTCAGCAGACGGCTGATGAGTGGGTTGACGGTAAATTAGGCGAGAAAATCCGCCGGCCGTATCCAGAGCGCAACGAGGTAGTTAACGAGATTCGCTGGGCATTTCACGAAGCGATGGCCGAAAAGCTGGGTTTGAACGCCGAGGAATATGATGAGGTGCGTGACGAATACGATGAAGCATTTACCTTGGCGTTGCACAAAGATGTTCGCCGCGGTATTGTCGAGGATAATATGCGTCCAGACGGCCGCGAACTAACTGAAATTCGCCCGTTAAGCTCAGAGGTTGGTTTATTGCCGCGAGCGCACGGTTCGAGCTTGTTTACTCGCGGGGTGACGCAAGGTATGAATATTGTGACCTTGGCGCCACTGAGTTACGCGCAGCTGGTTGATACTATGGAGGTTAATGATGGCGAGCGGCGCTACATGCATCATTACAATGCGCCGGGCTATACGGTTGGCGAGGTTAAGCGGATGGGCA
>ERZ773077.3093-NODE-3093-length-10355-cov-6.507767_pt1 | contig 10355 bp, 14 predicted proteins | sample MGYA00580612_ERZ773077 | MGnify/ENA primary metagenome ERZ773077 (study PRJEB29015, sample SAMEA2737971) | human oral metagenome | biome: human oral; feature: human-associated habitat; material: dental | place: China | collected 2021 ...
CCAATAACACAGCCGCCGAGAATTGAATTCAACGTAATTAGCTGAAGTCAATAAGTTTCGATGGATATTTAAGCGTGATGATGAGCCGGGACTGACAATTACTATTGATGAGATTAGCGATGCAGGTATTTTCATAGAAACGGAAATCATTAGTGGAGATAAAGAGTCTGCCTTGCGGCGAATTGAGGATATTGAAGCGCGGATAGGAGTTCAGGAGTTTGAACTCATTACTGGGCCGTATCGTCATATTTGTATGGATGCGCGGTCTACAGAGAATAATTTACTATAGTGGATGTGTAAGTTGAGAGGGTTGGCGGCTAGCTTTATATATCTTTGAAAGGTTGTCAACCAGCGTAGAATCCAACTTTTCTTGTTTGATCTCATGAATATCGAAATAGTTAAAATTTGAAACTTCATCTGTTTTACGAGGTGCCGTTAATAGAGTAACTTTGTAAGCAATAATCAGAACAGGGTCGTCGAACTTTGTATTCCAAGTTGGAATAATCAAGGGATTTTCTGCAGCGACTTCGATATCTGTTCCTAATTCTTCCAGGAACTCTCGTTTCAACGCTTCCGTAACATCCTCACCATGTTCCAGACCGCCGCCAGGAAGATCCCATGAGTCACTCCTCTCTTGAACAAACAGTAGTTTGCCTGAAGAATCACGTACCAATCCCTTGACTACTACCCGATACGCTGATTTTATATTCTTCAATCTTTCAGTCATTTTGTGATAAAATTTTATCATAAAAATAAGGTAATAGTATGACTAAGATTGTCGCAAAAGCGCTGGTGCGGAGTTCTGAAGGGTTATGTTTGGTACTACATAGAGGTAATACGCATCCGCGGTTCCCTGGGCATATTGATTTTCCTGGCGGAGAGGTTGAGCCAAAAGAAACGCCAGAGGCAGCAGTAATGCGCGAAATACAGGAAGAGACGGGACTACTCGTTGATCCAAAAAAATTGAAAAAGCTATTTACTAAACAATACCAGCAAGCAACACATGTATTATTTGAAGCAAAGCTCACCGAACCGGACGCGAAAGTCGCTTTAAGTTGGGAACATAAAAGCTACCGATGGATAACACTGGAGGAGTTGAAGTCCCTGCCTAAATTCTCAGACGCCGACCCGTACTATACAGACGCAGTAGATTATCTATCTAACCAATAAGTCCTTTCTCCTTGAGTGCAGCGTCAATTTTGGTTCGGTTGAAGCCGCGAATGATTACGCCATCGATGTCGGTGACAGGTATGCTGCTAGATTTGTCGCCAACTTTAGCGAGAAGTTCATCCATTGCACCCTCATCTTCATCGATGTCGCGAACGGTGTACTTGACGCCCAATTTGTCTAAGTATTCCTTTTCGGTTTTACAGTACGCGCACCACGTGGCGCTGTAAATGATTACTTGATTATCTTGATCGTCTTGATTGTTTTGGTCGTCTCGATGGCTCGTCTGGTCGTCCATAATTATCCCCCTTCATTAATTACAATCATTATATACACAACATCTAGCGTATGCAAGCTATTTATCGGCGCTAGATGTACGGCTAGTCAAATACCACCCACCGTCGGCTGGCGATTGATAAATGTCAAGCTCGAGGTCGAGGTGGTATTTTTGCAGCTCTTTGATGGCATTTAGGGCGGCTTGCCGGCTAGCGAAACGTTTCTTTTGCGGCGCGCGAGCGCTTTTGTTTTGGTACGGTGTATGTTTAGGGGTGCGGTTTCGTCTAGGCATAATGTCTTAAATTATACACTTTACATATAGCGGCTCATACTGCTACAATAGCGCTATGACCAGTGGGGCTGACAATACCGCCGAGACGCGGACTTCTGATAATACTGTATCTCGAGAAACTTTTACATCGTTAGGGCTAGCTATGGTCGGTGTGACGTGGAGGATGTATGTACCAATGCTTGGCCTGTTTTTTGCTGGCCTGTGGCTGGATAGTTTATTTAATAGTAAGCCGTGGTTGATGTTCAGCGGGTTTGCGGTAGGCGCGGCCGCCGCAGTGATTTTGGTGCGGCAACAGATAAAAAAGGTTAATAAGAAATGATGTTCGCGGCGCTACCTCATATATCGGTTAAGGCCGACGAAGTGTTTTCGATCGCCGGTTTGCCAATAACTAATGCTAATCTGGTTGGCATTCTAGGATTGGTGCTTCTGGTGTGGCTGATGTTTCGTACGCGGGCAGCGGTGCTTGGCCGCAAAAAATCGAACTTCGCAACGCGCTTAACTCTTTGGTGTATAGAAGGATTGTATAAGACGGTCGGACAAGTGATTCCTAACCAAAAGTGGGCTCGCCGAGTGGCGCCACTGGTGATGACGATGTTTTTCTTCATAGCCGGACAATATTGGCTCGGTTTGCTACCGATTGTCGGGCCGATAACTGTCGGCCATACGCCGCTGTTCCGCGGTCAGGATGCCGATTTGAATATGACGTTTGCGCTGGCGACGGTAACTATCGTGATGGCGCAGGTGTATGCTGCGCGCGAGTTGGGTTTTGTTGGTAATCTGAAGCGTTACTTCGTTAATCCGTTGCGCGACCCGATTATGTCGTTTGTTGGTATTCTGGAGCTTGTAGCGGAGTTTTCGCGCTTGCTTAGTTTGTCGTTCCGCTTGTTCGGCAACGTGCTGGCGGGCGAAATATTGATTGCTATGATTGCTTATCTAGCACAAGTTGCGATGCCTGCGGTTCTGCAGCCATTTTATATTTTTGAGCTGTTTATCGGCGGTATTCAGGCTTATATTTTCTTTATGCTTTCGACAGTGTTTATATCGCTCGGTTTGGCGCATCACGGCGGTGATGAGGAAAAACAAACGCATGATGATTCTTCGACTTCTTCCGGCATGAAATTAACGGCCGAGGGAGTAAAATAAATTTAGGTAATAACTAAACCATAAGGAGAAAAATATTATGGAAACTATAGCATTTACGCTAGCTTATATCGTCCCTGCATCGTTTGCAGCTATCGGCTGTAGCTGGATTGGCGCTTCGGCGATGAAAGCTGCTGGCCGCAACCCAGAAAAAATCAACGATTTGCGCACGATGATGATTCTCGGTATCTCGTTTATCGACGCTCTGGCGATTATCGGTTTCGTGGCAGCTATTGTCGGCAAAGTGATGTAAGGATTCGCGCGCGTGAATAACTTGCACTACTTTGCATCGGCTGGAGCTGGAAGCGATAGCCTATTGGGGCCACTAGGAATTGATTGGCGGTTGTTCGTGCTGCAAACGGTTGCTTTTGCGGTCTTGCTGCTAGTGCTGAAAAAATGGGTTTATCCGCCTATTCTGGCTATGCTTGATAAGCGTGACGAGTCTATCAAAGAAGGTTTAGAGGCTGCCGAGCAGGCCAAAAAAGCGGCAAGCGAAAGCGAAAAGCGCACAGCCGCTATGCTGAAAAAGGCCCAGCAAGAGTCGCGAACTATTGTTGCTACTGCCAAGAATGAAGCGGCTGAAATGGTTGCTGAAGCCGAACAAAAGGCCAAGAACCAAGCCGATTCCATTCTCGAATCGGCTCGCAACGACGTCAGGGCAGAAGTTGCCCAGGCCAAGAAAGATTTGCGCGACCAGATGGTAGACCTAGTGGTCGATACAACCAGGAAAGTTACGCTGGATACGGTCGATCCAAGCAAAGACACTAGCTTGATCAAAAAACAGCTAGAGGAGATCAAATAGCGTGGCGGCCAGTACTATATCGCAGCGAAGATTAGCAGCGTATGTGGCTGGCCAATTGCTTGCAAGCGGCGATAAGAAGCGTCTTATCAAAGAGTTAGCAGCCTATTTGATCGAAACTGGCCGTGTGCGCGATCTCAATCAAGTGGTGGCGGCTATTGAAGAGGCGCTAGCGTCGCGCGGCGCTGTTGTAGCGACGGTTACGACTGCTCGCCCGCTCTCGCCAGAAAATAAGCAAGCAATTGTTAAGCAATTTACGCCGACTGGCGCCAAACTATATATTCGCGAACAGATTGACCCGAGCGTTATCGGCGGCTTCAAGATTGAATTGCCTGGCAGCCAGTTTGACGGCACAGTGATACATAAACTAACAACCCTCAAGGGTATAAAGTAAAGGAAAAGAATGGCTGATATTACAGTGACAGAGTTGTCGGACGAACTGCGCCAGGCGATTGCCCAGCTCGAGGTGTCTGAAGGTTTAGAAAAAGTTGGTATTGTGACTCGCGTGGGCGACGGCGTGGCGTGGGTGCATGGCTTGCGCGAGGCTGGTTATAGCGAAGTTTTGGAGATCCAAACAGCCGAGGGCGTGGTTGAAGCCTTTGCTTTGAACTTGATGGAAGACGAAATCGGCGCGGTGCTGTTAGGTAGCGACCAAGGTGTTTCGGCTGGCGATAAAGTCAAACTAAAAGGCGAAGTGCTGAGCGTACCAGTCGGCGAAGAGCTGTTGGGGCGCGTAGTTAATCCGCTGGGCGAACCGCTTGACGGCGGTCCGGCAATCAAATCAAAGCAGCGTGGTCTGGTTGAGCGCGAAGCTATCGGCGTAATGGGCCGCAAGTCAGTTCATGAGCCGTTGATGACGGGCATTATGAGCGTCGATGCGATGTTCCCGATCGGCCGCGGCCAGCGCGAGCTGATTATTGGCGACCGCCAGACTGGTAAAACCGCCATTGCGCTTGATACGATGATTAATCAAGCCCGCCAGAAAACCGGCGTAGTCAATATCTACGTAGCGGTCGGCCAGAAGCTCAGCAAGATTGCTCGCCTAGTTGAACGCTTGAAGTCCGAAGGCGTGATGGACCAGACTATCGTGGTGGTGACGAGTCCGAGCGACCCGGCTTCCCTACTCTATCTGGCGCCATATGCTGGTACCGCTATGGGTGAATATTTCCGAGATAATAGCAAGCACGCCTTGATGATTTATGATGATCTAACCAAGCACGCAGTCGCCTACCGCCAGATGTCGCTGCTGTTGCGCCGTCCGCCAGGCCGCGAGGCGTTTCCGGGTGACGTGTTTTATCTGCATTCTCGCCTGTTGGAGCGATCGGCTAAGTTGTCGGACGAACTAGGTGCTGGCAGCTTGACTGCTCTGCCGATTATCGAGACGCAAGCTGGTGATATTTCCGCTTATATTCCGACTAATGTTATTTCCATCACCGACGGCCAGATATTTATGGAGACTGACCTGTTCTACCAAGGTATTCGCCCGGCGATTAGTGCAGGCTTGTCGGTATCGCGCGTCGGCGGTGCGGCTCAGACTAAAGCGCTGAAGAGTGTCAGCGGCAACCTTAAACTTGGCCTCAGCCAATTCCGCGAATTAGCTAGTTTCGCACAGTTTGGCAGCGATCTCGACGCCGAGACCAAGGCGCAAATTGAACGCGGCCAGCGCCTAACTGAATTGCTTAAACAGCCGCAGTATCAGCCGATGAGCGTCTGGGAGCAAGTTGTTAGCATTGTTGCGGTTAGCGAGGGCTATTTTGATGAAGTTCCAGCCGCCAAGATTAAAGACGCGCAGGCCGACTTGCTGGCTCGCTTGTGGACGAACCACAAAGCTGAGATGAAAGCGCTAAACCGAGGCGATAAAAAATTTGGCGAGGACAAATCTATCGCCAAGATTGTCAAGGACGCAGCTCTAGCAGTTGCTAAAGGATTTGAGGACTAACTAGATGCCGTCGACTCAGCAGCTTAAATCGCGTATTCGTTCGGTCAAGAACACTCGGCAAATCACCAAAGCTATGCAGATGGTGGCAGCTAGCAAGATGCGCCGCGCTCAAGAGGCGACCAAAAGTTCTCAAGCCTATACGGTAGCAGCACGCGAATTACTAGCATATCTAGCGCAGCAAGGTGCGACCGATAACCACCGTTGGTTTGTGCAGCGGCCGGTCAAAGCGCGCCTGCTGATTGTGGCAGCAAGCGACAAAGGGTTGGCTGGTGCTTATAACGCTAATATAATCAAGACTTATCTGCACGAACTGCATCAAGATGACCAATCGGGCATCGCTAACAAAACTATCGCTATCGGCCGCAAAATCGCTCAAGCAGCAACGCGCATCAAAGATACTGAAATCGTCGGTACCTACGAAGATTTGCCTGACCGCGTGCCAGGCGCGCAGTTTCATGCTATTCTCAACACTGCCAAAGACATGTTCGAGGCCGGTACTGTCGATGCTGTCGACGTGATTTTCACGCGCTTTGTTAGTAGTATGACGCAGAAAGCTGATATCGTTCGCTTGTTCCCCGCCGGCTTTGTGCCCGACGATGAAATTAGCGATGATATCCGCGAAGCTAAGTTTGAACCAAGTCCTAAATATATCATAGATGATATAGCTTACCGGCTGATTAGCGCTCGTTTGTACCAAGCCCTGCTTGACTCGCGTGCTAGCGAACATAGCATGCGAATGCTGGCGATGAAGAATGCCACTGATAACGCTAGCGATTTGGTGGCTGACTTGACGCTAGAAATGAATAAGGAACGCCAGAGCGCAATCACTCAAGAACTGACCGAGATCAGCGCTGGCGTGGAGGCGATGAAATGATAAAAAAAGGAGTTACTATGAGTAAAAACCAAGGAAAAATCATCCAAATCATGGGCGTGGTGGTCGATGTTGAGTTTGATGATGATTCGTTGCCAGAAATATACGAAGCGTTGACAGTCGAGCGCGGCCAGCAGACGATTACGCTCGAAGTAGCGCAACATCTAGACCAACAGACAGTACGTACAATTAGTTTGCAAAACACCGACGGATTGCGCCGCGGCCAAGTTGTCACAGCGACTGGCGCGCCGATCAGTGTGCCGGTTGGCGAGGACACGCAAGGCCGCATGTTCAACGTAGTTGGCGAACCAATCGATGGCCGCGAGATTGCCAAGAGCGCCAAGCGGGCGCCGATTCACCGCCAACCGCCGGCGTTGACCGAACAGTCCAACAAAACTGAAATCCTCGAAACTGGTATCAAGGTTATCGACTTGATCGCGCCGTTGACCAAGGGCGGTAAAGCTGGCTTGTTCGCTGGCGCTGGCGTCGGCAAGACAGTTCTTATCCAAGAGCTGATCAACAATATCGCTAAGTTTCACTCAGGCAACTCGGTTTTTGCTGGTGTCGGCGAGCGAACCCGCGAAGGTAACGACCTCTATTACGAGATGAAAGACGCGGGCGTGCTGGACAAGACTTCGCTAGTGTTTGGCCAGATGAACGAACCGCCTGGAGCTCGTTTGCGCGTGGCGTTATCGGGCTTAGCAATTGCCGAGTCCTTCCGTGATGAAGGTAAAGACGTGCTGTTATTTATCGACAATATCTTTCGCTTTACTCAAGCAGGCGCCGAAGTATCAGCGCTATTGGGACGCTTGCCGAGCGCGGTTGGTTACCAGCCAAATTTGCAGCAAGAAATGGGCGCCCTGCAAGAGCGTATTACTAGTACCAAAAAAGGTTCAATCACCTCTGTCCAGGCCGTCTACGTACCGGCTGACGACTTGACCGACCCAGCACCAGCGACCACTTTTGCTCACCTGGATGCCACTATCGTGATGAACCGTGCTTTGACGGAAATTGGTATCTATCCGGCCGTGGATGTGTTGGATTCTAGCTCCAACTCGCTTGATCCAGAGATTGTCGGCGAGAAGCATTATGCGGTGGCACGAGAAGTCCAGCGCGTGCTGCAGCAGTATAAAGAATTGCAGGATATCATCGCTATTCTCGGTATGGAGGAGTTATCAGACGATCAAAAGCAAACTGTGGCGCGGGCTCGCCGCTTGCAGCGCTTCTTGGCGCAGCCGTTCCATGTTGCTGAGCAATTCACTGGCAATCCAGGTAGCTACTTCAAGCTAGAAGATACCATCAAGGACGCCAAAGACATCCTCGACGGCAAATACGACGACAAGCCAGAAAGCTGGTTCTATATGTCGCCAGTGCCGCTTAGCGAGAAGAAGGACTAAGCTCGAGATGATGCAGTTTCAGCTAATCACGCTAGCTGGCGTTAAGCTCGACGAACCAGTCTACGAGGTAATGATACCAACTACCGAAGGGCAAATCGCAGTCTTCCCGAGTCACGAACCGCTAGTAGCAGTGGCGCAGCCTGGCGCGGTAGCGGTCCGCCGCCAGAAAACCGACAGCGATGACCAACTGGAATATTTCGCGATTAGCGGCGGCGTGGTTGAAATCAACCAGCAGCGCGTGCGGATTTTGGTCGACGAAGCCGAACACGGCGACGATATTGTTGAAGCCGAGACTCAGGCCGCTCTCGAGCGCGCTCTCAAAATGCGCGATGAGGCTCAGGATCAGGTTGAGCTCGAAAAGGCTCACCAGCTGGTCGATCGCCACCGCGTACGTTTGCACGTGGCTGGCTTGCGCCGCCGCCATCGCCGGCGATAATTACGACTGTCTATGCTTTGTTATCGCCAGATGGCGATAGTATATCATCGATTGTTGCTGCTATACAGTCCACGGCGTTATGCATTTCACGCTGTAGGTGGTCGCGCGGGAACATATTCGGAATTTCCTCGCGATATGGTGCTAGAAAACAATCTAGTATTTGCTCTTTGGATGCTACTGGTTTGCGCGTATCGAAATCTGATAGCGAGCCTATGTAAATTTTAAGGTCGCCACTAAAGCTTAGTGGGTCATACCGCTTGATCGCGCCAGTTATATCAATAATTCGCGGTTGAAGTCTGGTATCATAGGCAGTGTTCTGGACTTGGTAATCACCATGTTCATAGCCTAAGCCGTGCAAAATTATTAAGCCTCTAGCAGCACAGCCTAGCGCCCAAGCCACAGTGTTTTCGTTCGGCTTTTCTTCTTTATCTTTATACAAAATATTATCAAAGCTTGTCACGCCCTCTTCAAATTCAGTGATGATAGATAGCTTGCTGCTGCCATCACTCTTGCCTATGTTTGCAAAACCGATTGGCCGGAATGTTAGTCGTCGTTGATCGTGACTGTTGATGTCTGTGGCAGTACGGAGCTCCTGAGTTGCGAGACGAGGTATGTCTACTGGCTTGATAGCCACGGGTTGCCTTGCTAGGGTGCCGCCTTCACTTTCGCCTTTGCCGTGTATCGTCATGTCCGCAAACCAAACCTCAAAGAAACTTTTGCGGCGACCTTCGCCATAGTCAGGACGCATAGTTAGATGCGCAGTATTCGATAGTTGCTCGGGCGTTTCGGTTTCGGTAATGAGTAATAGTTGGTTGGTGCTCAGCTCGCCTAGTTTCCGAGTTAAACCTCTACCTTTTCGGGTCTGTTCTGGTGTTATAAAATTCGTACTAAGGTTTAGACGCTCTTCCATCTTTCTATTACAACATAAATATTATAAAGTTTCAAGTAGTTGGCGGACTTCGTCGGTGTTTTTGGTGTTCATCAATTGTTCGCGCAGTTCCTTGGCGCCGTCGAAACCGCGAATGTAGATTTTGAAGAAGCGTTTGAGGGTTTCGAAGGGGCGGCCGAGGGTTGGCTGGTAGCGGTCAAAGAGGTCGAGGTGGTAGTTGAGGAGTTTGATTAGCTCTTGTTTATGATCGACGACGGGGATTTTCGTTTCCTCGGTTGGAGCACTCTTCCTGTTTGTCTCTCGGGTACCGTCAGAAAAGAATTCGGGGCCCACGTAAAGTTGCCCAAATTTTTTCTGAGGTACCACTCGAGACGCTCGAAAGCAAAACGGATCGCTAAAAATTCCCCGCCCGATCATGATGCCGTTGATGCCGGGATGTTGACGGACTAGCTCTAGGCCATGGGCTCGGTCGCGGATGTCACCGTTGATAGTCAGCAGTGTTTGCGGGGCGATGTCATCACGTAGGGCGATGATATCGTCGATGAGCTCGTAGTGTGCCGGGACTTTGCTCATCTCCTTTTTAGTGCGTAGATGAATTGTCAGATTAACGATATTTTGCTGTAAAATAGTCGTCAGCCATTTGCGCCATTCGTCGATATAAGTATAGCCCAGCCGTGTTTTGATACTGACCGGTAGCCCAGCGGTTTTGGCAGCGGCAATGGCGGCGACCGCTACGTCGGGTCGGCGGATCAACGCTGCTCCCCCGCTTTTGATGGCGGATTTGGCGGGACAGCCCATGTTGATGTCAATGCCGTCAAAGCCGAGCTCCATGCAGTGAGCGGCAAATTGCTCCATGTCGCCCGGCTCACCACCCCAGATTTGGGCGACCAATGGATGTTCGTCGTCGGTCTTGACCAGTCGCCCAGCAATGGCCTTGTCTCCAGCATGTATCCAGCCGGTGGCATTGGCAAACTCGGTGAAAAACACGTCGGGCGCGCCCGCCTGCTTGACGACATGACGAAACACCACGTCAGTGACGGCTTCCATCGGCGCCAAGATGAAAAAGGGCTGCGGTAAGTTGTCCCAAAATGATGTCATCTCTGTTATTTTATCACAAAAAGGAAAATCCCCTCACTGGCGTCATTGACA
>ERZ773077.3097-NODE-3097-length-10352-cov-26.083617_pt1 | contig 10352 bp, 6 predicted proteins | sample MGYA00580612_ERZ773077 | MGnify/ENA primary metagenome ERZ773077 (study PRJEB29015, sample SAMEA2737971) | human oral metagenome | biome: human oral; feature: human-associated habitat; material: dental | place: China | collected 2021 ...
GCCATTGCTGTTCGGTTTGGCTCAATTTCCCTTTTAGTTTTTCTTCCCCGTTAAATAACAATAATTCTGCTTGAGCCTGAATAAATTCCACAAATTGCGTACGGTAAAGGGCGCGCGATTGAGTCAATTTTGCGCCGAATTTGTTGCCTAGATGATAAAAAATGGTTGGGATCACCAGTAATAACGTCAGTAACGTGAGGCCAAGGAACAGCGCAAGTGGCACATGAACAAAGCTTAATCCAAGGGTAATAAATGTAATCACCACAATGGCACTGATAAACGGCGCAATCAGGCGAAGATAAAGTCCGTCCAAGGTATCTACATCGGCAACCAAACGGTTTAATAAATCACTGTTACGATAGCGATTGAGCACGCCCGGGCTTAATGGAATAATTTTGCTAAACACTTGCACGCGTAATTTGGCTAGTACGCGGAAAGTCGCGTCATGGGTAACGACTTTTTCAAAATAGCGCGCCACCGTGCGCCCGATAGCTAAACCGCGTACGCTGGCAGACGGATAGAAAAAGTTAAACAGCGAACCCAAGCCGGCAATGGCGGTCGCTGCGAGGAACCAACCGGAAAGGGTAAGCAACCCGATGCTGGAGGCAAGTCCTAAAATCATTAACAAACCACCGAAAATTAACGGCAGTTTGGCAAATTTAAATAAACGAATAAAAGGCAATAAAGCACGCATTAGTTAATATCCTGTTGTCGTTGTGCCAATAATTCGGCGAAGAAACCTTGATGTTGCAGTTGGTCAAAATGCCCCTGCTGAATAATTTGTCCGTGGCGCATCACCAAAATGGTGTCGCATTGTTTCAGATCTTCAATGCGGTGGGTGATCATCACGGTTGTTTGTTGGCGACTGATGTGTTGCAAGGCTTGTAATACCTGATTTTCCGATTGCGCATCAAGGCTGGCAGTCGGTTCATCTAATAACAACAAATTGCCTTTACGCAGTAACGCACGTGCAACAGCCAAACGTTGTGCTTGACCCACGGACACGCCAATGCCACCTTCTTTAATTTCTGCCTCTAAGCCGAGACGGTCGGTAAATTCTTTCGCTTGCGCTAAGGCTAACGCGTGATCGATTTCTTGCGCGGAAGCTTGAATGTCACCCAATAATAAATTCTCTTTAATCGTGCCTTGTAGCAATAACGGGTTTTGTCCAACCCAGGCAATGTGTTTGCGCCATTGGGCTAAATCGACATTGCGCAATTCTTGCCCGTTGATTTTCAGGCTGCCTTCATAAGGTAAAAAGCCCAAAATGGCATTGATCAGCGAGGTTTTTCCAGCACCGCTTTGTCCCACAATCGCAATGTGGCTCTGCGCCGGAATATGGAAATTCAGCGCTTCTGTCAGCGGTTTACCTTGTGGCGACAAGACCACCACATTTTCACCTGAAATTTCCACCGCACTTTGGCTTTCAAATGCCGCTTTGCTGTCGCCTTGGGCGATTAAATAATCTTCTTCCAAGAAATCTACAATGGCATCTGCCGCACCGATACCAGCGGCACGGTCATGATAATAGGTGCCGAGGTCACGTAATGGTTGGTAAAACTCCGGTGCAAGAATGAGGCAGAAGAAACCGATAAAGAGAGTAATCGGCGTGCCGTAACTGCCGAATTCCACTTGTCCTAAATAACTGAAACCGAAATACACTGCCATTAATGCAATAGAAATCGAGGTAAAAAACTCCAACACGGCAGAGGAGAGGAATGCCATTTTCAAGACATCCATGGTGGTTTCGCGGAAATCTTCCGTGCTGTTTTCAATATGGCGGGTTTGCTCGGAAGTGCGGTCGAATAAACGTAAGGTTTCCAAACCGCGCAGACGATCGAGGAATTGACCGCTTAAACGCGCAAGGGTATCCATGTTCTTTTGGCTGCTGTCTGCTGCTGCTTTGCCCACCAAAATCATAAAGATAGGAATCAGCGGCGCGGTGCCCATTAAAATCAAACCGGCTGCCCAGTTCAACGGGAATACGGCAATCAGAATAATCATCGGCACAATGGCGGAAAGCGCTTGTTGCGGTAAATAGCGGGCGTAGAAATTGTGCAAGTTTTCCACCTGTTCCAACATGATGGTTGCCCAGCTGCCGGCAGGTTTATTATTAATCGTTGCCGGGCCAACTTGATGGATTTTATCCAAAATTTGCTGACGAATAATATTCCGTAATAATTGACCGCACTTGAAGCCGATTTTTTCTCGGATCCATAAAATCAGCGCACGTAGCGCAAAGCCGACGACTAAGCCGATAAAGTAAGGCGCTAAGCCGGTGACCGGTTCGCCCAGAATAATGAGCTTATGCAGCAAAGAGGCCAAGAGATAAGTCTGCCCCACTAAAATCACTGAGGAGAACGTGGCGAGCAAAATATTGAGATTCAAATATTTTTTAATCGGCTTTTGCTGTGTGCGAAGCCATTGTTGCAAATATTTTTGACGAGATTTATCCATAAGTTATGTTGTATCAGAAACAGAAAAACGGAAGGTGGGCGTTATTGCCCACCTTATATTGCATAATGTGTTATCTTGGTGCACCTACCGAACAGTTATGCTTTTTGCGCATCCAAATAACGCTCGGCATCTAATGCCGCCATGCAGCCGGTGCCGGCAGAGGTAATGGCTTGACGATAGTTGTGATCCATCACATCGCCTGCGGCAAAAACACCTTCTACAGACGTGGCGGTTGCATTGCCATCTAAACCGGATTTCACCACGATATAGCCGTTTTTTAATTCCAACTGGTCTTGGAAAATTTCCGTATTCGGCGCATGACCGATAGCCACGAAGACACCGTCTAGTGCGACCTCTTCCGTTGCTTCGGATTGCACGTCTTTCAAACGTACGCCGGTCACGCCCATGTTGTCGCCCAACACTTCATCTAAAGTGCGGTTAGTATGCAGCACGATTTTGCCTTCTTCCACCTTTTTGTATAAGCGGTCGATGAGAATTTTTTCTGCGCGGAAACTATCGCGACGGTGGATCAAATGCACCTCAGAAGCAATGTTGGCTAAATAGAGTGCTTCTTCCACGGCGGTGTTACCGCCACCGATGACGGCAACCGGTTTGTTGCGATAGAAGAAACCGTCACAAGTGGCGCAAGCGGAAACGCCACGACCTTTGAAGTTTTCTTCGGAAGGTAAGCCTAAATAACGGGCGGAAGCACCGGTGGCGATGATTAACGCATCGCAGCTAAAGGTTTGTGCATCGCCGTATAATTTGAATGGGCGAGAAGATAAATCCACGCGGTTAATATGATCGAAGACGATCTCGGTCTCGAATTTTTCGGCGTGTTGTAACATTCTTTGCATTAATTCCGGGCCGGTCGTTTCACCGAAATCACCCGGCCAGTTTTCAATTTCACTGGTGGTAGTGAGCTGTCCGCCTTGTTGTAAACCGGTGACGAGTACCGGTTTTAAATTGGCGCGTGCCGCATAAATGGCCGCCGTGTAACCGGCAGGGCCGGAACCTAAAATGAGTAATTGCGCGTGTTTAATATCTGACATAATCAATCCTTATTAACTTAATATTTGCGATCGCTATTATAGAAGATTTCCCATCAGTACAACAACGAATAGAGCAATCGGCGGTATTTATTGGTTACCGGATCGTTGTTGCCGATGGCAGCCAAAATGGATAAAAATTCCTGCTTGATTTTGCCGTCTTCCGCGCCTAAATCTTGACGTAAAATGGTAAATAACAACTCCAAGGCTTCTTCGTTACGGTTGGCTTGGTGTAATTGCAACGCCAATTTCAACGCAAGATCATGGGTTGGCTGTTTTGCAAATTCTTCCTGTAATTGTTGAATTTCCGGTGTATCAGCGGCTTTAATTAGCAAGTCAATTTGCGCTTGTAATCCTTGCCAGCGACTGTCGCGATCTTGCAATGGGATTTTGTTCAAAATCTGCTGTGCCGGCTCAGTTTTTTTCATGGCAATGTAGGTTTCCGCATAGAGTAGCGCGATGTCGCTGTTTTTCTGATCAGACAACTCCCACGCCTCTTTCAACAACGGCAATGCCTGCTCATAATTTTCCATCGCAAGCAAATCCAATGCCTGATTAAATTTGATTTCTTCCTCTTTCGGCAAAATTACACTCAAACGCTGTTGCAAGGTGGTGTTATCCAATGCCCCTTGAAAGGCATCCAATGCTTGCCCGTCTCTAAACAAATAAGTAGTTGGCAAGGCTTGAATACGAAATTGTGCCGCCACCATTTGCTCTTTCTCGCAATTCACTTTGGCTAACACAAATTGCCCTTGGTATTGGTTGGCATAATTTTCCAAGGTTTTTACAAACGCCACAGAATCCGCATGGCTTGGCGCGTAAAAGGTGATCACCAAAGGATGATGTTGTGAAAGCTGTAAAATGTCGTTGAGATTTTGCTCATTAAGGTCACGAATGGCAGGAAAATCAGTCATGTTCTTCTCTTATTTTGAATGAAATGAATGGCGCGCATTATAGCAAAGTGCTGTGGGATTTTTTAGTGTTTTTCAGGGGATAGCGTCTTAAAGGTCTGCAATATTAGCGACTCGCATAAAGGCGATCTGGATAGGGTTTAAAATCCCAAAATATTCGAAAAATTGACCGCACTTTTTGTGAGCTATGACACTACAAATGATTTAAAGGCGTTTCCAGTATCTCCCCAATAAACCCCCGCAAACTCAAACATCGCACGCCTTAGTACATGAAGATCAGAACAAAGCCATTGTCAACCGCTACCCATGCCGTAATGTCTTACTCGGCAGATCCAGCGAGAAGGAAGAGGTTGAGTTTTTGAAACAGGAGGGGCGTCGTTTTAAGTCGAGCCATGGTAGGGTAGGCTTTAGCTCACTTTTGTTTGTGGGACAAGAAGATAAATTGTAGAACCATACGGTATACTCCCTTTTTTATATTTCCTTCCAATTTGTTTTTGCTATATAAAACATATGATCTAATTTGAGAAAATATTCATAAATTCTTATTGAGATTCGACTACTTTTTTGTGTAAAGGTAGTCTATTGGTTAAACATTGAAAAATAAGCATAGTAAGGAATGGTTGTATTTTAGGGAGGTAAGAGCTTCGGAAAAGTTTAGTTACAAACTAGTCCATTGGATTTTAACCCCCCCGTGTCTTATAATGAATCTAATTATCCTTAAAAAGAGAATAGATTATGAATTTGAGTCGAGCTATTGAATTACTTCGTATAGGTTCTGGAAATCAGCAAGCTACTTTCAGAGAAGGACAGTTAGAAGCCATTATTAAGACTATAGAGGGTAGAGGTCGTCAATTAGTTGTACAAAAGACTGGCTGGGGTAAAAGCTTTGTATATTTCATTGCAACTAAACTTCTCCGTGAGCAAGGGATGGGGCCAGCTTTATTAATTTCACCTCTTTTAGCTTTAATGCGCAATCAAATTGCAGCAGCGGAAAAAATGGGTGTGAAGGCTGCAACCATCAATTCAGATAATAAAGATGATTGGAATGAAGTTAAACAAGAGGTTATTACAGGCAACGTAGATATTTTGCTGATTTCCCCTGAGCGTTTAGCAAATCAAGAATTTGTTCAAGATGTATTAGGTCATATTGCAGGAGATATTTCTTTATTAGTTATAGATGAAGCTCATTGCATTTCAGACTGGGGACATGATTTTCGCCCTCATTATCGACTAATTGAACGCATTATTAAAAATCTTCCGACTAATCTCAGGGTTTTAGCAACCACAGCAACAGCAAATAACCGTGTTATGAGTGATTTAGTCCAAGTATTAGGACCTAATATTCATGTATCGCATGGAGATTTAAGTCGTCCCTCTCTTACTTTGCAAACGATTTCCATGCCAAGCCAGGCTAAACGTCTGGCCTGGTTGGCAGATCAATTACAAACACTGGAAGGTAGTGGGATTATCTATACTCTGACAATTCGTGATGCTAATCAAGTAGCGGCTTGGTTAAAATCAAAAGGTTTTGTTGTTGAAGCCTACACAGGAGATTCTGGTAATAAGCGAGAGGAGCTAGAGGATGCTTTATTAAAAAACCAAGTAAAAGCCTTAGTAGCCACAACAGCCTTGGGAATGGGATATGACAAACCTGATTTAGCTTTTGTTATCCATTATCAAATGCCTAATTCTGTCGTTGCTTACTATCAGCAAGTAGGACGTGCAGGGAGAAACTTGGAACAGGCTTATGGGATTTTACTTAGTGGTACGGAAGATGATGAAATCAGTTCTTTCTTTATAGATAGCGCATTTCCTAAGCCTGATGAAGTTCAAAAAGTTTTATCCGTATTAGAAGTATCAACATCAGGATTATCTGTATCTGAATTGATGGATAACGTAAATTTAAGCAAAGGTAGAATTGAACACACTCTAAAATTATTATCGCTGGAATCACCTGCACCGGTAGTTAAAGAAGGTACGAAATGGAAATTAACAGCCTCTTCTTTAAGCCAAACGTTTTGGCAGCGAGCAAAGCGGTTGACCGAATTGCGTTATCAAGAACATCAGCAAATGAAAGAATATGTCAACTTACCTTTTGGACAACACATGGCTTTTTTAATCGAAGCACTCGATGGAGATTTAAATCAATTAACAGAGCCTAAATTACCACCATTGCCCAATACTGCTAATCCGATATTAATTCAAGAGGCAATTGATTTTTTATGTAGAAGTGATTTTTCTATAGAGCCACGAAAAAGGTTTCCACCTGGTGGACTTCATGATTATGACGCTAAAGGCAATATTCCCGAAGTTTACCAAGCCCAAGAGGGACGTGTTTTATCAATCTGGGGAGATGCTGGATGGGGAGGATTAGTTAAACAAGGTAAATATCAAGATGGGGGTTTTTCTGATAAACTCGTTACAGCATTTGTTGAAATGATTCAAAAATGGAATCCGCAGCCTGCACCTACTTGGATAACTTGTGTGCCTTCAATAAGACATCCCGATTTGGTTCCTGATTTTGCCTTGCGTGTTGCTAAAAGTCTAGGGCTGCCTTTTGATCCGATTATCGTTAAAACGAAAGACACGCCTGAGCAGAAAACAATGGCTAACAGTAACTTACAGGCACGTAATTTAGATGGTGCATTCAGTCTAAGTCATCAGCCACCTCAAGGTGCTGTTCTGCTGATTGATGATATGGTGGATTCGCGATGGACATTGACTATTTGCGCCTATTTATTGAAAAAACACGGTAGTGGTGCTGTTTTTCCGGCTGCACTTGCTCAAACTTCAGGTAATACAAAATGATTATGACAGTTTCGGAAAATACAAAAGCTATACTATTATTGACAGCACCTCTTTTATTGGGAGCTAAATCTTCAACTCAATATGATCTACTAAAACCTAAAGAATATGGACAGTTGGCTTCGTATTTAGTTGGAATTAAAAAACAACCTGCGGATTTGTTGACTGATCAAGCAGAGGGAATTTTAGATAATTATTCAGTTCTAGATAAATCTCGAATCATTCAACTGCTGAGTCGAGGTTTTTTATTAAGTCAAGCAATAGAAAATTGGCAGTCTCGCGGTATATGGGTTATAAGCAGAGCTGATGAAGCTTATCCCAGTCGTTTGAAAAGTCGTTTAAAAGAGAAATCTCCTGCCATTCTATATGGCTGTGGAGATGCCAATTTATTAAACTACGGAGGGTTAGCTGTAGTTGGTTCCAGAAACGTTGATAATGAATTAATTACTTATACACAAAAAATTGCCCGTTTGTCTGCAGAAGCTCAAAAAATGATTATATCAGGAGGAGCTAAAGGAGTTGATAGTGCGGCAATGTATGGGACGTTACAAGCTAAAGGATTGGCATGCGGTGTTTTGGCTGAAGGATTGGAAAAGGCGGTATTAAATCCTGACCATCGTTTAGCTTTACAAAATAATCGTTTGGTACTTATTTCAGCTTGCGATCCTAAATCTGGGTTTAGTACAGCTAATGCTATGCAACGTAACAAGTATATTTATGCTTTAGCAGATATGGCACTAGTTGTTAATTCGGATTTAAATAAGGGAGGAACATGGTCGGGGGTTGTAGAACAATTAGATAAATATCAACAAATTCCAATCTATATCCGCTCAACAGGAAATCAATCTGATGGCTTAAATGCCTTAAAAAATAAAGGTGCTTTGCTATGGAAAAATCCGAATAATGTTCAGACTTTTTTAGAAATTTTTCATTCTGTCAATTTGGCTGATATTAACCAACCTAATTACGGACCTCTTCAGATATCTTTTTTAGATGAAATTTCTGTACAAAATGAATCAAATTTTACGGATAGTATAAATCCCAAAGATAACTTCGGCAGTATTCAAGAGTCTACTGTATTTTCCGAGTCAAAGCCTGACGATTTGCTATTCACCTGTGTCAGCCAACTGATTCGCAATTTGACGCTAACTTCTTCTAAAAAAGATACTGAACTGGCTGATGAACTTGGTGTTTTAAGTTCTCAAATGAAAATTTGGTTGAAACGGTTGGTTGATGAGAGATTAATGATTAAAGAAAAGAAACCTGTAAAATACAGTTGGAGAGAGTTGTAATTTATAAGTTTTAAACCTAAGAAGGTCGTCTGAAAATCTTTTTAGACGACCCTTTCTGTTTAAATACCCTAAGCCAAAATCCTAGCTGTTTTTACAAATTCTCAAAATACTATTAAAATTGACCGCACTTTTTGTGATCTATGACACTACAAATGACTTAAAGGCGTTTCCAGTATCTCCCCAATAAATCCTCGCAAACTCAAACATCGCACGCCTTCAAATGTGTTGCCGTCAAATTCATCTAGGGTGACCACATATTTCGGGTAGTTATCCCCAATTTTCAGCAGGTTGCCGAATTCGCGCGCTAAGGTTTTTTCTTCGTTGATGGTGAGTGTTGCTTGAACGTAAATCCGTTCGCCGTTTTTCTCGGCAACAAAATCGATTTCTTGATTGTTCAATCCGCCGATTTTGACGTCGAAACCGGCAATTTGCAGATGGTTGAATATGGTATTTTCCAGTAGTTTGCCGCGATCTTGTACGCGATAGCCGATGAGGGCGTTGCGTAGCCCCAAGTCTTCAAAATAGTATTTTTCACCGATTTCGAAAATCCGTTTCCCGGCGATGTCATAGCGTGGCACTTTGTGGATGAGAAAGGCGTTGGCGAGGTAGTCGGCGTAGTTTTGCACCTGCGTTACCGATGTGGCAATTTTTTGCGATTTAAGAAAGTCGGCAATTTTTTTGGAGGAGAACAAATTGCCGATATTATCGGCGAGAAATTGTGTCAGTTGTTCCAAAAATTGCGGATTTCTCAAGGAATAACGGTTCACGATGTCGCGGATGGCGATGGTGGAATAGATGTTGCGCAGGTATTCAAAGATGATGTTATCTTGCAACGGCAGGTCTTTCAAATAAGGTAAACCGCCATATTTTAAGAATTGTGCCATGGCTTTATCACTGTCTTCAAGGCGCATGAATTGTAGAAACTCAGGGTAAGAAAGGGAATGAACGTGGATTTCCACTGCGCGCCCACTCAATGCGCCGGCAATATCGCGTGAAAGCAGGTGGGCGTTGCTGCCGGTGCAATATAAATCCAGTTCGTCATCTAGTAGTAGTGAACGCAGTGCGCTTTCAAAATTGGCAATCTCTTGAATTTCATCAATAAAAACATAGTTTTTTTGGCCGTGTTTTTTTTCGCTTAACACAAAATCAGCCAACTCTTGAGCCGTTTTCAAATGGGAAAACGCTAAGTCTTCTTTATTGATGTAGATAATCGGCACGTGTTCGTTAGCTGAGCGGATTTCCTGCATGATTTGGAACAGTAGATAGCTTTTGCCCACACGGCGTTGTCCTGTAAATACTTTAATCAGTTGTTTGCCGATGAACGGGCGAACGGTGTCAAGATAGCGTTGGCGGTAAATCAGGTCTTTTTTCATATCTCCTCCATTTATAGTGGAAAGTATAGAATTAATTTTAAAAAGTTTCTAGTATGACTAAAACTTTTTATGTTTTTATATTTTATTTTTGTATGACTTAAAAAATCTCCTAAAAATTTGACTGCACTTTTCATGTCATTTCCTATTAGTAAAAAATGTCGGTTTTGTTTATTGAAGAAGAATAGTGAATGCTGACGCTACCGATTAGTTGTAATCGATGGCGTACAAGAAATTTCCCCTTATGGTCTGAAAATAGCCTGGTAAGCAAAGGTACTTTTAAAATATAGACTAAAAAGGCATAATTGCAGCCCCATTTTTTGAATTATTTATTTAGGAGCAAAAAAATGAATATTTTATTACTAGACGGTGGAAAAGAGTTTGGTCATTCACACGGTGAGTTAAACCATACACTTCACAAAAAAGCGAAAGAAGTTTTGACCGCACTTGGACACAATGTAAAAGAAA
>ERZ773077.3103-NODE-3103-length-10342-cov-5.300476_pt1 | contig 10342 bp, 8 predicted proteins | sample MGYA00580612_ERZ773077 | MGnify/ENA primary metagenome ERZ773077 (study PRJEB29015, sample SAMEA2737971) | human oral metagenome | biome: human oral; feature: human-associated habitat; material: dental | place: China | collected 2021 ...
CATATCGAGGCGCGGGGCGAAGGCGAGGCGCAGACGCTGGTCGTATAAGCAGTCGGAAAGCGCGCGCCGGGACGCCGGCGCGATCCCACGGAAATAAAAAAGCGCAGACAGCAAAAAGCAGGCCGAGGCAAAAGATAAAACCGCCGGAATGGCGGCGCGTTCTGCCCGGCCGATGCGGAGGAATTAAGGAATTCATGAAGATCAGGAGCCAGAAAGATTTTGTCGCCGGACTGCTGCTCATCCTGATCGGCTTGGCGTTTGCCGTCGGCGCGACCGACTACAGCTTTGGCACCGCCGTTCGTCCGGGGCCGGGATACTTTCCATTTGGTCTGGGGATCATTCTTGCGCTGCTCGGCGTCGTCGTGCTGCTTTCGGCGTTCACCAGCCAACGCACGGATCGCACGGACGGCGACCCGGTCGGCAGAATTCCGTGGCGGCCGCTGCTTTGCGTGGTCGGCGCGATTGTGTTTTTCGGCGTTGCCCTGCCGCGGCTCGGTTTTTTTATCAGTCTGCCAGTCATGATTGTCCTGACTTCGGCGGGCAGCCGTGAATTTTCCTGGCGGGATGCGTTGCTCAATGCGGCGGTTCTGACGCTGGCCTCTTACGCGATTTTCATTTACGGCCTGCAATTGACGATGCCCCTGTGGCCGGCGCTGTAGCCGATGAAGTCGATGCTGCCGATGGTTTCGCTGCCCGTTTCGTTCGTTCCGCCCGCTTTGCTCGGCGCACACGGTTGCTTGATGCCTTCATTGTCATTGCTCGTCATGCAGCCTGAAGGTTCCGACGCCCCGGCGCGGCGCCGACGCCAATCAATCTAGTCAATATAGGGTTTCCCCGGAAAGAGCGCTCATGGATCTTTTGCAGAATCTGGTGCTGGGTTTCCAGACCTCGCTGTCACTGGCCAACCTGGGATACGCTTTTCTCGGCGCCTTGCTCGGCACGCTGATCGGCGTGCTGCCGGGGTTGGGGCCGATCGCCACGATCGCCATGCTGCTTCCCTCGATGTACACCCTGCCGCCGACTTCCGCGCTGATCATGCTGGCCGGAATTTATTACGGCGCGCAGTATGGCGGCTCGACAACGGCGATCCTGATCAATGTGCCGGGCGAAGCCTCGTCTGTGGTGACGGCGCTCGACGGCTACCAGATGGCGCGCCGCGGGCACGCCGGCAAGGCGCTGGCGACGGCCGCGCTGGCGTCCTTTTTTGCCGGCACGGTAGGAACGCTCGTCGTTGCCGCATTCGCCCCGCCGCTGACCGGCCTGGCCTTTGAATTCGGCGCGCCGGAATACTGCGCCCTGATGTTCCTGGGGCTGGTCGGCGCCGTCGTCCTGGCCGGCGGAGCCCTCGTCGACCTGCTCGCCGCCGGCTCCGCCCGGTTCGCCCCCGCGCTGGCGCTGGTCGTGGCCGCCGTCGTCCTGACCGTCACGGCCGACCGCCTGCTCCTGCCGTGGATCCGCCGCGCCGGCGCGGCCCTGGCCGCGGCCGGGCTGAGCTCCCTGGTGCTGTGGTGGTCGATCATCGCGCTGAGCGACGCCCGGGCCTCCTCCGTCATTATGACGGTCATCGCCCTGGGCACGGGCGCGGCGTGCATCCTGCTGGGATTCGCCATCGGGGCGACGGCGCTGCGCCACTACGGCCTGGCCCTGGTCCTGGTGGCGGTCCTCAAGCTCGCCGTCTTCGACGTCGTCGCCCAGAGCTCGCTCACGCGCATCCTGGCGCTGCTGGTGGGCGGCGTCGTCTGCTTCGGCCTGTCCCTGGCCTACAACCGGGCCGCCACCGACGCCGAGGAGGCCCGGGAGCAGGGCGCCGCCGGGCGGCGGGACGGGCCCGGGGCCTGAAGAAGCCGCCCGCCCCTTTCAGGGGCGCGAGCGCTCCAGCAGCGGGGCCAGGTACCGGCCGGTGTGGGAGGCGGGGTCGGCGGCCACCTCCTCCGGGGTGCCGGCGGCCACCACCTCCCCGCCGCCCCGGCCGCCCTCGGGCCCCAGGTCGATGACCCAGTCCGCGTTGGCGATGACATCGAGGTTGTGCTCGATGACGACCACCGTGTTGCCCTTGTCGACCAGGCCCTGGAGGACCGTCAGGAGCTTGCGGATGTCCTCGAAGTGCAGGCCCGTCGTCGGCTCGTCCAGGACGTAGACGGTCCGGCCCGTCGAGCGGCGCTGGAGCTCGGTGGCCAGCTTGACGCGCTGCGCCTCCCCGCCGGACAGGGTGGTGGCCGACTGCCCCAGCCTCACGTAGCCCAGGCCGACGTCGACGAGCGTGCTCAGGTGACGGGCGATGATCGGGGTGGCGGCGAAGAACTCGCTGGCCTGGCGGATGGTCATGTCCAGCACGTCGGCGACCGTGGCGTCCTTGTAGCGGATCTCCAGGGTCTCCCGGTTGTAGCGGGCCCCGCCGCAGACCTCGCAGGGCACGTAGACGTCGGGCAGGAAGTTCATCTCGATCTTGAGCGTGCCGTCGCCCTTGCAGGCCTCGCAGCGCCCGCCCTTGACGTTGAAGGAGAAGCGGCCGGGCCCGTAGCCGCGCGCCTTGGACTCGGGCACGGCGGCGAAGATCTTGCGGATGTGGTCCCACACGCCCGTGTAGGTGGCCGGGTTGGAGCGGGGGGTGCGGCCGATGGGCGACTGGTCGACGTGGACGACCTTGTCCAGGTTCTCCACGCCGCGCACCGTCCTGTGCCGCCCGGGCACGCCCCGGGCCCGGTTGAGCCGGTTGGCCAGGACCTGGTAGAGGATCGAGTTGACCAGCGAGGACTTGCCCGAGCCGGACACGCCGGTGACGGCCGTGAGCACGCCCAGGGGGAAGGAGACGGTGATGTTCTTGAGGTTGTTCTCGCGGGCCCCGACCACCGTGACCTCCCGGCCCTTGACCGGCCTGCGCCGCACGGCGGGCACCTCGATGGCGCGGCGCCCGGCCAGGTAGTCGCCGGTGAGGCAGTCGGCGGCGTCGAGCAGTCCCGGCAGGGCGCCGGCGTAGACGACCCGTCCGCCCCTCTCCCCGGCGCCCGGGCCGATGTCGACGATCCAGTCGGCCGAGCGGATGGTGTCCTCGTCGTGCTCGACGACGATGAGGGTGTTGCCCAGGTCCCGCAGGCGCTGAAGGGTCTCGATGAGGCGGGCGTTGTCCCGCTGGTGCAGCCCGATGCTGGGCTCGTCGAGCACGTAGAGGACCCCGACCAGCCCCGAGCCGATCTGGGTGGCCAGGCGGATGCGCTGCGCCTCCCCGCCCGACAGCGTCGCGGCGCCGCGGGCCAGGCTCAGGTAGTCCAGGCCGACGTCGACGAGGAAGCCCAGGCGGGCGTCGATCTCGGTCAGGACCGTTGCGGCGATCCGCTCGACCTGTCCGGTCAGGTGCAGTCCGGCCAGGAAGTCGCGGGCCTCGCCCACGGGCAGCTCGCACAGCTGGGCGATGGACCTGTCCCCCACGCGCACGGCCAGGACCTCGGGCTTGAGGCGCGCGCCGTGGCAGGTCGGGCAGGGCACCTGGCGCATGTAGCCCTCGTAGCGCTCCTTGGACCACTCCGACTCGGTCTCGTCGTGCTTGCGCATGACGTAGTCGAGCGCGCCCTCGAAGCCGGTGGAGTAGATGCGCTCGCGCCCCCACCGGTTGCGGTACTTGACCTGGACCTCGTAGTCCTTGCCGCGCAGAATGGCCTCCTTGGCGCGGTCGGGCAGGGCCCGCCAGGGGGTGTCGACGTCGAAGGCGAGCTCCTCCCCCAGGGCCGCCAGCTGCCGGGTGAAGTACTTCTGGTGACCCGCCCACGGGGCGATGGCGCCCTCGGCCAGGGTCAGCTCCTCGTCGGGGACGACCAGGGAGGGGTCGACCTCCAGGCGGGTGCCGATGCCGGTGCACGCGGGGCAGGCGCCGTAGGGGGCGTTGAAGGAGAAGGTGCGCGGCTCCATCTCGTCCAGGGCCAGGGGGTGCTCGTTGGGGCAGGCCCGCTTCTCGGAGTAGCGGTGCTCGCGATCGGGATCCTCGGCGGGCAGGTCCACCTTGTCGATGACGACGAGCCCGTCGGCCAGGCCCAGCGCCGTCTCGACGGAGTCGGTCAGGCGCCGGCGGATGCCCTCGCGCACGACGAGGCGGTCGACGACCACCTCGATGGTGTGCTTGAGCTTCTTGTTGAGCGCGGGCACGTCCCCCAGTCGGTGGATGATGCCGTCGACCCGCACGCGCGAGAAGCCCCGGGCGGCCAGGTCTGCGAAGAGCTCGGCGTACTCGCCCTTGCGGCCGCGCACGACGGGGGCCAGGACCTGGAAGCGGGTGCCCTCGTCCATGGCGCGCACCCGATCGACGATCTGCTGGGGGGTCTGTGAGGAGATGACCGCGTCGCACACGGGGCAGTGCTGGACGCCGGCGCGCGCGTAGAGCAGGCGCAGGTAGTCGTAGACCTCGGTGACGGTGCCCACGGTGGAGCGGGGGTTGCGGGAGGTGGACTTCTGGTCGATGGAGACCGCCGGAGACAGGCCCTCGATGAAATCGACGTCGGGCTTGTCCATCTGGCCGAGGAATTGGCGGGCGTAGGAGGACAGGGATTCGACGTAGCGGCGCTGCCCCTCGGCGAAGATCGTGTCGAAGGCCAGCGATGACTTCCCGGAGCCGGACAGGCCGGTGAAGACGATCATCTGATTGCGCGGGAGGTCGAGACTGACCCCTTTGAGATTATGCTCGCGGGCGCCACGGATGATGAGAGAGTCGTTCACGAGGTTCGAGTCTAGGAGCGACGAAGGTCGCATCAAACATCTGTTCGATGCGCGGTGGCGAGGGATTGCCCACTTGTCGGGCGCCCATGAGCCGGTTGAGGTCGCTAGGCTCGACGCATGAGCAAGATCTATGCCGTCGAGTATCACTACGTCACCGATCGTGATGAGGAGATGGCCGAGCTCCGTCCCTCGCACCGCGCCTTCAACGGCGCCCTGGCTGACAGAGGCCTGCTACTCGCTGCGGGCCCCTATGTGGGCACGCACGACGCGCTCATCGTGGTGCGCGCCGATGATGAGGCGGGCGCGCTGAGCCTGCTTGAGGATGACCCGTTCCACAAGGCGGGCTTCATCGCCGAGCGCGTCTCCTGCGAATGGAACCCTGTGATCGGCCTCCTGGCCTGAGCGGGCGCCAGGGCCAATCGCGCTCGAGAACGGTGCCTGCGTCCCTCAACGCGGCTCTATCCCCGATGACGAGGCCCCGACCCTCGTGATCCGCCCCGAAGCCGCGTTGGCGGTGCAAGCCCTCGTCCATGACGATGCTCACGCACCTTCGAGTGTCCCGCCCCAGCCCGGTGCTCCGGAGACAGCCCGGCTCTGGTGTCGGCACGGCGCATTGAGCGCGCCAGGTGTCCAAAACGGAGGAGATCAGCCCGGGCACCATGCAGCGCGACACTGAAGCACACCGAAATCACACCGAAAACACCAGGTCATCGCACGGTTTCCTGGAGACACCCACGTCATCGAGGCTTTAATCCCCTCCGTTTTGGACACATCCGGCCCAACAAGCCCCGCCAATCGCTTCCCCTCGAGAACGACGCCTAGAGGCCCACGTAGAGACCCATGAGTAAGCCTCAGAGTCACTCGGAGCGCATGGCCGGGGGCACGTAGGAGTTCTCCATGGGGATCTCGCGGCCGGTCGGCGTGTCGAAAATATGAATGCCCTGTTCGTCACGGACTATTTGCAGATCAGACCCGACGGGCATATCCCAGATGCCGATAAGGGCGGGTTCAATGGCGCATAGGTCATTGAAGTCCACGATCTGCCAATTCGAAGAGTCGTTGAGGTAGTCCGAGGTGTCGATGTTGACTCATGATCTGCCAGTCGTTGTCCGCAGGAACCTGCGACTCGCCCCGCACCATCCAACGCACCAGCCCCTTCTGCTCGATGACATTGCGAGTGGCCAGGCAGGCCCCGGCCTTGGGGATGAATTCAATGTGCTCCATGGAACCTACGCCTTTCTCCGCTTTCTCTGTTAAACGCCTTGAGAATTTCTCTTATTGCACCCGAATCTCGGGCCACCCATGATCCCATGGATGGCCCGAGACGCGCGCGGCTATGGTCAGAACTGACCGTCGATGTCCGTCACGGCGATGACTTTCTCGTTGACGAACTCCTTGAGTCCGAGGTCGATGAGCTCACGACCGTACCCGGATCGCTTCACGCCGCCGAAGGGGATGTCTGCGGCCACGCCGGTGGGCTGATTGATGTACACCATGCCGGTGTCCAACCGGCGCGCCACGGACTGCGCACGGTGGATATCGGTCGAGAAGACCGAGCCGCCCAGGCCGAAGGGAGAGGAGTTGGCGATGCGAATGGCGTCATCCTCGTCCTCAGCCCGGAAGATCGAGGAGACTGGGCCGAAGAACTCCGTGTTGGCCGTCGAGGAGCCAACCGGGATATCCGTCATGATCGTCGGCGGGAAGAAGGCGCCCCGACCGGGAACTGCGCCCACTTCCTCGACGGTGACCCCCGCCTCGCGGGCCGATTGGACAAGACCGGTCAGCTCATCGACCGCCGATTGCGAGGACAGCGGCGCGAGAGTGGTGCCGGGATCCATCGGATCGCCGGCGACGAGCTTCGCGACCTCAGTGCGGTACTTCTCGACGAATTCCTCGTAGAGAGGCGCAACAACAATGATCCGCTTGGACGAGCAGCAGACCTGGCCGCAGTTCCAGTGACGGCCGAAAACCGCCCACGACACGGCCTTGTCCACGTCGGCGTCCTCCAGGACGATGAATGCGTCCGCTCCGCCCAGCTCCAGAGTGGACTTCTTGAGGTTCTTCGCGGCGACCGTCGCGACCGCTGCTCCAGCGCCCTCGGAGCCGGTGAACGCCGCTCCCCGGACGCGGGCGTCGCCGAGAATCCGCTCCGAGGCCTCATAGGAGGCGAAGACGTTGACGATCAGGCCCTCAGTGCCACTGGCCTGGGCGAAGAGCCGCTCCATCAGCAGGGCCGACTGCGGCACGTTGGAGGCATGCTTCAGGATCAGGGTGTTACCGGCCGCCAGCTGGGGAGCTCCGATACGAACCACCTGATAGAAGGGGAAGTTCCAGGGCTCGACGGCGTACAGGACGCCCTGGGGCTCGGCGATGAGTTGGACGTCGGTATCGCCGTATCCCGTCGCGGACAAGAACCGGGGCGTCAGCTGCTCGGCCGCATTGCGCACGTAGTAGCGCAGAATATCGACGCACAGGGCCACCTCGGCCTCGGCCTCCCCGATGAGCTTGCCCATCTCGAGGGTGAGTGTTTCGGCGTACTCGCGGCTTGAGGCCTCCAGCAGATCCGCGGCCTTGGCGAGGACCTTGAGACGCTCGGGCACGGGCTCCTTCCTCCAGGTGCGGAACGCGGAGTCGGCTTTGGCGATAGCGGCATCGACCTCGGCCTCGGTCGCAGTCGCGAAGGTCTTGACGACCTCTCCGGTATACGGGTTCGTAGTCTGATAGGCCATGGATCTTCTCCTTCGAGGATCTATGAGGTGGGGTCCTCCCCCAACCTATGCCGCTGATCCCGCCTCTGTCCGGAAAATGACGTCCTCAACTCGACTTCTGTGGTCCTGAGGATCGGCGCCGTCAATCGCGAGGCTCGGCACCCACCAGGCGTCGGCGCACGAGATGCACGATTTCGATCCCGAGCACAGCCGCACTACCGGCCACCACAATGGTCAGCCAGGTACCCGGATCCGGCCATGCCAGGACGAAGAACTCCCGCACTCCTGGTATGAGCACTCCCAGCACCGCCGCCCCTGCCATGAGGAGGACGAGGCCGAGTCGCCACCCCAGCAGGGGTCTGGCGGTCAGGGTGAGAAGCGACAAGCCCGAGACGACCAGCACCAGGGTGGCGGCGGTGGTGACCTGGGCCTGTTCGGCTCCCTCCAGGGCGAGCCACTGGCGCGCTGCAAGGGTCATGATTCCGGCGACCAGACCGGCCGGAACGGCGAGGGTGAGTACTCGGCGCAGAAAACCGGATCGGTAGCGCCGATCGTTGGGCGCCAGAGCCAGTGCGAATGCGGGAATACCGATCGTCAGGGAGGACACGATGGTGAGCTGTCGCGGCAGGAACGGGTAGCCGATCGCAGTGATGGCCACGACGACGGCGATGAGCGAGGCGTAGATCGTCTTGGCCAGGAACAAGGAGGCGATCCGTTCGGTATTGGCCATGACACGGCGTCCTTCGGCGACCACGCCGGGAAGCGCGGAGAACTCGCCGGACAGCAGGACCATGCGGGCAACGGCCTTGGTCGCGGGGGCGCCGTTGCCCATGGCGATCCCCAGGTCGGCGTCCTTGAGGGCGAGGGAGTCGTTGACGCCGTCACCGGTCATGGCCACGGTGTGTCCTCGGCTTTGCAGCGCTTGGACGAGGGCGCGCTTCTGCTCCGGGACCACGCGTCCGAGTACCTGCGCGCCTTCGACGGCCTCGGCGAGCGCTTCCAGCGCGGTGGAATCGGTGGCCTCGGTGGGCAGTTCGCGCGCGTCGAGAGCCGTCGGCGCGCCTCCGCTCGGGGAGACCACTCCGGCATCGGCGGCGACTGCGGCCACAGTGGTCGGGTTGTCGCCGCTGATGATCTTGACATCAACTCCCTGGGCTCGGAAATAGGCCAGGGTCTGTGCGGCGTCCGGGCGGATCTGCTCGGAGAGCACCACCAGCCCGACTGCATGTCTGCCCTCCGGCAACTGCGCTTCGCCGTCGCTGCCCCGGCGGCAGGACTGCTGCGCACGGGCGATGGCGACGACGCGAACGCCGCCGGTGCTCAATCTCTGGGCGTGGGCCAGAAGCTCCGGGCCGCCATCGGCGCCGGCGAAGAGGATCTCGGGCGCGCCCATGAGCCAGGTCTCCTCATCCAGCACGGCGGCTGACCACTTGCGTCGTGAGGAGAAGGCGATGGTGTCGTGGACACGGGGCTCGACGGACTCTGGGCCGGGCAGAGCGGTCCCATCGGTGGATGGACCTACGAGCCCTTCACGCACCGCCTTGGCGGTCGCATTGGGATCGGCGCCGCCTGTCAGGGCCAGCAGAGGCTCGCGCAGCGCCGTCGTGGCATCCACCAGCCCGCCCGCTCCGTCATCGGCCAACACATCGGTCAGGGCGATTCGACCGGTGGTGAGCGTGCCGGTCTTATCGAGGCAAAGGGTGTCGACCCGCGCGAGGACCTCGACGGCGGGCAGCTCCTGGACGAGCACCCGGCGGCGGGCCAGGGTCAGCGAGGCGGTGGCGAAATTGACGCTCGTGAGAAGGACGAGCCCCTGAGGAACCATGCCGACCACACCGGCGACGGAGGCCACCAGAGCGGTGCGCCACTGCCCCATGGCCGCGCCGGCGGAATCGGCTGCACTGGCAGCATTGGCAGCGCTGGAAGCACTGATGGCCGTGCCGTGCATCTGCGACCAGAGCAGCAGCAGCGCCACGGGCACGATCACCCAGGAGATCCATCGGAGTACCCGATTGGTGCCGACCTGAAGCTCGGAGGTCACGACCGAGTAGCGACGGGCCTCTCGGGCCAACCGGTTCGCGTAGGAAGCGGCCCCCACGGCGGTGGCCCTCGCCAGGGCGGTGCCCGCAGTCACCGTGGTTCCGGACAGGACGCGGTCGCCGGTGCGCGGGCGCACGGGATCGGATTCGCCGGTGAGGATGGACTCGTCGACCTCGAGCCCTTCCGCGTCGAGAACGGTGGCATCGGCCGGCACCTGTTCGCCGCTGCGCAGTCGCAGCACGTCGTCCAGGACGACATCGGCCACGGCGAGTTCGATCTCGCGCCCATCGCGCACGACGCATGCGGTTGGAGCATCCAGGAAAGCGAGGCGATCGAGCGCGCGCTTGGCGCGCACCTCCGCGATGGTACCCGTGGCGGTATTGAGGATCAGGACGAAGCCGAACAGGGCGTCGGCCCAGTGCCCCACGGCGAGCACCACGACAAGAGCTGTGGCGAGGATGGCGTTGAAGATGGTGAAGACGTTGGCGCGCAGGATCGCGGCCGCGGAGCGGGATGTGCGCACCCTGTAGGCGTTGGTGCGCCCCTCCCGCACACGCTCGGCGACCTCGGCGGCCGACAGGCCCGGGTGCTCCTGGGGGGAGGGGATCTGGGTGCTCGTCTGGCTCATCGGGTCAGCATGCCCGGCCCAGCCGGTGGATCCCAGCCCGGTGCTCACGCCCGCCTCCGCGCGTGGATGAGACTGGTCACGGCCACCAGGGCCAGGGTGATGACGATCAGCCCCAGCGAGACCTCGGTGGACGGCTCCGGAAAGGCCGTGACGGGCCTGCCGCCGTTGATGAAGGGCAGCGTGTTCTGGTGCAGGGCGTGGTTGACGAGCTTGAGGCCGATGAAGCCCAGGATGACAGTCAGCCCGTAGGGCAGGTACACCA
>ERZ773077.3104-NODE-3104-length-10341-cov-17.608205_pt1 | contig 10341 bp, 10 predicted proteins | sample MGYA00580612_ERZ773077 | MGnify/ENA primary metagenome ERZ773077 (study PRJEB29015, sample SAMEA2737971) | human oral metagenome | biome: human oral; feature: human-associated habitat; material: dental | place: China | collected 2021 ...
CATCACGTCGTCGTAGTCGGCGGGCCACTGCATCTCCAGGGTCACGTGCGCGCCGCGCCGCTCGGCCGTCGCGCACAACTCCCCCAGAACCTCGCCGGCCCGCCCGGCCGATTCTTTCAACCCGAGCGAGGACGGTTTCACCGCCACCTCGGAGCCGTCCGAGGCGCCCTGCAGGCGTTCCAGTAGTTCGTCCATCACCATCCGGGTGTCCTCGGGGTCGTGGTCCGCCGACAGGTAGGAGAAGCCCAGCCTCAATCCCTGCCTGCGCAGCCGCGACGCCACCTTGATGGCGTCACCGACCTCCTGCCCGGCCACGTAGTTGCTGGCCAGTTCTCGGACCCCCGGATCCCGGGCCGCGCGGCGCGCCACCCACGACCCGAGAACGAGCCAGCGCACCCAGTCTCCCGAACGTCGCATCAGTCTCTCCTAACCGCTTTGCCCGCCCCCAGCCTCAGGTTCTCCCGGGTGTTCTCCAGCGCCGAGCGCAGCAGCTCGGCCCGCTCCCCCCCTGTCCTGGCCCGCCGGGTGGAGACCTCCAGCACGATGTGCCCCTCGAAACCGCGACGCCCCAGCTCACGCACCACCGCCCAGGCGTCCTGGTCGCCCTCCCCGGGAAGCAAGTGGTCGTCCTTGAACGAGCCCTTCCCGTCGGTCAGGTGGACGTGGGCCAGCCGGTCGCCCCAACGCTCCACCAGGTCGAGGGAACGCTGCTGGGCGGTGGAGGCGTGGCTGAGGTCGAGGGTGAGGTGGTCGTAGTCGAGGTCCGTAGGATCCCAGCCGGGCAGGTAGGCCGCGAACGAACCCGCGGGGGTGCGCCACGGGTACATGTTCTCGACGGCGAAGGTCACCCCCGATGCGCGGTTCAGTTCCCGGATGCCCTGAGCGAACCCCTCGCCGTAGTCGCGTTGCCAACGGAACGGGGGATGCACCACGACGATGTCGGCGCCGAGCCGCCTGGCCGCCTCGGCGGAACGCCGCAGCTTCCCCCACGGGTCGCTGCCCCAGGCCCGCTGGGTGATCAGCAGCGTCGGCGCGTGCAAGGACCGCACCGGCACCCGGTACCGGTCGCTGAGCTCCGAGATGGCTTCCTCGTCCAGGCTGACCTGATCCACCCCGACCATCAACTCCACCCCGTCGAAACCAACCTCGGCGGCGAAATCGAACGCGCTGGCCGTGGAGTCGGGGTAGACCGAGGTGGTTGAGAGCAATATCGCCGGGTCGGACACGGCCTCAACCCTAGCGCCGTCCACCGACCACACCGCGGCCTTCCGGGAGAATCCGGAAGTTGCTCCGGGCTTTCACCCACTGTGCCCTGGCACTGGAGCGAATCACCTCACCCGGTTGGGACATGACACATCGCAAAAGGCAGAATGAGAGCATGCACGTCGATCACGTAATCTTCGCCAGCGGGCCGCGAGGCATCAAAGCTGATGTCGCGCATCTGGCCGGGCGACTGGGGGCCGATTTCAAGGAAGGTGGTTTCCATCCCCGGTTCGGAACCCGGAATTACATCATCCCCCTAGCGGATTCCCGCTACCTTGAGGTGGTGGAGGTCCTAGACCATCCCGCCGCGGCGAAGGCCCCCTTCGGGCAGGCCGTGCGGGCCCGTTCCGAGATGGGAGGCGGCTGGCTGGGCTGGGCCGTCAGCGTCGACGACATCGCACCCTTCGAGGAACGCCTGGAACGTTCCGCGGTGCCTGGTTCCCGCCAGTTCCCCGACGGACGTCACCTCGAATGGCGCCAGCTCGGGATCAAGGGTTTGATGGCCGATCCCCAGCTGCCGTTCTTCCTGCAGTGGGTTTCGAACAAGCAGCTGCGTCCTTCCTTCCTGACCTCCGACCTGCGTCTGAGCGGGATCCAGATCTCCGGCTCCGCCAACCGTCTCTCCGAGTGGCTGGGGGTCCCCGTCAACGACTCGCTCGATGGGATTCACCTGGACCTGATCGCACCCAACGGGCACCCGGGAATCACCCAGGTGACCTTCGAGTCGCCGACGAAGGGCATCGTCGTCATCTGACAGCGATCGTTCGAACCGGCCTGCGGGACGCCAGTTGGTCGTGTCGAAACCATGGTGCGCGTGTCCGGGTCTGCTTCCCGACTGCCGGATGGTTTCGACACGGGTCGCTCGTTCCTCACGACCCGGCTCAACCAGCTTGAAAAAAGGAAAACCGGTTGAGCCGACCTGCGACGAAGGAGCAGCCCGCGTCGAAACCATCCTGCGAGTAGTCGGAGACTTGGGGGTCGGGCTCTGACTACCAGGCGCCAGCAGTGGTTTCGACTCAGCCGTTCGCTTCGCTCACATGCTGGCTCAACCAGCTTGAAAAAAGGAAAGCCGGTTGAGCCGACCTGCGAGCGCCAGCGAGCCGGTCGTGTCGAAACCAAGGTGAGCATGTCCGAGGGGTTGTGGCCGGGTCTGCTTCTCAACCAGCTTCGAAGAGACTTCGGATCAGGTTGTTTCTTCGTCGCGAGGGGGAACGCTGGCGGGACGGCGCAGGTCCAGGATGCCCAGAGCGTCGGCGAGGGTATCCACCTCCACCACCTTCAATCCCGCCAGGCGGGGCACCTTCACGGTGACGTCCCGCGACCCGCGGGGAACCAGCGCCAGCTCGAAACCGAGCCGGGCGGCTTCCGCCAGGCGGCGTTCGGTACCGGGAACGCGACGCAGATCGCCCGCCAGCCCCACCTCCCCCAGCGCCAGGAGACGCTGCGGGTGCTGCCGGTCCAGGGCGGCCGAGGCCACCGCCACCGCCACCGCCAGATCCACCGACGGGTCCGTCACCTTCGCCCCGCCCACCGTGGAGGTGTAGACGTCCGACTGGCTGAGCGGCAACCGGGCCTTGCGTTCCAGCACGGCCAGGACCATGGCGATGCGGGACGAGTCGAGGCCATGGGTGGCGCGTTTCGGGGAGTTTCCCGGGGTGGGGGCCACCAGCGCCTGCACCTCCGCCAGCAGCGGTCGGCGTCCCTGGAGGGTCACCGTCACGCAGGTGCCCGGCACGGGGGCGGAGCGGACGGTGGTGAACAGACCCGACGGGTCCGGCACCTCGACTATGCCGGTCTCACTCATTTCGAAACAACCCACCTCGTCCGCAGGGCCGAACCGGTTCTTGGTGGCCCGCACCATGCGGAACCCGGAGTGGCGGTCCCCCTCGAAGCTGAGCACCACATCCACGAGGTGTTCCATGGTGCGCGGCCCGGCGATGGAACCGTCCTTGGTGACGTGGCCGACGATCAGCACCGCCATGTTGCGGTTCTTCGCCACCCGCGCCAGAGCGGCCGTCACCTCCCGCACCTGCGCGGGACCGCCCGGGGTGCCGTCGGCCCCGGTGGCGGAGATGGTCTGCACCGAGTCCACGATCAGCAGCGACGGCGAAACCTCCTCGACGTGCCCCAGCACGGTGGCGAGGTCGTTCTCGCTGGCCAGGAAGAGATCGTCGTGGACGGCCCCGGTGCGGGCGGCGCGCAGCTTCACCTGCGAGGCCGACTCCTCACCGGAGATGTAGAGGGTGGTTTCCCCCGTGCCCGCCCACTTGGCGGCCACGTCGATCAGGAGGGTGGATTTGCCCACCCCCGGTTCGCCCGCCAGCAACACGACCGCGCCCGGCACCAGGCCGTCGCCCAGCACCCGGTCCAGCTCCTCGATGCCGGTGCGTTTGCGGCGGGCATCGTCGGTGGGGACCTGCGAGATGCGTTGCGCCGATCGCGACGGGGCTGCCGCGGCGACCTTCGCCAGCTTCGGGGCGCCCCGCTCCACGACGCTGCCCCACGCCTGGCACTCGCCGCAGCGCCCCACCCAGCGGGCCGTGGTCCAGCCGCACTCGGTGCACTGGAAGGAGTCCTGTTTCGCCATGCCGGGGAGTCTACGGAGGGCCACCGACAAAACCGGATCGGAGAATCCGAATCAGTTGAGCCGGACCGTGGGTGTGTCGAAACAGTGGGGTTCACGGCTGCTCGAGCCGGGCAGGCGCCGAGCAACCGATCCGCGGGAACCGACGAACCCGCTCACTGCACGGCCGACGACCCCGCACCGGGCCCCGGACAGCGCGCGAGCCTGTCGAGGATGAGCTCCAGCCCGAACTCGAACTCCTCCGCACCGTAGTCGTAGTCGTCGCCACTGGTTTGCTCAACCGTGAATATCACCAGGTACGGGAACTCGTTGGCGGAAAGGTCCATCTGCTGCGCGAGCTCCTCAGCCCCCTGCTCCGTGTCGAAGGGTGCAATTCGGTCAGGACGAACCCGTACACATAGGAGTCGATCACTGAGAAGGCGTGGCCGGCGAGCCGCACGGGAAATTATTGCCGGTCAGGTTGGCCAGAACGGCGTCGCGGTGACAAAGCAGGGCAGACCCCGGGCGCACCGTGACTGGATCGTGCCCGGCGCCCACGGATGAGCCCGGATGGCGGCCCGCAGCGACCTGGCCCGGGCGGCCATCGCGTCCAGGAGCGCATCCTTGTCAGCGACGTGGTGGTAGGGAAACATCGCCGCAACGCCGAACGCGGATCCAACGGTGCGTGTGGTCGGCCTTCCCCAGCAGGTCCCCGGCCCGGGCGAGGTTCGGGTACGTGTACTGGCGCGGGGGTGAACAGCGGAGACGCGCGTTCTTGCCGCGCGCTTCCCGGCGGGCATGGGCGGTGCCGCACGACATGATGTTCGGGATGCGCGCCCACGCCGGCGAGTCCTGGGCCGGACACTCTCAGGAGCGGTGGATCAGGTCGGCGCCGGCGTCACTGATGTCGCAATCGGCGATGAGGCGTGCGTAATGACCGACTCCCGCTGGGGTGAGCATGCGCAGTACGACGTCGTCGTCGATCTCGTGGGCAACGTCGACATCGGGCCGGGCGCCGGGATGCTCAGGCCGGAAGACGCGCTGCTGCTCGCTGGCATCGCGACCGAGGATCGGTCCGACATCCGCGATCTGTTGCGGCTCATGGCCGGCGGAGAGCTGACCGCCGTCATCGAGCGCAGCATGCCCCGGGAGGAGACCGCCGAGGCCTACCGCATCGTCGACTCGGGCCACAAGGTCGGCAATGTCGTCCTCCGACCGAACGGGTGACCCGCGGACCCGAGGCGACCCGGTGGAAATCCACGTGAAGTACCGTCCTCGCTCCGCGCCCGGCGTGGTTCGCCGAGCAGGGCCCCACCCACCGCGCCGAGGCGCTGCCGGCGAGATCGCATCCTTAGGATCGCTACGGTTTCACCGCCGGCACCGTCGCCCGGCTTTGGTCAGATGACCACGGTGCCCCTCGACGGTGACTCGAAGGTCACCTGGGTGATTCCCGGATGCCCGTTGGGCGCGACCAGGTCCAGGTGAACTCCGTCGAGCGAGTCGTTCACGGGGACCCCGAGCCACTCGGACAGGCGGTCCGCGGAACCGGAGATCTGGATCTCGGTCAGGCGCAGCGCGGAGCCCAGCGCGGTTGGGCGCAATTGCACATTCGAAACCCATTGCAGGAAGAACGGCAGCTGGGGATCGGCCATCAAGCCCCTGACCCCGAGCTGGCGCCACTCGAGGATGCGGCCGTCGGGGAACTGGCGGGAACCGGGCACCGCGGCGCGCTCCAGGCGTTCCTCGAAGGGCGCGATGTCATCGACGCTGACGGCCCACCCCAGCCAGCCGCCGCCCATCTCGGAACGGGCCCGCACCGCCTGTCCGAACGGAGCCTTCTCGGCCGCGGGATGGTCGAGGACCTCCACAACCTCCAGGTAGCGGGAATTCGCGAGGGGAATGATGCAATTCCGGGTTCCGAACCGGGGGTGGAAACCACCTTCCTTGAAATCAGCTCCCAGCTGCTCGGCCAAACAGGCGACATCGGCCTTGATGCCCTGCGGCCCACTGGCAAAGATGATGTGATCGACGCGCATGCTCTCATTCTGCCTTTTACGATGTGCCATGTCCCAATCGGGTGGTGCAACATGTCGCGACGGTTCCCTCGCCTCGGCAGGAGGTGCTCGGAGGACGCGACGTCACGGACGAAAGCGCGGGAGACTTCCCGAGCTTTGATCTGTGCGTACCGTGTGGTCGGTGGACGGCGCTAGGGTGGGGCCGTGCCCGACCCATTGATATTGCTTTCAACCACATCGGTCTATCCCGATTCCACGCCCAGCGCATTTGATTTTGCGGCCGAGGCGGGATTCGACGGGGTGGAGCTGATGGTCGGGGTGGACCAGATCAGTTTGGACATGGAGGCCATCGCGAAAATCAGCGACCGTTACAAGATGCCGGTGAGGTCCCTGCATGCGCCGACCCTGTTGATCACCCAACGGGCCTGGAGCAGTGACCCATGGGAGAAGCTGAGGCGCTCCGCCGAAGCGGCCAAACGAATCGGTGCCGACATCGTCGTGGTGCATCCTCCTTTCCGTTGGCAGCGTGACTACGGCGAAGGATTCGTCCGGGGTATCCGGGAGCTGAATCGCACCTCGGGAGTGACCTTCGCTGTCGAGAACATGTACCCGTGGCGCACCCCTGCGGGTTCGTTCACCGCCTATCTGCCGGACTGGGACCCGACGAACCTCGACTACGACCACCTCACCCTCGACCTCAGCCATGCCTCGACCGCCCAGTTGCGGTCCCTCGACCTGGTGGAGCGGTGGGGCGACCGGCTGGCCCACGTGCACCTGACCGACGGGAGAGGGTCGTTCAAGGATGACCACCTGCTTCCCGGCGAGGGCGACCAGGACGCCTGGGCGGTGGTGCGTGAGCTGGGGCGTCGCGGTTTCGAGGGGCACATCGTGTTGGAGGTCTCCACCCGGCGGGCCAGAACGGGAGGAGAACGAGCCGACATGCTGAGGTCGATGCTGGAGAATACCCGGGAGAACCTGAAGGCAGGGGTGGGGGAAGCGGCGAGGAAGGGCTGAGATGCGACGTTCAGGAGACTGGATCCGGTGGCTCGTCCTCGGATCGTGGGTGGCGCGCCGCGCAGCCCAGGACCCCGGGGTCTGGGAACTGGCCAGCAACTACGTGGCAGGACGAGAAGTCTGCGACGCCGTCGAGGTCGGGTCGAAATTGTGCAGACAGGGCCTGCGGCTGGGGTTTTCCTATTTGTCGAGCCACGACCCCGGGGAGGACACCAACGCGGTGATCGACGAACTCCTGAAGCGCATGCAGGGCATCTCAGACGGCTCCGAGGTGGCGGTGAAACCGTCGGTCCTGGGGATGAAGACGTCAATCGGACAGGCCAAGAAGGCCTTGGCGGAGTTGTGTGCGACGGCCGAGGGACACGGCGCGCACGTGACCTTGGAGATGCAGTGGCCCGCCGACTACGACGACGTGATGGATCTGTACCGGACGGTCCGCGAGGATCACCCGATGCTCGGGATCACCCTTCCCACGAACCTCCTGCGGGTGGAGACGGAGTGCAGAAGGCTCGGGGCCGAGGGGGCCAGGGTGCGGTTGTGCGTCGGCTCCTACCCGGTGGGACATGCGCTCGCCCACATCACCGAGCAGGACAAGGCGCTGGCCCTGGTGCGCTGCCTGCGGATCCTCATGGAGTCGCGGGCCTACCCGATGCTCGCCACCCACGACCCGCGCATCATCGAGCTGGCCCAGGAACTGGCGCTGCGCAACGGGCGCGGACCCGAGAGTTTCGAGTACCAGATGTTCCACGGGGTGCGGCCCCTGGAGCAGCGGCGGCTGGCCGACATCGGGCTGCGGTGCCGCACCTACATCCCGTTCGGCCCCGGCTGGTACGGCTACCTCGCCACCCGCATGGCCGCCCGTCCTCGCATCCTGTTCAGTTACGCCCGCGCCCTTCTCGACAAACGCTGATCCCCGGCCAAGAGATACTGATTCGATGACCTCCTCTCCTGCCCCTCGGGACATGCCGGAATTCGAGCCGCCGGCGCAGACACCGGCGCCACTCCGCAGCCCGGGGCCGCCAGCGCTCATGGGTTCCGGAAACGCAGGGGGCGGCGGAGACGGTGTCGATGGCCGGCCCCGGTTCTCCTGGCCGTTCTTCCTAGCGGCACTCGGGGTTGGGGCCGTCCTCGTCGGAATGGTGCTGGCACTGTCCCAAGCACCGGGAACGGGTGAGGAAGCTGCCAGCGGTTGCTCCGCCACCCCCGACGTCGTGACCCCCTCGACTGGCTCGACCCAGTGGCAGCGGGCCTGGAGCTTCGAGGCGGGTGAAGGAAAGTGGGGAGTTGAACCGGGCCAGAACAAGGGCAATCTCTGGAACACCTATGCACATGGCGACTGTTTGGTCGTGGTCTCTGGGTGGAAGGCGGGGGAGAAGACGCGCCTGACCGGTTACCGGATCGCCGAGGACGGCCCCAAGCGCATCTGGTCCATTGAGGAGGAACATGTTAACAGCCCCGATGAAAATGTGTGGTGGGGCGGGAAACTGGTGCTGGGGAGCCAGCTCCTCGATCCCACGACCGGCGCATTGAGCGACGGTCCTTGGGACGGGCACCCCCGTGTTCTCTCCGATGATTTCGCGCTGGCCTGCACGACGAGTTCGTTCACCCCACTGCGCGACGTCTGTTCGGGCTGGGACTGGAATGGTGGCGCACCCACAAAACGCTGGACGCAGGAGTACGACGGGAAGCCCTCAGTACTGACCCACCAGGGGATTGCGGGGACCACGGACAGGGGAGCGGTGCTGGCGGAGCTGAAAACCGATCTTGCCGCCAGTGAAATGCCGATTGTGGCCGTGTCCCTGGCGGATGGGTCGCTGTTGGCGGAGTGGCCTGCGGTGGCATTCAACCAGAGGGGCCGGTACATCGGGGCGGCCGACGGGTGGATTCATGTCGCACCGGAGGGTGCCGAGGCCTCCGCCGTTTCCCTGACCGGTGAACGGACCTCCTTCCCGCTGACCGGCTCCAACGCCGCATTGTTGGTGGCCGAGAAGGGAAAGCCAACCATTGAACAGTTCCGGGCGGCCTACGAGACCGGTGACGTCAGCTGGGCGCGAGTCGTGATCGACTGTCCGAGTAGGCGACAGTGCTCTTTCAATGGCAATCCATCCCCACTGGACCTCACGAACAAGATGAGTGGGGATGTATGGGATAAGGCGAGGTTCCAGCATATGTGGTCGGTGAGTTCCGATGGCCGGACCCTGTTCATGCGATTCGGTGGGTCAGGCACTTCGGGGGCGGTGGACCTCGTCGATATTCCGAGCGGAAAGGAGATCCCGCTCATCAACGATGCGGCGGGTCGACGTACTGTCACACCGATCGTGCGGGACGACCTCGTCATTGCCATCGAGGGTTCCTCGCTGGTGGGGTACCGGCCCCGATAGCGTGGTCCCGCCCCATCCCGCCGGTCGCCGGATGAACTCCGTGTGATTCGATCCGCTTCGTCGTCGCGGCCCGGCCCGCCCGGTTCACCTCTAGACTGATCCGGTGATGAATCCGGGGCCGGAGGTGCGGCGGCGGCTGCACCTCGAGATGCTGGTGGTGCTGGGGATCTCGCTGGGCCAGTCGGCGGTCTACGCGCTGCTGTCGCTGATCAACAAACTCACCCAGGAGGTGGCGCTCAACCGGCAGACCACATCCATCAACGCATCGAAGACCCCGGACCGGCCGTGGCTGGACCTGGCCTACCAGGTGGCGAACCTGGTGTTCCCGCTGGTTCCGGTGGCCCTGGTGCTGTACCTGCTGTGGGTGTACCAGCGACCCCACGGCGGTCCACTGCGCTCCATGGGTTTCGACCTGCGGCGGCCCGGTTTCGACCTGGGCGTCGGATCGGCGGTGTTCGTCGGCATCGGGGCCGGTGGTCTGGTGCTGTACTACGCCTTCCGTGAGCTGGGGTACAACACCTCCGTCTCGCCCGCGAACCTGGCGGCCGCCTGGTGGACCGTGCCGATGCTGCTGCTGCTCGCCGTCAAGAACGCCGTCCTGGAGGAGGTGGTGATGGTGGGCTACCTGTTCACCCGCTGGCGCCAGTCCGGCGGCGGGATCCTCGCGGTGCTCGCCGGCAGCGCCCTGATCCGCGGCGCATACCACCTTTATCAGGGTTTCGGGGGGTTCGTCGGAAACGTCGTCATGGGTCTGCTGTTCGGCTGGCTCTACCTCAGGACCAGGCGGGTGATGCCGCTGGTGGTGGTGCACTCCCTCCTCGACATCTTCGCCTTCGTCGGCTACGCCCTCCTCAAACCCCACATTCCCTGGCTGTGAGGGGCCCCGTCCGGTTGCGGTCGTTCCACACGACCGGGACGGACGTTGCATCGGCGCGACTGTCTGGGATTCCTTCTAGGATTGGGCCCATGCGAGTTGGAGTTTTTGGAGCCACCGGTCAGGTCGGCGGCGTGATGCGCAAGTTGCTGGCGGAGCGGAACTACCCCGTCGATGAGATCCGCTACTTCGCCTCCGAGCGTTCCGCGGGCAAGGTCCTGCCCTGGGGGG
>ERZ773077.3106-NODE-3106-length-10340-cov-4.547010_pt1 | contig 10340 bp, 7 predicted proteins | sample MGYA00580612_ERZ773077 | MGnify/ENA primary metagenome ERZ773077 (study PRJEB29015, sample SAMEA2737971) | human oral metagenome | biome: human oral; feature: human-associated habitat; material: dental | place: China | collected 2021 ...
ACCAAAATAGAAAATAGATTATTTTTATATAGATAAAATGGCTGTTTATCGGTAGGAGTTTCTAATATTTTTACATACATATTATTTGAAAAAAGTGGTAGTTTATCGACATAGTTTTTATATAGTTTTTTAAAGCCATCTTCCGTTAGTTCTTCTTTTGTGTCTTTTAGCAGTATCTTTTTCCAGTTATCACCATTGGCTCTTTTGCAGATCTTTTTAAATGCTCCATCTTCTATTTTATACGATACATTATCGTTTTTGGTTTCTGCTTTTATACCCTCGACAAATTCTTCATATCCATAGCTTTGATGAAATGTGATAAATTTTATTTGTCCCTTTTCTACATACTCTTTAAATTTAGATCTATCATCGGAAGCATTGCCTTCTATAATTTCTAGTGCTTTACGAACAACACTATATGTCTTTCCGGTTCCTGGAGGACCGTATAAAATTTGATTAAGGTGATAAGTTAATTTTTTGTCATCATCGGTCATTTCATATCCTTTGTTATCACTATTATTTTGTCTGTTGTTTTCTATGTTTTTATAAAATTTGTCATATGTCAGCTGATATACATTTGTTAGCGCATTAAGTAAGCTTGTGTAGTCAAGAGTTGCAAATGTGTCTATATTTTCTATGGCGAAATATATATACTTTTCCCATGCAAGTTTATCAAGCCTAAAGCCAGGTATATGTATCTTTTTGCATTCTGACTCCAAAAAGTTATATATTTCATCTTTTAGTTTATCTTCTGTATCGCTTAGTTTTGTATCGATTAGCCCTATGGATACATAAAAATTGCCAGGTTTTGCTAAAACGGCAAAATAAATAACTAAATGTGATTCATTCTCAAAAGGAATATATCTATTCCATATATATTCCGCAATAGTCCTACCGTCTGCCTTTAGCCAATTTCCATTACGCTCACTTCTATAATTTTTAAAAATATTATCTGTAAATTTGATCAAATTTGCACGAAATTTACTTAACTTATCATGTGTTGTTTTGTCGTCCTTGCTGTATTTTGTATCTTGAGCGTATCTATTTGTAAAATACCTAAATCCATCTAAAATTTCATTTTTCAAATCATCATCTATCATATAATCCCCATATTTAAGTATATTCTGTCTTTGGTTGACTTATTGCATGGTAAAAAATAATAGCTATAAAAGTCTATATATTTTATGATTTTATTTTTCACTTTGACGCATTCATCTTTATATAGATGTGCAAAATATCTATCGCCGCAGGCGTCACGCCGCTGATCTCGCTAGCCGCAAAGAGCGTCGGCGGAGCAAATCTCTCGAGCTTTTCGACCACTTCGTTGCTAAGTCCGCTGATACCGCGGAAGCTAAAGCCCTCGGGGATTTTCACGCTCATCATATCTTTCATGCGGTCGATCTGCTTTTTTTGCTCAGCGATGTAGTGCTGGTATTTGGCTTCGGTTAAAATTTGCTCCAAGCTAGCTTCGTCGAGCGCCTCGAAAAACGGATCTAGCTTGCGTAGCTTTTCGCTCGTAAAGCTCTTTCTGGCGACGATTTTTTGCAGGGTCAAATTTTGGCTGATTATCTCCTCGTCAAGACTAGCTAAAAGTTCCAAATTTCGCTTTGTCGGCGTGATCTCGGTGCCGTTTAGTAGCTCTAGCCCGCGAGTCAAATTTGACCTTATGGCTTCTATTTTCTCAAACGTCGCTTCGTCTAGCAAGCCAAGCTCGCGGCCGTATCCTCCCAGGCGCAGCACGGCGTTATCCTCGCGCAGCAGCAGCCTATACTCGGCGCGGGAGGTAAACATGCGGTAGGGCTCCTTCGTACCTTTGGTCACCAGATCATCGATGAGAACGCCGATGTAGGACTCGTCGCGGCGCAGGACGAACGGCTCTTTGCCATCAAGCGCAAGCGCTGCGTTTATGCCCGCCATCAGCCCCTGAGCGCCAGCTTCCTCGTAGCCCGTGGTGCCGTTGATCTGGCCTGCGAGATAGAGTCCGCGCGCCTTTTTGGTCTCTAGCGTGTGTTTTAGCTCGGTCGGCTGGACGTAGTCGTACTCGATTGCGTAGCCGTGGCGCACGATACGAGCGTTTTCAAAGCCCTTGACCGAGCGTAGCATCGCGACCTGCACTTCATACGGCAAGCTCGTAGAAAAGCCGTTGATATAGTACTCCGTGGCCTCTAGCGTCTGCGGCTCGACGAAAAGATGATGCCTGTCGCGATCGCCGAATCTATTTATCTTATCCTCGATACTCGGGCAGTAGCGCGGACCCACGCCCTCTATCTGGCCCGTAAATAGCGGCGCTTTGTCGAAATTTGAACGGATGATGTCGTGCGTGGTTTCGTTCGTGTAGGCGATGTAGCAGGGCAGCTGCGTAGGCGCGAAGTCTCTCGTGCGGAAGCTAAACGGGCTTGGATCCTCGTCGCCGCCTTGGATCTCGAGCACGCTAAAGTCGATGCTTTTAGCGTCCACGCGCGGGCAGGTGCCGGTCTTTAGCCGGCCGACTTCTAGGCCTAGTTCGCGCAGGCTATCGCTTAGATTTTTAGCGCTTAGCTCGCCCACGCGGCCGGCTTCTAGTTTGTTAAATCCGACGTGAATTAGCCCGTTTAAAAACGTGCCCGTCGTGATGATGAGCTTGCTTGTTTTATACTCGTTGCCTAGGTGGGTTTTTACGCCCGTGATTTCGCCGTCCGAGCTTAAAATTTGAGTCGCGATCTCTTGGCTGATTTCAAGATTTGGCGTATTTAGCAGTAAATTTCGCATATAGACGCGGTAGCGGTCCATGTCGATCTGAGCGCGGCTGCCTCGCACTGCTGGCCCCTTGCTCTCGTTTAGTACGCGAAACTGTATGCCCACGGCATCGGTCGTTAGCCCCATTTGCCCGCCTAGAGCGTCGATCTCTTTTACGAGGTGGCCTTTTGCTAGGCCCCCTATTGCGGGGTTGCAGCTGGCGGCGCCGATTTGCTCGGCTAGGATGGTGATTAGCAGCGTTTTTTTGCCCATTTTTGCGGCGGCGAGGCTGGCTTCGATGCCTGCGTGACCGCCTCCGATGACGATAATATCATAGTTCATATTCAAATTTTCCTTGTCCTTAAAATTCGCGATTCTATCAAAAAACAGATAAAATATACAAAAATTTAAGGAAAGACGGCGAGGAAATTTGGCTTAAATTTGACGTTTTTTGAGCCGGTGCGCGTAGTTTAGCGATTTGGCTTAAATTTATTTATAGTAATTTTTATAGAGTATTTTTTTGAGAGATCGGGCGGAAATTTAACCGCGCTCAAATTTCCCTCGCGATCTTGTTCATCTTGGCAAAGATTTCCGCACGTTCGCCGTCTTTTAGGTTGCCCATCTCTAGCTTCGTCATCATCTGCATAAAATCAAATTTCTTAAACATTTTTGCGGCTTCTTTGGCTTCGCGTTCTAGTTTGGCGTAGATTTGCGCTTCGTTTTCGTCACGGGCTAAATTTAGTAAAAACGAGCTCGCCTCGCCGCCCGTAAATTTACTCGCCGCGTCGTTTAAATTTGCTTTTCCGTTAAATTTATCCAGTATATCGGCAAAACCGGTCAAATTTGCCGCCGCAAGCGTGGAGCTGGCTAAAAATTTATCGCCTTTTTGACCTTGAGTTACGCGGTTTGCTAAGGTCTTTAAAATCTCGTTTGAGGCGCCGTTTTTGATCTGCATTTTTATCCTTTTTATATTACTAACGGCGAGTTCTAGCAAAAAGTATTCCGTCAAATTTAAAACGCCGTGGTTAAATTTTGACTTAAGCTTTCTGAGGCATTATAGGACTAAAAAGCTCTTTTTTGCGTATCAGATAGCCTATGCGTAATATTTTTATATTCGTATAAGTTTAAAAAAGTGCCTATTTTACCGCAAATTTAAAGATAAGCTTAAAAATAAATAATTCATAAAAATTAATCTAAAAAATACAAAATTCGTCAGGCAAATGACGGAAATAAATTTCCAAAAGTAATACAATTAGCTCAAGATTTAAGAGAAATCAAGAATCGTAAAACAAGTAGAAAGGAGAATTTATGAAACAACATAAATTTGTGATCGCCGATTACAAACGTTGTATCGGTTGCGCTACTTGCATGGCGGCATGTTTCCGTAGCGCCTATGAGCGCGGCAAGCTCTCAAAGGCTAGGCTAACTGTATTGCGCCAGGCAAAGGGCGTCATGCCGACGCAGTGTCGTCAGTGCGATGACGGTCCTTGCGCGAACGTATGTCCTACCGGGGCACTCAGGTTTGACGATAACTGCATCGAGCTGCATGAGGAGATCTGCATAGGTTGTAAACTCTGCACGATCGCTTGCCCTTACGGCGCGATAAGCTCGAGCGCGGAGCTCATGCCGTCCGTTAACTACGCGGTAGAGCCGAAGTACTACCTCGAGATCGAGAGCCAGGCGGGCGCGAAAAATACCGCTATCAAATGCGATATGTGTTTCGGTCGCGAAAACGGCCCTGCATGCGTCGAGGTTTGTCCGACCAGCGCGATCATCATGGTCGATCCGCTACACAGCCAACATAAGCTTGGCAACAGGATCGAGCAAGAGGCGGCGCAGGATTTCGTAAATAAAATTTTACGCGGAAGCGGAAATTTAAAAGAGCCTCACGTTTTAGCCGATATCGGCGCTCAGGACGTGGACGGCGAGGCTGACGTTATCGTTATCAACGAGCTTGACAAAACTCCTAGCGAGCAGGCAAGAGAGCAAGCGGCGTCAAATTCGCGCGCTATGAACGACGAAAATAGCGGCGCAAAAGGGGGTGCGAGATGGTAGGCGTGTATCTGCTTTTCTTAGTTAGCGCCGCCGTTAGCATCCTGCTCTACGGCGCTCAAAAATCAGCCGTCAAAATCGGCTTTGGACTAAGCGCAATCAGCTGTTTTTACGCGCTTTGCTACTTTGTGGCGCATATGGGGACGATACAGGGCTTCGCTCTAGGCGGAGACTTTTTATACGCGCCTAAATTTGAGCTAACTCCGCTTGGAAATTTCTTTAGCTTCGTAGTCGTCTTTATCGGCTTTGCCAGCAGCGTCTACGGTATGAGCTACGCGGAGGAATACATAAAAAAAGCAAGCGTAGGCGTTTTCGCCTGTTTGTTTAACCTTTTCATCCTTTCGATGCTTCTAGTCATCAGCGCAAATAACGTATTTTGCTTCATCGTTTTGTGGGAGCTTATGACGCTTATTTCGTCTTTCCTCATCCTCGTAAACGACGGCAAAGGCACGCTAAAAGCGGTGATGGTGTATCTTGGCATCGCTCAGGTAGGTGCGTTTTGCATCACTTGCGGACTGCTAATAATGGCTCACTATGCCGGCAGCGCCGAGTTTAGTAAATTTGCCCACTTAAATATGCCGACTGCGGCTAGCGTCGTAGTGTTTATACTATTCCTAGTAGGATTTGGTAGTAAAGCGGGTATGTGGCCGTTTCACGTATGGCTACCGATGGCTCACCCGGCCGCTCCTTCAAACGTCTCTGCTCTAATGAGCGGCGTAATGATTAAGGTTGCGCTATTTACTCTAGTTAAATTTACGCTTTTCTTACCTTTAAGCATTTACTTTGGTTTGACGGTTTTGATTTTGGGCGCTGCTAGTTCGCTTTTCGGCGTTCTTTACGCTCTTTGCCAGCACGACTACAAAGCGCTTCTTGCCTATCACTCGGTTGAAAATATCGGCATTATCTTACTTGGTCTTGGCACCGGTTTGTACGGTCTGGCCGCCGGAAATACGACGCTTGCCGCGATCGGATTTTTAGCGGGATGCTATCACGTGGTTAACCACGCGATATTTAAAGGACTATTGTTTCTTTGCGCGGGTTCGGTTTTGCACGCTACGCACACTCGCGATATGGACGTGCTAGGCGGCTTAGCTAAAAAGATGCCTTGGACGTCCGTGGGTATGTTTATCGGTATCATGGGTATCGCAGCGCTTCCTCCGGTTAACGGCTTCGTATCAGAGTGGTTTACATATCAAGGCATGCTTCAAGGCGCGCTAGAGCAGGGTATCTTTACTAGATACGCCTTTACGCTTTCAGTCGTTGCGCTAGCTCTTACGGGCGTGTTAGTCGGCATGCACCTTAAGCTTTACGCAGTAATCTTTGCGGGAACTCCAAGAGATCAGAAAATTTGGGAAAATGCAAAAGAAAGCCCGATATTTATGGTGCTTGGCATGATCGTGCTAATGATCGGCTGTATAGGCTTTGGTATAGGAGCTAACGTAGTCGTCGGCTACATCCAAACGGCCGTAAATTCCATAGGCGGCGCAGGCGGTTACGTAGCTAGCCATGGTATAAATTTGACCTCAAATTTAGGTAGCGTGGTTTCTACTCCGCTTATAGCCATCATCTTATGTTCTACTATGGTTTTGCCTTTTGCAATCTTAGCCGTGATGAAAGCAAACCGCGAGAAACCTCGCGAGACCGATCCTTGGGCTTGCGGATTTAAGTACAGCTCTCGCATGCAAATGACGGGCGGCCCTTTTACGGGCGATCTAAGGCGCATAATGAACTGGCTGTTTAAAGGCGAGAGAAAAGTCGTGACTAAAGGCTATTTTAACCCGGTCGAATACCACAACCATCCAAAAGATATCTGGTGGGGGCTATTTTACGAGCCGGTGATTAAATTTACCGAAAAGGTCGCCGATAAAATAGGCATAATGCAAAGCGGCTACACCAACGTTTACGCGCTATATATCCTCATATATCTTTGCGCGATACTAGCGGTTAGCTACTTTTTGATATAGGGGGCGTGAGATGGAAATTTTACAGACTATACTTTTGATGATATTTCAAGTAGTCGTCATCGTCTTGGTTGCGCCCTTGTTTGACGGTATGGCCAGAAAACTAAGAGCCAAACTACAATCAAAACAAGGCAGCGATTTTTTCCAGACGTATCGCGACATCATAAAGCTATTTAGACGCGGTAGAACCGTGCCTGAGTGCTCTCACTGGGTATTTAGATGGGCGCCGTTTTTCTTGTTTGCTACTTCGGCGGCGATACTAGCGGCTATTCCTATTACTTATAGTAAAAGCACGATTTTTGGAGCATACTCCGATATTTTCGTGATTCTTTACCTAGGCGCGCTACTTCGCTTTGTTTTCGGCGCTGCGTCTATGGATAGCGGCAACCCGTTTGCGGCTACCGGCGGCGGACGCGAGCAGATGCTAGCCGTCTACGTAGAGCCAGTGATGATAATGTGCCTAATCGTCGTTATGCTTGCAGCCGGAACGTCAAATTTAGTAGAGATCCAATCAATGGTAAAAAGCGGACAGATCGGATATCAGATCCCAAGCTTTGCGGTTGCTTCAATTGCGTTTTTGTGGTGCATATACGTTGAAACCGGTAGAAAGCCTTTTGACCTCGCAGAAGCCGAGCAAGAGCTACAAGAAGGCTTGCTAGGCGAATACGCCGGCTCTGATTTAGGCCTAGTTCAAGCTTCGCTTATCTTAAAACAATTTGCGATGATCGGGCTTTTCCTTTCGATTTTCGAGCCATGGAATTTTAGCAATCCGTTTTTAGCGGTAATAATTTTCGTCTTAAAAACGGGAGTGTTTTACGTAGCGGCCGTGTTTATAGATAACTTCGGACCTAGATTCCAGATGACTTCGAGCTTACGTAAAAACGCTCTAGCTGCTCTAGCTATATCTTTTGCGGCTTTGACGCTTTACGTCGTGGGGGTGTGAGATGAATATTTTAGATACTTTGGCTATCTGTATGATGGTAACGTCTTTGGCGGTTTTCGGGCTAAGAAGCCTAAAGTTATCCGTCATAGTTTACGGAGTTCAGACGTTGCTATTAGTCGGGATATTTTTTACGTTGTCGTCTAAATTTAACGCCGAGCAACTATCCACGTGGGCGGTCGTGGCGTTTTTTACGAAGGTTTTATTCGTGCCTGCGATCTTGCTTTGGCTTATTAAAAATCTTGGCGTCGTGCACGAAGACGAGCCTGTAGGCGGCTTTTTCGTTAGCCCCGTTATAGCGATGGGTTTTAGTTTGGCTTTGGCGATGAGTATTAATCCGATATTTTTGGAGTTTTCGCTTATTAAAGAAAAGATAATGCTACTAGCGGCGGTTTGCGTATTTATGATGGGGGTTTTCGGCTTTATGCTTAGAAACTCGTTTATCAAGCAAATTTTAGCTTATTGCCTTTTTGAAAACGGCATACATCTAAGCCTAGCGCTTATGGCTTACAACTCAAACGAGCTTGTCGAGCTTGGAATTTTAACAGATGCGATTTTTGCCGTTATCATTATGAGCGTTTTAGCGATTAGATTTTATAAAGCATACGGCAGCCTTGACACGTCTAAGGCTACGAATTTAAGGGGATAGAGATGGATAGTTTAACTTTGGTATTAATTTTACCGCTTCTTGGAGCGATACTGCTATTTTTCTCTCCGAAAAATTACGCTTTTTTGAGTTTGCTTCACGTAGCCGTTAGCGCAGTTACGTCTTTGGCGTTGCTATTTAACGTAAGCAAGGTTTTAACCGGCGGTACGTTTTACGCGCACGATAAATTTTTGTTTCTAGACAGCCTTGGCTGCGTATTTTTGATACTTATCGCGGTTACCGGCCTACTCGTAAATTTATACGCGACCCACTATATGAGATGGGAGCTTGAAGAGGGACATATAAATTTAAGCGCGCTTAAGAAATACTACGCGCTTAGCCACGTGTTTATATTTACGATGAGCTTAAGCGTCATCTGTAACAACGTCGCGTTTATGTGGGCTGCGATTGAGGCTACTACGCTTTCATCGGTGTTTCTAGTAGCGATCTTAAAAGATCAAAAATCAACCGAGAGCGGCTATAAATACATAGTTCTTTGCTCTATCGGCCTAGCGTTTGCGCTTTATGCGACCGTGCTTCTTTACTCTGCGACCTTTGCGGAGACAAAAGACGGCGAGGCTGCGATGCTATGGACCGGCATAATGGCAAATGCTAAAAATTTAAGCCCCGACGTTGCAAAGCTAATCTTTGTCTTTGCGCTTATCGGATTTGGCACCAAAGCCGGCCTCGCTCCTACGCACACCTGGCTTCCCGATGTTCACGCCCAAGGCCCAGCTCCGATTTCGGCTCTGCTTTCAGGCGTTTTGCTAAAGTGCGCGATGCTAGCTTTATTTAGATACTACGCTATCGCGGCTCAAGCTACCGGTATGGAGTTCGTTCAAAGCGTGATGATAGTTTCCGGTCTTATTACGCTATTTGTGGGCGGAATTTTCCTAATCAGGCAACACGACGTAAAAAGGATGTTTGCCTACCACTCTATCGTGCATATGGGCGTCATAGCTTTTGCCTTGGGAGTCGGCGGATTTTTCGGGCTATTTGCGGCTATTTTCCACTGCCTAGCTCACAGCTTTACAAAAGCTCTTGCGTTTTGCTCAACGGGCAATATCGCTAGAATTTACGGACACAAAGATATGAGCAAAATGGGCGGTATGATAAAGATAGCTCCCGTAACTACGATGATGTTTGGCGCAGCGGTTTGCTCGCTGGTAGGCGTGCCTGCGTTTGCGATATTCGTTAGCGAATTTAACGTCTTCGTCGGCGCCGTAAATAGCGGCCAATACTTTAGCGTCGCTTTATTTGCGATAGCTCTTGCCATCATCTTTATCGCGGACTTCTCGCACTTTAACTTAGCAAGCTTTGGCGAACCTAAAGCCGCGGTCGTTCACAATAAAGAGATGAGTATATTAGAAAATTTACCGCTTATCCTGCTTTGCGCTTTGATTATAATCTTTGGCGTTTGGCACGTGGATAACTTTTATACGCTGGTTGAAAATGGCGTCAAGATAATAACTGGAGAACTATTATGAGAGGCGATAAATTCGTTGAAATTTTAAAAACAAAGGTAAAGGTTCTAGAAGTAACCCGCCAAGCCGACGACCAAATCACCGTCCTAGTGGACAGAAACGACCTTCCGCTTGCGGTTAAGACCCTTTACTACGATATCGGCGGTTTCATCTCTACGATGATACCTAGCGACGAGAGGACTATAAATGGCTGTTTTGCGCTTTACTACGCTTTGTCTATGGAGGGCGGCAAGATGACGGAAGAAGACGACTTCGCCGCCGAGGATAAGTGCTTTATCACCGTTAAAACGCTAATTCCCGGCGTCGATCCGACTTTTCCGTCCGTTACGCCGTTAGTGCCTGCTTGCGTTTGGTACGAAAGAGAAGCCTACGATATGTTCGGCCTAGTAGCCGAGGGCTTGCCCGATAAGCGTAGATTGGTGCTAAGCGACGATTGGCCGGACGGCCTTTATCCGCTTAGAAAAGACGCGATGGACTACCGCTACCGCCCAGATCCCGTCGCTCACCAAGATGAACCCGATACCGAGTTTTTATTTCCAAAA
>ERZ773077.3110-NODE-3110-length-10333-cov-3.102355_pt1 | contig 10333 bp, 9 predicted proteins | sample MGYA00580612_ERZ773077 | MGnify/ENA primary metagenome ERZ773077 (study PRJEB29015, sample SAMEA2737971) | human oral metagenome | biome: human oral; feature: human-associated habitat; material: dental | place: China | collected 2021 ...
AAGCCTCGGCCTCTCCGGCGACGAACACAAACTCTACGAACTCATCCGCAAGCGCGCTGTCGCCTCCCAAATGGCCTCCGCCATCCTCGAAAACGTCAGCGCCGACCTCCATGCGGGCGATGACAAAAACCAGTTCCGCGCCAGCGGCTCCACCGTCAAATTCCCCGGCTACATGAGCGTGTACCAGGAAGAGCGCGACGACAAAGACGAAGACGACGACAACCGCCTGCTGCCGCCGATGCAAGCGGGCGACCGCCTGCAACTGCTGGACATCCTCGGCAACCAGCACTTCACCCAGCCGCCGCCACGCTACTCCGAAGCAGCCCTCATCAAAGAACTCGAAAACAACGGCATCGGCCGCCCCTCCACCTACGCCAGCATCATCAGCACCCTGCAAGACCGCGAATACGTCGAACAAGAAAACCGCCGCTTCATCCCGACCACCATCGGCAAAGTCGTCAACGACTTCCTCACCAAACACTTCGAGCGCTACGTTGATTACGACTTCACCGCCCGCCTTGAAGACGACCTGGACGCCGTCTCGCGCGGCGAGCGCCAATGGAAACCGCTGCTTGGCGATTTCTGGGGTGCCTTCTCCGAACGTCTTGACGAGAAAAAAGACATCTCGCGCGAAGAAGTCATGCAGGCGCGCGAACTCGGCACCGACCCGAAAAGCGGCAAACCCGTCAGCGTCCGCTTTGGCCGCTTCGGGCCGTTTGTGCAAATCGGCAGCAAAGACGACGAAGAAAAACCCCAATTTGCCAGCATCCCGTCTGACCGCAACATGGACGAAATCACCCTGGAAGAAGCGCTGGAACTGTTCAAACTGCCGCGCGTCGTCGGCCACTCCGAAGAAGATGGCGAAATCGTAACCAGCATTGGCCGCTTCGGCCCCTACGTGCGTTACGGCAAGCGCTACGTCTCCCTGCCCAAAGAAGAAGACCCGCTCACCATCACGCTTGAGCGCGCGCTCGAACTCATCGCCGCCAAAAAAGAAGCCGACAGCCAAAAATACATAAAAGAGATAAAAAATGGTGAGGAGATATTACAAATATTAAATGGTCGCTTTGGTCCATATGTAACAAATGGTAGTATTAACGCATCTATCCCAAAAACGATAGAACCCGCGACCCTCGAACTGGAAGCTGCGCTCGAACTGCTTGAAAAAGCCAAAGAGCGCAAAGCGAATCGGGGGGCAACCAACAAGGCGGCTGGCAAAACTGCGAAGAAAAGCGGCGGTACGACAGGGAAAAACAGCCGCAGCAAAGCGACCGCGAAAAAGAAAGAGACCAAAACATGATAGAAGAACAGCACAGCCTGGATGACCTGCGTCACGGCTTCGGCTTCCTGATGCACGACACTACGCGCTTGATGAACCGTTATTACGATCGGCGGGTGCGCAACTACGGCATCACCCGAACCCAATGGACATTGCTCACCTACCTCTCGCGCTACGAAGGTGTCAGCCAGACCAAATTGGCCGAATACATGGATCTTGCGCCGATGACGCTGACGCGGCAAATCGACAAACTCGAAAAAGACGGTCTGCTTGACCGTCGTCAGGACCCGCAAGACCGCCGCACCAACCTCATCTTCCTCACCGAAAAAAGCCAGCCACTGATGAACCGCATGCACGAAATCGCGGTTGAGGCCAAAGAAGCGGCGCTCAAAAATTTCAACGAAGGCGAACGCGAACTCCTGCGCGACTACCTTAGCCGCATGCGGGAAAACATGGCTACCGCTTGAATCCCTAAAAACTCCGCCCCGGCGGGGTTTTTTATGGGCTCTTCTTCCTTTGTACACGACAAAACCGGCATAAAAACCCTTCCTCTGCAAGCAAGGAAGGGTTTTGTATTTGCCGACGTCAATCGCGCTCTTTACGGACGCGGGCGGATGGGCGGAGCATCAATCTTGACGCGGCCACCGTTCGGATTGGCGGCAGGAGCACTATCCGGAGCGGGTTGGGCGTGGGCATTGACGGGCTGGTCGGTAACGGGGGCGGCATCTGCGGCAGGCTCGCGGTCTTCAGCAGCGGGCTGAATATCGGTCGGGGTTGGGTCGCTGTCTTCGCCGCTTGCAGGCGCAGGATTATCGGTAGCGGCGGTCGTGCTGCCATCTGCGTTCGTTACAGATTCGGCCTCGGCGGGTTTGTCGTCGCTTTTTGCAGGCTGGTGCATGGTGATCCAGCTATCAAGTTCTTCGCTGGTAGCGGCGAGGACACGCGTTTCGTAGCCGTCCGGGAAGGTGAGTACGGGTAGTTCGGCGCGGTCGGCCTCGCCAGTCTCTTCTTTGATTTGTTTGAGTTTCTCGCCTTCGCGCGCGGCGCAGTCTTCTTTCGGCGCTTCTTCATTGTGCAGGCCGTAGAGCAGATGATCACGCAGCGCTTCCGGCGGGTTGTGGTGACAGTTGATGGCCAGCGCACGCTGGCGGGCGGCGTCGCTTGCGGTGTAGAGATAGCGGTAGAGGGTGACGTCGCTGATGCTGCCCAACTGTTCTTCCAGGGTTTTGCACATGTCGCAGTCGGGCGCGGTGACAATCCACAGGCGGCGGCTACCGTCGCCTTTTTTCTCTTTTTGCGCAAGTGCGACCGGCAGGGCGGCGAATTGGCCGTCACCTTTTTGTTTACCGGCTTTCGGCGGCGGGTCGTCCGGGTTTTTCGCGGCGCTTCCTTTTTTATCGTCTTCGCTCGCGATGCCTTTGGCAGCGGCCAGTGCTTCGCGGCGCTCGCGGGTGATATTCAGTGCGTTCGGCACGGAGATGATGTCGGCCTGGAAGATGTAGCTGCCGTCTTTGCTGACATAGAGGATTTCGTTGTTTTTGTCTTTGTAGGTGATTTCGTAGATGTCATCCGAGAAGGGGACGCGGTTGATGCTGTCGATATATTCGACCATGGCAGCGGTGTTGCGCCCGTTTTTGAGGTTCTGGATGATGGTGTCAAGGGTTTCCTGCGGCGGTGGTTCCGGCCCGGCAGTGGCGGTGAGCGAGGCGGCGAGGAAGGCGAAGGTGAGGAGTTTTTTTGTCATGGGATGGCTCAATAGAGTTCCTGGTTGTCGGGGCCGAGGGTGTAACCGTGGCCGTCTTTGTTGGTGCAGCTCAGGCTGTCACCGCTGCGGGTGCAGCGCCAGTTGGGGTTGTTGAGGGTCTCACCGTCAGCGATGACCTGACCGAAGCCGCTGAAATCGCTGTCGCCCCGGCATTGCCAGTGGATGGTGACTTCGCCGCCCGGCGGTAGGGTAAAGACGGGTTGCCAGGCCAGCGGACAAGAGGCGGGTTTTTCTTTGTCCAGCGTGTCGTTGGTCAGCGGGATGTACAGGTAGCAATTGAGTCCGTCGGGCGGCAGCGGGTCGTCACTGTTGTTTTGTCCGGCGCGGATGCCGCTGCCGCACTGGATAAGCGGCTCGCCGTCTTTGGCGAGGGTGAAAACCTGCCGGTACACGGGACTTGCGGCGTCAGGCGGGGTTTTGTCCGCGCCGGAAGCAGGGGCGTCTTGGGCAGTAGCGGACGCCGCAGCGGCTGTGGTGAGCAGGACGAGGGTAAACAGTTTTTTGTACATGGCGGTTCTCCGGTTTTTGGGAAATGGCATTGTATAGCGGTACGGCTGCCTGAAAGGTTGAGGTTTGGTACGGTGCGGCTGCGCCGCCCGGTCGGGCAACGGTTCTATTCAGCGGCGGCTTGCCCCGCACCACGCTTTCTGCCTGCCTGAGGTCGTCTGTTCCCGCCGTCCTTCGCACCAGATGGCGAGGTTTGCCGCCGCGCCTTGATGCCCCTGTTTGGCAGCGGCTGCCCAGTGGCGGGCGGCGTTGTATTTGTCACGCGCATTGTCCACCGCGCTTCTTTCGCGTCCGCCCCGTGCGGTGAAGCCTTCGCTGTAAAAATCGAGGTTGCCGACGCTGTATTGTGCTTCCGCCAGTCCCAGGTCGGCAGCCCGTTCCAGCCACCAGCGCGCTTTCACCGGATCGCGCGCCACGCCCGTGCCGCTGAGGTAGTGCCAGCCGATGGTGTAGGCGGCGACGGCTTTTTTCTCGTTGTCGTAATCGCGCCCGTCGGATCTTTCTTTACCGTCGAGTATCCGGAGGAGTTTTTCCAGGGTCTGCTCATCCAGTTTTTCGCCGCTTGCCAACGCATCCACGGCGAACAGGGCAGCTCGTGCTTCTTTGACGCCTTGTGCCACCGCCTGTTCGTAATAGCGGCGCGCCAGGGCGAGATTGCGTATGCCGCCGAGCCCCCGGGCATGGAGGCTGGCGAGGTTGTAGGCGGCGATGCCGTCCTGCTGTGCGGCGGCTTTTTCCAGCCAGTAGCGCGCGAGGGCGTAGTTTAGATTGATGTCTGCGATTTCCTGCGCAAGGGCGGTTTTCAGCTGGTTGTCAGGTCGGGAAAAGAGATGCCCCAGGGTGTCTTCGTCTCTCTGCAACTGCGCCATGCGCTCATCCGCTTTTTGGGTGTACAGTGTGCCGAGGTTACCTTGCGCGAGGGTGAAACCCTGTCTGGCGGCTTTTTCATACCACCCTTGCGCGGCTTTTTCGTCTTTTTCACCACCCGCGCCGGTCTGGTAGAGCACGGCGAGGTTGTTTTGCGCTTTGGCGTAACCCTGTTCTGCCGCCCGCCGGAACCACTGCCGCGCGAGGGCGCCGTCTTGCGGCAGACCGCGTCCTGCGCGGTAGAAGTCGGCGAAGTTGTTTTGCGCGACGGGATGTCCCGCTTCGGCAGCTTTTTTGTATTGGTACCACGCCCATACATCATGATTTTGCACTTCTGCCATGATGCCGCTTTGCAGCCAGGCGTTCAGGGTAATCTGCGCCGGTTTGTCGTCGCTGCGTGGCGGTGCGCAGTCTGCAGTTTGTAGCAAGCCGAACTGCATCAGCCCCGCAGCGGTTTCTGCGACCTCCACCTGCCACAACGTGCAGCCGCTATCGCCTGCCATGTAATGCAGGCGGGAGGGCATATTTTTCGCTGCGGCAGTGATGTTGCGCGTTTCCTGCGCGAGTGCAGCGGCTTTGTCGAACCATTCGGCAGCGGCAGCCACATCGCCCCGTTCGTGATGCAGGATGCCGAGGTTGTAGGCAGCGTAGGCATTGCCGCGCGCTGCGGCTTTTTCCAGCCAATCGTGGGCAGCCTGATAGCGGATGCTCTCGAGATCGGGGAATAAGCGGGTTGCGTTGTCTGTCGTAAGGATGCTATCCAGTTCAGTCATATACAGGACGGCGAGGTTGTTCATGGCGTCATCATGCCCCTGCGCGGCTGCATCCTTGAAGTTGAGCTCTGCACCGGCAGCAATTTGTCCCTCCGGCCCCAGACCGTCGCGGTAAAAGATGCCGAGGTTGTATTGACCATCGGCGTTACCTGCTGCCGCCAATCGCGCAAATATCCGGAAGGCGGCGGTATTGTCGCCACACGCGTGTGCCACTAATCCCGCGCGCAGCAGGGTTTCCTCCTCCGTATCGGGTTGTTGCAGTTCTTCGTTATACCGTGCAGTGAGTGAGGCGAGGAGGTCTCTATTCCTTGATGCCGCCGCTTCCCCGAACCAATGCGTTGCCTGCTCGCTGTCTCGTTCTATTCCCCGCCCGTTCTCGTAGAGCACGCCAAGGTTGTACATGGCGTAGGGGTTGCCCTTCGCTGCCGCTTGCTCGAAGTACTGCCGTGCACGATTGCTATCCTGCGCGATGCCGAGGCCGTGGTCGTAGAGCACACCGAGGTTGTTCAGCGCGTCGCTGTTGTCTTGTGCGGCAGCGGCCTCAAACCAGCGCCGCGCTGCGTCGTAGTCCTGCGTCACGCCGAGACCGTCGCGGTAGTACACGCCGAGGTTGTATTGCCCCAACGCGTTGCCTGCGGCGGCCAGTTGCCGGAATACGCTGAATGCGGCGGTGTGGTCGCCGCGCAGGTAGGCCGCCGAACCTGCACGCAGCAGGGCGTCGGTTTCTCTTTCGCTCAGGGTTAGCGGCGGCAGCGTCTCCGGCAAGTGGCGGGCGGTAGTGGGTGGTGGCACAGCTGTTGTGTCCACCTGTGCCATCAGCGCGGCGGCGTCGGCAGAGGCGGTGCTGATGGGCAGCTGACTGCGGGGGATGAAAGGCTGGCTACGGCCGAAGTTGTCCGCCAGGTAACGCAGATAGTAACTGCCGCCCGTCGTGAGGAGGAGCAGGAGGATGAGCAGGAAGAGGATGAAGGGGTTGGCGCGGCGTGATGTCATGACGGTGTCCGATGGTGATGTGCTGCCATTATAAAGGCCGTGTCACGCAGCCATTTGGGCGCACAAGCCGGTCAATCGTTACAATCTGCATCTTTTCTATCAATCAAGGAATCCCCATGAAGCCTCGTGCCCTGTTTCCCCTGTTACTCCTGCTCACCGCCTGCACCGCCATTAACAGTATCGGCACCCAGTTCAAGCCAATGGTGGAGCCGCAGGACGGCGATCGCGCCCGGGTGCGCGTCTCTGCCAATATGCTGGTGCGCGGCTCGCCCAACACCAGCTGCATGGACTGGAACAGCGAGCAGACCGGCACTATCCTCGGCGGCATCGTCGGTAGCAAGGGCTTCCGCGATCGCAATCTCGGTATCCCCGACCCGAATCACAGCAAGGCGCGCGATTACGCCGAGTTTTATGTGCGCGCGGGCGAGCCTTTCACGCTGATGCTCACCAACACGCCGGAAAGCCGCATGTCGTGCGGCGTCGGCGCGACCTTCATTCCGGACAAGGATCATGATTACGAGTTCGTGCTGCTCACTGCGATGCGCGGCAGCCTCTCTTCGCAATGCTCCGTGCAGGCATATGACGTGACTGGTGGACAAAGCACGCCCATCGCCATCAGCGAGGCACGTAGTTGTCATTAAGCGGGATAGGTACACGCCTTGTGGTGAGGGGAATTTTTCAGCGGCGACGCTTCGTGCGCGACAAAATTCCATAACCTCACCGCTTGGCGGGACCAGTGTTTACGCCGCTTGGTGAGCCCAGCATTTATCCCGCTTGGCAAACCCAGTATTTACGCCGCTTGGCGAGATGACGGGAATACAATACCTTGATTAAGCCAATCACCCTGAGCGTTAGTTAAACACACCACATTTCCCCAAACGAAAAAAGAGACAACCCCATGCCATCCCCAAAATTACGCACCAAACTGCAACCCGCCTATCAGGATTTGCCGCTGCAAAACGGAATCCTGCGTTGCCTGCAACCTGCTGAAATCAGCGGCGAAAATGCCAAATACATGAAAATGTACGACTGGATGGGTCGCTGGTACGACTTCGGCGAACAATGGATAGGACGGATTAAATACGGCAACAGCGTCATCACTACGCGCCGTGCCCTGATGCGCGAACTGGAATGGCGGCAGGACGCCACAGCCCTTTACGTTTCCATCGGCACCGGTATCGACCTGAATTACCTGCCTGCGGATATCGACATTGCCACCCTGGACATTACCGGCCTTGACCTGTCGCTCGGCATGCTGCGCCGTTGTCGGCGGGTCTGGCAGAAAAAAGCCCCAGGACTGGATTTGGTGCATGCCAATGCCGAAACCCTCCCCTTCCGGGATAACGGTTTACACGATTTCCGACCTGGCGGCGGCGATCCGCGTGGCTTTCGAGCAGACTCGGCAATAATGGGGGGATCAACCACCTTTGGGAAGGGCTGGCCACAATGACCTCAGACGCCGCGATCCTGCGCGAGGCGCTCCACGCGGTCGCGCCCGGGACGCCACTGCGCGAAGGGCTGGAGCGCATCCAGCGCTCGCACACAGGGGCGCTCATCGTGCTCGGCTACACGCCGGAGGTCGAGGCGCTGTGCTCGGGCGGATTCGACCTGGACGTGCCGTTCACGGCCTCGCGCCTGCGCGAACTGTCCAAGATGGACGGCGCGGTCGTGATCGACACGACGAACTGGAGCATACGCAAGGCGAATGTGCAGTTGATGCCCGACCCCTCGATCCCCACCGACGAGTCCGGGATGCGCCACCGCACCGCCCAGCGCATGGCCCGCCAGATCCACCTGCCCGTCCTGTCGCTGTCGGCGTCCATGCGGATCATCTCCATCTACGTGGGCGGCGAGCACCGCCTCGTCGAGGAGCCCGAGGCCCTGCTGTCGAGGGCGAACCTGGCGGTCGACACGCTGGACCGCTACAGCCAGCGCCTCGACGAGGTGCTCCAGACCCTGACGATCCTGGAGATGCGCGATGCGGCGACGGTCCGCGATGTCGCGACCGTGATGCAGCGGATGGAGATGATCCGCCGCATCACCTCCGAGATCAACCAGTACTTGGAGGAACTGGGCTCGGACGGGCGCCTGCTGGCCCTGCAGGTGGAGGACCTGGTCCGCGGTTCGGCCTCCGAGCGCGCCCTCGTGATGCGCGACTACGCGCACGACCAGGGCGATGTGGCCCGCGTCGAGGCGGAGCTGACCACCCTGGGCTCCGACCGCATCGTCGACCTGTCCGCCATCGCCAATGTGCTGGGCCTGGGGGTCTACGAGATCGCGGACCTCGACCGGGAGGTGCAGCCCCGCGGCATCCGCGCGCTGTCCCTGGTGCCCCACTTGTCGTGGAACATCATCAAGGAGGTCTCCTCGCGGTGGAGCACCCTTTCGCAGCTGCGCTCCGCGTCCGTGGAGGAGCTGCAGAAGGTCGAGGGGGTCGGCCCGTACAGGGCGAAGATCATCCACGAGAACCTGTTGCACCAGTCCCACATGGCCCGGGCGGGGCTGGTCGGCTGGTAGGGCGCCGCGAACCCGGCGGCGACCGTCTGGGCGGCGGACCACTCCCCCGCTATCGCGATTGGGCCCCCGACTGGCCGCCCGACTGCGGCTGGGGAGGGGGAGAGGGCTTGGGCGAGGGCGCGGCCCCCACGTCGAAGACCGCGTGGTTCCCCGTGTCCTTCCCGTCCAGGAGCACGCGCAGCTGGTAGGTGCCGGGATCGGCGGCCCGTTCGCCCCCCGGGGGCGCCGCGCACCCGTTCGCGTGGACGAGGCCGTCCCAGCCCAGCGTCCCGCTCCACGTGCGGTCGGGGCTCAGCAGCAGCACCTGCTCCGACTCGGCCCCCTGGTCGCACGCAGCGGAGTCGTACACCGTGAGGTTGCCGGTGGTGATCGTCACGGCCAGGGAGGAAAGGCCCACGCGGCAGGCCACGCTCCCGCGGTTGCGCAGGGACACGTCGATGGGCACCGCCTGGCCGGACGTGGCGCCGGAGGCGGTGGCGCGCACCTCGAGGTTGGGCTCCAGGCACACGGGGATATCGACGGTGGTGTCCCCCGTGACGATCCCGTCGGCCGTCGCCCGCTGGTCGGCGCCCAGCGGGTACCCCGAGGCGTCGGTGCCGGACTGCGCAGCCGACTGCGGCTGGGGATCGGGCGGGGAACCGGTCAGCAGCGCCCGCACGGCGGAGACCGCGCCCCACACGAGCAGTGCGACGACGACGAGCAGCCCCGTCCCCGTGATGATGCGCCGGGGCCACAGGTTGACGCCGCGGGGGCCCCTGCCCGCGCTCGGGCCGCTCCCGCCCGCCCTCCTGGCCCCCTGGGACGGCGTGCGCCGTCTGGGGCCGTTCTGTCTACCTGGCACGCTCCGACGCTACACGCTCGAAGGCGCTGGGGGAAACGGGCGCGCCAACGCCCCGGCGGGTGCGGCCTCGCCTACGGGGGAGCGCGAGCCAGTCGGCGCCGCCTCTGCGAAGCCCGGGTGCGCGCGCCTACGCGGGGCAGCGCCCGTCGCCCGCCGCGTCCTCGTCGTCGGGTTTGATGACGCACCAGCGCTCCACGACGACGGCGCTCACGGTCCACACCAGCCCAGCCAGCGCGCTGAGCCCCGCGGCGATGGCGTTCTGCGCCATGACGGCCGCCTCGGCGTGGGCGAGGCTGGAGCCCGTCAGGCCGATCAGGATCCCCGTGAGCCCGGCGCCGACCATCGACGAGGCGCGGGCCGCGACGGCGACGCGCAACGCGCCCAGCGCCCCGATCCACGTGTCCTTGTTGGCGCGGTAGCGCCTGACGTGCACGCCCGCCCACAGCAGGAACGCGGTGATCACGAGGAAGAGCACCGCGGGCGCGGGTGTGATGAGGAGGGGGGTGGCGCCCACCCTCGTGCCGATTTCGGTTGCGGCGAAGGCCAGGCCCCCGCAGATCGCGCCGGTAGCCGCGACGAGCAGCACCGACACGGGTCTCACGGACGCCTGCCCGGTTTGACGATGGGGATGGCCCCAGTCATCGTCGGGCGCACGACGACGCGCCTGAGGATGCCCGTATGGGTGGCCTCATCGGCGGGGATGGGCCCCATGGGCGTGCCCTTGGGCAGATTGGGCTCCAGGATCGCGCGGCGCTGGTCGGCCTCGCCCGCCAGCTGTCCGCGCTCGGGAT
>ERZ773077.3113-NODE-3113-length-10328-cov-7.139881_pt1 | contig 10328 bp, 8 predicted proteins | sample MGYA00580612_ERZ773077 | MGnify/ENA primary metagenome ERZ773077 (study PRJEB29015, sample SAMEA2737971) | human oral metagenome | biome: human oral; feature: human-associated habitat; material: dental | place: China | collected 2021 ...
CGACTAGCCGACTACTTGGCCGACCTACGTGACAGCGGCTGGACCGTCCCCAGGCCCCGGGCCATCGACAACGCCAGCTTCGCCCACGGTGCCAGTGGGGTCGCCACCGCGCTGCTTCATGCCGCCGCGGTCACCGGTCGTGATGAGTACCGCGACTCCTGGAGGGCGGCCTGGAAGCACGACGAACGCTTCCGGCGCGGGGACACCTGGGTGGACATGCGCCGAGACGACGGGCTTCCCAGCGCCAACTGGTGCCACGGACTCACCGGCCTCATGCTGGCCAGGTGCCGCTGGCTTGACCTTGACGACGAGCATGACCTGCTCTTGCCCGACGAGCGTGCAGCCGTCAGTGACGAGTTGCTGATCGCCGCAGACGGGGTGGAGGAGCACGGACTTGGGCTTGACACCTTTGCCCTCTGCCACGGCGTGGCAGGAAACCTTCTCGCCCTTGAGAACGTCGCCCACCGGCTTCCAGGCAGGTCCTGGGAGGATGAGTGGACGAGCATGAGTAGCTTCGGGATCGCCAAGGACTGGCTGTGCGGCCTGAGTGACCACTTCCAGTCGTACTCCGCGATGAGCGGGCTGCCCGGCATTCTGCACGCACTCGCCGAGCATGCCATGCCGGGCAGCCCCATGTCGCCGCTGCTCCTTCCAAGCCTTGACTGGGGTGGTACCCGTGCGCGTTAAGTTCCGGATGCAGACCGGAGAGCAGGACTGCCTTCTGGCCTGCTACTCCATGGCAGTCTCGTCCCTGGGGATCGACCTCCTCCCTCACGAGCTCTACGACGGTGACGCTCTGCCCGCGGACGGACTGAAAGCCAGCTACCTGAGGCAGATCGATCAGTCCATCGGCACCCGCACCCGCGCCTACCGGGATCCCGGGGCAGAATGGACACGTGAGGTGTTCACCTCCTTCAACGGCCCGGCGATCGCGCACTGGAACTCGAACCACTTCGTGGTGGTCGCCTCGATGTCACGTACCCACGTCCGCGTGTTCGACCCTGCTCTTGGCAGACTCCGCCTACCGCTGGAGGACTTCTACCGCTCCTTTGCCGGAGTGTGGATCCTCGTCGAGCAGGAGCGCCCCCCGGCTCTGGCGCCCCGTTCTCGGCCGCCTTCCGCTGTACGAGTCTTCTTCTCCCGGCACCTGTGGCTGCTGTTCCTCGGTCTGACGATCGGTCAGGCAGCCTCCATGGCAGTTGCCGCCGGGGTGCGTACTGTCCTCGGTGCAGAGTATCTCTGGCCGATCACCATCGGCCTGGGAGTGGTGCTTGTCCTTTTGTACCTGGCGTCCGGCCTGATGCTAACTGCTGCTCAGCGTGGTCTGACGGGCAGGTTTGAGCGGCGCTACTCGGAATCGCTCTTCCGCTCGGTGCTGAGGCGGCCCTACCTGTTCTTCAAGAGCCAGACCGTCGGATCCCTGATCGAGGTCATCAGCCTGCGGGGAACGATCAGGGACGTCATCCTCTCCTCAGCGATCCCAGCTGCCATCAACTTCCTCTCCGTCATGGTCCTGGTGGTCTACCTGGCGTGGATATCCGTGCCCCTGACCCTCATGACATGCGGGATATCGCTGCTATTCAGCATCATGGCTGGACTTGCCGTCCAGCGGGAGCGTGACGCCAGTCAGAACTATGTCCAGCGCCAGGTCGCCTTCACCTCAGCCATTCAGCAGGACATCAACTCTGTGGATGAGACCAAGGTGACCCGGACGGAAGAGCAGGTGGCGGCACGCTGGTCAGCGGAGAACAACCGTCTGGCCGAGGCGTTCAAGACGACCCTGGGCGCCCAGAACCTCAGCACGGGGGTCCAGCGCGTCTACTACGGCGTCTCCCTGGTCGTCGTCGCGGCCTTCAGTGTCAGCCTCTACCGGTCGGGGCACGTCGGCATGCCTGATGTGGTGCTGTTCCAGGCGGGGGTGGGCATGCTGGCGGGGGCGACGTCGGAGCTTCAGACCTTCTTCGTCTCCTGGGCAAAGGCTGCGGTCTTTGAGCAGAAGCAGGCTCCTCTTCGGGAGGAGCCTGAGGAGCAGCGCCGCGACGTCGTACTCGCTGAGTCGCCAGCGTTCATCACGGCACGCGACCTGTCCTGCACCTATCCAGGTGGTGAGCCGGTCTTCGCTCCTATCTCATTGACCATCGGTCAGGGAGAGCATGTGGCCATCATCGGGGAGTCAGGGTCAGGAAAATCCACCCTGCTGCACGCGCTCATGGGCCTGCTGCCGCACGACGGAACGGTCCAGTACGGGGACAGGTGGGACCGGTCAGGGCTGGGGGTGGTGCTGCCCGGTATGTCGCTCTACACCGGCACTGTGCGCGACAACCTGGTAGCTGAAGGCGTGGACTGCGCCGAGGCCGACATCTGGGAGGCACTCGCTGCGGTGAACCTCGCGGATACCGTCTCCCGCCTGCCTCGGGGGCTTGACTCCGCTGTCTTCGAGTCCGGCCGGAACTTCTCCTCTGGGCAGGCGCAGCGGATGCTCGTGGCCAGGTCCCTCATACGAGGCCGCTACGGCATCTTCTGGGACGAGGCGCTCAGTGGAGTGGACGCGAGCACGCGCGAGAGCATCTACCGGAACGTCTTCCAGTCCGACGCGTACCGTGGGGTCACGATCATCGCCGTCAGCCACCAGATGGACATTCTGAGCCGGGTTGACCGAGTCGTTTATGTCAAGGGCAACCACAGCGCGCCGGTTATCGGCGTGCCGACCGCCCTGGAGCACACGAGCAGGCGGTACAAGAGGTTCGTTGCCAGCGCTAATCTGCTCGCCGCATAGACGTGCAGCCGAGCGCCCTCTCCTTCGTCGGCGCGGAAGGTGTCCTCAGCCCCCTCGGGTGTCGGATCGCTCAAGCGTCACGGAGGTGGCCAGCACGACGACGGCGCTCAGGGCCGTGCTGATACCGACCGTGACGGCAGCGCTCGTCCAGGTGAGGTCCTGGGCGGCGAAGACAAGGGCAGCACCATCGCTGGTGGCGCCAATCTGCGTCGTGCGGGTGACCAGGGCGTGCGGTAGGAGCCAGGCCGCCGGAATGTGCACCAGCAGCGCCGTCGTCCCCGCTCCCGTCAGTGCCAGGCCGATCGCCACCGGCACGGCGAAGGACCGGGTGAAGGCCGACAGGCCCGACTGGAGGGCGCACACGGGTGCGCATGCCACCGTGGTTAGCAGTCCCGCGACCAGGTACCGCGATGGCAGAATGCCCGGCAGCCCGAGGACGAGTGCCCCGACGGCGGCCGCCGCCATCACCAGGACGAGTTGCATGACGGCGGCAAGCAGCCAGGCAGCAGCGGCCTTGGCCGCCACCGTCCTCCACATGGGGACGGGCGCGTTCATGAGCGCCAGCCCGTTGGACCCCTGGTGCTCAGCCCTCCAGACAAGGGATGCCAGGACGCCGAGGGATACGGGGAGCAGCACCATCCCGTAGAAGCCGATGGACCGCACCCACAGGAGCTGCCAGTCCGTAGGACGCACGAGCACGCACGCGCAGAGGACCGAGACCGTCGGCAGCACGAGCACCACGCCCCAGCTCGCCGAGCGGCGCAGCTTGAGGAACTCGATGATGACGGAGGACATCTCACACCTCCTGATGATCGAAACGGGTAGTGACCAGCGCAAACAGCGTACCCCCGACGCCGGTCAGAACCGTGAGGCCGACCAGGTGCGTATCGAGGTCCACCAGGTCCGTCCCGGCGAAGTCCGCAGGGACGATGAGCCCGTAGGCGGTCCACGGGCTCAGGTACCGCGCCCACATCGGCATGGTCGGAGCGAAGACGCTGAGGAGAATGCCGATCAGCCCCAGCGCCAGCGGCCCGAGCTGGTTCTCCACCCGCGCCGAGGCGAGCAGCTGCGCGCCCAGCACAGCGAGGTTGATGACCGCCAGGCTCGCTACCAGCGCGAGCAGCCGGGGAACCGGCACCGGAGCCGTCAGTCCGACGGCGCGGCCGACGATGACCACGAGCGCTCCCCAGGCCGCCGGGATGGGGAAGATAAGCAGCCCCAGGGCAAGGAGTTTCACCCGGCACAGCCGGCCCGGGGTGGTGCCCGCGGTCGCCGAGGACATCCAGCCCTGCCCCGAGTGCTCCACCTCCACCTGACGGCTCGCCATGACGGCCAGGAGAAGCGGTGAGGTCAGTCCGACGGCGCCATGAAGGCTGACCATGAGGAGCCGCCACCCGTCGCCGTCGGCGTCGAACCGGTGGTTGACCAGCCCCGAGCTCAAGGCCGACAGAACAGTGAGCGCGCAAACCCCCAGCAGGAGGATCGCGGCGATGAGCCCGATCCTCAGGTGGCGCATCTTGGCGTACTCGTTGCGCACGGTGCGCACCGTCATGGCGGCCCTCATAGCCCGCCTCCTTGAGTGAGAGCCATGAAGACGTCCTCCAGGGTCTGCTCCTCCTGGCGGACCTCGTGCACCCTGATACCCTCGCGGACCAGGAGGGTGACGACGTCGGCCGTTGCCTGCTGGCTCAGGCCCGGGACGCGCAGGAGCCCGTGCTCGTACGCGGACGCTGTACCCCGAGCGGATAGGATGTGGGCGGCAGCAAGGGGGCGCGAGCAGCCCAGAAGCGTGTCCGGCGCGGAGGCGCTCATGAGCTCGGCGCGTGTTCCCTGGAAGAGGAGCCCGCCTCGCGAGACGATCCCCAGCACGGTGGCGACGCGGTCGATCTCGCCCAGCAGGTGGGAGGAGACGATGACCGTGACGCCGTCGGACGCCAACGACCTCAGGAGCCGGCGAATCTCCTCGATACCGGCGGGATCGAGACCGTTCGTCGGCTCATCGAGGATGAGCAGCGAGGGCCTGCGCGCCAGTGCCATGGCGATACCCAGGCGCTGCTTCATGCCCAGGGAGTACTCGCGGACCCGCTTGTCCATCTGCCCGCCCAGGCGCACGGTGTCCACCGCGTCCTTGACATAGTGGTTGGGAAGATCGAGCAGGCGCTGGACGATCCTCATGTTCTCGGCACCGGTGAGGTGCCCGTAACCGGGCGGGGACTCGATGAGCGAGCCGATGTAGGCCAGGTGCCGGCGTCGAGTGCTCCGGTTCATCGGTTGCCCGCCGATGAGCACCCGGCCGGAGCTCGGCTCCACCAGGGACAGCAGCATCTTCATGGTCGTGGTCTTTCCGATCCAGACATGCGAAAAATGCTGGATTCGGTTAAACCGAACTGGAAATGACGGTCAATGCTTGTCGTTTCGAAAAAGGATAAGGTGCGAGTCCATGCTGGCCCAATGATGATATTGTGTCTTGGTCGCGGCTTGGGACCTGTCTGCGCATTCCGCATATTGACAAGTAGCGTCTAAATCTCAATCGATAAACTATATGTCTACATATAGATCCCTTAAAAAAAGTTGAAGTATAGTTGCAGGAATAGTGAACGTTGCTTGTGAGTAGCAATGCCGGCTTGCTAAAACCAGTCGGGTTGTCTATTGTTTTGGGCTACATACAGAAGGTTATTCAGGGGGTGGTGGTGTAGGTGTAGAGCATGAGGGTGGCTGTGATGGTTTGTGGGAATGTGTTCAGGGGGCGTCGGTAGTCCTCCTTGAGGATCTTCCAGGTCTTGATGTGGGCGTTGACCTGCTCGACTATGTACCTGACCCGGTTGATGCTGCGGCTGACCTTCTTGGCGGTGTCGGAGAGCTTTTTGCCGGCCGGCTTCCTTGGTGGGGTGATCATCCCTCGTCCGATGTAGCCCTTGTCGGCGACCCACCCGCTGACGTCGAGGTCCTCGAGCAGGCCGGAGGCGTCCAGGGCGGCGACGTCATGGGTTGAGCCCGGGCAGGGATCCGAGACCCACACCAGACGACCGGCGGGGGTGACCAGGACCTGGACGTTGAGCCCGGTGCGCTTGTGCTTGCCCGACCACAGCTCGGGGTGGGCCTTCCAGCTCCAGCAGGGTATCAGGGTTCCGTCCAGGACGTAGTCGCAGCCCGGGGCGACCTCCTCGGCGGTGATGAGGTAGCCGTCCAGGGCGCGGGTGACCAGCTCAGTCAGGGTCTTGACGGCCCGGGAGACGGTGGGCTGGGACACGCCGAGCAGCTCACCGATGACAGCCTGGGGAAGGTTGTGGCGCAGGTAGATCAGCGTCGCCTGCAGCGACCCGGCCACCCCGAGGATCGCCGGGATGGTGTGGAGCGGTTTGCTCTGGCTGATCCACTGGGTCAGCTCGGCGAACTGATGGGCACTCAGCCCGGTGGTACACTTCACGGCGATGGCTCGTTTCCATAGGGGCTTTGTCTGGCGACAAGAATTCTCCCACAGGAACGAGCCATCACCCCTGCATAACACACCCACCCAAACCCCAACACCCTCCCCTGAATAACCTTCACAGAATGAACAAGTTCGGCATACATGTCGCCACGTCTGGTTACAGAGTTAGGAGAGTCATGATTGAGATTAGAAACGTTACTAAGCGTTACGGTTCGAACACGGCTGTCAATGACGTGAGTTTTGTTGCCGGTCCTGGACGAGTGACTGGTTTTCTCGGTCCCAACGGGGCCGGCAAGTCCACCACATTGCGTATTTTGCTTGGACTCGATAGAGCTGATTCTGGACAAGCTCTTGTCGGGGGCAGGCCCTATGTAACTTTAAAACAGCCTCTTCGTAGCTTAGGTGCTATGCTCGATGGTGCTTCGTCTGTGGCCGGCCGTCGAGGAGTGGATCATTTGCGCTGGATTGCCCAGTCTAATCGAATTCCTCATCAGAGAATTAAGGAGGTACTTGACGTTGTTGGCTTGACCGACGCAGCAAAAACGCGTGTAGGTAAGTACTCACTTGGAATGAAGCAGAGGCTTGGGCTTGCCGCTGCATTATTGGGCAAGCCGAGTGTCCTAGTTCTTGACGAGCCTGTGAATGGACTTGACCCAGAGGGCATACGATTCATTAGGCGATTTCTTCGGCGTTACGCAAATGAAGGTAACACTGTTCTCCTCTCAAGTCACCTCATGAGTGAAGTCGCTGAAACTGTCGACGATGTAGTTATTATTAACAAAGGCCGAATAGTGTCCACTGGCTCCCTTAACCAGATCACTGAGGGATTTAATTCACTTGAGGATGCATTTTTTGCACTAACCGACGGTGAGAATGCGGGTGAATGGTAATGAGAATGGTGCACATCATTAGATCTGAGATGACGAAAATAGTCACCCTTCCGAGCACGTGGGTTACTACTTTCGCGCTATTTGTTGCATTCCTTTTCTTTCAATATCAAGTTTTTGGTGTATATACGGAACTTGCAGATAGTTTTAAGCAAAAGGCATTGACGGAGGTTTATGTTTTAGGAGAGTTGAAGGAAAGCATGGAAGCAAGCATTTTTAATCCTGGAATTCTGTTAGTGATCCTAGGGTCAGTTATTGCTGGCTCTGAGTTTAAAACAGGGCAGTTTGGAATGAGTGTTGTAGCAGTTCCAAACAGAAGCAGACTCATCGTCGGTAAATTTGTGGCGGCGTTCTTGTATGTGCTTATTTTATCGCTCTCATGGTTCTCCGTCGCATTCTTGTTTGTATATTTTGGGGTCCGGGATACTAACATTACACTATTTGGAATGACTGAATTGTCTGGCAGTTTTTTTCGCATTCTGCTCTTTGCGGTCGCATTTACGCTGTTTCCTATAGGTTTGACACTTATTGCCCGGCGCACTTTGTTTGGAGTTGTGTCGTCGATGGTGATGATCATGCTTACTATGATGCAGGTTGTGGCTGTTGTGTCGCCAAAGGTTGATGCACTTTTACCGCTTAGCGCTGCGCGTAACTTACTTCTGCAGGGTACAGATAACCCTGTTCCTCTCACAGGAACTTCTTTGCAAGGAGGGATCGTCCTTCTAGGGTGGATTATCGTCTCGTTTGCTGGGGCAACTATCATCTTGAAGCGAAGGGATGCGCGATGAATTTGAATGAGGAATCGACGGCGATACGCAACAGAGATCTTATCTTTGCTGAGTGCATAAAAATGCTAACCGACCCGGTCGTCCCGTATTTTGCGCTCATTACGCTGGTATTGAATATACTTCTCTCGGCGATAGATGCGTCGGGTATGACATTCTATACCGGGGCGTCAAGCGAGCCGTCCTCATTGTCCTCATTCGGCGTTGTTATGTTTGCTCCAATTTATGCGTTCCTTGTTCTGCCTGTTTATGCTGCTGCTGGTGAGTATCGTGATGGACAGATTCGAGTTTCGCTCGTCGCAGTTCCTGCAAGAGGGCGATTTATTTTGGCAAAGTTTGTTGCGTTGCTTTATATTGTTGTGCCTTTATCGCTGACGGTCACTTTGCCCGGCAGATTTATTATTTATTTTGCTAACAATGGTGGCTTGATGGAATTTATGCAGGATGAAGTTTGCTGGACGATAGCCTACGTGTTCATGTCAGTTATTGCCTTTGGCTTGGCTGGAATCTTCAAAAGCTCTGTTGTGTCTTTAGGGATTCTGGTGTCGCTTCCGATGGTTGTTGCTACTGGTGTCATCCAATGGAATGAAGGTATCCGCTTTCTTCCCGATCAGGCGAGTCTAAGCCTTCTGGGTATGCCGGCATATGATGTTACTGAGATTAGTTCAGCGACAGCTATTTTTACTCTTTCCTTGTGGTCGGCGCTATTTATGCTGATTTATGTCGCTCTCTTTCTTCGGCGAGATGTGTGACTTTATGTGGGGCACTTCGAAGTGTCGGTGATGTTCTGAGGGTGCGATCGTCGCCGTGTTTTGGGGATTTTGTGTGAGTCGATGGAATGAATCCCGCGCCGGCGGTGACACGTTGCTCATGTCAGGTGGTGTGCAGGCGGACAACGCGACTATCCGTCTCATCGCGCCTGTGTTGGGTCTGCAAACTTGATTCATGACATCTTGGCAGGTTATAGGAGGCCAGCGTGAGTTTTCGTTAGTATTCCGGCGTTGGGTGGCCTGGTGATGGGGCACTAAGAGGCCGTATGGTGTGTTGGTGTGAGCCCTGGGTGTACTGCACGAGCCTCGGGTTGCACTGGCCTGGGGCTGTCCGTACTCCACGAGACCCCCGCCCCTCGTGGAGTGCACCCACCTCCCGGCCAGTAGCGCCCGGATCTCGTGCAGTGCGGGCAGATGATCTCAGGATGCCGGTTGGGACTCGAAGCGCCGCACCTCGTCGGCGGCCCTACAGATCCCCGACCTTCTGGAGGCGCTGGAGGCTGAGCCAGCCCACGGGGATCGGGATCCAGAAAGTGACCAGGCGGTAAACGATCGCCGTCGACAGCGCCACCCCGTAGGGGACGCCGGCGGCGACGAGCCCCGCGGTCAGGGCCAGCTCGACCGGCCCGATACCACCGGGGGAGGGCACGATCGAGCCCACGGTGTTGGAGGCCAGGTAGGTGATGGCCAGGACCGCGAAGGGCACCGTGTAGCCGAAGGACCACAGGCTCGCGCTGAAGGACAGGATGTAGGACAGGCTCAGCATGAGCGCGCCGCCGACCCCCAGGGCCAGCCGCATCGGGTTGGACATGACCCATACGAGCCGCGGCCACACCTGGCGATAAGTGGGTTCGATCTTGGCCCACGCCCAGGTGCGCGCCTGAGGGATGACCAGGATGACCGCCGCCACCACGACGATGGCGCCGGCCGCGACCAGAACCCAGCCCGACGGCAGCGTCAGCCCCGTCGACTGGCCGGTCATCGCCGCCAGCACCACGAGCAGCACCACCGTCACGATGAACTGGACCACCTGCACCAGGGCCACCGTGGCCACGCCGACCGCCGTCGGCACGCCCTTGCGGTTGAGGAAGCGCAGGTTGATGGCCGCCCCGCCCACGCCGGCCGGCGCCACCAGCGACACGACGGCGCTGGCCAGGTGCACCTCGGTGGAGCGCCACAGCGACAGCCGCTCGGGGCTGAAGGCCACCAGCGTGAGCCCGGCGCCCACGTAGGTCGCCACCGAGAAGGCCAGGGCCGCCAGCATCCACCAGATGTTCGCCTGCGAGACGGCAGCGCTGACCTGCTGGAAGTCCAGCCGGGCCAGCAGCGTCCATACCGCCACCAGCGCCACCACGGCCATGAGGACGGTGCGCGTAGAGAAGCGGTTAAGGCGGGCGGGTTCGGCGTCGGCCGTGGGCGTGAGGGCCACGAGGGCGTCGCGCAGGTCCTGCAGGACCTGCCGGCTGGCCCCGCGCCTGCCCATGACCTCGCGGGTCTGACTCGGCAGCACCACCCGCTGGAGCATGGGGGCGATCGAGGCCAGCTGCGCTGTGGTCAGCGACCGGGAGGCGGCGTCGATGGCCCTCTCGGCCCCCACGCTCAGAGCCGTCAGCGCCAGGGCCTGAGCCAGGTCCACGCGGCGGGAGAGCTCGGAGGAGATCGTCTCGCCCGAGGCCCAGT
>ERZ773077.3117-NODE-3117-length-10319-cov-3.959373_pt1 | contig 10319 bp, 9 predicted proteins | sample MGYA00580612_ERZ773077 | MGnify/ENA primary metagenome ERZ773077 (study PRJEB29015, sample SAMEA2737971) | human oral metagenome | biome: human oral; feature: human-associated habitat; material: dental | place: China | collected 2021 ...
GGCAATGGCTTTTTCCTGTTTCTGCCAGGCTTTTTGGTGTTGTTTGGCTTCTTTGTGGTAGGTAGCGAGGTTCTGCCTCGCTTTAGCAAGGCAATCGGTACTGTCTGTCTGACATTGAAGTACCGGTACCGTAGGAACCTTGGGCAGGGCAAAGAGGGCATCCGCGCCGTTTTTGCCGACGGCAACGGGGCGTTCTTGTTCAAGCTGCGCGATCAGTGCCGGATCGGGTTCGACTTGTGGGGTGATTACGATGGTGCTGAGTGCACTGAGGAAAACGTTGGCAATGAACGGAGTCACGTTTTTTCCTTCTATTTTTGTTAGTTAGTGTGCTTTTGGGTTGTTATACCGGCTGCTGGGCAGCGGCAGGGTGACGGTCTGCATTCCTTCTTCGTCTTCGCGATCAGGGTAGCGGGTAAAGGTCAAGGTGTTATTTTCGATGTAATAGCCTGCCGGTGGGGTGTCGCCAGGATGGCGCAGGTAGTCGAGTGCGGTGAGATAGCGGTTGACGTTGAGCAGGCGCGCCTGATTGGGGGTGAGATCCATGCCCGCCATGGCGATGCAGATGCCGTTGTACGGGCTGCAATTTTTCGCCCTGATGTTGGAGTCGGGGGCGAGATTGGGCAGTTCGCCGCGCGCGACGGCGGCTCGATTTTCTGCGCTGCAAGATCGCGAGAACTCCTGCAGGGCGTAGGTTTCGGTTTGGGTGAATAGGCTTGTGATCATGGTGTTCGGAAAGAAATTGACGCCAAGCTCGCGGTATTGTTCGTCTGTGAAGGGTATTTTTGTTAGTCCTGCTTGCATGTCTTTTTGCAGTACTTCAGAAATGATGTGCCATTCGCTGTACATACGCGGACAGAGGGACAGGCTTTCCGCCGCTTGTTCTTTGACTTCGTCGCAGGCAGCAGGCAGACGGGTGCCTGCCGGGCTTTCGGCCAGCATTTCTGCAAGCAGGGCGGTATTGCGGATCACGGTGGTTGCCCCAAAGTTGCTATCAAGCATTTGGTTTTGTGCGGTGTTGATGAGGTGTAATCCCAGCGTGGCATGGGTGCAGACGCTTTGCATCGCGGCTTGTTTTTCTCCTTCTACAAAGCGGTAGGCGGCGCGGATGCTTTGTTTGCTGATTTGGCTATACGGCGGGGCTTTGCCGTAGAGGCTTGCGGGATAGCGGAAGTGATCGTATTGCAGCAGAGCGGCAATGGCTTTTTCCTGTTTCTGCCAGGCTTTTTGGTGTTGTTTGGCTTCTTTGCGGTAGGCAGCGAGGTTTTTCCGCGCGGCGTTCAGGCATTGGTTGCTATCGGCATTGCAGGGCATCGTAAGGGCTTCTGTTGGGGCTTTGGGCAGGGCAAAAAGGGCATCTGCGCCATTTTTACCGACGGCAGCGGGACGTTCTTGTTCGAGTTGTGCGATGAGTGCCGGATCAGGTTCGACTTGCGGGGTGCTCACTATGGCGTTGAGTGTAGCGAGCATGATGTTGATGATGTAGTCGTAGGGGGTCATGTGGTTTCCTTTGTTTGGGCTGGTGTTCAGGTCTTGACAGCCACCCACGCCGGGGCATGGTCGGAGGGGCGTTCCCAGTGGCGTGGCGCGATGTCGATGCCGGCATCATGCAGGGCGAGGTTGTCGCTGCACAGGGTCAGGTCGATGCGCATGCCGATGTTGCGGCGCAGGCCGCCCATGCGGTAGTCCCACCAGCTGTACTGCACGGTGTCGGGGTGCAGGTTGCGGTAGGCGTCGCGGTAGCCGAGGGCGAGGATGTCGGCAAGCGCCTGTCTTTCCGGCGCCGAGCAGAGGATTTTGTCGCGCCAGGCGTCCGGATCGTGTACGTCGAGGTCAGCCGGGGTGATGTTGAAGTCGCCGATGATGATGGTTTTGTCGTGTGCGCGTCTGAGGTTGTCGATGTAGGCGGTGACGGCGTCCAGCCAGCGCAGTTTGTAGCTGTATTTTTCGTCGCCGACCGCTTTGCCGTTCGGGACGTAGAGGTTGAGGACGCGCACGTCGCCAACGCTCGCCGCAATCGCCCGCGCCTGTTCGTCGGCAAAACCGGGGATGCCGCAGACGACATCCGTGAGCGGTTCGCGCGCGAGCAGGGCGACGCCGTTGTAGGTTTTTTGGCCAAAGATGGCGCTGTGGTAACCCGCCTGGGCGAGGGCTTCGCTATTCACAGCGTCTGTGGTTTGTTTGAGTTCTTGCAGGCCGAGCACGTCCGGCGCGGCTTCTTTGAGGTATTGCAGGACGTGCGGCAGGCGCACGTTCAGTGAGTTCACGTTCCAACTGGTAATTTTCATGTGGTGTCAATTTTTGTCAGTGGGGGTAAAATGGATAAGTCATTAAATCACGGATATTTTTCATCCTCAACGGAAGCTGTATGCGGGAAATTCGGGTGTTTTCGGCGCTGGTTTTGCAGGCCGGCATGGAGATTGAGCTGGACGACAATGCGCATCGTCATGTTGCCCGTGTCCTGCGTTTGGCCGTGGGCGATGCGCTGACGCTCTTCAATGGCGATGGTTTTGATTATGTCGGCGAGATTGGTTTCTGCGACCGCCGCGCGACCCGCGTCCGTATTCTTAGCCGGGAGGTGCCAGGCAATGAGTCGCCGCTGCATCTCACGTTGTTTGCTGCCCTGCTTAAAGGCGAGGCTATGGATCGCGTGATGCAGAAGGCAGTCGAGCTCGGCGTCAGCCGTATTGTCCCCGTTGCCGCCGCGCGCAGTGAGGCGCTGCCGGCAGGTGAGCGGCGCGACAAGAAGCTGGCGCACTGGCAAGGCGTCATTGTCGCCAGTGCCATGCAGTGCGGGCGGGCGGTACTGCCAGCGCTGGATGAGATCACGCCGCTTGCTGCCGTGCTGGATGCTGCCGACGGTCTGCGCTGGATTTTTTCCCCGCATCATGCACCAACCGCCGATGCCCCCGCATCTGCCGACCGCCTCAGTCTGCTGATTGGCCCCGAAGGCGGTTTTACGCCAGATGAGGTCGCTACTGCCCAGTCTGCCGGCTGGTTCATCCAGCATCTTGGCCCGCGCATCCTGCGTGCCGATACTGCTGCTACCGTCGCCATCGCCCGCGCCCAATCGCGCTATGGTGATTTATCTCGCTGAACCCGTTTGTCCCATGCTTGCCCTGAAAAAGAACGAAGACCTGCAAATCCCGCTCCACGACCCCGGCCGCATCATCAAGATTACCGGCGAGGAAAGCATGCACTATCGCGCCGCCATGCTGCGCGTTTTCAATGTTGTGCGCATCGTCACGGCGCTCCTTTTCATGCTTGGCTTTATTTTGAGCGATCAGGCATCGCGTTCGCCGCTGCACGGCATCGGCTTCGGCGGCACCAGCTGGTTCGTGCTGCTTGTTCTCATCTACATCACCGTCCTCGGCGTGCACTGGTTCGTGTCCCTGCATGACCCTGTCAGCGACAGGCTGCTGCTCAGTAACGCCCTGTTTGATCTCCTGCTGATGGCCGCTCTCATCATCCAGCTGGGCGCATTCAGCAATACCAGCCTGCTGATGATGACTATCCTCAGCACCGTCCTCCTCTCCGCCCTCACCCTGACCCTGCGGCAAAGCATCTTTTACGGTATCAGCATCATCCTCCTTTGGACCGGCGTCGGCGGCTGCCTGCTTATCCTGCCGCAAATCCCCTGGCAACAGCTCAGGGCGCTCAATGCCTACGACCGCTTGAGCACTATCGCCACTGCCCTCGGCCAAAATACCCACCTCTACCACGAACCGGCGCTGATTGCCGTCGGCACCGCCTTCCTCGCCGTTCTTGTCAGTTACCTCTCCACCCAGGGGCGTGACAACCGCATCAACGCCGAACTCAACCGCAGCTACACCCGGCAACTGCGCAAAATGAACGACTCCATCATTGAGGATATGCAAAACGGCCTTATCGTCGTCAGCGGCGACAGTGCCATCCTCACCCTGAACCGCCAGGCACGCACCATCTTCGGTCTCAGCGAACAGGGCAAGGTGCCGCGCACCCTCGGTGAACTATTGCCAGAAATGGCGCGGCGCCTCGGCCGCTGGCAACACATGCGCTACAACGACAGCCGAACCATCGATATCGGCAAAGGCAGCTACAGCCTCAGCTTCAATGCCCTGCGCAGCGACGAAGACATGCAGCTCACCCTGCTCATGCTGGAAAGTATTGACGAAAGCTACCAGCGCGTGCGCGAAACCCGCCTTGCCTCGCTGGGGCGCTTGACCGCCGGGATTGCCCACGAAATCAGAAACCCGCTCAGTTCCGTGCAAAGTGCCGCCGATCTCCTGGAAGAAATGAGCGACGATCCGAAAATCCACTTCCTTACCGGCAAAATCAGGAACAACACCCAGCGGATGAACACCATCATCAGCGACATCCTGAACCTCTTTTCCGACAAACCGCGCAACACCCAGCTCATCCGCTTAAACCCCTTCCTGCAACGCATCATCCAGGAAGCGCAGACCAACAACGAAACCGGCGCGACCACCATCCTCGCCGACATTGCCGCGACGCAGGATTACGCCGTCTTCTTCGACATCGGCCACCTCGAACAAATCCTGCACAACCTCATGCTGAATGCGGCCAAACACGCGCGGCGGGACAACGTGGAAATCACCGTGCGCACCCGCTTGGGCGACGTTGGCCGCTTCCTCTACATCGACATCCAGGACAACGGCTGCGGCGTCGCCGCCGAAGACGAAGAACGCATCTTCGAACCCTTCTTCAGCAAACGGCATGGCACCGGCCTTGGCCTCTACCTCGTGCGCGAAATGTGCGTGGCAAACCAGGCACAAATCGTTTACGTGCGCCGGGAAAGCGGCGCCTGCTTCCGCCTGACCATGGAACGCTACCTCGCGAGTGACAACAACGAGGACGACTACACCTGAACACCGCCAAGCGGGACAACCGCGCGGCCGAACCCCAAACCACCCAGACACCTAACCGGAACCCACAACCATGACCAAAGCCCTCATCATCGACGACGAACGCGACATCTGCGAACTCATAGAAATGAGCCTCATGGGACAGGACATCACCTGCACCAGCGTTTACACCATCAAAGCCGCCATCAAGGCACTCAAAGAAGGCCAGTACAGCTTCATCATCTCCGACATCCGCCTGCCCGACGGCGACGGCCTCGACTTCCTCTCCCACGTACAAAAACACTACCCCGGCACCCCGGTGTGCATGATTACCGCGCACGGCAACATGGACACCGCCATCACCGCCCTCAAACGCGGCGCCTTCGACTTCATCAACAAACCCTTCGACCTCAAACAACTGCGCAGCGTCTGCAAAGCCGCCCTCAAAGAAAACCCCGGCCCGGACGGTGGCACGGGTAACACCAAACCGACCGCCACCGCCGGCGGCGGCCGCTCCACCAACAAAGTCGAACTCATCGGCGATGCTGACATCATGCAGCGCGTACGCGACATGATCGCCCGCGTCGCCCGTTCCCAGGCCCCCGTCTTCATCCACGGCGAATCCGGTACCGGGAAAGAAGTTGCCGCCCGCTCCATCCACCACCAGAGCAACCGCGGCGAAGGAGCCTTCATCGCCGTCAACTGCGGCGCCATCCCGGAAAACCTCGTCGAAAGCGAATTCTTCGGCTACAAAAAAGGCGCGTTCACCGGCGCCAACCAGGACCAGGACGGCCTCTTTGTCGCCGCGAACGGCGGCACCCTGTTCCTTGACGAAGTCGCCGACCTGCCGCTGTCCATGCAAGTCAAACTGCTGCGCGCCATCCAGGAGCGCGCCGTGCGCCCCATCGGCGGCGACCGCGAAGAAGCCGTGGACGTGCGCATCATCTCCGCCACCCACCACGACCTTGCCAAGCGCGTCAGCGAAGGCAAATTCCGCGAAGACCTTTACTACCGCTTAAACGTCATCGAACTCACCATGCCGCCCCTGCGCGAACGCGACGGCGACATCGCCATCCTCTCGCGCCATTTGCTTGCCAAACTTGCGCGCGACTCCGGCTATCCCCAAGCCCAGCTCACCCCCAAAGCCCTGCGCAAACTGGAGAACTACGACTTCCCCGGCAACGTACGCGAACTCGAAAACATCCTCGAACGCGCGCTCACCTTCGTCGAAGGCAACATGATCGAAGCCGAAGACATCCACGTGAACGAAAACCGCCTGCCCACGCACAACGAACCCGTCGCCGCGCCGCAACCCGTCCACGCCTACCAACCGCCGCCGCAGCCCTACCCTTATCCGCCGCAACAGCCTGCCTACGCACCGCCGCCCCACTACCCCCACCGCGACGAAGACAGCGCACCCTACCCGCAAGAAGCGGCCACTTACTCCCCGCCACCACGCAGCGCCGCCCAACTGCCGGACGACCTCGAAGACTACATGCAGACCATGGAAAAAAACCTGCTGCTCAAAGCCCTCGAAGACTGCAACTACAACAAGACCAAAGCCGCCGAAAAACTCGGCATCAGCTTCCGCGCCATGCGCTACAAACTCAAAAAACTCGGCATCGACTGACCACGATGGTGGGCTTTAGCCCACCATCGCTTCTATCCCTACCGCTCATGCACCCCGCCAAAGTCCGCCGCGACCACCTGCACCAACTCACCGATCTGCCCAACATCGGCCCGGCCAGTGCCGCAGACCTGCGCCGCCTGGGCATCCACCACCCCAAAGACCTTATCAGCAAAAACGCCGATACCCTCTACCACACCCTCTGCGCCCTCGACGGCATCCGCCATGACCCCTGCGTCCATGACATCCTGCAATCCATCGTGGACTACATGCACGGTGGCGAAGCCTTACCGTGGTGGACATACAGCGCCAAGCGCAAACAAAAAGAACCCGGAAACACCTCATGACCCTCGCCCGCGAACCCCGTCTGCAACCCGAACTCTACTTCCTCGAAGGCTACTACACCGCGCCACCGCCTATTGATCCCGCCGCCTGGCAAACCCGCCTTGCCGCCTACCTCGGCCACGTCGAAGCCATCGGCGATGGCGCCCCCCCAATGTTCGCCCTGCACGACTACCGCTGCGACGTCGGCCGACCGGGAGCGCCTACCATGATCACCCTGCTTGCCGCTCCGGCTGAAGCACCTGATGCCGATGCCCTGCAACAAAGCTGGGGTTGGATGGAGGCTGCCGACATCGTCCCGCGATGCCCATACCTCCTCATCATCAACGAATTCCTCGGCCGCCTGCTTGACCCCAACCAGCGCCTGCACATCATCCGCAGCATCAGCCGTGTCCTCATCGAACTCACCGCGCCGCAAGCCGTGCGCCCGCTCGCCACCAACCGCTACTACCACCCGCAAAGCTGGCTGGATGCCGGCGACGACCAGCCCTACTACGGCCTCATCAACGTCCGCTACTACACTATCAGCAACCACCCCGGCGACAGCATCATGGACACATGCGGCCTCAGCGTCTTCGGTGTGCCCGATCTGCAATGCCACTATCGCGACCTTGATCCCGATGCCGTCGCCCAACTGCTCTACAACACCGCCATCTACCTCCTCGAACACGGCGACATTATCGCTGACGGCCATACCCTCACCGGCAGCAACGGTGAACCCTGGCTCTGCCGCCACGAAGACAGCCTGCTCGAACCCAGCCGCCTCGTCCTCGACATCTGCCCCAATGCCCCATACGCCACTGGAAACCGCGACGACTAACCCGTTTCAGACCATGCAAACCGAACACCACGCCGACCTCGCCCCGCGCCACACCCTCGCCTGCCCCGCCACCGCGCGCGAACTCATCCACATCGACCACCCCGACGAATGGCGCATTACCGCCCCCGGCGACCGCATCCTCGGCGGCGGCAGCAACATCATCTTCCGCGCGGAAGTGCGCGAACGCCTGCTCTGCCCGCGTTATACCGGGCGGCAAATCACCGGCGAAGACCCAGAACATCTCTACCTGCGCGTAGCCGCCGGCGAACGCTGGGACGACCTCGTCGCCTGGACAGCAGCGCAAAACTGGTACGGCATCGAAAACCTTGCCGCCATTCCCGGCAGCGTCGGTGCCGCGCCCGTGCAGAACATCGGCGCCTATGGCCGCGAAATCGCCGACAGCATCCACACCATCCACGCCTACAACCGCGAGACCCGGCAGACCGAAGATATCCCCGCCACTGCCTGCGGCTTCGCCTACCGACAAAGCCACTACAAACAACACTGGCGCAGCCGCTACATCATCAGCGCCATTACCCTGCGCCTTGCCAAACGCGGCCAGCCGGACACCGCCTATCCCGGCCTGCGCGAACAGGCAGCAACCATCCACAACGCTCAGGACGCCTACACCGCCATCCGCCGCCTGCGTGCCACCCGCCTGCCCGACCCCAAAACCGAACCCAACGCGGGCAGCTTCTTCCACAACCCCATTACCGACCGCGCCACCTTCAGCGCCCTGCAACAGCGCTACCCCGACATTCCGCACTACCCAACGGCGGACGGGCGCGTGAAAATCCCCGCTGCCTGGTGCATCGAACAAAGCGGCTACAAAGGCCTGCGCGACGGCAAAGTCGGCATCAGCGACAAACACGCCCTCGTCCTCACCAACCACGGCGGTACTGCAGCAGAAATCCTCGCCTTCGCCGCCCGCATCCAAGCAGACGTTCACGCCCGCTACGGTCTGAGCCTCGCTATTGAGCCGGATATCATCGGCGAAGACTGAACAGAATGCCGCCCATAAAAAAACCCGCCTGAGCGGGGTTTTTTATGGGCGCTTAATGAGCGTCGCGGCGCAAATCCACTTCGGTGAGCGGGATCTTGCGCGTTTTGTAGCGCAGCTTGTGATAGAAGTAGAAGGTGAAGAAAACAGGCAGCCCCATGTAGGTAATCAGCAGACGCTGCCAGTCCAGATGGGCGTTCAGCACCAGCTCGGTGTCCTGGCCGATGATGACGAGGATACACAGGCCGAGCGCGAGCAGCGGACCGAAGGGGAACCATTTGGCGCGGTAGGTGAGGGCTTCGAGCGGTTTGCCTTGCGCGATGTAGGCGCGGCGGAAGCGGTAGTGGCTGATGGCGATGCCGAGCCAGGCGATGAAGCCGGTCAGCCCCGAAGCGGCGAGGATGTATTCGTACATATGCTTGCCGACACGGTCATCCAGTTGCAGCAGGAAAATGGCGAGGATGACGAGGGCGGTGGCGAAGACGGCGTTGTGCGGCACGCCACTGCGGCGGCCAGTGCGGGCGAAAAGCGGCCAGGCGAGGCCGTCTTTGCCCATGGCGTAGAGCATCCGCGTTGAGGCATACATGCCGGAGTTGCCCGCCGAGAGGATAGAGCTGAGGATGACGGCATTCATGAGCGCGGCAGCAAAGGCCAGTCCTGCCCGTTCGAAGACGAGGGTGAAGGGCGATTTGGCGATTTCGTCCACGTCCGCGCCGAGCAGTTGCGGGCTGGTGTAGGGGATGAGCAGGCCGATGACGAGGATGGCGAGGATGTAGAAGATGAGGATGCGCCAGAAGATTTGTTTGACCGCTTTCGGGATGCTTTTTTCCGGGTTTTCCGTTTCGCCGGCGGTCACGCCGATGAGTTCTGTCCCCTGGAAGGAGAAACCGGCGATGAGGAAGACGCCGAGGATGGTGAGGAAATGCCCGCCCGCGCCGTTGCCGAGGAAGGGGCCGTCGCCCGCGGTGAAGTTGCTGAAACCGACGTACGCGCCGCCCATGATGCCGAAGATGGTGAGCGTGCCGATGCAGAGGAAGATAATGACGGTGATGACTTTAATCAGCGCAAACCAGTATTCGGATTCGCCGTAGGTGCGCACGGAAAAGGCATTGAGCGCGCAGATGATGCCAAAGAAGGTGAGGCTCCAGCCCCAGGCGGGCATGAGCGCGCGCAATGGCTCCCAGTAGGTGATGACGACGGCAGCGATGGAGATGTCCACCGCGACGGTGATAACCCAGTTAAACCAGTAGTTCCAGCCGAGGGCAAAGCCGAGCGAGGGGTCAACGTAGCGCGAGGCGTAGGTGGCAAATGAGCCGGAGGTGGGCAGCCAGGTCGCCATTTCGCCGAGCGAAGTCATGAGGAAGTACACCATCAGGCCGATGGCGGCATAGGCGACGAGCGCGCCGCCGGGGCCCGCGCTGTGGATGGCGGTACCGCTGGCCATGAAAAGGCCGGTGCCGATGCAGCCGCCGATGGCAATCATCGACAGGTGGCGGGTTTTCAGGTGGCGTTTCACCTGAGTACTGGGGGAGGGTGTTGTCATGGTGTCCTTCTTTGAAGTGGATGAAATTTACATACACCACGAGCGCTCAGGTGTATGTAAACGGGGTCGTGGAATGTTATTCGGATTCATGCGGGAGCGGATGCCCGAAGTCCCGCTGAACGGCGCCCTCCTCCTGTGGGGGAGGG
>ERZ773077.3124-NODE-3124-length-10295-cov-7.551074_pt1 | contig 10295 bp, 7 predicted proteins | sample MGYA00580612_ERZ773077 | MGnify/ENA primary metagenome ERZ773077 (study PRJEB29015, sample SAMEA2737971) | human oral metagenome | biome: human oral; feature: human-associated habitat; material: dental | place: China | collected 2021 ...
GGCCGCAATGCCTCCGGCCCCCTCCCGCCCGCCCCCGCCCGGCCCCGGGGCAAGCCGCGCGGCAGCCGGCGGAGTTGAATGCACACGGCTGCAATTCGCTCCTTTATCCATAGCATGGCGTCCTACTGCAATGGGCGCAAAAGCCATTTTTAATGTGCCAAATCTGCTCTTGTTTTTGATAATTTCGTCCCTCGCGGCCAGACTGTGAACCGGTTTTTCCAGCCGGGCCAAGGCGGCCTGCACGCGGCGCAGGTTGGCGGCGCGGGCGTTGCGGGGCATCAAGTTCATCAGGCCGGGTGCGCCGTCAATGGCGGTTTGGGCTGGCGCGGCTGTAGAACCTGCCCGGCACAATCGCTGCATGACGCCACACGCTCCCACGCCTGCCGCTTCCGAAGCAGCCGCTTCCAAAGCCGTTTCGCCCGCGCTGCTGCTGATTGACGGCTCCAGCTATCTGTATCGCGCCTTTCATGCCATGCCTGATTTGCGGGCCGATCCGGCCGATGCGCAAAGCCAGCCGACGGGGGCCATTCGCGGCATGGTGAACATGCTCAACAGCTTGCGCAAGGACTGGCCGCAGGCCACGTATGCAGCTTGCGTGTTTGATGCGCCCGGCCCCACGTTTCGCGATGCGCTGTTTGCCGATTACAAGGCCAACCGCAGCCCCATGCCCGATGACTTGCGCCGCCAGATTGAGCCGATTCACGAGGTGGCGCGCCTGCTGGGCTGGCCCGTGCTGTGCGTGCCGGGCATTGAGGCCGATGACGTGATTGGCACGCTGGCAGCCACGGCGGCCGCGCAGGGGCGGCAGGTGCTGATTTCCAGCGGCGACAAGGATTTGGCGCAGCTGGTCACGCCGCGCGTGGTCATCATCGACACCATGAGCGGCAAGCGCCGCGACGAGGCGGGCGTGCGCGCCGAATTCGGCGTGAGCGCCGCGCAAATGCTCGACTACCAAACGCTGGTGGGCGACGCCGTGGACAACGTGCCGGGCGTGGAAAAAGTAGGCCCCAAAACGGCGGCCAAGTGGCTGGCCGAATACGGCTCGCTGGACGCCATCGTGGCGCATGCCGGGCAAATCAAGGGCGCGGCGGGCGAGAACTTGCGCCGCGCGCTGGCGTGGCTGCCCACGGGGCGGCAGCTGCTGAAGATTCGCACCGACTGCGATTTGTCGGCCCACGCGCCCGGCCTGCCCGCGCTGGACGCGCTGGCGCTCAAGCCGCCGCAGACGCAGGAGCTGGCGCGCTTTTATCAGCAATACGGCTTCAAGACGCTGGCGCGCGCGCTGGAAAAGGAAAGCCAGGCGCAAAACCCCGCCCCAGCCGCTGCGCCCGGCCTGTTTGATGGCGTGCCGGATGGCGCTTCAGCGGCAGACGAGCCGCCCGCGCCGCACTCCGCCGTGCAAGGCCAGGTGCGCTACGCCACCGTACAGGACTGGGCCGCTTTTGACGAATGGCTGCAAAAAATCAGCGCCGCCGAACTCACGGCCATCGACACCGAAACCACGTCGCTGGACGAAATGGCCGCGCGGCTGGTGGGCATCTCGCTGGCCGTGCAGCCGGGCGAGGCCGCCTACATTCCGCTGGCGCACGAAGGGCCGGACGCGCCCGCGCAGCTGCCGCTGGACGAAGTGCTGGCGCGCCTGAAACCCTGGCTGCAAAGCGCAAGCCACAAAAAGCTGGGCCAGAACATCAAGTACGACCGCCACGTTTTCGCCAACCACGGCATCGACGTGGCCGGCTACGCGCACGACACCATGCTGCAAAGCTACGTGCTGGAAGCGCACCGCCCCCACGGCCTGCAAAGCCTGGCCGAGCGCCACCTGGGCCGCAGCGGCACAAGCTATGAAGATTTGTGCGGCAAGGGCGCGCACCAGATCCCCTTTGCGCAAGTGCCGCTGGACAAAGCCGCGCATTACGCCTGCGAAGACGCCAACCAGACGATGGACGTGCACCGCGCCCTGTGGCCGCGCGTGCAGGCCGATGCGGGCCTGGCCGCCACCTACGCGCTGGAAATCGACACCAGCGAAGCCCTCTTTCAGACCGAGCGCCACGGCGTGCTGATTGACGCCGCCGAACTCGCCCGCCAAAGCCAGGCGCTGGGCCAGCGCATCACGCAGCTGGAAAACGAGGCCTACGCCCTTGCAGGCCAGCCCTTCAACCTGGGCAGCCCCAAGCAAATTGGCGAAATCTTCTTTGAGCGCCTGGGCCTGCCCGTCATCAAGAAAACCCCCGGCGGCAAGCCCAGCACCGACGAAGAAGTGCTGGAAAAACTGGCCGAAGACTTCCCGCTGCCCGCCCGCATCCTGGAGCACCGGGGCCTGGCCAAGCTCAAAAGCACCTACACCGACAAGCTGCCGCACATGGTCAACCCCGCCACGGGCCGCGTGCACACGCGCTACGCGCAGGCCGTGGCCGTCACGGGCCGGCTGGCCAGCAGCGACCCGAACCTGCAAAACATCCCCATCCGCACGCCTGAAGGCCGCCGCATCCGCCGCGCCTTCATCGCCCCGCCCGGCCGCCTCATCATGAGCGCCGACTACAGCCAGATCGAGCTGCGCATCATGGCCCACCTCTCGGGCGACGCCGCCCTGCTGGCCGCCTTCAACGCCGGGCAGGACGTGCACCGCGCCACCGCCGCCGAAGTCTTTGGCGTGCCGCCCGAGCAAGTCACGCCCGAGCAGCGCCGCTACGCCAAAGTCATCAACTTCGGCCTCATCTACGGCATGGGCAGCTTCGGCCTGGCCAAAAGCCTGGGCATCGCCCCCAGCGCCGCCAAACAGTGGATAGACCGCTACTTCGAGCGCTATCCCGGCGTGCGCCGCTACATGGATGAAACCGTGCAAAGCGCCCGCCAGCGCCGCTACGTGCAAACCCTCTTCGGGCGGCGCCTGTATCTGCCCGACATCAACGCCGCCAGCGGCCCCCGGCGCGCCGCCGCCGAGCGCCAGGCCATCAACGCCCCCATGCAAGGCACCGCCGCCGACCTCATCAAAAAAGCCATGATCGCCGTGCAAGCCGCACTGGCAGGCCGCCAAAGCGCCATCGTCATGCAAGTGCACGACGAACTCGTGCTGGAAGTGCCCGAAGCCGAAGCCGCCTGGGCGCGCGAGCAAGTGCCCCGCCTCATGGCCGGCGTGGCCGAACTGAAAGTGCCCCTGCTGGCCGAAATAGGCGCAGGCGGCAACTGGGAAGAAGCGCACTGAAGGCAGCGCCGGGCCAGGCGGCGCGCCATCGCGAAAGACTCGCAGCCGCTCTACACTTGGCCCAACTGTATGCAATCGTGTCAGCCGCGCGTTTGCGCACACTGTGAACCTGTTCAAAGTCTGTCCGTGGGTATGAAAGGCGCGGCTTCAAGTCGCTTTGCGGCGCTGCAAATCCCTGATGAGCCACAAGGCCCTCTGCGGTTGGCGCCTTGCAGCCCTTGCCGGTTTCGCACTTTTGCCCCTTGCGCCCAGACTCTGAACAGGCTCTGAACAGGCTCTGAACAGGCTCTGAAGAGAACGCGTTTGCGCCGCCTTGGCGCGCCAAATTGGTTTTACCGAGTTCGCCGTGGATATTGCGAAATTCAACATCCCCCGTTATCTGGCCACCCAGCCCATGTTTTCGAACATGCAGCCGGAAGAGTTGCAGCGCGTGGCGCGCGGCTGCGTGCTTGAGCGCATTGAGCGCGGCAAGGTGCTGTTTCGCACGGGCGAGATGTGCCAAGCCTTTCACATTGTTGTGCTGGGGCAGATCAAGCTCTACCTCATCTCGCCTGCGGGCGTGGAAAAAGTCATCGAGCTTTGCGGCCCCGGCCACTCGTTTGCCGAAGCCATCATGTTCATGGGCGTGCCCCATCTGGTGAACGCGCAGACGCTGACCGAGACGCTGCTGCTCACAGTGGAGAAAAACGCCGTGCTGCGCGAAATCGAAGCCGACAGCCGCTTTGCGCTGCGCATGCTGGCGGGCATCTCGCGCCGCCTTCACGGCCTTATCAAAGACGTGGAAGGCTACGCGTTGCACAGCGGCGTGCAGCGCGTTATCAGCTACCTGCTGGGCGGACTGATGGACGGGGGCGGCAGCGCCGTGCCGCAGTCCATCACCGTTTCACTGCCCGTGAGCAAATCCACCATCGCCTCGCGCCTGTCGCTCACGCCCGAATATTTTTCGCGCGTGCTGCACGAGCTGGAAGCGGTCAAGCTGATCACGGTGCAGCGGCGCGACATCCACATTCACGACACGGCCAAGCTCGCGGGCTACCAGCCCGGCAAGTAGAAGCGGCCTGTTGCGCGCATAAAAAAGCCCGCAGACGCGGGCTTTTTTTCATGTGCAGTCAGGCTGATTTGACCTGCTGGTAGCGGCGCTCCACCTCGGCCCAGTTGATCACGTTGAAAAACGCGGCAATGTATTCCGGGCGGCGGTTCTGATACTTCAGGTAGTAGGCATGCTCCCATACATCCAGCCCCAGAACGGGCGTGTTGCCGGAGGCGATGCCAGCCATCAGCGGGCTGTCCTGGTTGGCGCTGCTTTCCACCAGCAGCTTGCCGCTTTTGTCAGCCGACAGCCAGGCCCAGCCGCTGCCAAAGCGCGTCAGCGCCGCCTTGGTGAAAGCCTCCTTGAAAGCCTCAAAGCCGCCCAAATCGCGCTCAATGGCCTGCGCCACGCCGCCTGCGGGCTGGCCGCCGCCGCCCTGGCTCACCGGCGCCATCACCGCCCAGAACAGGCTGTGATTGGCATGACCGCCGCCGTTGTTGCGCACAGCGGTGCGAATGCCTTCGGGCAGCTTGTCCAGCTGGGCAATCAGCAGCTCGGCAGGCTGGCCGTCAAACGGCGTGCCCTTGACGGCGGCAATCAGGTTGTTGATGTAGGTCTGATGGTGCTTGGTGTGGTGAATCTCCATCGTCCGCGCGTCAATATGCGGCTCCAGCGCATCGTAGGCATAGGGCAGGGGAGGCAGGGTGTAGCTCATGGTTGGGGGCTTTCGTTCAGGTTGAAAAAAGCTGCCTGGGCAGGCAAGCCGGAGGCATTTTATTGAGCCGGGTCAATCCACGCCCTTTGCTTTCACATTAAAGCGCGCCAGAGCGGATGCGCCTGGCTCCCCGAGCCGCTTCAGAGCCTGGCCGCAAGACGAAGCGCTCCGTCCAGGCAGCGCCTCCCGCCCTTCGCGGCTGGAACGCAGGCAGGCGTCAAAGAACGCCCGGCAACATCAAAACAGGAGCAAATTTAAGCCCCGGAAAATGCCTCTTGCGCCCATTCCACTAGGACCTATCGCTATGGAATCAGGAGCGAATACATATGCCTTGCCAGAACTGCCCCCGCTCCAGTCATGAACAGACACCCAGTCAGCCAGCGCGCAGCCCAGGCCGCTTTGGCAAGCGCTGCTGACGAACACCCGCGCATGGATTCCTGCATGCCTTGCCGCGCAGGCGAAGCTGGCGGGCTGCCAAGAGAAGAAATGGGGGACTCGCCTGTTCACAGAAAGCGCGGCCTCAAATCCACCTGCATCAGGATGGATGCGGGTCAGCCCGCAACAGCCTGGAAACGCGATTGCCTCGCAACCGCATTCCTACAATTGACGCTTTTGCCCCAGCCAGTCCGTTTGCCATGAATGCCCCCTGGCGGCCCGCCGAAGGGCCTGAACTTCTGCCTGATGAAGCGGCCGCCAGCAGCCTGGCGGCGCAGCGCAGCTTCTGCCTGCGGCCCGGCATGGGGCGGGGATGGGCGCAAATGCACGAATTCGGCAATGGCCTGGTGCTAGGGCGCTTGCAATGCCAGCTGGCGCAAGGCGTTCGGCAGCGCTTTGATTGCGGCAGCGACAGCCTGCGCCTGATGCTGATGCTGCAAGGCGGCCAATGCGTGGCGGACGGGCGCGGCCGCGTTTTCGAGGCGCGGGCGGGCGATGTCATCGTGCGCAACGGCCACCCGGGCGAGCTGCGCACCGAACTGGCCGCGCGCATTCCGCTGGCCTCCGTGGCGCTGGACGCGCCGCGCCGCCTTGTGGCCGCCTTGCAAGCCGAAGGGCTGCCGCTGGCGCATCTGGGGCCTGCGGGCGGCTGCACGCTGCTGCGCCCCTGCGACAGCGTTGCCAGCCAATGGCTGGCCGCAGGCCGCCGCCTGCTGGCGCTGGGCCGCGCACCTGGGCTGCTGGCGCGGCTGGAGCTGGAATCACTCGCCCTGGGGCTGTTGCACAAGCTGCTGGCGGCTGACGGTGCAGCGCCCGCGCCTGCCGCCGCCCGCGCCCCCCGCCACTGGCAGCGCGCCGTGGACGAGGCCCTGCACATCCTGCATGCCGAGTGGAGCGAGCCGCTGACAATTGCCCGGCTGGCGCGCCGCGCGGGCATCAACGAGTGCTACCTGAAAGAGATGTTCCGCCAGCGCACGGGCCAGACCATCGCCGCCTACCTGCGCGCGCTGCGCATGGGCCACGCGCTGCGCCTGCTCGAATCAGGCCAGGCCACACTCCAGCAGGCCGCCCATGCCTGCGGCTACAGCCGCGCCGACAAATTCTCGCAAGCCTTCCGCCGCGTGCACGGAGTCATGCCCTCGCAAGTCAGCCGCCAGGCGGCGACCAGCGCCCTAGCGGCCTGATAGCCCGTTCAAGGGCTCCCCGGACAGAAGCCAATGCACAAGGCATCAGTTCGAAAAAATCAGCTTGGCGCGGCCTGAAAAAACTGAAGCGTGCAAGAGCAGCCGGGCCAACGGCAAAGCCTGCTGTCGATGGCTGCTACGCGGGCCAGCCTTGCCAAACAAACACGCAAACGTACAAAAGGCCAAGAAAAGCGAATTCCACGCCTTCAAGGTGAAGCCCAAAAAGCTGGACGGTTGAGCGCAGCTGAAGAGCGGTTGGGAATTTTCAGGGCAGCCTGATTTCCTGCGCCTTGGGAGCGAAGGGCCATTTGCGGTTGAGTTCGGTGATGAGGCCGTCCACCTGTTGCAGGCTGGATTCCACGTCGGCGCGCAGGCTGCCAAGGTCGGCGCTGGCTTCGCGCGCGTTGCCAGCAATGGCCTGGGCGTCTTTCAGGATGGCGTCGGCTTTTTCCAGTGCCTGGCGGGTGCTGGCGAGCAAGGCATTGAGTTCGCTCACGCTCACGCGGGCGCCCGCCACGAGGCCATCTTTGCCGAGCACTTGCTGGTCGGCTTTTTGCACGGCGGCATCCACGTGCAGGGTCAGCTCAGAAAGACGCTTGATGAGCTGCTGGCTGGTGGAGAGCAGGTCGCTGGCGCGCTTGGCGTCCATGTCGTCGCCAGTGAGGGCGCCGATGAGGCCGGTTTTGACGCCATTGACGCGCTGGGCGAAGCGGCGCAGCTGCATGACGGCGTTGTTCAATTCGGAGTTTTCGTCGGTCATGCGCTTGATGTTGCCGAGCACATCGCGCGCGTCGGCCACCATGGCGGGGATTTCGGCAGAGACGTCGCCGCTGAGGACTTCGCGTTCAGCATCAGGCGGCAAGGGTTTGTCTTCCAGCATGCCGGTGAAGGCGCGCAGGCGAGCGCCGCCGACCAGGCCGCGCTCCAGGGTAAAGACGCTGGAGGCGCGCAGCCATTTGATGTCTTTGACAGGCACGTCAACCACGATGCGCACGCGCGCGTCTTCACCCAGGCCAAAGCTGCGCACGCGGCCAATGGGAAAGCCGGCGAAGGTCATGTCCATGCCGACTTGCACGCCTTCGGCGTCATCCGACAGGAGGATGAGGCGCTGCGTTTCTTCGAACGCGCCGCGTATCCACATCAGGTACAGGCCGGAGCACACGAGCAGCGCGACCGTGGCAATCAGCAACAGGGCAGCGCGCACTTGCAGGCGGCGCTCGGCGCGGGCCTGGGCGGCCGTGGGGGCGTCGTCATTGGCGCTGCCCGCGTCGATGATGGGCAGGGCGGCGGCGCTGGCGTCTTCGGTGGGAGGCAGGTCGGTCATGTCGTCAGTAGTAATTGCCAACGAGGGAGGCAATTTCAATCAGCAGCATCAGCGCGCACATTTGCACCAGCCCCTGCAGCTCCACGCTGGCGCGCGCGCGGCGCGGAATGTCGCGCAGGGCGTTGCCAACGGGCAGCAGGGCCACGGCAAAGGCGAAAAGGCCGGTTTTGAGCACAAAAATCATCAGCACCACGGGCGTGAAGATGTGCCCCACGGCCCGGTTGTAGGAAGGAATGCCCGCCAGCGTGAAGCCGTGCACGGCCAGATACGTCAGGATCAGCGAGATGGTGCAGCTCACCGCTGCCAGCATGATCACCGCGAACATGCCTGCCAGCACGCGCGGCAGCACCTCACGCTCCAGCGGAGATACGCCCCGGCGGCGCATGCTTTCCAGCGCGCCGCTCTTGCGCAGCTTGTAAAGCTCAGAGCCGCCCGGAACGCTGTAATTGATGGCCACGAACAACGCTGCTACCAACGGCACCAGCTCCAGCACCAGCACGCGCACCACCATGTTCAGCGCGTATTGCGACAGGCCGTAGGCAAAGGCTGTCACAACCACAATGCGGATAAGCACCACATTAAACAGCGCCATCAGCGTGGTAAAGCCTGCCAGCCCCGGCCCTGCCGCCGCGTAAATGTGCCGCAGCACCGCGCCGCCGCCCTGCCCGTGGTAGGACGATGGGGAAAACGCCAGCACCACCAGCTGCGCTCCTGTAAACAGCACTTGCCACCAACCCCTACTCCACAGCAGAAAATTCTGCCCCAGCGCGCGCAGCCAGCGTGCCAGGCGGCCCAGCAACGAATGGGTTTCAGACAACATGGCGAAACGCGGGCTTATTTATGAATTGGTGAGAGATATAGAAAGAGCAGGCGGCGAGGCGCTCCAGACAGGTCAGCGGATGGGAAGCAGCGTGCAGCGTATCTTCAGTGCGCTTGTACCAGCACTCCGGCCAGCGCGCCTTGCGGGGCCTGGCGCGTATTCAGCCGGAACTGCCACTGCCCGGCCAGCAGGCCATCGCGCTGAGACTGCGTCAAGACAGCGCGCCCCTCATGCGGACTAACGACCTTGCGGCCTGCGGGCAGCACATTCACATCGCTGCCATCAGCTCCGCGCGCATAAAAACCTGCGCTCGTGACCGGCGAGGCCAGATTGCCAAAACGCAATTTCCAGCGCAGCAGGTTCGTTTCACGATTGAATATTGCTACCAGCTCTCCCCGCCCGGCACCGTCGCCCGACAGTACCGCGCGCAAGGCCACGACTTCCGGCTGGCGATCTGGCGGCGTCTCATGCGTGGCTGCAGGCGCCGGCTCCATCTGGACCGGCGGCGCCAGTTGTGGCGTGCCGCACCCTGCTGCCAACCAAGCCGCGCACACGCACACACAAGCCAGCGCCAGTCGGTGCGGCATGCACTTGTCGTTTTGCTTTGCGTTATTCATGCACCCAATCGTAGCCGCCCCGGTATGCCCCGCAGAAACAGAACGATAGGGCGCGAGCTTGCCGTGACATGCGGACTGCAATAAGATTCATAGCCTTTGGGGCTGCATTGGTTTCGACGTGGGTTGGAATCGCAGCGGTGCATGTCGAGGTTCAGTCACCTCGTAAAACAGCTGAAACAAAGTAACTGCAAACGACGAACGTTTCGCACTCGCTGCCTGATTGCGGCGAGCCTCGCAACAGCATGCCGATGGGCTGGGCAAGGGCGGCTTGAAACCGTCCCGGCTGCGAGGGAATCTTCACCGGCTGGCCTGCTTCCGGGCGCCTTGGGCGCAGGCGAGAAACAAGGGCGCTGGCCCTGCGATCAGCGTGCGTCTGCGCGGCTTGCAGGGTGAGATACAAAACAGCACGCTAAACATGTAGATCTGCGCGAGGAAGATTTGCGGACGGGGGTTCAAATCCCCCCAGCTCCACCAATACCCAAAATCCCAACCCTCATCGGTTGGGATTTTTTTTGCCCGTTCCCCCAGTGTTGGCGCGGTTTCCGGGCCTGGCTTCGCAAACGTTCTCGTGGCCATTTCCTTTGTTGGCGAGGGTTTAAAAGTCTGGCTGGAACACGCAGGTGATCAAGCGCAGTGAGCGGCATAGTTTTAAGACGCTGCCCAAGCGCTGGATTGTGGAGAGGACCTCTGCCTGGCTGAGTCAATCGAGAAGATAGAGCAACACTGTCGCTTGAAGATCGCTTGCGTTCGGCGCACGGTCAGGCTTCTGAGCTGATTGAGAACAAGCCCTCAAAGCGGCGGCTTGCGCGGGCCAACACGGCGGTGCTGACTTACACGGCGTCCGCCCGCAACAGGGCCTCGGTGGCGGTCATCACGTCATCAATCAACAGCACACAGCGGCCTTGCAGGGCGGGCAGGCGCGCCAGAAACTGGGCGCCGAAGCCGGCCGGCTGCAAGGCATCTTCATC
>ERZ773077.3127-NODE-3127-length-10292-cov-2.919801_pt1 | contig 10292 bp, 9 predicted proteins | sample MGYA00580612_ERZ773077 | MGnify/ENA primary metagenome ERZ773077 (study PRJEB29015, sample SAMEA2737971) | human oral metagenome | biome: human oral; feature: human-associated habitat; material: dental | place: China | collected 2021 ...
TACGGCAAGGCGAGCCAACGCCGTATTTTGGCGAAGGAAGCCGCTATGGCTCGACGTTGCCAAAGACAAGGCGGTAAGCCGCAGACAGTACGAGTAGTACGGCAAGGCCAGGCCAACACAGCAGCACCGTGGTTTGGCAAGGGAAGTCGTTGTTGAAGCCGCTTGCGCGCTACTGCGCGATAAAGCCGGCGTAGCCGCCGCATTCTGTGCGCGCCAGCGGATACTCGAACAGCGCGGACAAACGTTCGGCCGTCAGCATCTCGGCAATGCTGCCGGTATCGACGCATCCATCGCCGTACATCAGCAGCGCCCGGTCGCAAAAACGCGCCGCCAGCGCCGGTTCGTGCAGCACCATGATAACGGCGGCCTGACGCTCGCGCGCTTCCCGCGCAAAAATTTCGAGCACGGCGATCTGGTGTTTCAGATCGAGGTAGGTCGAAGGTTCGTCAAGAAAAAACAGGCGCGGCGACTGCGCCAGCAGGGTGGCGACAGCCAGACGCTGCCGTTCGCCGCCGGAAAGCGTTTGCACGTCGCGCCGCTCCATGCCGTCCAGCCCGACGGCGGTCAGCGCCGTGCGGGCAATGCGCACGTCGTCCTCCGACTCCCAGTTCCAGCGGTCAAGATGCGGATGGCGGCCGATCAATGCCGTTTCCAATACCGTCGAAGCAAAGGCGTCGCGCTGCGCCTGCGGCAGCCAGCCGCGCAATTGCGCGGCCTGCCGCGCACTGAAGGCGGCATAGGGGCGTCCGGCCAGGTGCACTTCGCCGGACAGCGGCGCGCGCAGCCCGGTGAGCACGGAGAGCAACGTCGATTTGCCGGTCCCGTTGCGTCCGAGAATCGCCAGCCGCTCTCCCGGCCGCAAGGTCAGATCGAGGTCGCGGCAAAAACGGCGCTCACCGATGCCGACCGACAGCCGGCGCAGTTGCAGGATCGGCGCGTGCTTGTCGCCGGATAGGGGGGGAGATTCCATCGTTCTCATCGGCTTGCCCTTTGTGCCCATCGCTTCTTTCAGGAATGCGCGGAAGAAGCGTGCGGGTCGCGCGAGAGCAGAAACAGAAAAACGGGCACGCCGATCAGCGCGGTCAGCACGCCGACGGGCAGTTGCTGCGGCGCGATGAGCGTGCGCGCCAGCGTATCGGCAACCATCAGCAAGCTGCCGCCCGCCAGCGCCGAGGCCGGCAGCAGAATGCGCTGGTCGTTGCCGACGGCCAGGCGGGTGAGGTGCGGCACGATCAGGCCGATGAAGCCGACCGAGCCGACCTGTGTCACGGCGGTGGCGGTTGCCAGCGAAGCGATGACGTAAACGGCAAGCCGCAGACGGCCGATTTCGACGCCGAGCGTCTGCGCCAGATCAGCGTTGCGCGCCAGCAGATTGAGTTCGCGCGCAAAGGGCAGCGTCGCCAGAACGATCAGCGCCAGCGCCCCCAGCCCCGGCGCCGGATTGCCTGCCTGCGAAAGATCGCCCATCAGCCAGAACAGCATGCCATGCAGCTTGTAGTCCGGCGCGATCGACAGCATCAGCGCCACGGCAGCGCCGCAGCCGGAGGCGACGATGACGCCGGTGAGCAGCAGCCGCGTCTGTGTCCAGCCGCCGTTGCCGTGCGCCAGGCCGAAGACCATGAACATGGCGGCTAGCGCGCCGCAGAACGCCGCCGCGCCGACGCCGATGCCGCCGGTCAGGCCGAGAAGCATGACGAGCAGGGCGCCGACGCTGGCGCCGCCGGAAATGCCGAGTACATACGGATCAGCCAGCGGATTGCGCAGCAGCACCTGCAACAGCGCACCGGAGACGGCGAGCAGGCCGCCGCAGGCCAGCCCGGCCAGGGCGCGCGGCAGGCGCAGACTGCGCACGACCTCAACCGCCATCCCCTCGCCGCGCCCGAACAAGGCGGCGAGCGCCTCCCTCAGCCCGAGAGGAACGTTGCCGAGCGAAAGCGCAAGCAGCAGGCTGATCAAGGTCAATAGGCTCAGAGCGGCGAGAATCAGCAGGGCGCGGCGGCGAGTTTGCATGCGCTGTTCCCTATTCCCTATTGCCGGCTACCCGCCGGCCGCCGGCTGCGCGCCGTTTCGAGGTGCTGGCAGAGCCGCTCGGCGCCGTCGAGCAGGCGCGGCGTGTGGCGCTGGATCAGGTCGGGCGGAATGAAAAAGAGGTTTTTCCGTTGTGCGGCCAGCAGGCCGGGGCGCGCTTGCCAGTCGTCCAGCCATTCGGGGCGCGCTTCGCCCATGCCGCTGGCGATGATGGCTTCCGGGTTGGCGGCCAGCACGGCTTCGACGGTCACATCCGGCGCCGTGGCGGTCAGTGTGCCGAACACGTTTTCGCCGCCGCACAGGCGGATGACGCTGGAAATGAACTGTTGCCCGCCGATCGTTTTCAGCGGCTGGTGCCAGACTTCGTAAAACGTGCGTACCACGGGGCGGCCGGCGTAGCGCGCCTGCAAATCCGCCAGACGCTGGTGGAAGGTGCGCGCCGCCGTATCCGCGCTCTGGCGGGTGCCGGCCAGGACGCCGATCCGTTCGATTTCGCCGGCGATGTCTTCGAGCCGGTTGATCTGCGACAGATAGACCGGCAGCCCCAGGCGGCGCAGTTTTTGCAGGTGCGCCGGCGCATTCCCGCCTTCCCAGGCGATGATCAAATCGGGTTTGAGCGCCACCACGGCTTCCAGATCGAAACGCGAATAACCGCCGACGCGCGGGATGCGACGGGCGGCTTCGGGATAGTTGCTGTAATCGACCGTGCCGACAATCTGCCCGCCCGCGCCAGCGGCAAACACGGTTTCCGCCAGATGCGGCGACAGCGTGACGATGCGCTGCGCTGGCTGCGCCAGGCTGACCGTCGCGCCAGTGTCGTCGCGCACGCTAATGCCGGCGGCCAGCGCGCTCGATGCGGACAGCAGCCAGAGGCAGAGCCAAAGAAGTTTATTCGGCGTCATGCGGCATTACCCTTTCGGACAGGCGGCCAGCGCCGCGTGCAGACGCTGCCATTCGCTTTCGGCGCCCGGCAGACCGAAACGCAGCAGTCCGTGTTCGTCGAAGCGGCGGACGAGGATGGCGTGACGGGCAAAGTGATCGGCCAGCTCGGCGGTGCGCCGGCTGTGCAGAGTGCAAAACAGCGCCGTGCGGCCGACTTCGCCGAGCGGCGCGAGCATGCCGGCCAGTCGTTGTGAACCGGCGATCAGGCGGTGTCGCGCGGCCTTCTGCCAGGCGGTATCGCACAGCGCCTGGCGCGCCACGACTCGTGAGGGATGCGCGAGCGGCCAGGGGCCGAGCATTTCGCGCAGCGCGGCGAGTTTTTCGGGCGCAGCGAACACAAAGCCGACGCGCGCCCCCGCTAGGCCGAAGAATTTGCCGAGCGAGCGCAGAACGATCAGGTTGGGCGCCGCCTCGCTCCCTGCCAGGGAGACGATGCTGTTTTCCGGCTCGGCGTCGGCAAAGGCTTCGTCGACGATCAGCCAGCCGCCGCGCCGGTGCAGCTGCTCGGCGGCAGCGCACAGATCGGCGCGCGGCGTCGCTGTCGCCGTCGGGTTGTTCGGGTTGCACAGCAAAACCAGCGGCGTCGCCCCGGCCAGCGCGCGCGCCAGCGTCGGCAGGCGGCGCACCGTGTGCCCGGCGCGTTGCCAGGCATACGGATGTTCTTCGTAAATCGGCGCAACGCAGGCAAGGGTTTGCGCGGGAAACATCGCCGGCAAGCCCATGATGCCGGCCTGTGAGCCGGGCAGGGCAAGCAGGCGGTCGCTGCCGTAATAGCCTGCGGCGGCGGCTTCCAGCCCGTCGTTGTCTTCCGGCAGGCGGTTCCAGCAGGCTGGGTCGAGCGGCGGCACCGGATAGGTGTCGGGGTTGATGCCGGTCGACAGGTCGAGCCAGTCGACGAGTGGGATACCGTATTGCTGCGCTGCGGCGCGCAGTCTACCGCCATGCTCAAGCACCGGCCGCGCCTCCGATAATGGCAATCAGGTTACGCAGGGCAATCAACGCCCCGCCAAGCAGGAACAGCCCGACCCACAGCATCAGGCTGTGGCGCACCAGCGCGATGGCGCGGAAAATGTCCTCAGCGCGCGGCGGCCGGCCGACGCCCAGCGGCGGGCGTTCTTCAACATTGCCGTGGTAAATCGCCGCGCCGCCGAGCACGACGCCCAGGCTACCCGCGCCGGCGGCCATCACCGGCCCGGCGTTCGGGCTTTCCCAGCCGGAAGCCTGCTGCCGCCAGCAATCGAGCGCCTGCCGCGTATTGCCGCACACGGCGTAGGAAAGCGCCGTCAGCCGCGCGGGGATGAAGTTAAGCACATCGTCAATGCGCGCCGCCGCCCAGCCGAAATGCAGGAAACGTTCGTTCTTGTAGCCCCACATCGCATCGAGTGTATTGGCCAGCCGGAAAAATACCGCGCCGCCGCCGCCAAAAAGCGCGAACCAGAACAGCGTGCCGAAGATCGCGTCGTTGCCGTTTTCCAGCGTTGATTCCACCGCCGCTCTGGCGACGCCCGATTTGTCCAGATCGTCGGTATGGCGCGACACGATCCAGCCGACGTGCCGCCGCGCCGCCGCCAGATTGCCGGCGGCCAGATCGCGCGCGACGCGCTCGGCGTGCTCGGTCAGACTGTGCCCGCCCAGCGCAAAATAAAGCAGCAGCGTGTCGAACAGCCAGTTGATCGGCGTCTTGCGCGGCCAGGTCAGCCAGGCCGCCAGCGCCACCCACGGCAGCACCGCCGTCCCCCAGGCGAGCAGGCCGATGAAGCGGCTTTCCAGCGCATTGTCGCCCCGCTGCGGCGACGGGTTCAGCAGCTTTTCGAGCAGATCGACGAATGCGCCAAAGCCGACCAGCGGATGAAAGCGCGTCAGCTCGCCGAGAAAGCGATCGAGCAGGACGGCGGCCAGCGCCGCCGTCGGCAGCCACAGCGAGGCGGGTAGCAGGGGAATGGAAAACCACGAAGGAAGAAAATCGGACATGGAAGCAATGAAAGAAACAGAAAAGAAATCGAAAAACAGTCGGCGAAAGCTTCTGCCATGTTCAATGCAAATGCAATGCCGCCTATTTTAGTGCGATGCCGTCCCGTAGGCCACAGCCCGGCGTGCCGCGAAATAAAGCGCCTTTACGTCCGGCCGGAATGCCGCGCTGGCTCCACCTTGTCTTTTGGCAACGTCGAGCCGCTATGTTTTAGGCGCCGCGGAAAGGATGCCCGCTAGCCCGCGTATTTAGGGCATTTCAGAGAGGACGCCCTGAACCCCACGTAAACAGGGCTTTTCCGGTATCCATGCCCTGAAGCCCTTTATTTATAATGGTTTCAGAGCATTCTACCCGGAAATGCCCAATCCACGCGGGTTTCAGAGGCGCTTACCCAGAAACGCCTTATTCACATGGGTGCCAGCGGAGGGGCTGCGCGGCGGCAAGTTGACGGCTTGTCGGGCGGCGGACAAAGGTTCACAATGCCTCGCCCATGAAATCCATTTATGTCGATGCGCGCGGCATCACGCTGCCGATGGGCTGCGTGAAAACCGTGAGGACGGCGGGTGCGGCGAGGGAATATCCCGGCGCTTTGTGCCGCGCCCATGCAGATGCGGGCGATACCGCGGAGATGCCCGTCCGGCGCGGGCTTCCGGCAGACTGCGTGTGTGCGGGCGAGCAGTGCAGCGATGGCGGCGTGCGGATATTCATGACCGCGGCGCAGGCGGCACGGGAGATGGCGTTATGAGCGGCGAGCGCGTTAAATCATCCGGAACTGTCACGGGCGCAGGCGGCGGCGCAGGTGGCGCCTCGCCGTCACGGCGGGTCATTCTGGCGACGCAGCTCGTTTTCAATATCGGTTTTTACGCCGTCGTGCCGTTCCTTGCCGTGCACATGGCCGACGATCTGGCGCTGTCGAGCCAGCTGATCGGCGTGGTGCTGGGGGTGCGCACTTTTTGCCAGCAGGGATTGTTTTTCATCGGTGGTCTGCTGGCCGAACGCCTCGGCAGCCGCTGGCTGCTGCTGGCGGGTTGTGCGGTGCGCTTCTGCGGCTATGCGGCGTTCGCCTTTTCCGCTTCTTTTAGCGGGATGCTGCTCGGCGCGTGCCTCACCGGGGCGGGCGGCGCGATGTTCTCGCCCTGTCTGGAAGCGCTGGCCGCCGAGGCGGAGCGGCAAACGCCGGCGGCGCTGCGCCAGCATGGCATCTTTGCGCTTTTTGCCGTCTGCGGCGAAGTCGGCGCGGTGGCCGGCCCCTTGCTCGGCAGTGCCTTGAGCGGCTTTGGCTTCCGCGTCATGGCGCTGGCCTGCGCGATGCTTTTCCTGATCATGATGGGGGTTCTCTACCGTTCCATTCCGGCCAACATGGCGCTGCCGGAGCGTCCGGTGGGCTGGCGCGGGGTCGTCGGCAACGCGCCGTTCCTGCGTTTCATCCTTTGTTACAGCGCCTATCTGTTCAGCTATAACCAAATGTATTTTGGCCTGCCGCTTGAACTGGAGCGGGTCGGCGGCGGTGCGCGCGAAATGGCCGGGTTGTTCATGCTGGCCTCGGTCATGGTCATCGTCATGCAGATGCCGCTGGCCGGCTGGTGCCGCAGGCAGCCGCCTAGATTGCCGCTCGTCGCCGGTTTTTCGTTGTTTGCCGCGGCGTTTGCGTGCGTTGCCTTGGCGGCGCTGTCGCCGTTATTTAATCCCGCAGATGCAGGCTGGCTACGCTTTGCGCCCATCACGGCGATGGTGATTCTGCTCACCCTGGGGCAGATGCTTGCCGTGCCGACGGCGATGTCGCTGGTTCCCGGCTACGCAGGGCAGGGCGCGTTGCCGGCGTATTACGGCGCGCTGGCGTCGGCCGGCGGCTGCGCCGTGCTGCTCGGCAATGTCCTGCTTGGGCGGATGTTCGATCTGGCGGGGGCTTCGGGCGCGGGGATCAAGCTGGCCGTGGCAGCGGGCGGCGGGGATATCGGGCATGTCGGTCGCTATGCGCTGGCCTGGGGCGTGGCGGCGCTGTGGCCGGCGCTGGCCGCCGCCGGTTTTGCCGGCCGTTTCTGGAAACCGCCCGCCGTTTGATGTTTGCCGTTTGCCGCCTCGATAAATCGTTTCTCCGGTGATCCGGCGCCGCCGGCGATGCACAAGGCTTCTATTGAGGCTTGCCTTCATCGGCCCTGGGGCGTGCCGTACATCGTCTGTGGATTTGGCTGATAACGCCTGAAAAAAACCGATAGTTGTCTCATTTATTTTCAGTTATTTTCCCTCTGCGTCCCTCCTGCTAGAAATGGCTTGCCCTGAGAATTATTTTTATATATGCTGCACCCAGCCTTGGCCCCGAAAGGGAAACGCGCCGTCTTCCGTCTTATCTGAGGGATTGGCGGCATGCGCAAGGGAATCCAGGCGCGAAATCACGCAGTGATGATGTACCGTGAACCACAGGTTCATTGACTATTCGGCGCGGTCGTCGCGTAAAAGGAACTGCCCCCGTAACTGTAGACGAGGAGTCGGCTCGACAGAAGCCACTGGATGTTTTATGCGTCCGGGAAGGCAAGAGTCCGGCGATGAATCGTGAGTCAGGACACCTGCCAAGGCTGGACTGGTGTTGTGTGTGTTGTTTATGCCGGTTCATTGCTGGTCGAGTGTTCGGGAAGGAATGCTCTCGTGAATTCTCAGTCGTCTATGCCGCTGGCTATCAGGTCAATGGGGCGGGGCGCGTGGGTTCGGGTTCAGGTTTCTTTCCGGCACGAGAAAATTTCAATCATGGAGAGAAATCATGCGTTTTCAACGAATCGTTCCCGCACTGGCGCTGGCTGCCCTGAGTTTTTCCGCTCACGCCACGACCTATCCCCTGAAACTCGAAAACTGCGGCCAAACCCTGACCTTCGACAAGGCGCCGGCTGCCGCCGTGACCATCGGGCAGGCCGGAACGGAAATGCTTTACGCGCTGGGGCTGGGTGACAAGGTGGTCGGCACCTCGCTCTGGTTCCACGACATCCTGCCGCAGTTCAAGGAAATCAACAGCAAGGTGCCGCGTCTGGCCGACAATGCGCCGAGCTATGAATCGGTCATCGGCAAGCGCCCGAATCTCGTTGTTTCGCAGTTTGAATGGATGGTCGGCAAGGAAGGCGTGGTTGGCACGCGCGAACAGTTCCACAAGCTCGGCATCATGACCTACGCGATGCCTTCCGATTGCGAAGGCAAGGACAACCTGACCGGCGCCGATGGCAAGCGCACGAAAGCCTACAACGTTGAAGCGCTGTACAAGAGCATCAAGCAGCTGGCTGAAATCTTCAATGTCGAAGCCAAGGGCGAGGCGCTGATCAAGGATATCCGCACCCGCGCCGCCAAGGCGGAAGAGAAGGTGCGCGCCGCCAAGATCAAGGATTTGTCCGCCGCGATATGGTTCTCCAGCGCCGATATGGAAGCCGACCCCTATATGGCCGGACGGTCCGGTGTCGCTGGCTACATGTTGAAGGCGCTCGGGATGCGCAATGTGGTGACTTCGGACGAAGAATGGCCGACCGTGGGCTGGGAAACCATCGCCAAGGCCAATCCTTCCGTGCTGATCATCTGCCGGATGGATCGCCGCCGCTTCCCTGCCGACGATTACCAGAAGAAGCTTGAGTTCCTCAAGAGCGATCCGGTCACGAAGCAGATGGACGCCGTCAAGAACGACCGCATCGTTATCGTCGATGCCGACGCACTGCAAGGCTCGATCCGCATGGCCGACGGTCTGGAGCAAATGGCTGAAGGCGCGCTCAAGGTCAAGGGCGCCAAGAAGTAAGCGCAGCCAGTAAGCACAGTCTTGTGCGATAAAAATGCCGGATGGGGGCGCTGCCTGCAGCGCGTCCGTCCGGTGCATTCAGGAAGTTCATGAATAGCTTTAATAAAAGATTTCGCCAGCAACTGTGGTTCAAGTTGCTGGTCGCCGTTCTCTCGCTGGTGGCAATCGTTGTCGCCGTCATTTTTGGGGTTGCCATCGGCGAGACGCCGATCGCCCCTGAAATGGTTTATCACGTATTGAGCAACCATCTGTTTGGCGCGGAATTTCCGGTCGAGCCGCTCGATGACGGCATCGTCTGGAATTACCGGCTGACGCGCGCCCTGGTATCGGCCTGCTGCGGCGCCGGGCTGGCCGTGTCCGGCGTCATTCTGCAATCGCTGCTGCGCAACGCGCTGGCCGAACCCTATCTGCTGGGTATTTCCGCCGGAGCCTCCACGGGCGCGGTGCTGGTGACCATCGTCGGCGTCGGCGGCGGCGCCATTTCGATGACCATGGGGGCGTTCTTCGGCGCCGTGCTCGCCTTCGCGCTGGTGGCTCTGCTGGCGCATGCGGCAGGCGGCGACGGGTTGCGCAACGGCGGTCAGATCGTGCTAGCCGGGATCGCCGGCTCGCAGCTGTTCAATGCCTTGACCTCGCTGATCATCACCAAGTCGGGCAGCGCCGAGCAGGCGCGGGGCATCATGTTCTGGCTGCTCGGCAGCCTGGGCGGCGCGCGCTGGTCGGACGTCGCCATTGCTTTCCCCACCATCGTTGTCGGCGGCGTGGTTTGCCTGCTGCTGGCGCGCGCGCTGGACGCCTTCATTTTCGGCACGGAATCGGCCGCTTCGCTCGGCATTCCCGTGCGGCGCGTGCAGATTGTATTGCTGCTGGTGGCGGCGATGATGACTTCCGTGATGGTCTCCATCGTCGGCGCCATCGGTTTTGTCGGGCTGGTCATTCCGCATACGGCGCGCATGATTGTCGGCGTGCGCCATCAGGTGCTTATTCCGGCCAGTATGGTGCTGGGGGCGATTTTCCTGATCGCGTCCGATGTGGCCTCGCGCATTCTCATCATGGGCCAGGTGCTGCCGATCGGCGTCATTACCGCCCTGGTCGGCGCGCCGGTATTTGCGGTGATTCTCCTGAAAAGAAGCGGGCGGCGGTCATGACGAAGGAGCAAGTGAAATCTTCCGAAGCGCTGAGCGCACGGCCGGTCGTGCTGGAAGCGCGCAATGTCAGCTGGAGCGTGCGCAGCGCAAGGCTGGTGCAGGACGTGAGCCTGCGCTTGCACGCCGGGGAAATGCTGGGGCTGATCGGCCCCAACGGTTCGGGCAAATCCAGCTTCCTGCGTCTGCTGGCTGGCGTCAATGCGCCGAGTGCGGGCGAGGTCTTTCTCGAAGGCCAGCCCATGCATGCCATTCCCCGACGCATGGTCGCGCGCCGGCTGGCGCTGGTTTCGCAAATGGCCGATACGGTCGATGCGATCACGGTGCAGGATGCCGTCGAGCTGGGGCGCACCCCCTGGCTGAGCGCCTTGCAAACCTGGTCGCAGCGTGATGATGAGATTGTCTCCAAGGCGCTGGCACTGGTCGGCATGGAGGAGAAGCG
>ERZ773077.3130-NODE-3130-length-10290-cov-23.980752_pt1 | contig 10290 bp, 9 predicted proteins | sample MGYA00580612_ERZ773077 | MGnify/ENA primary metagenome ERZ773077 (study PRJEB29015, sample SAMEA2737971) | human oral metagenome | biome: human oral; feature: human-associated habitat; material: dental | place: China | collected 2021 ...
GACGCCTCATCTTCAACCTGCTCATCACCAACGTGGATGACCACCTGCAGAACCACGGCTTCCTGCATGCTACGAACGGCCATTGGCGTCTCTCACCGGCATTCGACATCAACCCCTTTCCGGACAAGGAAAGAGAATCCAAAGTGTGGCTTTCGGAAGAGGACGGCCCCATCACCAACACCCGCATGCTGCTGGCTCGCTGCCGGGAATTCGCGCTGACGCCGGAGAACGCGCAGAAGGTACTGGATGAGGTGAGAACAGCAGTAGCCGGATGGCGTGAGGTGGCGCTGTCGTCAGAGGTGGGATTGACGCAGAAGGAGCTGCGGGGGTTTGAGGGAGCATTCCTGCCCGTGGTGTAGAAGCTGGTCGAGAAGTAGGCCGCAGAGGAGGGGAAGCGCTCGTCGCTCTATGGCGGCCGTTCATGGGGAAGAAGCGACCGCTGGTCGGCGTATCGATGGTAATTGTCCACGGCAGATGGACGGCGTGTGTAGCCCGTCATACCGTCCTGAAGGTGGCAGCCCAATCTGTACCGAAACGGTCAAGGGCTGCCTGGAGGTGATCCCAAACAGCAGACGCTGTTGTAGATGACGGAGCCTCAAGAGTACGAGACAGCTCTTCATGAAAAGCAGTGGACATGGGCATTCATAAGTTCCTCGCTCACTCATCCAATGATCCTGACAAGGTTGACCCACAGCCATTGGATGACCACCTGAAGGGTGTTGCTGCCCTGGCGGCAAAAAATGCGTCGCATTTTGGTGCGGAAAAGCTCGCTGAAACCATGGGGCTTCTACATGACCTTGGAAAATACACCATACCCTTTCAGGAGAGGCTGGCAGGGGCGCGTATCAAGGTTGACCACTCCACACGGGGAGCGCAGGTCGCGCAAGAACGCTACAAGACAGCCGGCTATCTGTTGGCCTATGGAATAGCAGGCCATCACGCAGGGCTTGCCAACGGTGCCGGCCAGAATGGAGAGAGATCCTCGCTGGCGGAGCGTCTGGCTGACAAGTCATTGCCGCCGCTTGAGGAGGTCTGGAAAGACGAGATTGAATTGCCAAAACAGGAGGACTTCGGATCCTTCATCCGGGGGCTCTCCCGTGCAGGTACTACCCAGGATCAGAACTTTCAATGGGCGTTCCTGGTAAGAATGCTCTTCTCTGCATTGGTGGACGCAGACTTCATCGATACAGAGTCATACTATGACAAGTTCGAGAAGGAAGGGGACAAAAGTTCATCTCATCGAAACCGTGTCTTGCCAACCCTTGAGCAGCTTCGTGGTGAACTCGATTCCTACTTGAAAGGGTTCAGGGCAGATTCCGAGGTCAACAGACTGCGTGCAGAAATTCTTCAATATGCACGTGATCAATCCGTCTTGAGTCCGGGTATGTTCTCCCTGAATGTACCGACAGGGGGTGGCAAGACCTTGTCATCACTTGCCTTTGCCTTGGATCATGCCATCAGGCATGGTCAACGACGGGTGATCTTCGTCATCCCATTCACCAGCATCGTTGAACAGAATGCTGCGGTATTTCGCAAGGCACTGGGGCGTTGGGGGGACGAGGCTGTTCTGGAGCACCACAGTGCATTCACCCCTCCTCCAGTGGACAAGGCAGATCCTGAACGCTACCAATCTCAGGAAAAGCTCCGTCTGGCCATGGAGAACTGGGATGCCCCCATTGTGGTAACCACTGCGGTCCAGTTCTTCGAGAGTCTCTTCTCGGCAAAGCCGTCACAGTGTCGCAAGCTGCATAACATCAGCAACAGCGTCATCATTCTGGATGAGGCTCAGACTATCCCTCTCAAGATCCTTCGACCGGCTGTTGCTGCGCTGGGGGAGCTTGCCAGAAACTATAGAAGCAGTGTCGTGCTCTGTACTGCCACGCAACCTGCCCTGAACGCCGAGAAGTTCAAGGGCGGGTTCTCGAACGTGAGGCCTCTGGTCAAGGACGAAGCGAAACTCGCCAGACAGTTGGAGCGTGTGTCCATCCAGCATGTTGGTGCACTGGATGACAATGCGCTGATCGACCGACTGAAAGAAAAGCGTCAGGTCCTGTGCATCGTAAACAATAGGCTGCATGCCAGGGCTGTGTACAAGGCTCTGGAAGATCTTCCCGGATCCGTCCACCTCAGCACGCTGATGTGTGCAAAGCACCGGAGCATGACGTTGGCAGGAGTGCGCGAAGCCCTTCGGAAGAATGAGGCATGCAGAGTCGTCTCCACCAGCCTGATCGAGGCAGGGGTTGATGTGTCCTTTCCCATGGTCATGAGAGCAGAGGCAGGGCTGGACTCCATCGCGCAGGCTGCTGGCAGGTGCAACCGCAACAAGGAATGGCCAGTCGAATCCAGCAAGGTCCTGGTGTTTTCGAACGCAAATCCTGACTGGAAGCCGCCTGTCGAAGTCATGCAGTTTGCGCAGGCGGCAAGCCAGGTGCTTCGACGTCATCAGGACAGCCCTCTTTCACCGGATGCGATACAGGACTACTTCGAGACGCTCTACTGGCAGAAAGGAGATGCCGCTCTGGACGCCAAGGGAATCATGTCCTTGTTGAGCACAAGCGAGATCGGACGACTTCCCATGGAGACAATGGATCATCTCTTCAGGCTGATTGACAGCGTGCAGGAGTCGGTCATCGTGCCTTGGGATGACACCGCGAGGGATGCCATTCGCGCAATGCGATTCAGCGATAAGGTTGGGGGGCTGGCACGCAAGCTTCAGCCATACATCGTTCAGGTGCCTCGGCGTGCTTTCGAAAGTCTGCGCAAGGCGGGAGCGGTCCAGCCGATTGCTCCGGAGCGGTGGGGAGAGCAATTCCAGACACTGGTCAACATGGACCTGTACAGCGACAGGTTCGGTTTGTGGTGGGAAGAGCCAACGTTCATGGCGACCGCAAGCACTGTTCTGTAGGGCGAGTGAATTTGGCAACAAACGTTGAATGAAAACGGCGTTTCCGTATGATGCTGTCCAGACATATGACAAGAAAGGAAGACGAGGCATGAGTCACGGCGTCCGTTTGCATGTATGGGGTGAGCGAGCGTGTTTCACCAGACCGGAGATGAAGTCGGAGAGGGTCAGTTACGACGTCATCACGCCTTCCGCTGCCCGGGGAATCCTGGAGGCGATTCACTGGAAGCCAGCCATTCGCTGGCATGTGGACAGAATTCATGTGCTGAAGCCCATCCGCTTCGAATCCATTCGCCGCAATGAGGTGGGAAGCAAGATTGCGCCAGGCAGCATATCGTCCGCCATGAAAGCAGGGTCAGTCCGGGGGGTTGAGAACTTCGTCGATGAGGACCGCCAGCAAAGGGCGACAACCCTGCTGCGTGATGTTGCCTATGTCATCGAGGCCCACTTCACGCTGACCAAAAGAGCGGGTGAGGGCGATAACGACGGAAAGCATCTGGACATCTTCAATAGAAGGGCAAGAGCGGGACAGTTTTTCCAGATGCCTTGCCTGGGAACGCGGGAGTTTCCAGCCTTCTTTCGGCTCGTTGAACATGACGAAGCATTGCCAATCTCAGCCCTGAGCGAGGAGGAGAAAAACCGTGACCTTGGATGGATGCTGCATGACATCGATTTCGTGAACAACTTCACGCCAAGGTTCTTTCGTGCGCAGATGGCGGATGGGGTCATTCAGGTTCCGGAATGGGACGACAGTGGGGTCAAGTCGTGATTCTTCAGGCGTTGAATGAGTACTACAACCGGCTGTCTGAACAGCAGGATTCGGCTGTCTCAGAGCCGGGGTATAGCCCGGAGAGAATCAGTTATGAGATTCTTCTGGATGAAGACGGTAATGTTGTTCAGGTAAACAACATCTCTGATACATCAGGAAAAAAGCCGAAGCCAAGAGTGCTTCAGGTCCCTCAGGCAGAGAAGCGAACGGTTGGGATAAAACCGAACTTTCTGTGGGACAAGACAAGTTATGTACTTGGAGTTGGATTGAAAAGCAATCGGGCGGACAAGGAGCATGAAGCATTCAAGGAGTTCCACCTCAAGTCCATACTTGAAGAAACGGATGATGCGGGGCTTCTTGCATTTCGACGTTTCCTGGAGAAATGGACCCCGGAGCAGTTTGTCGCGCCGAAGTTCCTGGAAGAAACGAAGGATACCAACCTTGTCTTCCGTTTTGAGGAAGACAAGAACTCATTCCTTCATGAAAGGAAAGCAGCAAGAGAACTTCGTAAGTCCATTCGATCAGCTGGAAGTAATGAAAACACGGCAAAGGAAGGGGGGCGCACGCAGGGTGAATCCACTTGCCTGATTACCGGTCAGAGGACGACTCCGGCACGCCTTCACCCTTCCATCAAAGGTGTGCAAGGGGCGCAGCCAACCGGGGCGTCGATCGTATCCTTCAACCAAGAGTCCTTTACCTCGTACGGGAAGGAGCAGGGTGAGAATGCACCCGTATCGGAAAGTGCTGCGTTCTCCTATACAACTGCATTGAATCATCTTCTGCAGAGCGACCGGCAGAAGCTGCGGATAGGAGATGCAACGGTCGTCTTCTGGGCCAAGGCGGGTTCTCCTGAGCAAGCCCAGGCGGCAGACGATTTGTTCGCGGACATCTTGCGTCCACCTGTTGATGACGACCAGGCTTCTGGTCGAATTCGGGAGTTCCTGGAGGGAGTGAGGAAGGGTATTCCATTGGAGAAACTGAATCCGGACCTGGATCCAGGAACCCAGATGTACGTGCTGGGAATTTCTCCTAACGTTTCCAGGCTTTCCATCAGGTTCTGGGTTGTCGATCGGCTTGATGCGCTGACCAGACACTTGGCAGATCACGCGAACGACATGTACGTGGAGCCGTGTCCTTGGAAAGCCGCGCCGTCCGCATATCGATTGGTTCTCGCCACGGTTCCAAATCGAGAAGGAGCGAAGCCTTCTTCAGATGATGCATTTCAGAACCTCGTTGGCGAACTGGTGAGGGCCATCTTGACCGGTGGTCTGTATCCCAGAAGCCTGTTGGCGAACACGGTAATGCGCATTCGCTCTGATGGAAGGATTTCCGGTGACAGGGTTGCAATATGCAAAGGCATACTGACACGAGAAAAACGTTTGCTTCAACATCATGCACAAGGGGTGATTCCTGTGAGTCTTGACAAAGAAACCGTTCAGCCAGGCTATCTGCTTGGAAGGCTGTTCGCCGTTCTGGAATATGCTCAACGCGCAGCACTGGGAGGCAATGTCAATGCCACCATCAGAGACCGTTTCTATGGAGCAGCATCAGCTACGCCTGCAAGCATCTTCCCCGTACTGCTTCGTAATACTCAGAACCACATGGCAAAGGTTCGAAAGGAGCGCCCGGGGCAGGCCGTGAGCCTGGAGAAGTTGCTTCAGGAAATCATCGATGGGTTGCCCGCACGCTTTCCTCGATCTCTCAATATTGAAGACCAAGGAAGATTTGCTATCGGGTACTACCACCAGAATGCTGCCATGTACAAGAAATCAGGCGGCGCAGGCAATATTGGTGATGTAGACGACATTCAGATTGAACATGAAGAAACCTCCGGAGAGCAGCAATGAGCACCCCTATCAGCAATCGCTATGAGTTCGTGTACCTTTTTGATGTCACCAATGGGAATCCTAACGGAGACCCGGATGCTGGCAACTTGCCTCGCCTGGACCCCGAGACGAACAAGGGCTTGGTGACGGACGTCAGTCTCAAGAGAAAGATTCGCAATTTCGTCACCTTGGACAGAGAGGACAAGGAAGGATATGCAATCTACATGCAAGAAAGGGCTATCCTGAACAACCAGCATCGCAAGGCGTGGGATGCGCTGGGGATCAATCCGGCCAGCAAGGATGAGTACAAGAAGCTTCCCAAGGATGAAGCCAAAGCCAGGGAGCTCACTGCATGGATGTGCAAGAACTTCTTTGACATCAGGACATTCGGTGCGGTGATGACGACAGGCGTCAATGCCGGTCAGGTTCGGGGACCGGTGCAGCTGGCCTTTGCCACTTCCATCGAACCTGTCATGCCCCTTGAGGTATCCATTACGCGGATGGCGGTAACCACCGAGAAAGAGGCAGAGGCTCAGAGTGGTGACAACCGTACCATGGGGCGCAAGCATATCCTGCCCTATGGACTGTATCGAGCGCATGGTTTCATCTCTGCCAAGCTTGCGGAGAGGACTGGGTTCTCTGAGGAGGATCTTGGCCTGCTTTGGAATGCGCTGATCAACATGTTTGAGCATGATCGGTCCGCTGCGCGGGGAGAGATGGCTGCTCGTAAGTTGATCGTGTTCAAACACGATACTGCGATGGGAAATGCCCCCGCTCATGTCCTGTTTGATGCGGTCAAGGTGACACGGAAGGACAGTAGCGATGAACGGGCACCAGCGAGGAGCTTCGACGACTACGACGTAAAGATCGGGAACGTTCCCGCCGGCGTAACGGTGGAAGAGAAGCTCTGACGCGTTGGGGGCATGCATTGTGCAAGATGAGGATCTCATTCCTATATCGGCGTTGCAGCACTATCTGTATTGCCCCCGGCAGTTCGGCCTGATTCATGTTGAGGGCATATGGACCGAGAACGTTCAGACTGCTCAAGGGCGGGTTCTGCACAAACGTGCAGACTTGCCTGGGGCGTCAAGTCGGAAGGGTGTGCGGACCATAACTGCCATGCCTCTACGACATAAGAAGCTGCGGCTGGTTGGTATAGCGGACGTGGTGGAGATGATAACCGGGGATGATGGGAAGAATGTGCCCTACCCGGTCGAGTACAAGCGTGGTCGCCCAAAGCCTCACCGAGCGGATGAGGTCCAGCTGTGCGCCCAAGCGCTTTGCCTTGAAGAGATGTTTGGAGTAAGCCTCCAGGAGGGGGCGCTCTTCTATGGGGTGACTCGTCATCGCGTGACAGTCTCACTCGACAGGGATCTACGTGAGTTGACGATGACAGCGATCATGGAGGTGACCTCCATCCTTTCAGCCGGTAGCACACCTCGTGCAGTCTATGAGCCCAAAAGGTGCGATGCCTGCTCTCTGATCGATGATTGTCAGCCCCGCTTGCTTGCCAGGGAAAAGACGGTATCGAAGTGGGTTGCTGATCAACTTTCAAGCATTGAATGACTTGAGGTGGTGAAACCATGCGGCCACTTTTGAATACTGTATTTGTCACCACGGAAGGGGCCTGGTTGCGGAAGGATGGCGAGAATCTCGTCATGGACGTCGAAAAGGTCGAGAAGGCGCGTTTGCCGCTGCATATGTTGCAAGGACTTGTCTGCATGGGACGAGTCCTGGTCTCTCCTCAGCTGATGGGGTACTGTTGTGATAAGGGGATTTGCATTACCTATCTCAGCAGTTATGGGAAGTTTCTAGCCCGGGTCGAGGGGCCGGTTTCCGGAAATGTACTCCTGCGGCGAGAACAGTACCGTCGAACGGATGACCCGGATCAATGTGCATCTATTGTCCGGAATATGCTAATTGGAAAAATACTTAATCAGCGTTCGGTGCTGTCTCGGGCACTCCGTGACTATGGAGATGACTATGAACCTCATGTTGCTGCGGGCTTGAAGCAGGTTGTGCTTCGGCTCAAGAGAATAGCGGATCAGATCCCTTCTGTATCACAGCTTGATGTTCTTCGAGGTATGGAAGGGGATGCTGCACAGCTGTATTTCGGGGTGTTTGACAGTTTGATTAGAGTCAGTACACCTGCCATGCGCTTCAAAGGAAGAACCAAGCGTCCGCCTCTGGACCGTGTAAATGCTTTGCTGTCCTTTCTGTATACCCTGTTGACGCATGATTGTAGAAGTGTTCTGGAGTCCGTGGGGCTGGATCCAGCAGTTGGCTTCCTGCATAGAGACAGACCTGGAAGGCCTAGTCTTGCGCTGGACTTGATGGAGGAGTTCAGGCCTGTTATGGCCGACAGGCTCGCATTGTCCTTGATCAATAGAAGGCAGGTTGGTGAGGGGGATTTTGAGGTTGGTGATGGCGGAGCAGTGGCCCTGAAGGAGACTTCACGCAAGACAGTTCTTTGTGCCTGGCAAGATAGGAAGAAAGAAAGTCTTCAGCACTCATTCATACAGGAATCAGCTCCATTTGGACTGTTTCCGTTCCTTCAGGCACAGCTGCTTGCCAGACATCTCCGCGGCGATCTGGACGGATATCCTCCGTTTGTATGGAAATGAGGTTGACATCATGCTTATACTGGTCAGCTATGATGTCAGTACCAAGGACTCATCCGGTGCGCGTCGTCTCAGACGTATTGCAAAGGCATGTCTGAACTACGGGCAACGTGTTCAGTTTTCTGTATTTGAAATTGAAGTCAGCACTGCTCAGTGGGTTCCTTTGAAAGAGCAGCTCTGTCAGCTGATTGATCCAGAAGAGGATAGCCTTCGCTTTTATTACCTGGGTCAGAACTGGAAGCACAAAGTCGAACACATCGGCACCAAGCCTGTAGTGGATCTTGGAGGCCCTCTCGTCTTCTAGCCGATGCCTTAGGCGTGTTGCACGCAAGCGTCGGTCTCTGTAAAGAGCCTTCAGTGCGAACCTCATGCTGTACGAGATTCCCTGGAGGGTTCGCACTTTAACAACGTATTGATTTCATTGGCCTTTTGTGTGGTGGCTACTTGGCCTGTGCCCTTGGGGTCGATAGGAGACATTGGTTCGCGGATCTCATAGAAAAAGTCCTTGTCTCTCAATGAGTTATGATGAGACCGTCGCGCCCCACGCGGGCGCGTGGATTGAAACTATCAACTTGCGGGGGCGTGTTACCACCCCCGCCGGTCGCGCCCCACGCGGGCGCGTGGATTGAAACAAGCGGCTTGGAATTGAACAAGAGAAGGAAGATAAGTCGCGCCCCACGCGGGCGCGTGGATTGAAACATCCTGGCCACCCGCAGCGCCCCGGAATCGAGTGTGTCGCGCCCCACGCGGGCGCGTGGATTGAAACGCTGCAGCGTCCATCTGCCCGTCGGGCAGCAGGCATGTCGCGCCCCACGCGGGCGCGTGGATTGAAACGCGGCGATGTAGCGAAAGATCGGGCCGGCCAGGAAAGTCGCGCCCCACGCGGGCGCGTGGATTGAAACCAATCAGGCCGAATCATCCCCACTCCTTCCTCTCCGTCGCGCCCCACGCGGGCGCGTGGATTGAAACGCGATACACACGACCGGAGGCAAACGGTGATCACGTCGCGCCCCACGCGGGCGCGTGGATTGAAACTGTGACGCTGGCCGCACCGCAGACCACCTGCACAGGTCGCGCCTCACGCAGGCGCGTGGATTGAAACTTCGGAGAGGTCGTCACAAGGGAAGAGATGATTACGTCGCGCCTCACGCAGGCGCGTGGATTGAAACGTCTGGCCCGTAACCAGTCGTGGTCGGCTATGGAGCGCCGCGCCTCACGCAGGCGCGTGGATTGAAACTGTTTTTGGATGCGGGCCAGCTCCTGCTCCAGGTGCGTCGTGCCCCATGCGGGCGTGTGGATTGAAACAGCCATTCCAAGTTGTATCGCTGAATCGGGTTGGGTGTCGTGTCCCACGCGAGCAAGCAGATTGAAACGTCAACATCTCGCTGGCCAAGATATGGGAGGAGGGGCTGGCCTCCTGTGGGTACGCGGATTGAAACGGGAGACGCGCAATGGGGGGCTCGGCTGGCCAACGTCGCGTCTAAAACGGCCGTGTGAATTGAAGCATGGCCGAGAAGCTGGAAGAGGCCAGACGGGACTCGTCGCGCTCCACGTGGGGCCTTGGATTGAAACTGGCTCGCCAGGATGGCCGAATTGTGCTTGCGTGGTCGAGTCTAATGCGGATGTTCGGATTGAAACGCATGATGTTTTCCATAATACCAGTTATGGGAAATTTCTCGCACTCCAGCGCGGGAGCTTGGATTGAACTCCATCATGGATAACAGGCCCACCCGGAGATTTTTCGCCACATGCGGGAGCTATAATTAATAGCTTCCCATAACTGGTATTATGGGAAATATAGAAATATCGTGCCCAATGAAGACACGAAGATTGAAATGAGTTGCAGGCTAGCCGCGCGGTAGCGGAGAAGTGCGTCTCGCGCGACTTGGCCCTCACACCTCAACCTACTCTGCACTAGTGTAGGCTCCCCCGTCCAGCAAGGTTCCCCTACCTCCCCCCCTCAAACCTGAAATAGAACTCCCGCACACTCAGGTTGTCCGGCGTGGGTTCGCCGCTGATGCTGGCCAGGTAGTCGGCGGCGTAGCGTCGGGTGGCGGCGTCGAAGCTGCCATTCAGGGGGACGGGGTAGCCCTGGTGGCGCAGCACGCGCTGCATTTCCATGACCTTGTCGGTGATGGTCAGTGCGGGGCCCCGGTTGTGGGCAGGGGCGGT
>ERZ773077.3131-NODE-3131-length-10287-cov-15.516712_pt1 | contig 10287 bp, 13 predicted proteins | sample MGYA00580612_ERZ773077 | MGnify/ENA primary metagenome ERZ773077 (study PRJEB29015, sample SAMEA2737971) | human oral metagenome | biome: human oral; feature: human-associated habitat; material: dental | place: China | collected 2021 ...
CGGTCAGGGCGTTGTAGATGGAGGTCTTGCCGGCGTTGGGGGCGCCGGCCAGGGCAATGCGGGGAGCGCCGGCCACCAGGGTCTTGGAGCTTCCTGAGCCGCAGTGGCAGTCGGCGCCGTCATAGGGCTGCTCGCAGTGCTGCGACTGCCCGGTGGCGTGCCGCGTGGTGTTGTGGGTGCTCACAGAGTCTCTCCCGTGTTCGGTGCTTCGGGGTCGTCGGCCGCGTGTCGTCCGGCAGGCCGGGGTTGGAGGATGATGCGGTTCTCGGCCTCCACAGTGGTGACCTGGATGAGCCTGGCCTCCTGGCGGCGCAGGCACAGCTCATAGTCGGAGACGCGGTAGACCACCGGGTCCCCCATCGGGGCACGGCGCAGCGGCGTGGCGATCCGGCCGGGGACGAAGCCCAGGTTGCGCAGGCGCTTGACCAGGACGCCGCCGACGCCGTCGTCGGCCAGGCCGGTGATACGTCCGCTGGTGCCGGGGCTCAGGTCCGATAGTGCGAAGGTGGTCGCACCCGGTTCGGGAAGGTATGAGGTGCCTTCGGTGGCACGGTGTCGTGGAACAGCAAAATCCATGGTGTCCTCAGATCGACATGAAGAGGGCTTCGTCGATATGAGTCTAAGGCAATGCTTCTCACCCTCGCAGCAGGTCAGGAGGCCTTCTGCTGTGTTGAGACGCATCTGCGCGGAGGGATGGTGACAAGGAGATCCGATTTCTTAGTGAAACCTGGGAGTGGAAACTAAGGCTGCCCTGAGCTGAGTGGGGCTCGGTGGCGGGGTCATCCCATAAAAATATGCTGAGACCACTTCCTGCCTCCGAAGATAGATATTCTTGCGGAAGCAGGAAGTGGTTGGTCGATAAGATGTCGGGATGGTTGGTTGGGGATATTTCTACCTGAAGTCGAGAGCTGTTTCCCTGCGCTCTGCGGCCTCGGGAATCATTGAGTGGGATCGAGGTTTCCGGTGAGGTGAGGGCGGGTCAGCGGGCGGAAGGGTCGGGCATGTTCTGGGCGCCCAGGTAGTACACGTAGCCGAGCGGCACCACGAAGAAGAAGAAGGCGGCGCGGACCAGCCAGGCATTAACGTTCCATTTGTTGGCCAGGCCTCCGCAGACGCCGAGCCAGATCTTGTCAGCGGAACGGGCGGGCCAATCGAAACCAGTAGAATTCTGTGCTGTCATGGCGCATATTCTGCAATGCCTGATGCACTGATGTCACGCCGGGGTCACGGCCTGAATAAATGAGTGTCCAACAGGGGGTGACCGGGCGGTGAATATATCTGGTGTGAGGCTTGCGCGCACTGAGGGGGCAAGATGTGGGCAGGTTTCCTCCCACTTCCATGGGACGAACCTTGGAAAATACTTGATATCCAATAAGAGTGATGTGAATCTCTCCACGAGTCTCTCTTATTTGGTCCGATATCTCTTGTGAAAATAAGGGAGGTGTGACGACGGGCCTGTGCCCGGGGAGCTTCTACTTCCCGGACACAGGCCCGTCGTCACACCTTGGTAGTGAGCGCTCAGCGGGGCCGGTTCATGGCCACGGTGCGGGCGCGCTCGGCCCAGGAGTCGTCGAGCGGCTCGGGCTCCCAGGTGGTGCCGGCGTGCTCGGCGGCGCGGGCCAGCAGCCAGTCGGCCACGGTCGGGTTCTTGGGCAGCAGGGAGCCGTGCAGGTAGGTGCCGATGACGTGGTGGACGCGCCCGCCCTCGGTGGAGTCCTTGCCGTTGTTGCCGTCGCCCACGCGCACGGTGCCGAAAGGGCGCGCGCCCGACCCCAGGGTGGTCAGGCCGGAGTGGTTCTCGTAGCCGACCACCGCGCCGAAGTCCTCGGTGTCCAGGGTGATGTTGCCGATGAGGCGGGTGTCTCCGGCCACCGTGTGGGCGTCCATGAGACTGATACCGGGAATCTCCTGGCCTTTGGCGGTGGTGAAGCCGTGTCCGAAGAGCTGGTAGAGGCCGCAGATCGCCAGCATCGGGACGCCGTCGGCCGCCCATGCCTTGAGCGCGGGGCCGACCTTGACCAGGTCCTCCTTGATGCGGTCCTGACCGGAGTCCTGGCCGCCGCCGCCCACGAGGATGTCGATGTCGCCGGGCAGCTCGTCGCCCGGGTCGTAGGAGAGCAGCTCGACGTCGTAGCCCTGCCACTGGGCGCGCCGCGCCAGCACGAGCGTATTGCCCCAGTCGCCGTAGATGTTCATGTCCCGCGGGTAGAGCTGGAGCAGGCGCAGGTGCCCGCGGGCGGGGCCGTCAGTGGTGTGCTCGTAGCGCGCGGTCATGACATGACCTCCTCAACGTCCGTCATCTCGCCCAGGATCGAGCGCAGGGCCAGCATCGCGGTATAGGTGGTGAAGATCCGCATGGGGCGGTCGGTGTCGGCGGCCACCCGGCGCATGAGGGCCACGGCCCGGCGCAGGTCGGGCTCGACCTTGGCGACCTCGACCTCGTCGTAGCGCAGTCGCAGGGCCATGTCCCAGGCCCGCACCCCGGTGACGACGGCGACCCCGCCGGCGCGCAGGGCCGAGAAGTCCACATCCCACAGCCAGGACATGTCCCGGCCGTCGGCGTACTCGTCGTTGATGGCCACGACCACGACCTCACCGGACTGCGCCTGGGCGGCCGCTGAAAGCAGGCTCATGCGGAAGCCGGCCGGGTTTTTGACCAGGGAGAGCTGGACGGGGCGGCCATCCAGGGTGAGGACCTCGCCGCGGCCGAAGGCGGCCTGTACGGTGCCCAGGGTGGCGAGCAGTCCGGGCAGGTCGGCGTCCTCGCCCAGCACCTCCAGGACCACCCCGAGGGCGGCGCAGGCGTTGAGTAGGTTGTGGACGCCAGGAATGGCGAAGTCGACCTCGTGGGAGGCTCCATCGACGCGCACGGTAGCGCGCTGACCGTCAATGGCCTCCAGAGTGACGCGCGGGCCGGGGATTTGGGATTCGTCCTGGTGCGCCCGGGGGCCGGTCTGGCCGGTGCGCAGATCGTCGTCGGACAGGAACAGGGAGCGCAGGTCCTCGCCGGTGCCGAAGGAGACGACGCGGGCGGAGACGCCCTCGAGGAATGCGGGCGCGGCCAGGCGCGGGTCGTCGCCGTTGAGGACGACGACGTCGCTGGTGGCCTTGGCGATGGAGTGCAGGAGGGAGGCGGTGTAGTCGATCTCGCCGAAGCGGTCGAGCTGGTCGCGCATGACGTTGAGCAGGAGGCAGGCGCGCGGGCGGACCCGGGCCACGAAGTGCACGGCGTGGGCCTCGTCGAGCTCGAGGACCGCGATGTCGGCGTCCAGGTTGCCGGCGGCGTCGACCTCGGTGAGCAGGGAGGCGAGCACGCCGCGCACGAAGTTCGAGCCGGTCCGGTTGGTGAAGACCTTGAGGCCCTGCTCGCGCAGGAGCTGGACGACCATCTTGGTGGTCGTGGTCTTGCCGTTAGTGCCCGAGACCACGATGACGCCGCGGGGCAGGCGGTTCAGGGTTCGCGCCAGGAATCCGGGGTCGGCGCGCTCCATGACCAGGCCGGGGAAAGCGGTGCCGCCGCTGCCGCCGCCGCGCAGACGCGCTGCCAGCCGCGCCGCGTGGCCGAGGGTGACCGTGAGTCGAGAACGCATGGGACTCCTGCCGACTGAAGAGGGGCGCGCCAGGGGCGCGGACGGGGCGTTGGTGCTCATATGGGCACCAACTGCGCGCCAGTCTAGGGCAGCAGGTCGGTTACGGACGCGTCACGATGCTCACGTGGAAGGTGTGAGGGATCAAGGGACGCCCCGCGTGCTCGTGCGGGCGGGCGGGTATGGAAGGGGGCGTGCGGGCCGCAGGCCGGAGCGGGCCCGGGGTGGCTCACCGGGGGACGATGACGTGCAGGGCGGCCTGATCGACCTCGGCCCGCAGGGTGCGGGTGGAGCCGGCCGTGTCTCCGTCGAGCTCGAAGGGGACGGGACGGTCGGCCTCGATGAGGACCGTCCTGGCGCGGGTGAGCGTGAAGCCCTCCATCTCCTGGCCGGTGAGGATCTGCGCGCCCAGGCGCGCCCAGTCCACGACCTTGCCGGGGTTGGCCAGGAGCAGGTCGACCATGCCGTCGGTGGGGGTGGCCCGAGGGAAGAGCGTCATGCCGGCGGTGATGGTGCCGACGTTGCCCATGAGCGCCATGACCATCTGGCGGCGTACAGGGGGCGCGTCGTCGAGCGTGATGGTGGCAGTGAAGGGATCGGGGACCGCGTTCTGGACGGCGGCCACCGCGTAGGCGCCCGAGCGGATGACCTTCTTCAGGCCCGAGTCGGTGGACTCCATGATCTGGGCGTCCAGGCCCATGCCGGCCATGACGACGAAGCGCTCCTGGCCGTCGTCGAAGGTGCAGGTGACCATGTCGATGGCCTTCCGGCTGCCGTGCAGGGCCAGACGGATGGCGGCGTCGGTGTCCAGGGGGACGGAGAGGTTGCGGGCCAGCAGGTTGCCGGTGCCGGCGGGGATGAGGGCCATGGGCATGTCGGTGCCGGCGAGCTGGGAGGAGACGGCACGCACGGTGCCGTCGCCGCCGGCCACCATGACCAGGTCGACGCCGGCCTCTAGGGCTCGGCGGGCCATGGAGCGGCCGGGGTCGTCAGGTGTGGTCTCCAACCAGACGGTGGGGCGCCAGCCTGCGGCGCGCACCTCCGCGGCGACCCTGCGGCGCAGGAGCGAGAGGTCGTCGAACTTGGTGGGGTTGTAGATGACGGCAGCCCGCTTCTCGCTGCTGGAGCGCGATAGGCGGCGGTTGACCCAGCTGGTGAGGATCGCGTCGATGCCGCCGACCCACAGAGCCAGGTTCGCGAAGGCGGCGCCCAGAAGGAATCCGCCGATGAGGTCACTGAGCGTGGCCTGCCCCATGTACCACTGGCCGACGGCGCTCGCGGCGACGGCGGCGTAGCCCAGAACGGTGCCGGCGGCGACCATGGCGCTGCGGTGGTGGGCGCGCGCGAGGGTCACCAGGACCCATGAGGCCAGCGTTATGGCGGTGATGTGCGCGTTGGGGTAGGAGTAGGTGAAGGCGGCGATGGAGTCGGAGAAGGCGGAGCCCGGGGCGGGGTGAGCCAGGTGCAGGGCAATGAGGAACTGGGTGGGAATGCCGGCGGCGGCGATGGCCAGTGAGACGCTCAGACGGCGCATGCGGGCCGTGTAGGCGTAGACGACCCAGGCCGCGATGAGCCCGAGGATGATGATGGGGTGGGTGAAGGTGGCGAAGGCCTCTGCGAACTGTCCGGCGACTGACCGGGGCTGGGTGTCGGGGATCGGCAGGAGGGCGTCGATGGCGGGAGGGTGCTGTTCGGCGCAGGGGACGAGCGGCCCCGGGGCGCTCAGGTAGGTCCAGACGATGAAGGCCAGGGCGAATCCGACGCAGAGGATGGCCTCGACATACTTCAGGCGCAGTGGGGGGCGAGAAGAGGGGGCGCTGCCGCGTGCGGGCCTGCTCGCGCTCATCTCGTCCTTTCTGCTGGGTGATTGTCCTGAAGGCAGCCTAGCCGGTGAGGCTGTGGACGGCATATGTCCGGGCTGAGGAAACGAGTTGGGCGGGGTGCACGAGGCGGGGTGGACGGAACGGAGCAGACGTGCCCGAAGCCTGCTGCCGAGGTCGCGATGGACGGGGGAGAGGCGAGTGGGCTGGGAGGGGTGTTTCGGATGCGCGACGGATGCTCGAGTTCGGTGAGTTGAGATGATGCGATGTGAACGGAGTGCGACTTTCTCGATCACTCGTGTGTGATGTCTGATGAATGCGGTGGGGTGCGTGTACGGATGAATGGATAGCTCGGGCGTCAATCCCCTGCGGGGCGGCGGGGGAATGGGTACATTGTGCTGGTTGGTTGCGGGCGCCTCTCGGCGCTCGTTCCCCGATCTACCTCGAAGGACGTATGTCATGCGACAGCAGATTCGGTTCCTCACCCATGCCCTTGGCCGTCGTGAAACGATCAAGTACCTGTCGATCGCGGCTGTTGGTGCGGCTATCGCTCCTCTAACCGGCTGCTCCGGATCCACTTTAGCGTTCAAGAAGTTCGCCGCCGGGACCTGGGATGTCACCATGGACGGCTTGGAGAAAGCCCCTGATGTCACGGTGACGGTCGAGGACGGAAAGTGGAAGTTTGCCCCCAAGAACGGGGACCAGGATCGTCAGACTGAGGGAACCTGGAGCTTGTCGGGTACGTCCTTGACACTCAAGGAGACTGGAGATGCCGAGTGGTTCTTCAGGAAGGACTCCGAAGGGGTCGGAATGGGCGTTCCTGAAGAGGTGAACACCGATGAGATTCCGAAGTCGTTCAAGTGGAGGTACGAAAAAGATGAAGAGCTTGATGTCCCGCTGTCATGGGACAAGAAGACTCAGACCTTGACACTGACGGGTACCGACTCTAACAAGAAGCCGTTTACGATCAGTGCCAAGAAGCAGGAGAAGTAGCGGTCTCTGACTGAGCTGCCAAGTCGCAGCGTGACGTTCCGCCGGGTTCTGCCTACTTCCGCGAGTAGGTGGAACCCGCGTCACTCTGTGCGAGTCCTCGGAGCGGACGATCAGAATTTTCCGGACAGTTGTCTCGCGCTCCAGCTCGGCGGGATTGTCGACGTTGCTTAGATACTCGTTGATGGTGCGCATGTCGACGTCGAACAGCCCGACCATCAGGCGCAACATGACTACGTGTTGCGCCGTTGGATACCTGATCGGCTGGCGAGCGCCTGGTGGCCTTCGACCCCTAGGCCGCGGGCGCGATGTGCCTCCAGCGCCTGCTCGCCGAGGTGCTTACTGCCCAGCACCTCGCCGACGATGTGGACGGCCTCGTCCCAATCGATCGGCCCGGGCGAGTAGGCCTCAGCCAGTGCGGGGTAGTCCGGTAGGAGCTCGTCGCGGGCTCCTGAGCTGAGGGGAAGCACCTCTCCCCGTGCTCGGGACAGCACCCCGGCGATGGCCATCATCAGTACGACCCGTCGTCGGCCGGCGATGCCGTGCTCTGCCAGGAAGGCCAGGTAGGGCTCCTCCTCCCGATACTGGACCGCGATCGACAGCGTGTGGAGAGCGTCCTGGAGCTCATCGATCCGTTGGGACTGTTCCTCAACCCGGCGACGCAGCTCCTCAAGCTCTGTGCAGGACTTCGGCATGCCAATGCTTCCTTCCCCATCGGGTCCTCACCTCAGAGTAGAGCGTTCGGCGTCCGACCTCGAGAGCCAAGAGGGGCCGTTCTACAGACCACTTCCTAGCAGTAAATGTGCAGATTTAACTGCGATCGGCATCGATCGTTTCGAAGGAGACTACATTATCGAATGTTCTGCTCACTCGCTCCCGGTGTAGCCAGGCGGCGAGCAGCTTGAACGATGGCTGCTCGCCGCCTGGCATGCTCTTCTTCGGAGAGCGGCCCACAAAGCATACGCGCGACTTGAGGAACGGTCGACCACCAGCCTGCGATCGAGAGTATGAACATCATCAGTTGTGCGGCATCAATGTCTTTGGTGACTATTCCCGCCTTCTGACCTTCAAGGACAGCGGCAGTTTTATCGTGGTAGAACGTCCTGCGCAGGTCTTCGTCTGGTACTTCATTGTCAAACACCAACGCCTCCCAGCGGAGAAGACGGATGAGTTCAGGTCGCTCGCAATGGTAGTCATAGACACGCCCTGCGTAGTCACCGATATCCTCCGTCGCGAATGAGGTAGCTGGAACCGCTTGAGCGACCGTCGCCAATTCGTCGCGAAGTATGGTCGCGAATAATTTACGTTTGCCACCGAAATAATTGTATACACGTTCTTTGTTGACGCCAGCCTTTTTCGCGATGTGCTCGACTGTGGTGCCGTCAGGACCGTACTGCGCAAACTCAGCCGTCGCAGCTTCCTTGATCTTACGTTTAGTGCCTTCTGTGTCCCAAGCCAAGGGAGGCCTCACTTTCATCTCCAACGTTGTGGTTGCATCTTTTTATTTATTATACTACACTAACTCCAACGATAGCGTTGGAAAGGAGTTTCGATATGGCCGAACGGCCACCTCATTATGGAGACCGCATTGCGGTAGACCAACAGGAAGGCGGTGGTTCTCCTGCAGTAATCTATCCGGGTAATGGGGTTGCTGTCTCCATCCTGGTTGTCGCTGCACTATTTGTCTTGACTCAGTTGTATGCGGCTATTCCGTTGCTTGGGCCAGTTGGGATCTCGATGGGGGCCGATGCAACCTTTGCATTATCGACGTGCTTTAGTGTGACTTATGCTGTTGGGTTCCTGATATGGGGGCCTATCTCGGACCGCTATGGACGCAAGAAGGTGATGACGGCGTCGATTGGAGTGCTGGCGGTGGCGACACTCCTATGCTCGGGAGCTTCGTCGCTTCCGATACTGGCCGGGCTGCGTGCGCTCCAGGGGGCGGCTGCGTCTGGGTTTGCGCCGGTGGCGTTGGCGTATTTAACAGAGGCTGTTGCTCCCCGGTGGAGGGCGAGAGCAATTGGCGCGATGTCGGCAGCATTCTTGGTAGCAGGAATTTTCGGGCAGGTACTGGCGTCGACAATAGCCCTACGCGCAAGTTGGTCATGGTTTTTCGTTGCATGCGGCGTCGTTCTGGCGATGATCTTTACGATCATCCTCTTTTCTGTTGTAGAAGTTCCCAATCACACGCCATCGATGACGTTGCTGCAGCAGTTTGGCAACCTCGTCGGGCTTCTGTTTCGGCCGGAGATCGTATTGCTTGGCATTGCCCATATCACGCTGCTGTTATCGTTTGTGGCGTTATATACTGGCCTTGGTCACCATCTCGAGGATCTTCATGTTGCCGCGTCAAACATCATTCTCATTCGCCTGGCTGCGCTTCCGGCGATGTTCATTAGTTTAGGGGTAGGTGCTTTGGCTGAGCGTATCGGCGCAATTCGTGTCGCTCAGGTGGGTTTTGGCTTAGCTGCAGTAGGTATGTTGGGAGGGACGTTCACGGCTCAGAAGATTTCTGGTGTCGTCGCGTCCAGTATTGTCTACGTCTCGGGTGTTGCGCTGTCTATTCCGTCAATGATCATGCTGTACGGCGAGACTGCAGCGCCGCACCGGGGAAGCGGTATGGCGATCAATGGTTTCGTTCTGTTCGTCGGTGCAAGCATCGGCGCTCTGGTTGGTAAGGCGATCGGTGGGTTTGGCACTCTGACACTCACATTAGTTGCCCTGCTGGGAATAGCAGCAATTTCGCTCCTCGCGCTTGGAGCTATCCAGCGAAAGGACTCGTCATCATGAAAACCATTCTTGTTCTTGGGGCTACGGGGCGGACTGGTCGTCTTATCCTTAAGCATCGGCCAGATAATGCTCCAGTTTATGCCGGACTGCGGCAGGCGAGTTATGCTGAAGGGCGACGATCATTGCCGGATGGCGCTGATGCCTCGCGGATTGTCAACATCGACGACCAAACGAGTTTGTCGACCGCGCTAGAAGGTATTGACATCGTGATCAATGCGATTCGCCTGCGAGATGATATTGCTGCATCAGCGCTGGTTGAGCTACATCAGTCTATTGTCGCCGCACGCGATACAAGCCGAGAGCTCTATGTCGTCCATGTTGGTGGTGCAGGAGCTCTGCATATGGACGATGGGCGACGATTCTGGGAGACGCCAGGATTTCCGGCCGTCACCTTACCGCGGGGAATCGGCCACGCGCATTTGCGTGATTATTTGGAACAGCATGAACAGCAGTGCCAATGGGCGTATCTTATCCCTCCACCTCGGTATGTACCAGACGGCCCACACCAAGGACGATACAGCAGAATACCTCCAGGGAATCGCGAGCAGGCCTTCTTAACTGATGGCATTAGTTATGAAGACTTCGCCGTTGCGTTGGTTGATGCGGTGCGTGAAGAGTGTTACGGAGTGTGGCTGATCGGAGGGTAGAAGCGACGCCCCCGCAGTCCCCGCGAGACGATGACGTCACATCGAGTCGGCAGTGCAACATCGTCCTCTCGGTGCTAGAAGCACCAGGCTTGCGTGGTCTGCTGGATGATGCCCTGACTGCCACGAAATCCAGCAAAAACAAGCAAATTCTCACGTCATGGGACGTCCATGACGTGAGTTTGAGCGATGACTCCTTGGTCGGGGTACTCGGCCTGACGGCCTACTACCCCCTCCTCTTCGAAGACCTCATGAGCAAGCTCATGGGCCTTCTCATCGTCGGGGTGCTTAGCCTTCGGCCTTTCGACCCCTACGCGTCGGAAGCCTCATGAGCAAGCTCATGGGCCTTCTCATCGTCGGGGTGCTTAGCCTTCGGCCTTTCGACCCCTACGCGTCGGAAGCCTCATGAGCAAGCTCATGGGCCTTCTCATCGTCGGGGTGCTTAGCCTTCGGCCT
>ERZ773077.3133-NODE-3133-length-10286-cov-6.046037_pt1 | contig 10286 bp, 14 predicted proteins | sample MGYA00580612_ERZ773077 | MGnify/ENA primary metagenome ERZ773077 (study PRJEB29015, sample SAMEA2737971) | human oral metagenome | biome: human oral; feature: human-associated habitat; material: dental | place: China | collected 2021 ...
GGGTAACGCGCATGGGCACCGGTTTGCTGATTTCCACATCGCTGGCGGCAGCCACGGCTTCTTGCCACACATCAGGCAATTCTCTGCTGCCGGCATCGGCTTTGTCGACCGGTTGCTGAGTTGGATCGGAGGCGGCAACTGCGGGAGTTGCAGCGGCCTGCTTAGATAAATCAGCTTCTTTATCGGCCAAAGATTTGGCCACGGGGCGGCAACGGCCTTGCGGTAGGGCAGTGCGCACGCTGCGCCCGTCGGCCAGCTGGCAGAGATAGGAAATTTCGGCCGGAGCGGTTTCGCTGCGGGTGGCGGGCGTTTCGGTGGCGGCACTGATGCCGAAAGCCAGCAGCAAAAAGCCGGGTAGAACAATATGGGCTAATTTTTCAAACATAAATTTGGTGTGTATTGCTAAAGCGTTTAATTCCCTATACGGCATTGAATACCTTTACACAACAAGCTAATAGAACTTTCTTGCTGAGGCGACGAACCGCAGACAGTACAGTTGGTATAGCAAGGTGAACCAACGCGGTGGCAAAAGTTAAGCAGGTTGGCGATAGTGAATTAATCCGCTGTGTTATGAACAGATACAGCATTATATCAAGCGACAGGCATGCAGGCTGTTGGCTTAGGTTTAAACAGGTAAACAGGCTACCTGAAAAACGCAGCGGGCTTTAAGTGACGTGAATTCCATTTAATTCAGGACAAGGCGCGGCATAAAGGCTTAAAATATTCATTTTTCCAGCAGGAGATAGCCATGGCACAATTCTTCGCCATCCATCCCGAAAATCCCCAAGAGCGGCTGGTGAAACAAGCCGCCGAAATCGTGCGCCAGGGCGGCGTGATCGTGTATCCCACCGACTCCTGCTACGCGCTCGGCTGCCAAATGGGCAACAAGGAAGCCATGGAACGCATCCTCGCCATCCGCCAAATCGATTTGAAACACCACCTCACCCTGATGTGCGCCGATTTGAGCGAGCTGGGCACTTATGCCAAAGTGGACAACAGCCAATTCCGCCAGCTCAAAGCCGCCACACCCGGTGCCTACACCTTTATCCTGCCCGCCACCAAAGAAGTGCCCAACCGCACGCTGCACCCCAAACGCAAAACCATCGGCCTGCGCGTGCCCGACAATAAAATCACCCTCGCCCTTTTGGCCGAGCTGGGCGAGCCCATGCTCTCCTGCACCCTGATGCTGCCCGAAGAAACCGAGCCGCAAACCGACCCCTACGAAATCCGCAACCTGCTCGAACACGCCGTGGATCTCATCATCGACGGCGGCTGGTGCGGCACCGAGCCGACCACGGTAATCGACATGACCAACGGCACCGAGCTTATCCGCCAAGGCGCGGGCGATACATCGGTGTTCGGGTTGTAACCGTCAGACTGTTTGTAAGCTGATTGTCCTTTAAGGCTACCTGAAAGTTTCAGGTAGCCTTTAATCTGGCAGCAGATTAGCTTAAAAACGGCTGACGTAAGCTATCAGGTAGCCCCTCCCCTGCCCTGCCCAAAAGCAAAACCGCCTGCATTCATTGTGTGCAGGCGGTTTTGTTTTGGCGTGGCTAAGTCGGGTTACAGCACGGCCAAAGCGGCTTCGTAGTTGGGCTCTTGGCCGATTTCGGGCACAAGTTCGGCGTGTAGCACTTTATTGTTTTCATCCAGCACCACCACGGCACGAGCAGTGAGGCCGCGCAGCGGGGTGTCGGCCAGGGTGATGCCGTAGTCGGCGCCGAAGCTGCTGCGGAAGCTGGAGAGCGTTACCACGTTTTCAATGCCTTCCGCGCCGCAGAAGCGGGAAAGGGCGAAGGGCAGGTCGGCGGAAATGCACAACACCACGGCGTTTTGCAGCGCGGCAGCGCGTTGGTTGAAGGTGCGCACGGATTGGGCGCACACGCCGGTGTCGATGCTGGGGAAAATATTGAGCACTTTGCGTTTGCCGGCGAAGTCGGCCAAGGTTTTGTCGGACAAATCGGCGGCGGTGAGTGTGAAGGCGGGAGCGACGGCGCCAACGGCGGGCAGGTTGCCTACGGTGTTGGCGGACGTGCCGCGGAAGGTGATGTTTGCCATTTTGCTATCCTTTTCTTGATGTTGATGAAGGTTGATACTGCGCGGCGAAGGATAGTGCTTTTTTGGCAGCTTGCCAAGCAGGCCGCCAGAAGGCATGGGTTATCGGGATGAGAATGCCTGAAAAATAGCGTTTGAATTAAGCTCCTGCGCCGTTTGGGCTTCTACGCTCCCGTCATCATCAACCACGCTAACAAAGAAGCAGATTCGCCCGGCATCGGCAATCTCTTGCCCGCCAAGAAAATTTTTTAATTCTTTCAGCGCGCCGACAAACAGGGGCAGCATGTCACTTTTGAGGCATTCTTGTTTTTCAATCAGCCGCGCCGTAATCTTTTTATCGACTTCGGATAAGGCGGAGCTGGGCAAATCGGAACTGTCCAGCCCCCATTCGTCGGCATACCAATTCGGCTCTCGGTTGCGTTTGGTATAAGCTGCAATTTTCATGGCAACGTTGCCGAAATCGCTTCCCGTGACCAAGGTACAGCCGTAAATTTCTCGCCCTTTTGCCAGTTTGGCCAATTGCAGGAAGTCGTCTTTTACTGCTTGGAACAAGCTATTTTTTATCATATTGCGCATCTGTATTATGGTATTCGGGCCAGTCTTGCCATGCTGTTTTCAGGTAGCCTCACCCATCCAAGGCATCCAATAAAGCAATCCGTGCGTGCAAGCCCCAATAGCTGGCCAGGCCGGTGGTGCTGTGGCGCACGCGGCCGTTTTTCACCAGCACGATGGTGGGCGTTACCTGCACCTGCCATTGTTGCGCCCAGCCGCCGCTTGCATCGTTTACCGTGTCAAACTGCCAGCCGTGCGTTTTCAGGTAGCCCCTCACTTCCTCATCGCTACCCGACTGCAAAGCCACGCCCACCACGGGCACGCCGTTGCGCGCGAGTTTGTCTATTGCCGGGGACGTATGCCGGCAGATGCCGCACCACGAGCCCCAAAAATACAGCACGGTGGTGCGCCCGCCGCCCAGTTCGGACAAGGTGGTTTGCCGCCCTTGCAGAGTATGCAGCGGCAGTGCGGCGGCCTGTGGCGGCACGGCGGGGGCGCGATACCAGTCGAGCAGCAGGCTGATCACAATAAAAACGGCAGCCATAGCGGCGGCTTGGCGCAGGAAGGAGAAAAGGCGTTGGCGGATAGGTGGCATAGTGTGGTTTGGATGGTGTGTGGAAGGATTAGGTTTTAACTTTATTGCAGCTCGGCTTTGGCTTCGCAGAACTTCGCTTCGCTGCTCTTTCAGGTAGCCTGTTTGATAAAAGGCTACCTGAAAAACAATGCAGAGCAGATTCTCGGCAACTGATACCGGGTCTTATTTCTCGTGCAGCTGGCGGATTTCGTTTTGCAGCCATTCGTCAAAATCGGGGCGCTGGCGGCAGAGGGCTTCGTTCCAATAAAGGCAGCAGCGGGCGGTGTAGCGGGCGTTTTCGGTGTTTCGGGCAATCATTCTGGCAACGAAAGGTTCAAGCATTGTCCCGCTGTGTCGCATCCCGCCTTGTTCGCCGTACTCTCCGCAGGTTTCGGGGTGGAGTGCGTCCAGCAGGGCTTCGATTTCGGGTTGCAGGGCAAGCCAAGTGCCGTTGTCTTCGTCCGAATAAAGCACTTCTTTCAGCCAGTATTTGATGTTTTCCAGCCCCTGAAAACGCGGGTCGTGCCAGAGCAGGCGCAGGGTGGCGAGCTGGGCTTCGCTTTCCGGTATACCTTGCGGATTATCGTGGTCGAATTGCCAGACGAGTTCGTATAGGGCACGGTTGCGCTTTTTTTCGGGCAGCCCGAGCAGGATGTTGAGAACTTGCTCGGGGGTGTGCCATTGGGGAAGGCTGAGTTTGTGCATGATGTGTTTGGTGGGGCAGTAAGTTTCAGGTAGCCTTCCTTGACAAAATAGGCTACCTGAAAGCTTATTCAACGTTTCGCGCGGCATTCTACCGTATCTTCGCTCATTTGCCCTGCGTTGCGGCCGACGCTTTAGCTGTAGAAATCAACAGCGTTGTTTACACTTTCGGCTTTTGCTTGAAGACCCGTTTTAGCAGCTATTCGGCATTGTCAAGAATGTCGATAGACACGGGAAAACCGCTCTGTTCTTGATAATGGCGGATAGCTGCTTAAGAATTATTCAAGCAAAAACAAAAGCTGTTCGCCGTAGAAAAAGTGTAAACAACGCGACGATTTCCTACACTTTAGCTTCGCAGAAACTTCGCTTCGCTCCGTTTTAACTCCGTTGAAGCTGCGCTTTCAGGTAGCCTTTTCTTCGGCCTCTCCCACAAAAGTGGCTGCTTGCGGTACACTTGCGCCCGTTTTATCTATAGGTAATAAAGCATGAACCTTCTTAGCGCGTTGGCGAAAATCGGCAGCATGACCATGCTGTCGCGGGTGCTCGGTTTTGTGCGCGATGCGGTGCTGGCGCGGATTTTCGGTGCGGGCATTGCGATGGACGCATTCGTGGTGGCCTTCCGCCTGCCCAACCTGTTGCGCCGTATTTTTGCCGAAGGGGCGTTTTCGCAGGCTTTTGTGCCGATTTTGGCGGAATACCGGCAGAAGAAATCGCCGGCAGAAACGCAGGAATTTGTGCAGCATGTGGCGGGGATGCTGATGTTTGCGCTGCTCATCGTTACCGCCATCGGCGTGCTGGCGGCGCCGGCGGTGATTTGGGCCACGGCCAGCGGCTGGGGCGGCAAGCCGGAGAAGTTTGTGCTGGCTTCGCAGCTCTTGCGGATTATTTTCCCGTATATCCTGCTGATTTCGCTGTCGTCTTTAGTGGGCAGTATTCTCAACACTTACGGCAAGTTTTCCGTGCCGGCCTTCACACCGGTGTTGCTGAATGTGTCGCTCATCGGCTTTGCGCTGCTGGGGGCGAAGCATTTCGAGCAACCGGTGATGGCTTTGGGCTGGGGCGTGTTTTGCGGCGGGGTGCTGCAACTGAGTTTCCAGCTGCCTTGGCTGTTTAAGCTGGGCTTTTTGAAAATACCGAAGCTGCGTTTCGGCGATCCGGCGGTGAACCGGGTGATCAAACAGATGGCGCCGGCCATTTTGGGCACGTCGGTGGCGCAGGTGTCGTTGGTAATCAACACGAATATCGCGTCGTACTTGCAAAGCGGCAGCGTATCTTGGATGTATTTTGCCGACCGGCTGATGGAGCTGCCCACTGGCGTGTTGGGCGTGGCGCTGGGCACGATTCTGCTGCCGGGGCTGTCCAAACACGCCGCCACGGGCGACAAACGGGAATTTTCCGCGCTGTTGGATTGGGGCTTGCGCCTGTGCCTGCTGCTCACGGCGCCGGCGGCGGTGGGCATGGCGGTGCTGGCCTTCCCACTGGTGGCCACGCTGTTTATGTATAACAAAATCGGCGTGCACGACGCGCTGATGACGCAACAGGCGCTGATTGCCTATGCGGTGGGGCTCTTGGGGCTGATTCTGATTAAGGTGCTGGCGCCGGGGTTTTACGCGCAGAAAAACATCAAAACGCCGGTGAAGGTGGCGATTGTGACGCTGGTGTGCACGCAGCTGATGAACCTGATGTTCGTTTGGAAGCTGCAGCATGCGGGGCTGGCACTTTCCATCAGCTTGGGCGCGTGTATCAATGCGGCGTTCCTGTTTTTATTGTTGCGGATTAAAGAGATGTATCAGCCCAAGGCGGGCTGGCGCGCGTTTTTGCTGAAGCTGGCGATTGCGCTGGCCGTGATGGCCGGGGGGCTTTGGGCGGTGCAGCATTATGTGGCGCTGGAGTGGGTGCACGTGGGCGGCTTGCGGCGCACGGGGCAGCTGTTTGCGCTAATCGGTTTCGGCATGGTGCTGTATTTTTCCACGCTGGGGCTGCTGGGCTTCCGGCCGCACCACTTTAAGCGACGGGAGATGTAGCTTTGGAGATTTCAGGTAGCCTTTTGACCAGCCGTTGGAGGCTACCTGAAAATTGAAAAACACCACTGCAACGAAGTTAAAACCACAATCCAAACAAAATAATCCGCCGGCAAGCCACATGCTTGTCGGCGGATTTTATCGTTGCGGGGGAGGATTATTCGTCATCTTCCTCTGTCAATGCAGGATGCGCCGCTTCCTGATTGCGGCCGATCAGCCACAACGCGCCGCCCACCACAACAAGTGCAATCTTAATGCCCCAGGCCACACCGTCGCCCCAGTTGTAAATCCAAGCCAATACTTTCGGCACACGGTTGAAGAAATCTAGAAAAATCGCCAGGATGCCCAAAATGGCCAAAGTGCTACCTATGTTTTGCATGATTATCCCCTTGTTGGTGGTTAAGAAAGAGGCGAAATTCTACACAAAGCATACATTTTTTCAAGCCACAAGCGAAAATGGTATGATACCGCCTTCGCAATTCCAACACACCAAAGGAACCGCCATGCCCCTGCTCGACAGCTTCACCGTAGACCACACCCGCATGCACGCCCCCGCCGTGCGCGTGGCCAAAAACATGCGCACCCCCAAAGGCGACGACATCACCGTGTTCGACCTGCGCTTCTGCGTGCCCAACCAAGAAATCCTGCCCGAAAAAGGCATCCACACGCTGGAACACCTGTTTGCCGGCTTCATGCGCGAGCATCTCAACGGCGCCAACGTAGAAATCATCGACATTTCCCCCATGGGCTGCCGCACCGGCTTCTACATGAGCCTCATCGGCACCCCCAGCGAAGAAGCCGTAGCCGCCGCCTGGCAAGCCGCCATGCAGGATATTTTAAACGTGCAAGACCAAAGCCAAATCCCCGAGCTGAACGAATACCAATGCGGCACCTACCGCATGCACTCCCTTGAAGAAGCGAAAGAAATCGCCCGCAACATCCTCGCCCGCCAAATCGGCATCAATAAAAATGCCGACCTCGCCCTGAGCGAAGACATTCTCGGCAAGCTATAAATAGCCAAACAAAGAGGCTACCTGAAACATATTTTTCAGGTAGCCTCTATCGCCCGCCAACCCAAACATTTGAAACAAAAACCATGCAAACTTTCTCCCTCAACGGCCACGAACACATCGCCCTGTGCGACCTGCTCAAACTCACCGGCCTGGCCGACAGCGGCGGCCAAGCCAAAACCTGGATCGCCGAAGGCCGCGTGCGCCGCAACGGCGAAACCGAAACCCGCAAAACCGCCAAAATCGTCGCCGGCGAAATCATCGAGCTGGATAACGGCAGCGCGATTGAAGTGCAGGAATAAATCTGCCGGATACTGCTGCAAATGAAAAGGCTACCTGAAAATTGAGTTTCGCAGAAACTCCTCTGTGCTGCGTTTTAACTCCGTTGAAGCTGCGCTTTCAGGTAGCCTTTCTCTCAACCTAACTTTCCAATTCCTGCAAAATATAATCTCTCAAAGGCCGGTTATCCTTTAACACATCATCCATGATTGCCTTAAATGCCGGATTCATCGCCTTCGTTTGCGAATCCCGCCAATGGTAAACGGAAAGCATAAAGTACGTTAAAATATCCCGTTGCCCGTTTCCTCCCTGCTTATTTTGCGCCGCCGCATCCGCCAGATTCCGATACCTCGCTTGCAGATAGGCAGAACAACTTGGGTATCTCTGATTCAACTGCTCTTCAGGCATAACGGGCAATAATTTTTGCCTGCCTGCTGCCGAAGGTGGAGCCTCGTTTTTCAACAGCAACAAACTGCTTCTGGAAAATTGTTGCAAAGCCGTCTGTTGTTTGGCAACTGATTCCGCTCCATCTACATTGCTGCCGCAAATTGAGATTGGCATATGTTGATTGTACAAAACAACTTCTGGATATGCTTGCTGCATTATCAGCACACAAAGTATAAAAAAAACAAATCTCGACATATCCATCCTTTCATATTCAAAGTAGAGCTCTTAATAGGCTACCTGAAAATTCAGGTAGCCTTCTTGCACAACTTATCCCATAATCACGACCCAGGATAAGTATAAATCGGCTTGTTCCTATCACAAAGAATTCGAGCCGAAGGAAAACCTAGATTACCACGCACAGGATCTAAATTTCCTTCCATTGAAACATCAACTCCTACAATCATGTCATTATCCCATTTATTCACAGCCCAAAATACACTATAGCTATAGCGACCATTTATCATATTTTTCTCACCCCACAATCCAGAGCTACCGGTTTTTGTATTATCCAAACTCCTTTCTAAAACATCTTGTTTCGGATTGCTGAAAACCAATTCAGGGTGATTGGGATGGCCAAAACTATAAATATAGTTATCATCTTTTTGATAAATTGCCAATTGTTTCCCATTAACTGTTGTACAGGAAAAAACTGTTATAGCCAATGCTTCTGGCTTTTTTATTTCCGCCTGTATAAAAGAGCTTATTGTGCACATAACAACTATTGGAAATATTTTCATAGACATTCCACCTATTAGCTTTAGTTTAACCTAAAAATTTATGCTTATCATATGCCTACCATACTATTCTCTGAGGCTACCTGAGCCTTTCAGGCAGCCTTCAATTGGTTTAAAATAACACTTCCTGGCAATGAGGATTTGCCTCCGTATCGCCCCACCACAATTTATGTACATATCTGCACATCTCTGGATTATCTTTCAAAGATTCATAAACTACTGAATCTACTGGATTCAATACATAACCACCTTCTCCCCCAATAACATTCGAACCAACCTTAAAAAACCGCATACTTTTTGGAGATGGAGCCCACTCATGTATTGTTTCTACAAAATAGGCGGCAACATCCCACTTCCTGATACTATTTTGGTTCAGTTTTGTAGCCTGCTCCATTACATGATAGCGATGCCGGAGATAGGTTTCACAATCGGCGGCTATTTGTTCAGCATAGGCTAAAGAGCCAGGAGTAATCTGATCTTCGTCTATTTTATAAAACTGATTAGAAGTTTGAGGGTTAGGGGCTTGATTTTGCCTTAATAGTATCAGTCCATTTTGGGCAAAATTTATGAATAATCCTCCTTTCTCACCCATATAATACCTAGCGCCACACCTTATCCCAATTGAACCCCTGTCTAGAGGGCTAAGTCTATATACTTCACCATAAATAGCGCTGCTGGCAATAACAGTCATGATAAAAAATACGCGCTTCATACTCAATTCTCGAGATAATCATAAAACGGCATCCCATCCGCAGATCCATAAGCATCTCCACCAAATGGCTCATCCATATCGTCTATGATTGGATAGCGTTTTGAGCATTCCTCATCCCTAATCATATTCTTACGCCTATTCCACACAGAAATCCCCGTCCAGACGGTTTCTGTTGCGCTATCTATCGCTGTATATACGCGATAGCGATAGCCCTTATTTTCCATAACCATCGCATGCCACCGAAACCGCATAATCTCTGGGCCTCTGGGGCTCAGGGCGATGACCTACCGTTTGGATTGAGAAAAAACCAACTGGTGGCGTTGTCCACGTTTACCAAAACTATATCGATAAGAATTACCTATGCTTTCTACTTTTACCTGATTGCCTCGGACAGTAGTGCAAGAAAAAACGGCTTTGGGTCGTTGTGCATAAGCTGGAAATATTACAGACACAAGAAATAATGTAAAAAGACTTCTCATTTTTCCATGAATAAATATATGGTTTTATTTAATATTTAATGGCGTTTCGTCATATAAATTTAGGCAAGTATAAATAGTATTATAACTTTATTTACTTTTCCGCATTAATGCATCATGAACATCCTGAATAAATCTTTCAATATCATAAGGAATATAATCTAAATTATTCTGATTATTTTTATTCTCGTTTACAGCCCCATCTAGTACTTGTATCTGCCATTCAACCCATGGTTTGCAGTACTCAATATTTCTTGGTACTTCTATTTTTCTAAAAGAAGATGTATTTGAAAAATTTGGATTAGTCTTTCTTAATTCATCTGCTCTTATATCAAATAAATTAACAAGATCATTGCTCTCATTTTCAATACAATTGGTCATTGGTGTAATAATGTTATATGATCCTTCTTTGAAGTCCAAATATTTTATTTCGGTATTTGCATCTGTATTCATGGGAAAAGTTCCTATTGCTAGTGTTAAAAATAATAGTCTCATAACTTGTTTACCTGTTTGATTTATGGGCAAGATGATTTAAATCTTGGGATTCCTCCTAGTTGATTATTTATAATATCAATATTTTTATTTGGTTCGCTAAACCTAAAAGTTATCTCTACTAATCCCTTTCTTGTAGTAGTATATCCATTTTTGTCTGTAATAGTTGATTGCTGAAGTATTGTCAATAGGTATATCTTCCCATTTGGTTTTAATCTCCACTCATATGGAA